>SXGS01612275.1_pt1 | contig 11087 bp, 7 predicted proteins | sample 3174681 | NCBI WGS metagenome assembly SXGS01 (sample SAMN11356861, study PRJNA531348) | freshwater metagenome | isolation source: freshwater sample F1-80 | place: China: Fuxian Lake, Yuxi | collected 2017-12-25 | reverse complement strand
ATCGGCCCATCGGCCGTAGCCATCGACGCCGAGCGACAGGTCCGACACCGGGTGACGGCGACGCGATAGAGAGAATCCTCGACCGGCTCTCGACCTGCGGGCAGACCGTCAGCCCTGCTGCCGAGAACGAGATCCGCCGCGAGCGTTAAAAACTCCGCTTCGTCGACGGGCTCGCCCCGCTCGTCGGCGAGTTTCCGGCGCGCGAGCTCGATGCGCTCATAGTCAGCCGAAGCAACCTTGGCACGAACCGACACTTTGACGATGGGAAGACCGAGCGCGTCTTGACGTGGTGCCCGGCCGGGCTCGCTGGTGAGCACCGAACGCTCGAAGTCACGCCACGACAACGCCAGCGCGGCCTGCAACCACGCATCCTCGACCGCAGGCCGCGCGACGCGCGCCAGAAGCCGCACCCGCGCCCAACGAAGGCGCCCTGCTTGGAACGCCACGTCGATGCGCGGGAGATCCTCCAACGCGCGGCCGACGGCGATCAACTCGAGCGCCGAGCGCCGGCCGATCTCCAGCCGCTGCTCCGCAAACTGCGCGGCGCTCGCGAAGCCAAGCAGCTGATGGACGCCCCTCGCATCCATATCCGCCAAGTAAAAGGCGAGCTCTCGATGTCCGACGTCCGTTCCACGCGCGACACCGACCAGCCGACCTTCCAATTCCCGCGCCGGAAGACCTGCCGTGAGCTCGGCCACTATGATCCTCGGAACTGCCGATAGTCGTTCAACCGCGTGTGTCTCGTGCGTTTCGTGCGTTTCGTGCGTCTTGTGCATCATGGCTTTGCTCCGCCCTGCGCATGCACGACCGGCTCGATCGACCCGCCCGTCGCGCTGCCCGGATACACAATACGAAGCGCGAAAAAAGCCCGAGAAGGAAGACTGGCGCACCCATCGAAGAACTCTGCTGTGAACCGCGCTGCCCGCATGCGATCGATCGACGAAGCACGCGCGCTATCTCAATTTCTGTCGCATCGCGGCACTGAAAACGGGTCGGATCTGATGTCGGCGCGCGATGTTCTTCAATGCGGTCCTTCTGATCGTTTCCGATGTTCATTCGAGCGATCTCTTCAGGCGAGTTCCATCCCACCTAAAGGCCGCACGGCCCGCGCGGACGAAGCTGAAAAGATGTTCGCAGGAGAGCGGAGAGCGGAGAGCGGGAGTGGGCGGGAGATCGCGCCGGTGGGGGGGCGGAGGTCAACCGCGCGGGCGGACGGAGAAGGTCAAGGTCAGCGCCTTGTTGTCGGCGGCCGGGCGGGCGGCGGCGGCCTTCAGGTGAAGGAAGCGCCGACCGGCGAAGGACTCGACGACGCAGGCGGCCGCGACGAACGGAATCGGCGTGCCGTCGGCGCCGGTCGCAGCGACCTCCGCAGTGAACGCGGCGACGTTGCTCAGAGCCGCATATTCGAGCGGAAGTCGAACGGAGACCTGATGCCCGCGCGCACGATCGACGCCGAACATGTCCCAAGCGGTCGCATGGAATCCCTCGGTGCGGCGGACTTCGACCGTGAATCCCCCGTCCGGTCCGGGTCTCACAGCGATCGTCTCCCGCGGATCCGCGGTCGGCCGAAAGGGCCGGAGCGTCGGATCGCCGAATAGCGCGCGATTGCATCCCCCGCCCTGCATGATCTGTTCGCCGGCGTCCACCAGTTTGCCGCCGGTGACAAGATCGAGCTTCGGAATCCCGCCCGCTGCCAGCACGACATCGTCGTAAGTGGACTTGACCGCGTCGCCGAGCGACGCGCCGTTCCGCAGGGCGAACTCCGTCTCGCGCATCACGGACATGCCGTGGTTCGGGCCGACGGCCGCGATGAACGCCGCCGCGCCCGCGTCGAGCATCGCCAGGCCGAGGCTCTCGTCGGGTTTCAGCACATAGACCGTCCCCGGTTCCGCGCGGCCGAACGTGGAGACGATGTCGCCCTCGACGTAGACGCGGCTCGTCGCGCCGGCGTGGCACGTGCCGCTCCAGACGACCGCCCCGTCGAACGCAAGCTTTCGCACGCGATCGGCGCGGAGACGCGTCATCGTCCCTTCGGGATCGTGGCCGACCTTCTTCGGATCGAACGGCCAATGCTTCGCACGATCGAGGTTCCGCCGGTCGCTGAACAACCACACGCCTTGCGGATCGCCGTTCCCGGTCCATTCGACGACGGAGGCCCGTGCGAGTTCCGGAGCGAAACGGTCGAAGAACGCCAAGACGTCCGGGTCGTTCTCGCTCGTCCCGAGGTAGACGGAATCGCCCGAGAATCCGGCTTCCTTCTCCAAAGCCGAACGGTGCCCTGCGTACTTCAGCGACTTCATGTTCGACGCGACGGAGATCGAATGCCAAGTCTTCGACTTCAACCCCTTGCAATGCAGCGTCTCGATCCGTCGCCACAGCGAACGCACCGCCGCTCCGTCCTTGGCGGTGATCCAACCGAACGCCGCATCGACGAACGGATCGTCGTCGAGCGACATCAGCGCGAGCAACGTGCGCCGATGAAGCATGACGTCGAACTCCGTCGGCGGGACGACGAAAAGCACGTCCGTCGGCGGACCGGCCGCCGATGCGAGCAGCCGAGCCGTCAGGACGCCTCCGTCGACGCCGTCCCAGACGAGCGGGGCGGTCCGATGGAACTTCGCCGCCTCCGTCGCGACTGCGGCGAACTCCCGGTGATCCGCACGCGCGCGCTCGACCGCGACCTCGACCACCGCCGTCCGACGCGAGGTCGGAGCCGCCGCCGCGCCTTGCGCGAGGACGGTCGTCGCCGAGAGCGCGACGAACCCGAGGAGGATCGACGCTGAGGAAAGGGACACGACGCAGCAGCGGGCGACGGGAGAGGACATCATCGCGGAACCTCGACGGCTTCGGCGCCGCGGAAGGCGCGGTCGGGCGGACGCAGGCCGCGCCACTCGAGCCGCAAGTACGTTTCGACATCGGCCGGGACGGAGATGACGATCTGCTCGGCCTTCATGCGGAGGAACACCGCGGCCGACGCTTCGTCGTTTGCAAGGCGCGCAAGAGCGGCAGCGCGGTCGTAGCCCGGCCCCCAGACCGCTCGGACCTCGAGGGCGTCGCCGTACGACCTGATCGCGGCGGAGAGATCGCCGCGGCGGAACGCAATCTCGCCGCGAACGGCGTGAAGCATGGCGCACGCATTTTCATCAGCGGCGGCGGGAAGACGCAGCGCGTCCGCCAAGACCGCCTCGGCGGCGGCGATGTCGCCCGCCGCGGCGGCCGATTCGGCGAGGCGCGCCATCAGCCGCAACCGCACGCGATGCTCGCCCGGCAGTCGAAGATGAACGCGTTCCAGTTCGACGCGCGCGGCCTCGGCTCGTCCGGATTCCACGAGACAGCATGCGGCCAAGTACTCGACGCCGGGCAGATCGCGGCCCGACGCGGCGGCCAAGAACGCCGGTCGCGCATCGTCCGGCCGGCCGTCGAGCAAGGCGAGACCTCCAGTGAGATAGGCCGCAGCGGCCGCCGTCCTTCCGTCCCCCGTCGCCGATTTCAGATTCTCCCTGATGCGCTGCACGGCGTGCCCGGCCGCGTCAGCGGAGACGGTCGGCAGGATCGACCATTCGAGCGCGGCGGCTACGACATGATCCACCGCGTCGCGGGGCGCACCGAGAGCCACGGTCGCCGCATAGGCGGCGTTGAAGTCCTCCGCACCGAGCGCGAAGCGCCGTCGTTCGTCGCGGTCGAGCAAGATCTCGCTCGGCGCGGAATCGACGTTCGCGTTTCTTCCCGGCGCGACGGACATCACCGCGTTCAGATCTTCATCCTGTCGCAGGACGGCGAGGGCGTAGCTACGAAGCAATCGCGCCGCGAACGACGACTCGTTGGCGAGCGCGAAAGCGACGTCGTCGTATCGACCTCGGACATGCATCGCCCAGGCCGCGATGAGCCGGCGCGCGGGATCCGCCCGCGGATCGCGGGCGAGGAACTCGGCGGCAGCGGCGTCCTGACCGGCGCCGTCGGCGGTCGCGTCCGGCGGAAAGAAAGCGGTCGGCAAGAGCTTCGTTTCGGCCGCACGTGCTGCGAACTCGGGACGAACCCGCTCCGACCAAAACCACGTTCCGGCGTATGCGGCGGCGGCGAAGACGACGGCGGCGGCGATCAACGCCCCGCGCCGCCGCGCCCAAAGCCGCGCCAACGGTTTCGCGCGGGCCAACGTGCGTTTTGCGGGCGGTTCTCCGCGGGCGAAGCGCTCTAAATCGTCCGCAAACTCTTCCATCGACGGATAGCGGCGGCGCGGATCGGGCTCGATCGCACGGAGGATGACGGCTTCGAGATCGAACGGCACGTCCGGCGCCGCACGACGCGGAAGCACCGGCCCTTTGGCCGCGATCTCGGCATAGAGCTTGTCGCGGCCGACGCCGGCGAAGGGCTCGACCCCCGTAGCGAGTTCGTACAGCACGAGTCCGAGCCCGTAGATATCGACCGCAGGCGAGACCGCCGTGTTGCCTTCGGCGACGATCTCCGGCGCGAGATAGCGCGGCGTTCCCATGCGGACGTCGCCCGTCTCCGTGAGCTCCGGCAGATCGCTCGACCGCGCGATGCCGAAGTCGATCAGCATCGGAGCGCCCGTGCGGTCGAGCATGATGTTCGACGGTTTGACGTCGCGATGGACGACGTGGATGCCGTGGACCGCGGCGAACGTGCGGGCCAGATGCGCCACAAGCCGCGCGCGCTCGCGGCGATCGTGCAGCGGATGGCTCTGATCGGCGACCTTCGGGCGGACGTCGCGGAGGGTCTCGCCGTCGATCCACCGCATCGCGATGTAGTGGCGGCCGCGCTCATGGCCCGCATCGAGCACGGGGACGACGTTGACCAAGTCGAGCGCCCGCACGACGGCCGCCTCGCGTCGGAAGCGTTCGAGATCGCGTGCGTCGAGGCCGCCCATACCGTCGAGGGTCTTGAGCGCGACGGTCATGTCGGAGCGCGTGTCGCGGGCGCGATAGACGGTGCCGCCGCCCGCGGTCGAAACGTGCGCGAGGATCTCGTAGGGACCGAGCCGCGGTAGCGACTCCTTCTCCATCATCTCGGTCGCGGCGACCCCGGATAGGCCTCCGAACGGACCGAAACCGCGCGCCGCCGTGCGGGCGTCGGCGTCGGCATCCGGTCGCGTGACGCCGCCGCGCGTGGCCGACGATTCGGACTTGGTCGCAGGCGGCACTGTTTCGAATGCGACCAGCCGAGCGAGGTCCTCTGCGAACCGCGGATAGCGGGCCTGATAATCCTCGATGGCGGGGTTCTCGCCGCCTTCGCGGCGGCAGAGGAAGTCGGCCAGTACGTCCTCGATGCCGTCGGCTTCGGGCCGCGTCGGGTCGAGCGGTCCGGCTTCGTCCGGCCCGGCGTTCATGACGTCCCGTCGAAATAGCTGCGGAGGTGCATGCGGATCTTGGCGTCGGTCTTGGCGAACCGGAGGCGGATCATGCGGTCGGTGAGACCGACCATCGCACCGATCGCCGTGGTCGAATACCCACGCGTCCGCAAACGATAGATCTTGCGGTCAAGACGCTCGAACCCGCGCAAGAGCCGGTAGCGGATGCGCACCATCTCCTCGACCGAAAGTCGCGTGGAGGGGGTCAGGTCGGGATCGAGGAACTGCGGTTCGTCGGCGAGTTCGGTGCGGCGGCGAAGATGCAGGCTCCCGGACTTCTGCAGGACGACCCGCGTGATGATGCCTCGCAACCAGCGCGCGAAGGACTTTGAATCCTCGACCCGGAATGCGCCGATCTTTCGCAAAACCACACGATAGGCGTCGTGCAGGACGTCGCGCGTTTCGTCGGCCGTGCGGAGCGGCATCCCGAGCTTCCTCCTAGCGAAACGGAGGAGCATGGGCTCGTGGCGCTCAAAGAGGCGCTGCAGGGCCGCGCGGTCGCCGGCTTGCGCCTGCGCGATCTCGGCGAGGATGAGGCGCGATCCTCCGGTGACGACGGAATCGTCGCCCGGAAGGGCGCCGGAAGTCGGCTCGGGGGATGCCATGTTCCGGTTTCGGTACGCGGATTATGTCCGAGCGGCGCCCCTCTGACGCCCCCGGAAGGCCAAATCCTTTTCCCGGCGACCCCGCCAGGGGCTATCCTTCAGGCGGTCCCCCGACCACGGAGCGAAGTTACATGGAGCCCTGCCGCCGACTCTCCGCCCTCGTTTTGTGCGCCTCGGCGCTGACGGCCGCCGCCGCAGCTCAAGTCGGAGCCGGCAACTACGGCGTCGTCATCAGCGAGGCCGTCCACGGCCCGTCCCAGCCGCTGATCGCCGGCCAGCCGATGCCGACGTACATCGAAATCGTCAACCGTCAGATCGCCAACCCGGTGGTTCCGACTCCGATCCAACTGACGAACGCGCTGCTGACGATCAACGTCTCCGGCTCGGTCGCGACGTTTCTGATTCCTGCGACGACCCTCCCCCCTCCCTTGGGCGTGTCGACCAGCCTCGGCGGCAACGTTCAACCGCTGCCCGCAAACCAGCCGGCGACGCCCCCTCTTCAGCCGCCGGTGCTCATCATCAGTTCCGGCCCATTCCCGCCCGGCGTCCTTCCGCTCGGCGCGCGCGTCTTGATCGACACCAACTTCTTCTCCGGCACGCGCGCCAACTTCGCTCAAGCCGGCACCCCGACCGAAGCCTGCTTGTCGATCCCGGCCGTCGCCGTCCCGCCGCAACCGCCTTTGGCCGACCGCCTCGTGATTCCGCCCGCGATTCCGACCGTCGCCTGCGCCGGTCCGGCGATCGGCGGTGCGTTCAACCCGACCGGCACGCTCGTCAACACGGCCGGCCGCGTTTCGCGTTGGACTTACGTCGACTCCGACACCGACATCGATTTCGACGGCGTCTTCGCGACAAGCCCGGGCGCCGTCAATCCGGAGATGAGCCACGTCGACGGCTTCCTCTTCGGCGCCGCGTCCACGCCCGGCCTCGCACACCCGAACCCCGAACTCGGTGCGCCGCTGCTGTTCGCGGGCGCCGTCAACGGCAGCTTTTCGTCGAACGGCGCCGTCGTGACAGGACTGAAGTTCCAGAACGCGAATCCCTCCTACGACCGCATCATCGCGAACCCGGCCTACGACCGCGTCATCGGCGCGCCGGCGACGATCACCGGCACGTTCACGTCGGCCGGTTCGTCCTTCACGACGATTCCGGGCTACCTGTCGAACCTGCTCCCCGCGGGTACGAACGTCATCGTCAACGTGCCGCCTCCGCCCGGAGGGTCGTCCGGCGTTCTCATCATGAACAACGGTCCCTCGACTTTGGCCGAGCTCGGCACGGAGCCTGTGCCGCTGAACACGACGCAGGTCAGGCTCCGCCGCATCTACACCGACGGCATCGCCGATGCAGGCCACAGCCTCTTCGGCGACGCAGACGGCGCGGCGCAGGACTCGCTGCCGGGTTCGACCGGCGGCAACAACGTCTGGTGCGAGGTCATCGTCTACGATGCGGCCGGCAACAGCTACAAAGGCAAGGCGAAAAACTGGCCGTCCTCCGGCTGCGGCGGCGGGCCGAAACTCGCGCTCGGCACTACGCCCGGCACGGGCGACGGCACGCTGATCGACTACTGCTTCAACCCGACGGCGACGGTCTACAACGTCTTCTCGCAGACGCCCGCGGCTCTCTGCGGCGGTCCGCTCTTCTTCGGCATCTGCCCGGACGCCCTCACCAATTGGCTCTTGGCGCCGCCGTTGCCGCTCGGCACCGAACCCTTCCATGTCGTGACCGACGTCGACGGCGTCTACGGCTGGTCCGTACCGGCGCCGCTGATGATCGCCTTCGTCGGCATGACCTTCGAAGCCGTCGGCATCGAATACAACGGCGGCGGCGTGGTGCAGGTGTCGTCGACCGCGACCGTCACCTTCTGAGCGCTCAGGCGCCGTTCAGGGCAGGCCGCCCGACGGCGCGCGCGGTTCGAGCCGCATCAGGCGGTCGTCCTTCGTCGTCTCGGGCGGAGTGACGACGACGTCGCCGACGCGCAACGGCTCGATCCCCGGCCCGTCGACGATGACGACATGAACGCCCGCGGGCAGCCCCGTGAGCTTGAACGCGCCGTCCGCCGACGGCGTCGTGGCGAGCGGAGCACGATCGGCGCGCAACGCACGGACGCGGAGGTGCGCGCGTAAGACGCCCTCCGGCGCGAAAACCCGGCCCTCGATCGCTCCCGCCGCCTCGAGCATCAGGCGGAGATCTACCGACCCTTCGGCCACGACGTCGAGCCTTCCGGTCGCGCGCCCCGGCGCGTGCGCCGCGACGTGATAAGGCCCTCGGCCGAGCAGCCCCTTCAGGGAGAACGTTCCCGCGGCGTCGGTCACAGTCGCGAGCGGCGCCGCCGCACCGTAGGGCAGCGCCTCGACCGTCGCGCCCTCGACCGGCCGGTCGTCGGAGTCGACCACCAGCCCGGCGAGGACGACGCGTACGGGATCGAGTTTGATCGACCCGAGATCGAGCGTCTCGCCGGCGCGGAGCGCGGGAACGTCGACCTCGGCGCTCGCGACGGCGACGCCGGTCGCATAGGCGTCCACCCGGAGGCGGCGGGCCTGACCGATCGGCGTGTCGCGGCGGAACGCGGGCGACGTCTGCGTCGGACGATCGTCGGCGCCCGCGACCGCGAGCATCTCGACGTCGTCGACGAAGCGGGCGCCGAAGGCCCATCCTTCGAAACCCGCGGGAGGCAGAGCGCGGAAGACGACCGCGCCGCAGCGGCCGCCGAGCCGTGTTTCAAGCGACCACGGTTTCGGCGGATGCTCGGGGGCTTCGACGCTCGACACCGTCGACGCGAAACCGGGCGCCGCGACGAACAAGAGGAACTCCTCCCGCACGCGGAGTCCGGGGAGCAGATAACGGTCGCCCTCGCGGACGGCGCGCGGCGTGGTCTCGGAGAGCGCGGCGGTGAGTTGCGGACCGCGCGGGCCCGCCTCCGGCGGCGGATCCTCCATGACGATCTTGCGGACGCGGGCCGTACCTTGGAACGGGAGTCCTTCGGGATCGAGCACGCGCACTGCGGCGACGAGTCCGGGATCGACCTTCAAGCGCACGTCGCTCGCATGACCGAGCGTGACGGACACCGGCGCGAACGCGGCGGCGCCGGGCATGGCACGGGCGGCGACGATGAGATCGCCTTCGCGCTCCAATGCGAGGTCCACGGGGAACCGGGCGCGTCCGTCGCGGCGGGTGAGCTTCGGTCCGGCGACCGTACCGCCGTCCGTCGCGGCGCCGAGCACGACGACGGGCACGCCGCCGAGCGGGCGATCCTCAAGATCGACGACCAAGACCGTCAACGGCTTGATCGCCGGATCGGCCCAAGTGTCCGGCTGATCCGGATCGTCCGGATCCTCGACCTCGGTCTCGGGGACGGGAGAAGGTTCGGCATGCGCGAACGTGCCGGCGCCGGGTCTCGGTCGAACCGTGCGTGCCGTCGGCTCCGTCCGCGACGCCGATTCGCCCGACGGCGTCGCACCGACGCCCGACCAATTGCCCGTCGACACGACCGCCGCGGCGACCATGAACAACGAGAGGACGGCGTAGCAGAGTCTTTTTTCGAATCGTGTCAGCACGGAAACGCCCCGGCGAGGCGGCCAAGAGCTTATCAGCCGGCGCGGCCTTCGGCCCTCCAGGGGACGCTTTCCCGACGGCGCCGCAGTCGGCCCTGGACCTCGAGTTCCCGGGGGTACGTGATCGTGTACCACGCGACCGAACGATCGAAGTCCGACAACCGCCCGGCGACCCTTTCGACCGACTCCGTGAACCGGATCCGACTTGCGCGCATCGTGCCCCGCTCCTAGGGCGGGAACGTCCCTGCAAGCATGGAGATAAAGCACGCCCCGAAAGCAAGGAAGCCGTAAGAGAGCAGGAACACCGCCATGGCCGCCACATGTTCCGTGATGGCATCCCTTCGACGCGATTGCCGGGCCACGATCGGGCTCAGGACGCAGCAAATCAAAGCCATTGCGAGCAGAACGACATGGATGTGGAACTGCGGCAGCCTTAAGGCGTCGGCTAGATAAGAGGCCGGAACACAGAGCGTGCAGAGGATCGCGAAACGGACCATCCACACTCCGGGACGGCTCCAAGGAACGCCCGCGGATGGCCGTGCATCAGGTTCCGGAGGCGTTGCGCTTTCGGTCGGACCTGATCCGGAGAACGGCTGCATCGGCCCGACTGTCGCGACGCGGGCGTCCTTCGTCAAGCGTCGGCAGCGCGGTGCCCGGCCACAACCGACCGCAACCGCTGCGCTGGAGCGATCATGGGCGGCGCGGGCGATTCGGGGCGGGTCCTGAAACTCGGCCCCCCTCTTCGGCGTAGGTAGGAAGTCGTTCGATACCTCGTCGGCGGACGTGAGCGCGTCCTTCGATCGGTCCGGCGCCCCGAAAACGGGCCCCGTCGTTGGAGAAGACCATGCATCGATTCGCCCGCAGCGTCCGTTCGGCGGCCTGCCTCGCCTTGTGCGTCGCAGCCTCATTCGCCCAAAACGTCGAGGTCGTCGAAGTCCGCCCCGAACCGGCGACGCAAGACGCGCCGAAGAAGGTGGAAGTCCGGGTCGAACGGCCCGTCGTCATCACTACCACAGAAACGCCGGTCCGAACGCGAGTTATCGAAGTCGCGCCGCAAGACGTTCGGATCAAGTCGACCGGCGGCGAGCCGAAGCCCCCCACCCTGATCGAGCGCGCGATCAAGTCGATCATCAAGACGGAGGACTGCGCCGACGCCGCCGATTGCGATGAAACGAAGGCTTGCGATGAAACGGCTGCGGACGCCTTCGCGGCCATCGAACTCGATGCCCCCGAGGGCGCGTTCCTGTTTGCCGACGACGGCGGCGACGGAGAGTTCCTGTTTGCCCACGACGGCGCATTCGCCGAATTCGAGACCATGGCTGCCGACCTCGCCGCGGCCGGCGAAGAGGATCGTTGCTGCGAATGCACGTGCGGAAAGTGCTGCAAGCACGGCAAGAAGGCGGGGCAAAACGTCGCGATCGAAGTCATTCGCCCGCAGCGCGCCGGCCCGGAATGGAAGACCGACGAGAAGCCGTCTTCGCCGACGAAGAACTCGGCGCGCGCAGTCGTCGTCCGTCGCAATGGTGAAGCGAAGAAGGTCGCAGAGGCGGCGCGCGAGCAAGCTCT
>SXGS01443933.1_pt1 | contig 11087 bp, 8 predicted proteins | sample 3174681 | NCBI WGS metagenome assembly SXGS01 (sample SAMN11356861, study PRJNA531348) | freshwater metagenome | isolation source: freshwater sample F1-80 | place: China: Fuxian Lake, Yuxi | collected 2017-12-25 | reverse complement strand
CTGATCCAACAACTGGCGCTCGCGCTTTGCCGTTGTATCAAACAACTGCATACCAGTTCCGTGATACCAAACATGCAGCTGATCTATTTGGTTTAGCAGAGCTTGGAAATATCTACACCCGGATTATGAATCCAACGCAAGATACGGTGGAGCAGAGAATTGCTGCATTAGAAGGTGGCGTTGCCGCTCTTCTACTGGCATCTGGCTCTGCGGCTACTACCTTTGCTATTTTGAATGTGGCTGAGGCTGGAGATCACATCGTCTCCTCACCATCTTTATATGGTGGTACTTACAATCTTTTCCACTACACCCTGCCAAAGTTTGGTATTCAGGTCAGTTTCGTTGAAAACCCAGATGATCCAGAGTCTTGGCGCAAAGCGGTGAAGCCAAATACCAAAGCATTTTTTGGAGAAACTATCGCTAATCCAAAAAATGATTTACTAGATATTGAAACAGTGGCAAAAATTGCCCATGAAAACAATGTGCCATTAATTGTTGATAACACCGTTGCCACCCCTTACCTAATCAGACCAATCGAATGGGGAGCAGATGTAGTGGTCCACTCCGCTACTAAATTCCTATCTGGCCATGGAAATGCAGTTGTGGGTGCAATTGTGGACTCTGGTAAATTTGATTACGCCAAATATCCAGAAAAGTTTAAAAACTTTAATCAGCCTGATCCTTCATATAACGGCATTGTCTACGCCCAAGCACTTGGCGTTGGCTCAGCATTTGGTGCAAACCTTTCTTATATCTTTAAGATCAGGTTAACTCTGCTGCGAGATATTGGCGCTGCAGTCTCACCATTTAATGCCTGGCTACTTGCCCAAGGGTTGGAGACACTATCCCTTCGAATTGAGCGCCATGTTGAAAATGCTAAAGCGGTTGCAGCATTTTTGGAAAAACATCCACAAGTCTCATCCGTTAACTATGCCTCTCTTACCTCTTCAAAGTGGAATAAGTTGGCAACAAAGTACTCACCAAAGGGAAGTGGCTCTGTCTTATCCTTTGAAATAAAGGGTGGGATTGAATCGGGTAAGAAGTTTATTGAAGCACTTAACCTGCACTCACATGTGGCAAATATTGGTGATGTAAGAAGTTTGGCAATTCACCCAGCCTCTACTACGCACTCACAATTATCACCAGCTGAGCAGCTTACGGCTGGTGTCACACCGGGATTGGTTCGATTATCTGTTGGTATTGAAAATATCAAAGATATTCAAGCTGATCTTGAAAAAGCCTTCACAGTTGCAAAATAATTAAATGAGCGTGGTAAACCCAGCAGTTACCGGGGCATGGCTTGAATACCATGACCCCGGTGCTCGCCAATTCATAAAAATTGGGGATCTAACTCTGGAGTCTGGGCAACTCTTGCCAGATGTAGTGATTGCTTATCAAAGTTGGGGAAAATTAAACGCAGCAGGTGATAATGCAATATTGGTAAATCATGCATTAACTGGCTGGGCTGATGTCAACGGTTGGTGGCCACAGATGGTTGGATCTGGCTTGCCATTTGATAGTGATAAGTACTTTGTAGTTTGTCCAAATGTTATTGGCGGCTGCCAGGGATCTACTGGTCCATCATCTATTGCAGCAGATGGACAAAGATGGGGATCTAGATTTCCCTTACTAACCATCAGAGATATGGTGGCAGCAGAGTTGGCTTTTACTAAAAAAATAGGTGTTAATAAATATCAATTATCAGTTGGTCCATCCCTAGGTGGTATGCGCAGCCTGGAGTGGGCGATTGAGTACCCGCAATTAATTGGTGCTATCTGCACAATTGGCTCATCAGCGGTGGCAACTGGGGATCAAATTGGCGCAGCCTCAATTCAGTTGCGTGCAATAAAGAGTGATCCAAACTTTCATAATGGTGATTACTATCAACAAAGTATTGGCCCAATTGAAGGAATGGGAATTGCCAGACGAATTGCACATTTAACCTATCGAACTGAGTCTGAGATGGATGTCAGATTTGGTCGTGAGCTGCAAGGAGATGAGACTGGCAGATATGCAGTTGAATCATATTTAGATCACCAAGCCGAAAAACTTGCCAAGAGATTTGATGCTAATACCTATATTTCATTAACTGAGGCGATGAACTCCCATGATGTTGGTCGAGATCGGGGTGGGGTGGCAGCTGCCTTAGCAAAAATAAAGGTGCCAATCCATGTTGTCTCGATCGATACCGATCGGCTCTTTCCACCCCGCCTGCAGCAGGAGATCAAAGAGTTAGCCCCAGATGTGAGCATACTCCACACCATCGCCTCACCATTTGGCCATGACGGCTTCCTAATTGAGGTCGAATCGGTTGGAGATGTCATCAGAAATACGCTCAATCTGCAAAATATCTCAAAATAATCAATTTGGATGTGCATTTACCCCTGTGGACAATTTATAATATAGCCAAGGGTCGCAGCGGTTAAAAAAATCGCAAAATATACGGCTCAAAAACAAAGGATGAATTGTGGCTTTATCTCGTGCGCCCAAAAAAGGCGGCAAAGGTGGCAAGAGTAAGCAAAAGCCTGTGAAAAAAAAGAGTTTAGTTAAGAAAGTTGTAACAAAAAAAGTTAAGCCAGGTAAAAAAGTTGTAAAGATTCCACAGAAGTCAGTTTTAGATGCCAAAGATGTCGGAATGATTCTTAAGGTTAGAGATTTAGTTAATCAACAGAAATCTGTAATGGCTGAGGTTAGCTCTCGCGGAATTAGCAATATTCATCGGATCTCAAAAAAAGCTGATCAGGATTTAGTTTTAATCGCACGTGAGTTAGAGGTCAGTGTGCCCAAGCAGGTTGAAAAACTTAGAAAGCTTGGTTTATCACCTTATCGAATGCTTAAGAAAAGTGAGTTGGCTTTATTCATCCCAGTTGCGCCTAAACCAACCGCTGCAGGCAAAGGTGAAAAAGTAACTAAGGTAAAAATTGATGGCGAAGAGGTTGAGTTAGAAGAGGTTGAGTTAGAGGATTTAGATAAGTTAGTTGATGAGAAAGAGGAGGGTGTCACCGAGGAGGGTGGCTCTGAGATTAGGGTAGTAAATGTTGCGGAGGAGTCACAAAATGAGGCTAACTCTTTTGTACTTAAAGACTCTGAAGAGGATGATGCCCCACCACAAACTGTATTAACCGCAGGTGCTACTGCAGATCCAGTAAAGGATTACTTAAAACTAATTGGTCGAGTACCACTATTAAATGCTGAGTTAGAGGTTTCCCTTGCACAATCAGTTGAGGCTGGTTTATTTGCCGAGGAAAAAATTGTTAAAGACAAGAAGATGGATAAGAAGTTAAAGCGTGAGCTACAACAGATCATTCTCAACGGTAAACGAGATAAGAACCATCTACTGGAGGCAAACCTTCGGTTAGTAGTCTCACTTGCCAAGCGATACACCGGCCGTGGCATGTTGTTCTTGGATCTAATTCAAGAAGGAAATCTAGGTTTGATCCGTGCGGTTGAAAAGTTTGATTACACAAAAGGTTACAAGTTCTCAACCTATGCCACATGGTGGATTCGCCAAGCGATTACCAGAGCGATGGCAGATCAAGCAAGAACAATTCGTATTCCAGTACATATGGTGGAGGTTATTAATAAGTTAGCCAGGGTGCAGCGGCAGATGTTGCAAGATCTTGGAAGAGAACCAACTCCTGAGGAGTTAGCTAAAGAATTAGATATGACCCCAGAAAAGGTTGTTGAAGTTCAAAAATATGGAAGAGAGCCAATCTCACTTCACACCCCATTGGGTGAAGAGGGTGATTCTGAGTTTGGCGATCTAATTGAGGATTCAGAGGCTATCGTGCCAGCTGATGCTGTCTCCTTTACTTTATTGCAAGAACAGCTGCACTCAGTCCTAGATACATTATCGGAACGAGAGGCTGGGGTGGTTGCGATGCGCTTTGGCTTAACTGATGGTCAGCCAAAAACCTTAGATGAAATTGGCAAGGTTTATGGAGTAACTAGAGAGCGAATTCGCCAAATTGAATCGAAAACAATGTCAAAATTGCGCCACCCATCCAGGTCGCAAGTACTACGTGATTATCTAGATTAAGGGAGAGAAAATAATGAGTGATAAAGTGAAGATGCAGTTTAAGAAAAATGCCTCAATCCGAGTTACCGGAACAGTTGAAATTGTTGATGCTGAAGGTAATGTGGTGGAATCTAAAACTGATTTCTCGTTATGCCGCTGTGGGGCATCAAAGGAGAAGCCATTTTGCGATGGCAGCCACCGCGATGCAGGTTTTGTAAGCGAGTAGTTATTTAGCTGCTTTAGCAACTAAGTTTTCAGATTCATCCTGAATAGTTGCAACAACTGGTTTTAATCCTTGAGCGTAAGCTTTTGCATGGTGAGCACAGAATAATAATTGACCACCCGATAGCAAGATTGCGCGCACATATGCCTGAGCGCCGCATCGGTCACAGCGGTCTAGTGAGTTCAATGGCGTTTGCTCCATTGTGATCTGGCTACTCATCATCTCTCCATCTGTTGGTTTCATCAGGGGAACATCAAACCATGAATACTTTATTCCCCGCAGGTTATTTGGTTTCAATTAAGTAAATTTTTCCGTTCAAATACTGAGAATATGTTGTAAATATCTCATTTTCGTATCAATTGTGGATAAATATGGGTCAATATCGGCGAGCATCATCTATAGGTGGTATATGCGCCGATAATCTAGCCGCCCATGGAAACGAAAATCACAAAGGCTGTTGATGGCACATCTGCTGCAATTATCAGCACCTATACCGCAAAAGATTTATCAGTTCTTGAAGGATTAGATGCGGTTCGAAAACGTCCTGGTATGTATATCGGCACCACTGATTCTCGTGGCCTTATGCATTGCTTATGGGAAATTATTGATAACGCAGTTGATGAAGCACTCGCTGGACATTGTAAAAAGATTGAAATTAATTTAGAAGCAGATGGTTCAGTTGAGGTTCATGATGATGGTCGTGGAATTCCGGTAGATAAAGAGCCCAAGACAGGTTTGACTGGTGTAGAAGTTGTAATGACAAAGCTTCATGCTGGTGGAAAGTTTGGTGGTGGATCCTACGCAGCCTCAGGTGGTCTACACGGAGTAGGTGCTTCAGTGGTTAATGCGCTCGCTTCTCGGCTTGATGTTGAAGTGGATCGGGATGGCAAAATTTATTGGATGTCTTTTAAACGCGGGCACGCTGGCATATTTGATGGCGATGGACCAAATGCAAGTTTTGATGAAAAATCAGGATTGCGCGTAATTGGAAAAGTTTCAGCCAAGCTAACTGGCACCAGAATTAAATGGTGGTTTGATAAGCAAATCTTTTTAAAAGAAGCCTCCCTTGCAATTGAAGATGTATATGCCAGGGCAAGACAAACCTCTTATTTAGTACCCGGCTTAACTTTGATTGTTAATGACAATAGAGCAAAAACAAAAACCAGTGAGACATTTTTTCATAAAGGTGGCATCTCAGAGTTTTGTGCATTTTTGCGACCAGATGATCCAGTTGGAGAGGTAATACGAATTTCAGGAGGTGGCGCCTATACTGAAAATGTTCCAATCTTGGATGAAAAGGGGCATATGACCCCAACTGAGGTGGATCGTGAGATGGGTGTAGATATTGCGATGCAATGGGGCAATGGTTATGAGGCAATTATTTCCTCCTTTGTAAATATTATCTCTACTCCAAAGGGTGGTACCCATGTTCAAGGCTTTGAGCGAGCGATTACCAAAGCGGTCAATGATGCGTTACGGGCCACTAAGACATTAAAGAATAATGAGATTGATGTAATTAAAGATGATGTGCAGGAGGGATTAACTGCGGTTGTCACAGTACGTATGTCAGAACCACAATTTGAGGGACAAACCAAAGAGGTATTAGGAACAGCTGCTGCTACCAAAATAGTTGGCCAAGTGGTTGCAGATGAGATGAAAGCATTTTTCAACACTGGTAAGAGAATTGATAAGGCAACTGGGCGATTAATCCTAGAAAAGATTGCAAATGCCTCTAGAACAAGAATTTCAGCTAGAACCCATAAGGACTTGCAGCGGCGCAAAAATGCATTAGAGAGCTCATCACTTCCTACAAAATTATCGGATTGTAGATCAGATGAGTCTGCGCGAACTGAATTATTTATTGTTGAGGGTGATTCGGCTTTGGGAACAACTAAAGCGGCTAGAAACTCAGAGTTTCAGGCGATCCTGCCAATCCGCGGAAAAATTCTTAATGTCCAAAAAGCATCTCTTTCACAGATGTTAGAAAATAATGAGTGTGCATCAATCATTCAGGTAATCGGTGCTGGTAGCGGAAAATCCTTTGATATCAATGATGCTAGATATGGTCGAGTAATTTTGATGTCAGATGCTGATGTGGATGGTGCTCATATTCGCTGTTTGTTGCTAACTTTATTTAACTCTTATATGCGCCCATTAGTTGAGGCGGGTCGAGTATTTGCTGCAATTCCGCCACTTCATCGAATTGATGTTATTGGTGGCAAGAAAGGGGAGGTTCACTACACCTACTCTGATGATGAGATGAAGAAAGTTATCACTGGTCTTAAGAAAGATGGCAAGAGATGGAAAGAGCCAATTCAGCGTTATAAAGGATTAGGTGAGATGGATGCTGATCAGCTTCGTGAGACAACTATGGATCCAGATAAGCGAACGTTGCGAAGAATTACGATGAAAGATGTGGCCAAGGCTGAAGCAATGTTTGAGTTATTGATGGGTAATGAGGTGGCACCTCGTAAAGAGTTTATTTCAAATGCTGATATTGACCGGGAGCGGATTGACGCTTAATCAATCGTAACGAGATCGAAGTACTCCTCTTTCCACAGATCCTCATCACCATCTGGCAGAAGTAATACCCGTTCTGGTTTTAATGCTTCAACTGCGCCAGCATCATGGGAAACAAGAATTACCGCGCCTTGATATTCAGCAAGTGCGCCAAGAATTTCTTCACGAGATGCAGGGTCTAAGTTATTTGTTGGCTCATCGAGTAGTAATACATTTGCTGCACTAACAACTAGGAGGGCTAAAGCTAATCTTGTTCGTTCACCACCACTTAGTACCTTCACTGGCTTATGGACATCATCGCCAGTAAATAGGAATGAACCCAAAACATTTCTTGCCTCTGGCTCTCTAATATCTTTGGTTGCGCTAAGCATGTTCTCTAGAACTGAACGCTCATAATCTAAGGTTTCATGCTCCTGCGCGTAATAGCCAATTTTTAAACCATGGCCAGTCTCCACATGTCCAGTGTCTGGATCTAAATCACCAGCAAGAATTCGAAGTAAGGTTGTTTTACCAGCACCATTTAATCCCAAGATAACAACTCGAGAGCCTTTATCAACAGCTAATTCAACATCGGTAAAGATTTCAAGTGAGCCATAGGATTTAGATAATTCAGCAGCAGTAATTGGAGTTTTGCCACAAGGTGAGGGAGTAGGAAAGCGCAGTTTTGCTACTCGATCACTCTTTCTTACCTCTTCTAAGCCAGATAAAAGTTGATCTGCTCTTCTAAACATCGCCCTTGCTGATGCCGCTTTATCTTTTTTAGCACGAAATTTTTCAGCCTGCTTTTGCAATATCTCCGCCTTCTTTTCAGCTATGGCGCGCTCTTTCTTCCTTCGATGTTCATCAGCCTCGCGTTGTTGCAGGTAGTTTTTCCAAGTCATGTTGTAAACATCGATAACGTTGCGATTGGCATCAAGGTAGAAAACCTTATTAACAACAGTTTCAATCAGGTTAACATCATGGCTAATAATCACTAGCCCGCCTGGATACTTCATCAAAAACTCACGCAACCAGATAATTGAGTCGGCATCTAAGTGGTTTGTGGGTTCATCTAAAATAAGTGTTTGCGCACCTGAAAACAAGATTCGTGCTAATTCAATTCTTCGCCGCTGACCACCAGAAAGAGCGCTTAATTGCTGATCAAATAAATTATTTGGCACACCAAGGGAGGATGCAATTGCCTCTGCCTCAGCTGATGCGGCGTAGCCACCTGCTGCTGAAAAATCATGCTCCACTCTGGTGTAGCGCTCCATCGCTTTTTCTAATTCCACACCTTGTGAGGTTGCCATCTCCTCTTCAACTGCTCGCATTCGCTTTGAGATTAAATCTAACTCTCTAACCGAAAGAATTCGATCAATCACACTTCCTTGATCCTCACCAGTTCTAGGATCTTGTGGAAGATAACCAATTTTGCCAACTCGATTAACAACTCCACCTGCTGGCATAGTTTCACCAGCTAATACCTTTGCAAGTGTGGATTTGCCAGCACCATTTCGACCAACAAAACCAATACGGTCACCATGATTAATTCGAACCGAGACATCCTTAACCAGAAGCCTTGCGGCAGCACGAAGTTCGAGGGCGCTAGTTGATATCAAAGTTGCTTAAGCAACAAGGCGGGTGCGACGAGGGGATGCGTACTTCTTTTCAACTTCAGACAACTCCTCGGACACTTTAGCTTTGATGCTCTCCTCAGTTTTTAGGATTGCAGTTAAGGAGGAGATTGTAGCCTTTAATTCTTTGGCTTCATTCTCTAGTTCGATTTTGCTCATCTTGGTCAACCTGCGCAGTGGCATATCCAAAATATAGGTTGCTTGCTCATCACTTAATTTAAATGTTTTGATTAAGCCAGCTTTTGCAACAGTTGCATCTTCACTTGCCCTGATCAATTTAATTACTTTATCAATATCTACAATTGCTTTAAGCAGGCCATCTACCAAGTTTAATCTTGCCTGAGCTTTAGCCTTACGGAAGATTGATCTGCGCTTGACCACCTCAATTCGGTGATCAATAAATACTTGAAGGAGATCTTTTAACCCTAATGTCAGCGGCTTTCCGTTTACAAGCGCCACCGCGTTGATCGAAAAGGCATCCTCCATGGGGGTGAGGCGATAGAGATTTTCTAGCACCTCGATGGGTTCATAACCGTTTTTGATCTCAACTACAACTTTTGTGCCAGATTGACCATCAGATAGATCAACAATATCTGAGATACCTTGGATCTTTTTTGCCTTAACTAAATCAGCAATCTTTTCAACTATTTTTTCAGGCCCAATGTTGTATGGCATTTCAGTTATTACTAATCCTTGTTTACGGGCCGATATTTTTTCAATAACTGCAGTTGCTCGCACCTTAAAGGAGCCACGGCCACTGGCGTACGCCTCAGCAATGCCTTCGGTGCCAGTTAAGTAACCACCTGTTGGAAAATCCGGTGCTGGTACAAATTTCATTAATTGTTTTAAGGTGGCCTTTGGGTTTTCCATTAAATGCTTGGCAGCTGCAATTACTTCACCCAGATTATGGGGTGCCATATTTGTGGCCATACCTACTGCAATTCCAGTTGCACCATTTACTAATAGATTAGGAAAAGCTGCTGGTAAAACCTGCGGTTCAAGAATTTGCCCATCATAATTTGCACCAAAATTAACAGTGTCCTCATCTGATTCATCCACCATTAACATGGCAGATAGGGCAAGCCGAGATTCGGTATATCGCATGGCTGCTGGACCAGAATCTAAGGAGCCAAAATTTCCATGGCCATCTATTAATGGCAGACGCATTGAAAAAGATTGCGCCATACGAACCATTGCGTCATATATTGCACCATCACCATGGGGGTGAAGCTTTCCCATAACATCTCCAACAACTCGAGCAGATTTCACATGACCTTTATCTGGCCGAAGTCCCATCGCATTCATCTGATGCAAGATGCGACGTTGCACTGGCTTTAAGCCATCGCGGGCATCAGGCAAAGCTCTTGAGTAAATTACCGAATAGGCGTACTCCAAAAAAGATTCAGACATTTCAGAGGCAACATCAATATCAATTATGCGGCCAGGGTTTTCCCCTGCTTTTGCTACAACTACTTTGGGTGTCTTGGCCATAGAGCGTATCTTGCCAATATTTCATCAATTTCTTGTTCGCGACAAGCCCATTACTTAGTAATTTCTTGGTCTAGGTATCCTTGCGCTATGAATAGTAGGAAATTAAATGATCAGTTTGGTTTATCCCATCTAATTAACTCAATATTCTCATCATTAAATCTTGCTGATACAAATGATTATTTATCCCTTGGCCAAGGGCAGATGCGAGAGTGCGTGGTATTAATCGATGGCATGGGGCAGGATGCAATAAATAAATTTGCAGATCAGTTCTCAATATTTGAAGAGCTTAAACAGATTAAAACTATATATACTGATTTTCCATCGACTACTGCCACCAGTATTTCAACTCTTGGAACCGGTGTGCTGCCTGGCCTGCACGGCATGCTTGGTTACACCGTACGGGTGCCACGAAGTGATAATCGTTTACTGAACGCTCTTAAGTGGGATGAGCGAGTAGATCCGGTTATCTGGCAAAAAGTACCAACCATGTTTGAACGGGCAGAAAAGGCTGGTATTTCAGTTACGCATGTTGCAGCTAAAAGATATGAAGGCAGTGGATTTACGCAGGCTGCATTACGTGGTGCAAAGTATGTGGGAGCAAACAGTATTCAAGAGATGGTTACTGCGGTACATCTTGCATTAAAGCCACAACCATCCTTTGTCTATACCTATTTAAATAATTTAGATTCTGCTGGCCACAGTGACGGGGTTGGATCTGATAAGTGGCTAACAGCATTTGAATATATTGCTGAATTTATCACCAAGATTAAACAACTCGCACCTGATGGAACGAGAATTTGGATTACCTCAGATCATGGAATGATAAACAGCACTGAGCAGATAGTTTTGGGGCAAGATAATAAATTATTAGAGAATGTGACATTAATCGGTGGTGAGCCAAGAGCAAGGCATATCTATGTTAAAGCAGGTGCTTTGGCAGAAACTATTACACAATGGCAGGAGTTTTTTGGTGGCAAGGCGAGGATACTAAGTAGGCAAGATGCAATTGCAGGAGGATTATTTGGACCAGTAGTAACGCAGGATGCATCAGATCGAATGGGTGATTTCATTGCAATCGCTCATGGTGATTTAATTTTGGTGGATCCAGCAAGAGTTAAAGAGGAGACATCAATGGTGGGCCACCATGGAGGAGTAACGGATACTGAGGTTGCAATCCCGCTTTTACTTACCTAGTCTGTATCTTTTTTCCCAAACATAATGT
>SXGS01205660.1_pt1 | contig 11087 bp, 9 predicted proteins | sample 3174681 | NCBI WGS metagenome assembly SXGS01 (sample SAMN11356861, study PRJNA531348) | freshwater metagenome | isolation source: freshwater sample F1-80 | place: China: Fuxian Lake, Yuxi | collected 2017-12-25 | reverse complement strand
GGATCGTTTGCCTGGCGACAGGCAGGTCGGCACTGCCATTGCACAGATGTTGGCAGGCGTTGGCATCGACGCACAGGCCAACGCACAGCCGGCGGCCGTCTTCTTTCCAGCTCGTACGCGGGGCGAGTACTCCATGTCTATGTCGGGCTGGGGAACCTTGACCGGCGAAGCTCATTACACGCTGTCGTCCTTGGCGCACTCCAACGACAAGGACAGAAAGATGGGCGCGTTCAATGTACTAGGTTATAAGAACCCTGTGATGGATAAACTGCTTCAAGACGCCGCAGTAGAAATGGATCTGGCCAAGCGCCGTAAATTTCTGGAGGACGCCAACGCATTGCTAGAAAAAGACCGTCAACGCCTACCCATAGTGGCCGTTGGCTCAGCTTGGGCGATGCAAAAAGACAAGGTCACCATCAAGGCACGCGTTGACGAGGACACGCTGGCCATGAACATCAGGCCGGTGAAGTAGACGGGCGAGACCCTGAGAGGAGCGGTGGCGCCGGAAGCGGCGCCGCCGTTTTTTTAAGATGACCGATATCGCGATCGGAATTCACGGCGGCTGCGGCACGCTGGCGCCGCATCTGTTGAGCGACGCCGACTGGACCGAGACCAGGGAGCATCTGGCGACGTCGCTGCGCTCGGCCTGGACGGTGCTGAAGCGGGGAGGCAGGGCGGTGGAGGCGGTGGAGGCCGCCATCGTCGTCATGGAGGATAGCCCGCATTTCAATGCCGGCTACGGCGCGGCGCTCACCGAGAACGCGGACCACGAGCTCGACGCGTCGATCATGGATGGAGAGACCCTCGCCGCCGGGGCGATCTGCGCCGTGCGCACGATCCGCAATCCCATCAAGGCCGCCCGGGCGGTCATGGAGAAGTCGGACCTGCTGCTGATCGCAGGCACTCCGGCGGACGACTTCGCCAAGAAGGTCGGGCTCGAGATCGTGCCCAACGGCTATTTCACCACCGAGCGGCGGGCGCTGGCGCTGGCCTCGCTGAAGGCCCGCAAGACCCGCCAGGAGGTCGCCATGGCGAGCGAGGCGGAGCGTCACGGCACGGTCGGGGCGGTCGCCCTCGATGCGAGAGGCAATCTCGCGGCCGGAACCTCGACCGGGGGGTTCAACAACAAGCCGCCCGGGCGGATCGGCGACTCGCCGATCATCGGCGCTGGCACCTATGCCGCCAACGGCGTGTGCGCGGTCTCGTGCACCGGCATGGGCGAGATCTTCATCCGCCGCGTCGCCGCCTATGATGTCTCGGCGCGGATGCGCTATGCCGGCCGCGGCCTGGTCGAGGCGGCTGACGCGGTCATCCAGGCGGTGGGATCCCACAAGATCGGCGCCGGACTGGTGTCAGTCGACGCCGCCGGCCGGGTCTACGCTCCGTTCAACACGCTCGGCATGGCCCGCGGCTGGATCGAGACTGACGGCAAGATCCGCGTCGCCACCCATCACGAGGTCCACGAGATGAGCGCCGCTTGAGCGACGAGCCGGTTCTCATCTGGGCCGCCGGCGCGATCGGCGGCACGCTGGCGGCCTGGTGGGCGCGGGCAGGGGTGCCGGTCGTCGCCGTCGACATCCAGCGCGCGCATGTCGAGGCCTGTCGTACGACCGGCCTCCGGATCGACGGCCCGGTCGACACCTTCACCCAGATCGTGCCGGCCAAGACGCCCGACGAGCTGATCGGCGTTTATCGCCGCGTCGTCCTGGCGGTGAAGGCGCAGGCGACGGAGGTGGCCACCGACGCGCTGGCGAAGCATCTGGCGCCAGACGGCTTCGTCGTCTCGGCGCAGAATGGGCTGAACGAGGTCGCGATCGCGCACCGGGTCGGCGACGAGCGCACCATGGGCTGCTTCGTGAACTTCTCGGGCGACCTGATGGCGCCGGGCCGGATCATGCTGGGCAGCCGGGGCTCGGTGGTGGAGGGCGAGATCGACAGCTCGATCCGCGAGCGCACCCGCGCGATGCATGCGCTCTTCCAGGTGTTCGAGCCGGACGCGAAGCTGACCGACAACATCTGGGGCTACCTCTGGGGAAAGATCGCCTACAGCGCGATGTTGTTCGCGACCTCGCTGAACCATGACTCCATGGCCGACAACTTCGCCGATCCGGCGCGCTTTCCCGCCTTCCATCTCCTCGGGCGTGAGGTGATCGCCGTCGCCATGGCCCGTGGCGTCAAGCCTCTCGGCTTCGGCAACTTCGATCCGGCTGCCTTTGCGCCGGGAGCGGGGGAAGAGGCCGCGCGTGCCTCGATCGCGTGGCTCGTCGAATTCAACCGTGCATCCGCCAAGACCCATTCCGGTGTCTATCGCGACCTCGCGGTGCACAAGCGCCGCACCGCCGTCGATCCTCAGATCGACGCGGTCGCCGCGCTCGGCCGCGAGGCGGGAATCGACACGCCGGCCCTCAGGACACTGGTACGGCTGGTCCACGACATCGAGGACGGCCGCCGGCCGCAAGCCCGCGAGACGCTGCAAGCACTGATCGACGCTTGCGTAGCCGCTTCGGCCGACACGAAAGCCCCCGCGGGCGCTAGACTTGCGAAGGTCGGCGACGAACCATCTCCTGATCTCGGCCGGCACAGGTGAGTCATGAAGAGATTGCTGATCGCCTCCGTGGCGCTTGCGGTGTCGTGCGGTCTGGTCCCTTTCGCAGCCCACGCCCAGGGCCGGGGCGCCGTCCATTTTCCGGACAGTCCCGGTAAGGCCGTCGTCGAGGGCACCTGCACCGGGTGCCATCAGGCCGACACGATCACGCAGAGCTCCGGCTATTCCCGCGACGGATGGAAGGAGTTGATCGCAACGATGATCGATCTGTCGCCGATCCCGGAGACGCGCGACGAGATCACCCAATACCTGGCCAGGCATTATCCGCCGAACACGAAGCGGGCCCCCAAGACGATGCCGGGCACCGCGCAGGTCTCGTTCCAGGAGTGGTTCGTTCCGACTCTCGGGCAGCGCTCGCGCGACCCGGTCGAGGCGCCCGACGGGTCGATCTGGTGGGTCGGGCAGTTCGGCAACGTGATGGGGCGGCTCGATCCCAAGACCGGCGCGATGAAGGAGTATGAGCTGCCGCCCAGGGCGCTGCCGCATTCGGTGACGCTCGACGCGAGCGGGACCCCCTGGTACCTGGGCAATGGCAACGGCACGATCGGCAAGCTCGATCCGAAGACCGGCGAGATCACTGCCTACAAGATGCCTGATCCTGCAGCGCGCGACCCGCATACCGGCGAGTTCGACAAGAAGGGCATCCTCTGGTTCACGCTACAGCAGAGCGGCATGGTGGGGCGCCTCGACCCGTCGAACGGCGAGATCAAGCTCGCCAGGACGAAGACGCCGGGAGCCAAGCCCTACGGCATCAAGATCGATACCGAGGGCACTCCCTGGTACGCCTGCAACGGAGCAGCATGCCTCGCCAAGATCGATCCCGCGACGATGGAGCTGACCGAGATCAAGCTGCCGACGCCGGGCACGACCGTACGCCGTCTCGATATCGGCGAGGACGGCCTGATCTGGTACGTGAACTCCGGGAAGGGGAAGATCGGCCGCTACAACCCGAGGACCGGCGAGATCAAGGAGTGGAATTCCCCGAGCGGGTCGGACTCGCATCCCTATGCGATCGCGGTGGCCGACGGCATCGTCTGGTACAACGAGTCGGGCAAGCGGCCGGATATGCTGGTGCGCTTCGATCCGAAGGCCGAGACGTTCCAGAGCTGGCCCATCCCCTCGGGCGGCATCCATGCCGGCATCATCCGGCACATGCGCCCGACGCGCGACGGCGACCTCCTGATCCACCAGAGCAGCACCAACCGGATCACGCGAGTGACGCCGAAGCCGCCGCCGACTCAGTAGCGACGCCGTTCGCAGGGGAGCCGCGTCCCGAGCGGAGTCAGCTTCCCGACCGATTGCCGCGCGCCTGCCTGATCTCGCCGACCACCGACCAGAGGCAGGTGGCGATCGCGATGGCGATCAAGGTCGCTGCGATCGGACGGGTGAACAGCGGTTCGATCGAGCCCGCCGACATCATCAGGCCGGAGCGCAGCTTGCCCTCGGCCAGCGGTGCCAGCACGAAGCCGACGACGAACGGCGCCAGCGGGAAGCGCGCATACTCCATGGCGAGGCCGACGGCGCCGAAGGCGAGCATGATCCAGACATCCGACATCTGGCTGTCGGGGGAATAGGCGCCGAGAACGCAGAAGACGATCACGACCGGGAACAGAAAGGCGCGTGGCACCAGCATCAGGCGTGCGAACAACAGGCAGCCGGCGGTCATCAGGACGAACATCAGGACATGCGCCGCCAGATGCGTCGCCATGATCGCGTTGACGATGTGCGGGCTGGTCGAATAGAGCAGCGGGCCGGGGCGGAGGTCGTGGATGATCAAGGCGGCGAGCAGCACGGCGTCGGCGAGGCCGCCGGGGATGCCGAGCGCCAGAAGCGGGATCAGCGTGCCGCCGGTGGTGGCGTTGTTGGCGCTCTCCGCCGCGACGATCGCCTCCTCACTGCCGGTCCCGAACAGCTCCGGCGTCTTCGAGAAATTCTTTGCCGTGGTGTAGGCGGCGATCGAGGCGACGGTGGCGCCGACGCCGGGCAGGATGCCGATCCAGATCCCGATCAAGGACGAGCGCAGCATGTTCCAGCCATGGACGACATAGTCTCGGAACGACAGCACGATGCCTCTCATGTTGGCGCGCACCCGGTCGGTGCCCTGCTCGATGTGGAGCGTATCGGCGACGATCTGGGAGAGCGCGAAGAGGCCGACCACGACCGGCAGAAGCTGGAAGCCGTTGGTGAGCGCGTCGACGCCGAAGGTCAGCCTGACCAGGCCGGACGTCTCGTCGACTCCCGGCATCGCCAGCAGGACGCCGAGCAAGGCGGCGATCATGCCCTTCAGGAACGAGCCGCGGCTCAAGGAGGCAATCAACACCAGCGCCGTCGTCACAAGGGCGAAATTCTCCCAGGGTCCGAACAGGACGGCGAGCTTCGCCAACGGCTGGGTCAGCAGCACCAGCGCCACCCAGGAGAGGGCTCCCCCGACGATCGAGCCGGCATTGCCGAGGCCGAGCGCGCGGCCGGGGAACCCCTGCTTGGCCAAGGGATAGCCGTCCAGCGTCGTCATGATCGCGTTGGGCTCGCCGGGGATACGCATCAGCGTCGCGGTGACCAGGCCGCCGGAGATGCCGCCGACGAACATGGCGACCAGCATGATGATCGCATCCACGCTCTTCATGCCGTAGGTGAAGGGAAGCGCCAGCGCCATCAGCATGCCGGCGGTGATGCCGGGCATGACGCCGACGGCGATGCCGATCAGCACGCCCGCCGACATGATCAGGAAGGCGCCCGGTGTCATCAGGTGAAGGAACGCGTCGAGCAGGGTCACGGCAGCTGGACGAGCAGGATACGGCGGAACAGGAAGTCGATCGTGACGGCGCCGACGACGGCGACCGCGGCGGCGATGGCGATCGAGCGCGGCTTGCGGTCGGTCATCGCCGCGCCGAGGACGAAGAGGAAGGCGAGCGTCGACCACAGGAACGGCAGCCCGGCGGACATCGCGGCGACGAAGAGCACTGTCGCGACGAAAGAGACCAGAGCCAGCTCGGGCCGGAGGCGGTAATCATCGGGCGGAGCGCCGTCGAGGCCGAGGATCAGGCTCTGCGCCGATTGGCCGACGCGAAGGCCGAGAAGGGCCCTCACCAGCAGCACGATCGCGAGCACGGCGAGCGCCGCCGAGACCGCCATCGGCGCCGTGCCCGGCCCGAACGGATCGTAGAGCGCCTTCGGCTCGCGGCGGGCGGCGAAGAACACGCCGACCGCAACGACGAGTACGACGGCGGCGGCAAGCGCGTCGACGCGGCGCCGCCGGCGCGCCTCCCTGTCTTCCGTCATCCCGTCAGTTCGGCGGTGCGGCGGCCTTCGCCACCGGCTCGATCGCCTTGAAGACGGCATCGAGCTTCTGGCGATAGGCCTCGCCCTTCATGAACTGGCTGGTTTGGGCCTGCTTCTCGAAGAACACTTTCAGCTCGTCGGTGGCCACGGCCTTCTCCAGCACGTTCGCCATTCCGTCGATGGCCTCCTGTGGCGTGCCCTTGGGCGCGAACCAGTAGTTCTCGATGCAGAACTCGAAGTTGAGGCCGAGCTCGCGGGTGGTCGGGATGGTCGGCTCGAGCTTGAGGCGTTCCGGGCCGGAATAGGCCAGCGCCCGGATGCCGTTGGCCTTATAGGTCTGGTACTCGGAGCTTGAGAGAACGGTCGCCTGGGTGTGGCCGCCGGTGATCGCGGCGAAGTTCTCGCCGCCGCCGCCGATCTGGACGAAGCGGAACTTGGCGCCCGGATAGCTCTGCTCCAGGAACACGCCCAGCATGTGGTTGAGCGCGCCGATGTTGACGCCGGTGACGATGGTGTTCGGCTTCTCCTTGGCGGCGTCGAGCAGCTCCTTCAGCGTCTTGTAGGCCGAATCGGCGCGGACGATCGGGTGCAGGCAGAAGCCGCCGGTGAGCGCCACCGGCGCGAAGTCGCGGTAGCCGACGCCACGGCGGGGATCGACGATCTCGCCGGAGAGCAGGGCCAGGTGGATGGCGAGGAAGGTATAGCCGTCCGGTGCGGCGGTCATCACCTGGCGGGCACCGACCGAGAAATGGCCGCTGACGTTCTGGATCACCACCGGCTGGGAAACGAGCTTCTTCTCGTCCATCACCTTCTGCAGGCTTCGCGCCAGGATGTCGGTGGTGCCGCCGGGGCCGAACGGTACCACGACGCGGATCGGCTTCTCCGGCCAGGCGGCCATTGCCGGCGCGGCGAAGAGGAGAGCCGTGGCGCAGGCCGCCAGAAGTCGTCGGATCATCGTTTCCCCCGTATTTGCCTTGTTGGGTGCAGGGTCGCGCCCGACCCCCGGCGGCGTCAAGGGGGACCCGGCGCTGGCAACACGGTTTCGCCGACCACGGCGCCGATCGCATCGAGCTTGGCGTCCGCCAGGTAGCCGTAGCGGTTGACCCAGGCGCGTCCGCCGGTCGCGATCCAGGCGATGCGGAAGCGATGCTTGAAGTCGTCGACCGGCCCGTAGCCATGGGCCAGCGCGATCACCGGCGTTGCTCCCGCCTCGGCCTGGGCATCGATAAGCTTCCGGGCCTGCGCTGCCGCCCCGACCGGATGCGCCTCCTCCGGCTCCGGGTAGCGCCAGTCCTCGAGCCGGTCGAAGCCGCCGTCGTCGACGATGTCGAACAGGGAAGCCAGCGCCCGTGGCAGCTCGGGCCGGCCGGCCAGCGCCGGGTTGGCGGCGACCAGCGCATCTCCCCAGGCGCGCACCATCATTGGCCAATGCATGGTGAACAGCTTGACCATGACGGCATCGGCATGGGGCGTTACACGGGCGAAGGAAAAGCCGGAGAGCGACGTCCAGGGCGGCGGGAACGCGCCGGGGATCAGCAGCTTTCCGGGCGCCGCGTCGGCGAGCGCCTCGCGGAAGGTACGCACGATCCCGGTCGAGAGCACAGCCTTGAATGCGAGCCACTGAGCGAGGCCGGGCCGGTCGATCAGGGCCTGCATGACGCGGAACCGGCCGACAGCGAGATCGGCGGGGGTGAGGCGGCCCAGCAGATGGGCGCGCAACGAACCGGCTGCGTTCCGCATCGCCATGAAGTCGTAGCCGAGCTGGCGCGCAGCAGCCTCGGCATGCGGGCCGAAATCGAAGAAGGCGCCGTCGAGGGAATAGGGCGGGTACTCGGGCCAATCGATGCGGAGCCCGTCGATCTCGGGATACGCCCGGACCAGATCCTTCACCAGCGCGCGGGCGTAGTCGTGGATGTGCGGGCTGGCGAGCGAGGCGTTGTTGTCGACCCTGACCTTCGGGGTCGTCCCGTCGGGAAGGCGCGGGCGATCCTCCTCGACCGGACCGCCGAACTGAACGCGATAGCCGGGTGGGATCGCCGCCTGCACCTGGAGAAGAACCAAAAGGCCGCGCGCCTTGGCCGACCGGATCGCGTCGGCGACCACGCGGCCATGGGCCGCCGTCAGCGCGTCGGGCACCGCCGGCTGATAGCGCAGCCCGCGATAGAGGCTCGCATCCGGCGTCCAGCTCGGCGCCGTGCGCACCGACAGCTCGCGCCGGCCCCAGAGCGGCCGGTCGAGCAGGCGCACCGATCCGGCGCCGGCATCGACCGGCGGTTCGCGTGATCCCTCGCCCTCGATCGCCGGAGCCATGACATAGGGAGACGTGGCGATCGCCGTCGCGCCGGCGCGCTTGGCCAGGTTGTCAAGCACGCCGTCGACGCCTTCGACCTGGAAGAACTCCGGCATCGCGGTGATGCCGACCAGCGGCCGGTGGATCTGCCGAGCTGCGGTCATTCGGCGGCCCGGTCGTCGATGCGGTTCTGCTCCGGCGTCAGCTTCCAGCGATGCTGGTCGGCCGGCAGGACGGCGCGCGCCCAGTCGCCGATGACGTCCTTGTCCTTGCGGCGCGCCCGCATCCGGACTTCGATCGCATCCGGATCCCACTCGGCCAGGAGCTTGCTCTCGAGCTGCTCGCGCACGGCGCGATGAGCCGGCGCCTCGGCGAGGTCGGTGAGTTCGTGCGGGTCCTCGGCCAGGTCGAAAAGCTGCGGGCGATAGCCGTGGTAGTAGACCAGCTTCCAGCGCCCCGAGCGGATCATCCGCTGGCGGACGGCCATGCCGCCGGTCCAGGCTGGCACCGCGTCGGTGCAGTATTCCGAGAAGGTCTCGTCGATCCAGGGCGCCGCGCCATCGCGGGAGATGCCCAGCAGGCTGACCCCTTGCGCATGCGGCAGCGGCGCGGCGCCGAGGGCGTCCAGGATCGTCGCGGTCACGTCGATCAGGTTCACCACCTGGGGCCGCCGCTGGCCGGCCGGAAGATGCCCGGGCCAGCGCAGGATCAACGGCACCGAAACCGACTCCTCGTAGAAGGTATGCTTCCACCAGAGCCCGCGCTCGCCGAGCTGGTCGCCGTGGTCGGAGGTGTAGATGACCAGCGTATCCTCGGCGAGGCCGAGGCGCTCGAGCGTGTCGAGGATCCGGCCGATCAGGATGTCGAGGCGGGTGACCAGGCCCCAGTAGGCTGCCCGTGCTCTGAGAGCCGCCGCCGGATCGACGGCGGCGATGCCGCGATCCCTTCGCCACCAGTCGAGCCAGGGATGCTCGCGCTCGGCCGCGGGAAGGGCCGGGGGATGGATCTTGCCGGCGTAGAGCGCGTAGTCCTCGGGCCAGGCGACATACGGCGGGTGCGGCAGCATCAGGCCGACCGAGAGGCAGAAGGGATCGGTCCCGCCGTCGCGCCGGCAGCCGGCGATGCGCTCAAGCTCGGCGCAAGCCGCGTCCGTGGTCTCGACGTCCTTGACCTGGTAGGCACTCTGGCCGGCGCCGGAGACGTCGACGCTGACGCCCCAGGGGTCGTTGGTCTGGTGCAGCGGGCCCATGTCGCGGCGCGGGATGCCGGCATAGTTGGCGCTGTGGTCGCCGATAGTGCGCGTGACGTAGCCGTGCATCTGGTCGGGGCCCATGGCGTGCAGCCGGCCGGCGAGATGCGGGCGATAGCCGACGGCTCCCAGCGCATGCAGCCAGGTCGCGCGGTCGGAGGCCAGGAAGTCGTCGTTGGTCCAGCAGTCCTGCGCCGAGGGATGGCGCCCGGTCAGCATCGACATGCGGCTCGGAACGCAGATCGGCGAGGGACAATAGGCATTATCGAAGGTGACGCCGCCGGCAGCGAGGCGATCGAGGTTCGGCGTCCGGACCAGCTTGTCGCCGTAGCAGCCCGTCACATGGCGCGCATGTTGGTCGGAGAACAAGAACAGGAGATTGGGTTTCCTGGTCATGCGGGGATTGACCTCAACTGATCTTCGTACTCGGGGGCGAGGGTCGCGCCCAATCCCGGTGTGTCGTCCAGGACCAGGCACCCGTTGCGCAACATCGGCGGCGTTGCCACCACGCGGTCGTAGAGCGGGTTGGGATTGCCGTCCATCTCCAGCCAGTCGGCGCGCAAACCCGCGGTGAGCTGGGCCGAGGCGATCAGGCTGATCGGCCCGCCATACATGTGGAAGCAGAGCCGCTTGCCGGCGGCAAGAACGCGGCGGCCGACGACCAGTCCCTCGCTGATGCCGAGCGTCTTGGTGATGTCCGGCTGAATCACTTCAGCCGGCGACTCGATGCAGCGTTCCAGACCGTCCAGCCCACGCGCGTTCTCGCCCCAGGCGAGCGGCACCGGGCTCTTGCGGGCGAAGGCGAGATAGTCGTCGACGTCGTCGACGGGGAAGGGCTCCTCCAGCCATTGCAGCCGGGCCGCGGCGAGATCGGGGATCAGGGCCTCGGCCTCGGCGACGCTGATCGCCTGGTTGCCGTCGGCCATCAGCGGTGCGATGCCGCTGGCCAGGCGGGCGTCCCGCAGCATGCGCCGGGCCACCTCGACGCCGAAGGGAATCCGTATCTTGAAGCGGGAGTGGCCGGCAGCGCGCGACGCCTCGATACGCTCGATCGTATCGTCCGGGCCGATGCCGCTGGCATAGACCGGCACCTCGTCCGGCGCGTCGTCGGCGATGAGCTTTCGAAGCGGCCGCCCGAGATGGCGGGCATGCGCGTCCCAGACGGCGATGTCGGCGCCGGCGACCGCCTGGTGCACCGGTCCCGGCGCACCCCATTGCAGCGCGAGCAGCCGCGTCCGCTGATGCATCAGGCGATAGAGTCGCGAGGGGTCATCGAGCGTCTGGCCGACCAGCAGCGGGGCGAGGCAGCGATCGACGATCTCCTTCCGCTCAGCGCAGCCCCAGGGCGGGAAGTTGGACCAGACCTCGCCGAGGCCGCACGACCCGGCGTCGGTCTCGATGACGACCAGGAGACTATGTCGCGCCGCCAGCTGCCCGAAGGGGCCCGCCATCGGCCGCAAGAGCGGCAGCCGGATCAGCAGGGTGCGGACGGAGACGATCTTCGGTGCGCTCATGGCTCCTTATACTGCGCGTGACGGCGCGGTCGGGCTATGGATAGTGGTGGGCGAAACGTCTGGAGGCTCCTTGGACAAGATCTTGGGCGATCTGCGCATCGTCGAAATCCCGGCCTTCGTCGCCGCCCCTCTCGGCGGCATGACCCTGGC
>SXGS01751940.1_pt1 | contig 11089 bp, 8 predicted proteins | sample 3174681 | NCBI WGS metagenome assembly SXGS01 (sample SAMN11356861, study PRJNA531348) | freshwater metagenome | isolation source: freshwater sample F1-80 | place: China: Fuxian Lake, Yuxi | collected 2017-12-25 | reverse complement strand
GATGCTTCGGATGGTTGCTGTCGGCGAGGATCTGCTCGATGGATTTGGTCCGGAAGAGGGGGTTAGCCACGAGAAGTCCAACGATGCATTGCAGAGTCCGCGTTCATCATGTTGCACTCAGCGTTCATCGTTGCGATTCGGAGCGGGCGGCCTGGAGAAAGGCTTCGAACAGGCGGCGCTGCACCGCATAACGGTCGAAGAGATATTCCGGGTGCCACTGTACGCCCAGCAGAAAGGGGTGGCGGCGACGGTCGGTTGCCTCGATGGCCTCGATCACGCCGTCGGGGGCCACGGCGGTTGCCACCAGAGCCGGCGCGACGGTCTTGATGGATTGGTGGTGCGAACTGTTCACGCGGAGACTGGCATTGCCCGTGATCCGCCGCAGCAGACTGTCCGGCGCGACGCGCACCGCATGGGCGTATTCGGTGGCCGGGCCCTTGGCTCGGTGTTGCAGGGCCTTCGTGAGCTGTGAGCCGATGTCCTGGATGAGGCTGCCTCCCAAGGCGACGTTGATCGCCTGCATGCCGCCGCAGATCCCGAACACAGGGAGCGAAGACTTCATGGCTCGACCGACCATGGCTTGTTCGAACGCATACCGCTGGCGGCTCATGACGCGAAACTTGTAGCGCTGGCGCTCGCCATACAGAGAGGGCGGCAGGTCCGGGCCGCTGCCCGTCAGGAGCAATCCGTCCACCCCTTCGAACAGCCGGCGCTGCAGCAGAGGGTCGTCCGTCAAGGGGAGGATCACCGGCACCCCGCCCAGTTCCTCGATCGCGCGGGCATAGCGGGCGCGCAGGAAATACGTCGGCTCGCGGCCGCCCATGTCTTTGCGGTCACCCGCGTTGAAGTCCGGCGTGACGCCGATCAACGGTTTCATGCCATGGCCTGTGCGCTCTATTTTCCCGGCTCGGTCGTCAGGGGAGCGCTGTCGCTCTCCGAGGCCACCCCAAGGAACCGTACCGGTTTGTCCCCTTGCAGATGTTCGGGCGTGATCACATAGGTTCCGTAGACGCTCGTGTGCCAGACCGCCTTGGCCGCGTCCAGGTTGCCGCCGGAGAAGACGTATGTCAGGCCGCCCGTCACTCCGCCGACAATGGCGAAACAGACTTTTGCGGCTCCATAGGGAAGCGTGAGCAGCCAACTGGCTGCCTGCAATCCGGCGCCCTTGGCCGATCCGGATGTCGCATCCTCCGTCCCTTGAGCGTGGCCCGCTGGAATTACGGCCAGGTGCACGAGCGCCAATACCAGCAGCACCGCCAGCCCTTTCATCATGGTTTGCACGGGAGTTCCTCCTTTCCCTGAGATCCGGCCGGATCCCATCGCATGGGGGATTTCAGACCGACCGGCCACAGGCTGTTGTATATAGCAAATCCCAAAGCTTATGCAAACCCTTCTGTCATAGTCGCAAATCTGAAAGTTGGAAAGTCTGAATAATGACTTGTAGACTTTAGGGACTTTCGGACTTTGAGACTGTGCCGCTTCCATCATTCTGCGGAGGAAGTCAAATCCAGCTCGGCGAGAATCTGTGTTTTCAGCCGGTCTGCCTGCTGTTCTATGGCATCGTCGAGCTCTCTCGCGAAGGCCTCGGCCGAAACGCGGCCGTTTTCCTGTTGAATCCCCGCCTCGATCGCCAGATCCAGCTTGAGCGAGCAGAGGCCTTGGACAAGCAGTTCCCTGGCCCGGCTCTCGTAGGTTGGCCGTTCCTCGGCGGCGATGGAAGCCAGCACCTTGCGCAGCCAGGGCTCGAAGTCGAGCGCCTGCCTGGCGCTGGCAGCCTGTGCCTCGTCCAATTCCACCGCCACCTGCACCCCGCCCTTCCAGCTTCGTTTTTTCACGTTGAAGACGCAGGCCACGTGAGACGGATGGGCCTCGACCGGCTCCGGCCCGTAGAAAAGCGTGATGCGGTAGGGGGGCGGTTCAGGAATGGGCTGTGACGACATGCCGGTTGATTCCTTGGTCCCTTATGACACAGGCGTTCAATCCATACAAGACTCTGCCGCACAAGGCCTGTCCTGTCTCATCCGCCGTCTCACCTATTCGACTCACTGTTGCGCCAATCCCACAGACTCAAAAGCTGTCTATGGAGATTGGTCCACAAAATGACGCAAGCAGAAACGCGGGGATGTGAAACAGTTCCAGTCCTGGCCACCTGCCTGGGAGTCCGGGCACAGTACGTGCTCACACGGTCCGTGCTTCCCTGAACGCACTTTGGAGCAACGGCGTGATGGATGGGCCGTTCCGGATCGTTTGGCGGTTGCTGGTCATGTTCCCCCAAAAAACTTATTGCCTGCAACATAGCAATATATTCTAATGGCTCATAATGTGTCCTTGTGTCTAACGACGTGGAGAGGAGGTGCCCATGGCGGTCTCACCGAACAGCACAATGATTCGCTCGGGAAAATCGGCAGGTGTCGTCTTCCTGTTCAGTCTCTTGGCCGTGGCCGGCTGCGCCACCTCCGGCGACTTGGAGCAGATCAAGCAGGAGGCGCAACAGGGGGAAAGCAAGCTGCGGGCGGACCTGATGAAGGAACAGACGCAGTTCTCCGCCCTGGCGAAAGAGAATGAAGCGCTGCGCGCCGCCCATGCCAAGATTTCCCAGTCCGTCAAAGAATATTTAAAAGCCGAAGAAGCCCGGCACGTGGACGCGCTCAATCAAGTCCGTTCCACGATGAAGAATCTGGAATAACGGACAGAATCTCACAAGGAGCCTCCCATGAGATCGATGGACTCGTGCGGCGTTCGCTTCGACCTCCGTCCCATGAAGGCCCTCTCGTTCGCCATCGCCCTGTTGCTGGCCGGCTGCGCCTCCTCCGGCGACGTGGAGCAGGCGCGGCACGAGTCCGAGCAGGCCAAGGCCAAGATGCGCGCTGAACTGCAACAGGAGCGCGCGCTTGCCACGACGATGGAGAAAGAGAGCGAGGCCAAGAAGGCCTCAGCCGAGAAGCTGGCCCAGGCCTTGGGGGGCAAGCAAGGGAGGGTTGAGGGCAAGCCCCCGGCGAAGACCTTGGGCGCGGGGGCAGGCGGTGGCTCCGGCACCACGCTAAAGATTACCAACGGCACCGCCAATGCCGTGCCCGTCATGGTCACGTTGGGATCCGGCTACGACATCAACAACATCAATCAATTGCCGTGGGGCGTCATTCAAGACCCCGTGGGCATTCAGAATCTCCAAGGCATCTTTATCCTGGCCGGCAACAGCTCGGTGTCATACAACTCGTCCCCGAGCAGCTTCAGCGGCAACGTCGGCTTCGGGCCGACGTCCTGGGGGCGCGGCTGCGGCAATTCCGCCGCCGGCGCGTGCTACCCCAATTCCGTCAACCTCGCCGAGTTTACGCTCAACTATCCGAGCGGGCAGGAGACGGTGGACATCAGCGATGTGAACGGGGCCAACGCCTCTATCACCATCAACTTTACAAGCAGCAACCAGTGGACCGACAACTCCGGAAACAACAATGTGACCAACATCCCTAGCGTGCTGCCACTCTCCGCATTTGCGCAGCAGTCGGGTGTGTACGGCTGGCAGGCGACGAACTGCATCAACGTCGTCCTCCCGGTGCCCAACGGCCCACCGTCCAACATCTGTGCCGCGCCGGTGAATGCCCCCGGGGCCGCGCAATTGCAGACCAACGCCCAGTGCAACATCCAGCGGGCAGTGGGAGTATCCGGCGGCACGGTGGAGGTCGTCTTCGGCGGGTTTACGGACCAACCTTCGGCGCCGCAGGCTGGCTGCATGGCGGTCTATACCATCAGCCCGGTGAGCGGCTCGCAGAACGGCGGTACGACCGTGACGATGACCGGCTGGGGTCTCTCGCAGGTGACGAGTGTGACCTTCCAGGGCGCGGCCGCGACGATCAACAGTTCCCAGAGCAACAACACGCAGTTGGTGGTCACGACGCCCCCGTGCAACTTCTGCGGCGGGTCCCAGCCCTGGAATTCCAACGTCATGCTGAACGGGTTCTATACCGTGCCGAGCTTCGCAGCCGGATGGAATGCGAGCGCGGCCTACGTCTACACGAACAACTGAGTGAGCCACGCTCCGGCGAGCCGGAAACGCCAGCATGTGCAGTCCGTCATGCGGCGGGAGTGCGCAGCATGGTAGCGGTGTTGTAAAGGAGGAGCATTGTGAAAACCAAACGAGAGACGACCATCTATCGTGTGAGCACGTTGGGAAAGGCGACGCTCCTCCTGTGCATGGGCCTGCTGGCTGGCTGCGCCTCCTCCGGGGACGTGGAGCAGGTCCGGCAGGAGCGGGCTCAGGCCAAGGCCAAGATGAGCGCCGAGTTGCAGCAAGAGCGCAAGCTCGCCCAGTCCATGGAACAGGAGAGCGAGGCGCGGAAGGCCGAAGCCGAGAAACTGGCGAAGGCGTTCGGCGGGAAACCAAGCGCGGCGGCGCCCAAGCCTCAGATGGCGGCTCCACTCAAGGCTTCCGGCTCGTCGATGAGCCTGACCACAGCGCTGGCCACCTCTGGCTGCACCAAACCCATTGCGGCAAACGGGCCGAATCCTGCTGTTCCCTCGGTCCTCTTCATCGACAGCACTACAGGCTGTGCATCCGTCACCATCAGCACCAGCGACATGACACCATTTTCTGCCACCAACCCCTTGATTCCTGTCGTCGTGGGAACGGGCGGCACCCTGTATTTGCATGACCAGCCCATGACCCTCTACGCCAGCTCCTTCCTCATCCGGAATGGCGGCACGATGCAAGCCGGCAATCCGGGGGCTCATGTCCAAAACCAGATCACGATCGTCATGGCCGGCAATTCATCGGCGGCGCTCCCACCCAGCGGTACCAAGGCCAACACCCGCGACATCACCGTGATGGATGGCGGCACGTTGGCGCTCTACGGAGGCAAGGGTCTGTCGGGCAACCCGGATAATCTCAACAACAATCCGTCCAAGGGTCCGGCATTTATCAATACCCTCTACGGCACCAAGAGCTGGACCTATTTGGCCGTGCCGGCCGGGCCGGCCAAATATAACGCCCAGAATGACACGACGGAAAACGTGAGTGCCCCGACGCCAGTCGGGGGGGACACGATGTTGGCCCTGGCCAATCAGGTGGATTGGCAAGTCGGCGACTGGATCTCCGTGGCGACGACCAGCTTCTCCTCCCACCAGACGGAGATTGTGCAAATTTGCGGTATTTCGAGCGCGATGACTCTGGACCCTCGTGCGGCCGGGTGGGGAATGCCTCTCACTGTGAGTTACCTCACGCTCTGCCAGAAGCTCAAGCATTACCACTATGGGGGACTGGTGCCCACGCCTGGGTTCTTCCCGGCCGGGACGAAGCAAGTCGTCGCGAAGGGCGGAAACGCCATTGATGTCAGTCACCAGGCGAAGAGTTTTTACGATGACCACGAACGCAACTATGGCATTGATGAGCGGGCGGAAGTGGCCCTGCTCTCGCGTAACATCAAGTTGACTTCGGTGGCCGGTCAGTCCAGCGATACCAATAATTTCATCGGCGGCCACTTGGCGGCGATGGTCAGTTCGGCTACTGCGGCTCCCCCTACCCTGCAACTGGTGGGTGTGGAGATCGAAAAGTTCGGCCAAGGCTTGGTGGGACGGTACCCAGTCCACTTACACAAATTGCCGCAATATCCGGTCACGGGAGCGGCCAATGCTGCGGATGGGAACATCGCCATCACGAGTTCGACCGTCCCCGCCAACGGGACCCTGGTGACCATCTCCGGCGTGCAGGGCAACACAGCCGCCAATGTCCGCTCCGGGTTTGTGACAAATGCCAACACCGGTGCCGGTACCTTCGAGCTCCTTGGCGTGACGAGCAACGGAACCTACACGTCCGGCGGCATTTGGACACCCGCGACGCTACTGATCCAGGATGTCAGCGTCCATCACAGTTACAACAAGTGTTACGTGGTCCATGGCACCGGGAACGCCAATTTCTATAACAACGTCTGCGTCCGCACGGTGGGCCAGGGGGTCTATCTGGAAGACGGCACCAACATTACCGGTAACCAGTTCATGCGGGACCATATCGCCGGCACCATGGCGGCCAACACACAGTATTCCTTCCCATTGCCAGCTGGCAGCTTGTATTGGGATGGCGACAATTTGCAAAGTTCTCATTTGTCTTCGGTGAACTGGTACAACGTGAACTCAATTCCGGACACCTCTTCTTCCGGCTACAACGCTGGGTCGAAGCAAGGACCTGATCTGTATCAGCCCAGCGGGTTTTGGATTACGAACCTCGGCAACGCCTTCGTCAACAATTCGGTCGCCGGATGCCAGGCGAATGGGCGAGGGTATTGGTTGATCGCGCAAGGCGGCAGCGATGCGTCTCCTTCACACTTTACCTATCCCGAATTCACCGGCAACCGTGCCCACGGTTGTTATTATGGTATTGATGTGACCGCCCAGGATGGCGTGTCGAATAACAACACGTTTGATCCGCGGCCTACCCTGAGCACGACAGGGGTCATCACGCCTCCGGTGTTTCTGCTCAACGACAACACCATCACCCGCTCACGCTTCCGCGGGTTCTGGTCGCGCAGCTTATTCACCGCGCTGCACAATAATCGGTTTGCCACGAACCCCTACGGCTTTTCGCTGCTGGGTGGTGGCGGACCGGATGGCAACCAGCCTGACTTTTGGGGCATGGCCCACGAAAACGTGATCGCCGGCATGACCAGGAACAATGTGGAGCGCTTTCCTGCCTGCACCCCTCCCATCACAAAGGCATGGAACAGCACGGGAGGAGGCTCTCTGAACGTCGAGAGTCCCATCATCCCGCAACAGGGCGCCTCCATTCTCATCTCAGGCGTGCAAGGATATCCATCGGCCAACGGCGGCTGGACTGTCGGGACAACGACGGCCAGCACCTTTACGACTGCGGCCGCCGCTCCAACGGGATCTTCAATGAATAGCGGCGTGTGGCAATATAGCAGCGGTTGGACATACGGCAATATCATGGTCCCTTGGCCATCAGAGTGTGCCGATGTGGCGTTAAGTTCCTCCGGAGCGAACTTGGGTTGGGGACAATACCCTAATCCTCAGCTCGGGAATGTGATCAACGTTCAAGGCTACAGCTACTATGACGGCCCCGCCCGCATTGAACATAACCGTTTTGTCAATTTCCGCTTTGATCCGACCGGCATTTATCCGAACGACCCAGCAGCCCGGTTACTCACCAAGACCGACATTCAGACCGTCTCCATATTTGACACTGTCCTGAATAACAATCCACCTCTCGGAACTCTAGGGCAACTCCAGGGCGCCCCCCAGTTCGGCGGAACGATCACGTCGCTTTACAATGGTTATGTCGGAGATGCGGCCACAGGCTGGATTCAGTCCAATGCCCAGAGTGTTCCCCCCACGCAATACATCCGAGACAGTGTTTGGGAGAACGTAGATTTCAAGCACCAGGTCTACACGGAGGAAGTGAACATTGGCAAGTTGAATGACGGGGATAAAACGACCGTGATCCTCGACAAAGACAGTCAACTGTCGGGCTTGCGCGTCGATGGAACCAGTCCGTATACGAGCGACTTCGCGCCGGTTTCGCTGAACAACTTGGACTATTACGCCACCGAATTCACCGTGGATGAACCCCATTCCCGAGGTCCGAACAATTTTCGCTCGTCTTCATTGATGAGCCCGCACAAATACGCCACGCTGAACATCGAGTCGGATACGCCGAACGCCAAATTCGTGAAAATCGTCCGCGACATGCCGGCCTATGGCGATACGGACTATCCAAGCCTATTTCTCTATGGGCGTGGCGGAACTTACATTTACGAACCATTCGTCATGGACCGGATGGGCTATACCGTCTATGCGGAAACCACAAGTTCGGCGGAACATGGAACGCAAACCTACCAAGGTTTCGAAAATCATCTGCTCTTCACCTATACAGACCCGGCGGTGAAGACAGCCGGTGACTTTTTCGTGAACCGCATCGCGGTATATCAGCCGCTCCAGAACCCGCCTCAGTGGCAGAACATCAAAGTTTACCGAATTCGCCGCCAGTGGGGACAATACTATTACAACACTCAGTCCTGGCCTCCAAATTATACCCCCCCTATTTCTTCAAATCCGAATGTTCACCCCGCTATTGCTCCAGCGTGCGACTTGCCCTATTTCGACGCGGGGGCAAATTGGGCGGATTGCCTCAACCGCGCCACCAATCAGGCGCCCTACAATGCGCCGCCCTACTATACATCGGGCACGTCCCCTTACCAGTTCGGGTTACAGTTGCAGGCGGCGACTGGAACAACCGCAGAGGAGCAATGGAAGAACTTTGAGGCGCCCTACAAGACCCTGATGAGCATCAGCAATCCGCAGCCGTCCGACATAGTCATCTTTATCACCAGTCAGACCTTCTATTACGACACCACGACCAGCATGCTGTACTTCTATATGATCGAGGATTCACCGGTACAAAAGGGCTACGAGCCCTTCGGCACTTGCAGCGGCAATACAACTCAATATGCCGCCAATGTCCAGGCGGTGCAGGCAAAGAAAAACTTCAGTGATCCGGGCAGCGTCCAACGTGCGTTGGATGCCTCTTGTTTGGTCAGTGGAGGCGCCCCCCAGCCGATCGATTTGTTCACATGTGGTGAGATCGGCTGTGCGGCGTACATGGTAGACTTTTCAGCACTCGGGGTGACAGGCAATCTTCCCGCGCCTGCTTCCACAGGGCACCCCATTAAACGAACTGATTACGGAGGCTGGAACCAATATTCCTTTGTGTACGCCACGCCCTCGCAACAGCCCAACGGCTTGCCGGTCGTGGCCAATCCCGCTATCGGCAACACTGCACCGCCGCCGGATGGCGCGTCCTTGACCGGCGTCATAGCCTCCATTGACAACATGTCTCCTTCAACCGGTTCCGGTGACCAAGTCACCTATGCGTATATTTCGCACGGTGGCAGCACAAATACAACAACGGATAACTTCCCATATCACTGTGTCACGATTCCGCCCTGGTCGCCGGTGAACGCCAGGGTCCCCTATCTGCCTAGCGGCGGCTTTACCTATCCCTTGCATGATTCCGTCTGCGATTGGGTGATGCCGCATCCCATTGTAGGCGTCACCGGCAGTGGCGTAATCACGAGCGTCAGCGCCAATACGCCAAATACGCTGATCCTTCCCCCAGTAGGGGCTCAAGTGGTCATCTCGGGAATAGCGGGCCTTTCCGGCCCCTACGCCGTTTCGAATCCCACAGCTAACACGTTTTCAATTGGCACGACGTACAGCGGAACCTATACGGGCGGCGGCACGTGGCAGATACTCAACTCGATCACCAGCGTCACCAACACCGCTTCATCCGTTACTCTTACCGTGCAACCAGGCGCCCCAGTCCCGGGCGCGGGAGCTCTGGTGGCCCTTTCCGGAATAAGCGTATGCACGTTGCCAGGGACCCTCACCGTTGCGAGCTCGACTCCTAGCACCAGCACCGCCGGAGGGACCTTCACAATCAACGGCACCACGGGAACCTGTACGGCGACGAATGCCACCTGGCAATGGCAACCGTCGCTATCGCAGCATCACCAAAAGATCTCGCACTCAAAACAGACGCCACACAGGACAAAATAGGAAAGTTCTTGTACAAAGGGATGCACAGGAGGGCTTGCTTCAATGACACGATCTAACTGGCAACCATGGTTAGCCGGTGCCGTCTTCTGCGCCGCCTTGCTCGGCGTCTGGGCGCCACCGGCTCAAGCCGAATGGTTCGTCGGCGGCACGGTGGGCGCGACGATTCCCAATGGCCTGACCAACACCAGTGGCACGGGGCAGCAAGGCGGGACCTTGAACACCTTCACCCAGCAGACGGCCCTGTCCTACGGGGGCAAGGCGGGCTACTTTTTCGAGAGCCACAAGTGGCTGGGCCTGGACATGGACGTGTCCACGGCGACGCCGAACATCAATTCGAAACAGGCTTCGTTCACCGGCGGTAGCGGCTTGGGCGCGAACAATGGACAGAATATGCGCGTGACGACTTGGTCGACGAACCTGATCGCCCGCTATCCGGGCGAGCGGTTTCGCCCCTTTGTCGGCGGCGGGCTCGGCGTGTTCTTCGCCGAGGCCCCCGGCGCCTCCTCGTCGAACTGGAACCCCGGCGCCACCGGCTTCGCGGGGCTCAATATCCTGCTGATCGAGCACGTGTCCATGTCCCTGGAATACCGGTACCACTATGCGCGCCTTCAGTTCGACAACATGCTGGGACCGGGGCGGGGCTTTGAGGCCACGTATACCTCGAACACGATCAACCTGGGGCTCAACTATCACTTTTAATGAGGACATTATGACAACCCACATGCTCTTGTCCCGTGTTCAGCAACATACCCCGGCCGCCCTGCTCGCCCTGTTCCTGCTGATATCAGGCTGTGGCGGCACCGATGAGGTCCAGATCAAGGGGGAGTCCTGCCCGCTGCCGTCCAGCGTGGCGGACGAGGACCGGAACACGATGAAGAAGTTCAGCGGCGATGTCAGCGGCATTATCAAGGCGGTGGCCGGCGTCAGCGCCTCCGGAGAGATTCAGGGCGCGCTGGAGAAATACTATCCCGCCGCGCACGACGTGAACCGGATCTACGCGTTGAGCTATGCCGCCTGCGTGGCCTGCCGCCTGGACCCGACCGATGTGAAGGGCTGCGCCCAGCGGTTCAACGAGATCATCAACGCGAACAACGCCAAGCGCGACGAAAGCGCGCGCACGTCGGAGGCGTACCGCAAGCAAGTGCTCGGCCCGATTCAAGGCACGCCAGGGGGGAAGTAGCTTCTTGAGGGGGATCGTTCCCGTCCCGATTGACTTGCTGTAGCTCGGGAACGGGCCGTCACGACATGCTGGCTTGTTCCTTGGTCCCTTACGCTACGGGCGTCCCATCCATAGAAAGCTATGCCCTCTCCATGGAACCGAGTCAGGGATTTGACGCATTGTTGCGCCGGCCCTCCACACTCAAAAGCGGCCTATAGAAATTAGTCCACAGCAAGACACAAGCAGAAATGCGAGGATGTGAAAAACCCGATGCCGGGCATCTGCCGCAGAACCAGGGCACGATCTTTGCGTCTCTTGACGCACTTTGAGAAAACAGCTTTATTGAGGGTCCGTTCTGGATTACTCAAG
>SXGS01205840.1_pt1 | contig 11091 bp, 11 predicted proteins | sample 3174681 | NCBI WGS metagenome assembly SXGS01 (sample SAMN11356861, study PRJNA531348) | freshwater metagenome | isolation source: freshwater sample F1-80 | place: China: Fuxian Lake, Yuxi | collected 2017-12-25 | reverse complement strand
TGACGGTCACCGAGGACGTGCCGACGCCGCCCTTGCCGGAGGCGATCATCAGCACCTTCGTCCGGGCGGGCACCGTCGTGTGCTCCTCGCGCTCGGCGATGTTGCGACGGGCGCGCTCCATGGCGGTCGCCTTCTCCTCCTGGGTCAGCTCCGACCAGTCCATGCGGACCTTCGTCACGCCGGGGAGGGTCCCGACCCGGGCCCGGATGTCCCGCTGGATCTGCGCCCGCAACGGGCACCCCGAGGTCGTCAGCGCGACGGTCACGTGCACCACGCCGTCGGGATCGACCCGGACACCCTTGGCCATGCCCAGTTCGACGATGTCGGAGCCGAGTTCCGGGTCGACCACGCCGCGGAGGAGCTCGGTGATCGATTCGGGCGTCGGGAGGGGGACGTGAGCCACGGCCGCATTTTACCGGTCCCGGCCGGGGAATCATGATCGGGGGCCGGACGGTCGGCGGTAGGGTTGGGGGGTGAGCGGCCGGGTGGGTGCAGACGACGAGCACTCCCGGCTCGACCTGCTCAAGGCGCTCGGTGACAACACCCGCTACGCCATCTACCTGGAGTTGGCCCGGTCCCCTCGGCCGCTCGCCACCGGCGACGTCTCCGCGTCCTTGGGCCTCCACCCCAACACGGTCCGGCCCCACCTCGAGCGGATGCGGGAGGTGGGCCTGCTCGATGTCCGGCCCGACACCAGCGGCGGCGTCGGCCGCCCCCAGAAGCTCTACGAACTGAGTGCACACTCGCCGTCGCTCGGTCTGGAGCCGCCCGTCTTCCCGATGGTGGCGCAGATGCTGCTCGACGTCGTCGTCGACTCCGGGGTCGACGCCGAGCCGGCCGCGGCCGCCGGACGGCGGCAGGGCCAGCGGCTCGCCCACGGGCCGGTGGCCGAACGGGGCGGGTGCGTCGATGCGGCGCTCTGCATGCTCGACGACCTCGGGTTCGACCCGGCCTCGGTCGTGGAGGACGACGTGACGACGGTGGCGTTCGGGCACTGCCCCTTGGCCGAGCTCGCCGAGCGCCAGCCCGAGGTCGTCTGCTCCCTGCACCGGGGCCTGCTCGAGGGGTTCGTCGACGAGCTCGGCGGGGCGGAGGTCACGGACTTCCACGACCTCTCGCACCGTTCGCCCTGTTGCGCCGGGATCCGAAGCCTGGACTGACCCGGACGCGCCTGTCTTTCCACGGCCACGACCGGTACAATCCCGGGGCAGTCCACGTTCAACTGGCGGAGGTAGCCATGATCACCCTGACCGACGCAGCGACGACCAAGGTGGCCCAGCTCATCGAGGCCGAGGGCGAGGAGTCCCTGGCGCTGCGGGTGGCCGTGCGGCCCGGTGGCTGCTCCGGCTTCGCCTACGAGATGTTCTTCGACACCGACGTGGCCGCCGACGACCTGACCCAGGAGTTCGGTGACGTTCGGGTCGTGGTCGACCAGTCGAGCGCCCAGCTGCTCCACGGTGCGACGCTCGACTACAAGGACGGCCTCGACGAGTCGGGCTTCGCCATCACGAACCCGAACGCCCAGCGCACCTGCGGCTGCGGTCAGTCCTTCAGCTGACCCGTTCCCCGGACGGCGCTCCGGCGCGGTGCGGGCTCAGGCGATCGTTCCGAACAGCGTCCGCAGCTCGTCCGTCCCGGCGACGGCATCCGCTCGGGCCCGGATGACGCCGTCGCGGCCGATCAGGAAGATCGCCGGCTCCCAGTTGATCGCCAGAAGCTCGACGAGCTCCGTCGGGTCCGCCTCGAGCAGCTCCGGCACCGACTTCGGGTTCCGGTACGGCTCGGCGTGGATCGATGTGACCGTCGGGAATCCGGCGGCGACCTCGACGAAGTTCGACAGGGTCGGACCGCAGCGGAGGTCCAGGCAGAACTCGGCGCTCCCCACGACCAGTGCCACCGGTCCGCCGGCTCCGAGCGCGGCGTCGAGCGAGGCGGCGTGCAGCGGGCACTGCGGCGACAGGGTGCAGATCGGGTCCACGGCCAGGCGCTGTTCCGTCGTCGGGGTCGCCGCCGACGGCATCCGCATGCCGACCTGGGGCGTCACCACCGTCGCGGCGTCGTCGACCGGCACCTGGGCGGTCAGCTCCCCGCCGTCGAAGGCGACCCGGACCTCGTGGACCACGGGCTCCTCGAAGGTCGTCTCGAGCGCCACGTACCCGGCGTCGGCCCCGTCACTGCGCGCCGGAAGGTCGACGCGACCGCCCAGCTGTCGGCCGTCACGCCAGACGGTGGCGGGGAGGACCGCGGGCAGGTCGTCGAGGAGCGTGCCGTCCGGCCGGGCGATCTGGAACGGCAGACGACTTGGGGCACCGGCCGCCACGTAGGGCACTCCCGTGGGGAATGACGCCACGAGTCGGAAGGGAAGGGTGGCGTCGGGGCCGGCCTCGACCGTGGCACTGCCCTGACTCCGGCACCCGGCGGTCAGGGCGCCGAGTCCGAGTCCCATCATCGCCAGGCGGATCGCCTCACGGCGGCCGACGACGCTGTCCGATGTCACGCCGAGGACCGTACCGGTCCGGAGGGTCACGTCGGCGGCGGCAGGTGCTGCATGCTGGGAGTCCACCCGGGTTCCGGGTGCGGTCGAGTTCGGGAGGAACCGGATGCGGGTCGACGGACGGGAGGTGGTGCCGCCGGACGGCGCGGAGACCCTGCTCGACGCACTCCGGGCACTGGGGATCCGCTCGGTCGAGGACGGCTGCGCCCCGCAGGGACAGTGCGGTTGTTGCACCGTGCTCGTCGACGGTGCCCCGCGGGTGGCGTGCGTGACCCCGTTGCGACGAGTGCTCGGACGCGAGATCACCACCCTGGACGGCCTGCCGGCCGAGGACCGTGGTCGTTGGCAGCGGGCCTTCAGCGCGACCGGTGCCTCGCAGTGCGGGTTCTGCACCCCGGGCATCATCGTCCGGCTCGAGGGGCTCCGGTCCCGGGGTGGTGCGCTCGAGGACCGCGCCGCGGTGGAGCGGGCCCTGGCAGCTCACCTCTGCCGGTGCACCGGTTGGCAGACGATCGTCGAGGCCGCGCAGCTGATGGCGGCGGGACCGGTTGACGATGTGGCCCGCGACGATGTGGCCCGAGATGAGGCGGCGGCGGGTGACCGGGCCAGCCTGGAGCTCGGCGCCCCCCAGCGGGTCGGCGCCGAGATCGTGCTCGGTCGTGCAGGGTTCGCAGCGGACACGGTCCCGGACGGGACGCCCGTGGGGGTGCCCGATCCGGCCGCACCGGACCGGTGGGTCGTGGCGGCGGACCTCCCGTCGGCGCGGCGGGCGGCCGGGACGGTGCAGGGTCGCCGGACGACGCTCGAACCCGTGCCGCCGATCGAGCTCCCCGATGGTGCGTGGGACGGTGAGCTGCGGACCTCGTGGGTCGACCCGGCCTACCTGGAGACCGACTGCTCCTGGTGTGAGCCCGGCGGTGACCCGGCCCCCCCGGCGGCGAACGGCGGCGCGTTCGGCGGCAAGCGGACCAGTCCGTTGCCGGCCGCGGCCCGGGCGCTCGCCGAGGAGCGCGGCGAGCGGGTGGCGCTGCGGTGGTCCCGCGAGGACTGCGCCCGTCGGAGCGCCAAGCGGCCCCCCGTGGCCGGCGGGATGCGCAGCGACGGGACCGGCGTGTTGCGTGTCGCCCGGACCGCGGGCCTGGCCGAGGCCGTGGCGCTCGCAGCACCCGACCTGACCGTGGAGGAGGTCGACGTGCCCGGCCCTCCCACCTCGGTGCACCTCCGGGCCGCCGGTTGGGCCGAGGCGGTGCTGCTCAGCGCCGCCGCCGGTGCGGCATCGCCGCTGCTCGAGTTCGACGGGGACGGGGTGCGGGTCCTCCAGCCCGGTGGTGGCCGCGCCACCGTCTCGATCTCCGCCGGCCGGGTCCGGGTGCACGTCGAGGCCGGCGCTCCGCTGGACCGGGTCGTCCTGCGTTCGTACTGCATCGGCGCGGTCCATGCGGCGCTGGGCTGGGTGTGCTCCGAGGCGCTCGCCGTGGACACCGACGGCGAGGTCCACGACCTCACGGTCCGGTCGTTCGGGGTCCTCCGGGCCACCGAGATGCCGCTCGTCGAGGTGGAGGTCGCGGAACCCTCCGGCCCCGCCGTCGCCGTCGCCGACGCCGTGTTCGTGGCGACGGCCGTGGCGGAGTGGCGCCGGCAGGGTTGGCCCCGGGACCTTCCCACGGGGACGCTCCCCCAGGTCGATCGGGTCGGAACCTAGGGTGGTTGGGTGAACGCTCCCCCGTACACGCCGGTGGTCCGGGCCGGCGACTGGATCGTCGTCTCGGGTCAGATCGGCCTCGGCCCCGACGGGCTCGCTCCGACGATGGCCGACCAACTCCGGCAGGCGTTGGCGAACCTGGTCGACCGGCTCGGCGAGCAGGGCGCGACGGTCGCCGATGTGGTGAAGACCACGGTCTTCGTGGTCACGATGGACGACTACGACGAGATGAACCGGGTCTACCTGGAGACCTTCACGGGAACGCCGCCCGCCCGATCGGCGGTCGCCGTGGCGGGACTGCCGCTCGGCGCCCTGGTGGAGGTGGAGGCCTGGGCGTTCGTTGGGGCAGACTGAGCCCATGATCCCCGCACTCGTCATGGCCGTGGCCCTGCTGGTGGCCCTGCCCGTCGCCTTCATCATCACCGGTGGGGTGATCGCCGTGATCCTGGGTCAGACCCTGAGCAAGGACGTCGAGTACCTCAACGAGGGCAGCGAGCTCATCGACCTCAACGTCTGAGGCCGCCACCGGGCACATGAGCCCGGTTCACCCCCAGCGGGCCTCGCCGAACCGGTAGCCGACGGATCGGACCGTCTGGATCAACCCGGCGTGCACCTCGCCGAGCTTGGCTCGCAGTCGACGCACGTGGACGTCCACGGTCCGGGCCCCGCCGTAGTACTCGTAGCCCCAGACCCGTGACAGCAGGATCTCCCGGGTGAACACGCGACCGGGACTTGCGGCCAGGAACTTCAGGAGCTCGTACTCCATGTACGTGAGGTCGAGCGGCTGTCCGTCGATCGACGCCTGGTAGGTCTCGAGGTTCAGGACGAGCGTGTCGTACTGGACGACCTCGGGGGCGTGCTCGAGCGAGGGGTCGCTCGCCAGCAGGTGGCGGATGCGGGCCTCGAGCTCGGCCGGATGGGCGGGCGTGACACAGAAGTCGTCGAAGTGCTCGTGGCGTCCGTCCAGGTCGGCCAGTGCCGTCCCCCGCACCAGGAGCAGCACGGGGGCGGGCATCAGGTCGCCCCGCCGCAGGGCCCGGGCCATGGCGAAGCCGGCCTCGGGCTGGTCGTCCGCCGCCACGACCGCCGCGGGGTAGGTCAGGTCGCGGGCGTCGGCCTCCGAGGCCACCGCCGTCCAGGGCAGACCGGCCAGGTCGAGCACGCGCACCAGATCCGGCGGCGGCGGGTCGGGCCAGAGCAGGATCGGGTCCATCACCAGGTCCGCAGGTACCGCTGCAGCTCGAAGCTCGACACGTGGGTCCGGTACCCGCTCCACTCGGCGCGCTTGTTGCGGAGGAACCACTCGAAGATGTGCTCGCCGAGGGCCTCCCGCACCAGGTCCGAGCCCTCCATCCGGTCCAGGGCCGTCGCGAGGTTGTTCGGGAGCAGGTCGTCGGCGTCGGCCCGACGATCGGTCTCGGTCAGGTCGACGCCGACCGACTCGGGACCCAGGTCGTAGTTCCCGTGGATCCCGGCCAGTCCGGCGGCCAGCAGCACCGAGAACGCCAGGTACGGGTTGCAGGCCGGGTCGATCGCCCGGTACTCGATCCGCGTGCCCTGTGACTCCTTGTTCCGCTTGGGGATCGGCACACGGACCAGTGCGGAGCGGTCGTTGCGGGCCCACGAGATGTGGACCGGCGCCTCGAACCCGGCGACGAGCCGCTTGTAGGAGTTCACGAGCTGGTTGGTCACCGCCGTGATCTCGCCGGCGTGGGCGAGCACGCCGGCGATGAAGGCTCGGGCGACCTTGGACAGTCCGTACTCGGCGTCGGCGTCGTAGAACGCGTTGGTGTCGCCCTGCCACAGCGACAGGTGGGTGTGCATGCCCGAGCCCTGCACGCCCTCCATGGGCTTGGGCATGAACGTGGCGTGCACGCCGGAGGCGACCGCGACCTCGCGGACGATCATCCGAAGCGCCATGACGTTGTCGGCCATGCCGAGCGCGTCGGTGTACCGCAGGTCGATCTCGTGCTGGGACGGAGCGTCCTCGTGGAACGAGTACTCCACCGGGATCCCGCTCGCCTCGAGCCGCTGGATCGTCCGACGGCGGATGTCGGAGGTCTCGTCCAGCGTGGTGAGGTCGAAGTAGCTGGCCTGGTCCAGCGGCTGCGGCGCCGCTGTCGGGTCGTCGGAGCCGAGGTAGAAGTACTCGACCTCGGGGGCGCACATGAACTCGAACCCGGCCTCGGCGGCCCGCTGCAGGTTGCGGCGCAGGACCTGACGGGGGTCCCCCTGGAAGGGCGCCCCGTCCAGGTCGGCGATGTCGCAGTAGATGCGGGCCGTCACGTCGTCGCCGCCCCCAGCCATGAGCTGGAACGAGTTCGGGTCGGGGAACGCGAGCACGTCGCTCTCCTGGACCCGGCTGAACCCGTCGATCGCAGAGCCGTCGAACTGCACGCCCTCCTCGAACGCGGCGTCGAGCTCGACGGGCGAGATGGCGACCGACTTGAGCTGTCCCAGGACGTCGGTGAACCAGAGGCGCACCATGCGGACACGGCGCTCCTCCACCGTTCGGAGCACGTAGTCCCGCTGCTGTCCGGCGGTGGCGTCGTCGAACTCACCGAAGTTCATGGTGTCGTCCATCCGTTCACGGTAGTTCCGGGTCCCCGGCGGCTCCACGGTCGGGCCGGAGGCCGGGTGCGCACGGGTGTACCAGTCGACACGGCGGATCCGGAAGGCCCGGGGGCCCAGTTCACACAGCGTTCACAGTCGGGCAACGGCCGGGAAAACGCCGCCCTGCAGCCTCAGCGTGCCCACCCCGGCCGCTCGGTTCCGAGCCCGGGTGCGGGCGGTGAAACAATCGGGCCAGCTCCGCCGCACCGGCGGGGCGACGACGAAGGAGCAGGTGATCCCGTGGCGTATCGGGCTGAGTACATCTGGATCGACGGGACCGAACCCGTCCCGTTGATCCGTTCCAAGACCAAGATCCTCGACGACGGTGCCACCCCCGGCATCTGGGGCTTCGACGGTTCCTCCACCAACCAGGCGCCGGGGTCCAACTCGGACTGCGTGCTGAGCCCCGTGTTCACGTGCCCGGACCCGATCCGCGGCGGCAACGACGTCCTCGTGCTGAACGAGGTCCTGCTGCCCGAGACGATGGAGCCGCACCCGACGAACACCCGTGCGGCCTGCGCGGCGGTGGCCGAGAAGTACGCGTCCTTCGAGCCGTGGTTCGGCATGGAGCAGGAGTACACCTTCTTCAAGGAGGGCCGCCCGCTGGGTTGGCCGAACGAGGGCTACTACTACCCGGCCCCGCAGGGCCCCTACTACTGCGGCGTCGGTGCGGTGGAGATCGCCGGTCGCGACATCGTCGAGGCCCACACCACGGCGTGCCTCGAGGCGGGACTGGCCATCTCGGGCACCAACGCCGAGGTGATGCTCGGTCAGTGGGAGTACCAGATCGGCCCGGCGGGCACGATCGAGGTCGGCGACCACATGTGGATGGCCCGCTACCTCCTGTACCGCATCGCCGAGGACTTCGGCGTGAACGCCTCCATCTCGGCGAAGCCGATCAAGGGCGACTGGAACGGTGCGGGCTGCCACACCAACTTCTCGACCAAGCAGATGCGTGAGGGCTACGACGCCATCATCGCGGCCTGCGAGGCCATCGGCGCCGAGGGCAAGGTCGAGGAGCACCTCGCCGGCTACGGCCACGGCTACGAGGACCGGCTCACGGGTCTGCACGAGACGGCGCACTTCTCCGAGTTCCGCTACGGCGTCTCGGACCGCGGCGCCTCGATCCGGATCCCGTGGCAGGTGGCCCAGGACCAGAAGGGCTACATCGAGGACCGTCGGCCGAACGCCAACTGCGACCCGTACGTCGTGGCCCGGCTGATCACCGAGACGGTCTGCTCGGCTGCCAGCTGATCCCAGGAGCACCGTCGGTTCGTGGGGGCCCTCCGGGGCCCCCACGGTCGCGTCCGGGCCCGGGTCGGCACCGGACCTTGGCCGCGGACACCGCCCGTCGTTCGTCGGCCGCCCGCCGGGTGCCTAGCCTGCAGCCCGTGGCGACGATCCGGGTGGCCCTCGCACAGCTCGACCTGACGGTCGGCGCGCTCGACGAGAACGTCGAGCAGGTGGCCCGGGCCCATGCCCGGGCCGAGCTCGCCGGCGCGGACGTGCTGCTCGTCCCGGAGCTGGCCGTTCCCGGCTACCCGCCCGAGGACCTGCTCCTGAAGCCCGGTTTCGTGGACGATCAGGAGGCGGCGCTGCGGCGCCTCGCCGAGCGGATCACCGGCCACTGCGCAGCTGTGGTCGGCTGGGTCGAGGGTCACCGGCGCCGGGGGGCCGATCCGCACGACCCGCTGGACGGACCGTGGAACGCGGCGGCCGTCATCCATGCCGGCGCCGTCGTGGCGAGCTACCGCAAGCAGGCGCTGCCCAACTACGCCGTGTTCGACGAGCCCCGCTACTTCGACCCGGGCCCCGAGGGACAGCCGCTGGTCGAGATCGCCGGCATCCGGTGCGCCGTGACCGTGTGCGAGGACGTCTGGCTGGACGACGGCCCGGCGGCGGCGGCCTGTGCCGCCGGTGCCCAGGTGATCCTGAACATCAACGCCTCGCCGTTCCACGTCGGCAAGCAGGACGTCCGGGAGGCCATGCTGCGTCGTCGGGTTCAGGAGTGCGGGGTGCCGGTCGCGTACCTGAACCTTGTGAGCGGTCAGGACGACCTGATCTTCGACGGCGGATCCGTGGTGGTCGATGCCGAGGGCGCCCTGCTCGCCCGGCTCGCACGGTTCGAGCCCGACGAGCAGGTGGTCGACGTCCGGGTTCCCGACCGTCCGGCCGACGGCCCGGAGCGGGAGGTCGTGACCGTGAGCCGGCAGCCCGACCCGACCCGACCCGGATTCGCCGACGGCGTGATCGCCGCCTCGCCGGAGGGGCCGGCTGAGGTCTGGGCGGCGCTCTGCCTCGGTGTCCGGGACTACGCGCGCAAGAACGGGTTCACGGAGGTGACGCTCGGCTTGTCGGGCGGTGTGGACTCGGCACTCGTGGCGGCGATAGCCGCCGATGCGCTCGGACCGGAAGCGGTGCACGTCGTGCTCATGCCGTCACGCTTCTCCTCCGACCACTCGGTCGCCGATGCCCTCGAGCTGGCGTCCAACCTCGGGGTCGACGCCCGGACGGTACCGATCGAGCCCGCCCACGCGGCGCTGCTCGACATGCTCACTCCCAGCTTCGGCGACCTGCCCGTGGACCTGACCGAGGAGAACCTCCAGTCCCGGATCCGCGGGGTGGTGCTGATGGCACTGTCGAACAAGTTCGGCTGGCTGGTCCTCACGACCGGGAACAAGAGCGAGACGGCGGTCGGCTCCTCGACGCTCTACGGCGACACCGCCGGCGGTCTCGCCGTCATCAAGGACGTTCCCAAGCTGCTCGTCTACGAGCTGTGCCGCTGGCGCAACGAGCGGGACGGCCGCCCGGTCATCCCGGCATCGATCCTCACCAAGCCGCCGTCGGCCGAGCTGCGTGAGGACCAGCACGACCAGCAGAGCCTGCCCCCCTACGAGGTGCTCGACCCGCTGATCGAGGCGTACGTGGACGGTGACGCCACGAGCGAGGAGTTGATCGCGGCCGGCCACGACGCGGAGCTGGTGGTCCGGATCGCCTCGCTCGTCGACACGGCCGAGTACAAGCGGCGGCAGTCGCCGCCGGGCATCCGGATCTCGGAGAAGGCCTTCGGCCGCGACCGCCGCCTCCCGATCACCAACCGCTACCGCCCTCGACGCCGGGAGGCCACGTGACGGAGACCCGGTTCCCGGGAGCGCTCGACCGACAGGCGGTCCGACTCGGTCGGCTGGTGCGGGTGGAGGAGCAGCTCGTCGAGGTGCTCGGCGTGCAACTCGCACGCGCCGATGACGGGGCCGTGGTCGTCGCCCTGGCCGATCGGATCCGTCGTCACCGTCAGGCGGCCTCGATCGTCCGGGACCGGCTGCCGGTACTCCGTGAGTTCCCGGTCGACGGTCTCGTCGACGGCGCATCGGTGCCGGAGTGGACCGCGGCGCTCGCGGCCCTGCTGGCCGCCGACGCCGACGACGCGGTCCCGATCGAGGGCGCGCTCACGGCGGCGCTCGCGGACGCCTACCGGGGCGTCGTCGCCGACGCCAGCCCCGCCGGGGCGCCCTCGGTCCGCCGGCACCTCGCCGGGCTGGCCGGGTCCCTGGACGCCGATGGCCCTGCGGCCCCGCTCCCGGCCGGGTTCCCGACGGTCGAGGAGCTGACGCTGGAGCTGTTGGGCGGAGGCTGAACCGACGGGTATTTGCGCCTCGAGTGGTGAAAGCACCGCTCAGCGTGTGATCTGGCCGGTTCCGAGCCGCTGGACGGCCCTGGAGGTGCCGGAGGGCACTCGAAACAGGGCCCGACCGAGCGGTCACCCGGAGGAAGGGGTTGACTCGTCCCGTACAGTAAACCTCTGCGCCACACGATGTTCGCTGTGGCGCAGCGTGTCCCAACGAGCGGGTCGGGCGGCGGCAGGCTCGGCACGGACGTCGTCCGGTGGCCGTCGGACGGCTCCGGGACACCGGGCGGAGACCAACCAGCGCGAAGTCGAGGTGCCGAAGTGGCCAAGGATCGAGTCGAACGAGACGAGGAGGACCTGGTCCGCCTCTACCTGACCGACATCGGCCAGTACCCCCTGTTGACCAAGGACGACGAGGTTCGTCTGGCGCAGGCCATCGAGAACGGTACGGCGGCCCGCGAGGAGTTGGACGCCAACCCCAAGGGGCTCTCACCGGCCCGCAAGCGGGAACTCCGTCGGGTGTCGCGGGACGGCGAGAACGCCGAACGGACCTTCGTCCAGTCGAACCTCCGCCTGGTCGTGTCGATCGCCAAGAAGTACCAGGCGTCGGGACTCCCGCTGCTGGACCTCATCCAAGAGGGGAACCTGGGCCTCATG
>SXGS01661742.1_pt1 | contig 11093 bp, 11 predicted proteins | sample 3174681 | NCBI WGS metagenome assembly SXGS01 (sample SAMN11356861, study PRJNA531348) | freshwater metagenome | isolation source: freshwater sample F1-80 | place: China: Fuxian Lake, Yuxi | collected 2017-12-25 | reverse complement strand
TTCATTTCGTGAGGAGGCTACACCGGGTGACGCGGCAGATTCTTTTCATTTTCCGATAGGGGTGCATGTGTTTCCCGGGCATAATTCTCACAGCGGCACACTTCTTGGGAGAGACGAGAACGGTAAGCTGATTGCCATTCAAAAATTCGGTCATGAACCGCTGAGCATTTGCGATCCAGAAGATATCCTCAGTTATGGAGCAGGCGTTCAGCCGAATTTTTTTGGAAAACGGAAGCTGACGCTGAGGAACATTAAAAGGGCGCTTGGTGTAGATGTTGTATGAATGCGAGGAAGGTTCTGAAAGCGATTTACCTTCTTTTTTGTCATTTTCCTGAGTTGACCTAAAGAAATTTAATTGTACTATATCCGACTATGCTCACTCCGGAAGAGCAGTCGGCTAGTTCAACAGAGTCTTCTGCTCTGTACCCGAAAGTCATGTATCGCGTGATCGATGGCATCAGCAACGGTTGGCTCTTTCAACGTTATCGAGATCATTCACAATTCGATGATCCGAATACTCTTCCGAATGCCCTCATCGAGACGAATCACGCTCGTCTGATCGATGCTTTACTGGTTCAGAATACCGGAGCACACGTCTTCGCCAATATTCTCTACGCGCATCTCCGGAATAAGGATTTTTCGGCCGTTTTGGAAATTCTCAGGAAGTATCCTGAAAACGAGTCGGCCTTGCAGCATGATGTTCTGATTGCACAGTTATTCGAGGCACATGTCGATGATGCGATCCTTGAGAATTTCACGCGATACTTCGCAGAGCGGGAAGAGTTTCGTCTTGTTCGGAACATGATCGAGCAGGTCTGGGTACGGAAGAGATACCCGCTTGCGGAGAACATCATTACCGGTGTTCTGCCGGAACATCAGCAATCGACGTTGCTTCTCTGGCATCGAGCGGTGCAAGGTCTCCCGATTTCGGACATCGAGGTTCGTGAAGCGATGACGACACTGTGCGAGTACAAGGCCCCCGAGGAAGATGTTAGGGATGAGAGGAGAAGTGCTTCTGATATCACGGGTAGTTTCATTCAAGCTCTGGATGCGATGAACATCGATCTTAGTGTTATTCGGGTAGCGATCGAGACGCAGGATTCACATGCATTGGACGGAGTGTATTCCTTCAGCAATCGCTACGAGATCGATGCAAAAATTCGAAAAGCGCTCCTCGATGCCCGCGATTTCGTCGGTGCGGAAGCATTCATTAAATCCACGGGAGGCAGGTCGTATCATTACGATGAGCTTGCGGAGGCGAAAATCGCCCATGCGAGAGAGTCGGGTAACCAAGCATTGTATTGGGAGGGACTTGAGACGTACACCAAGGTGCGTGATGAAAAAATTGCGGAACTGCAGAAACAGAGAGAAAGAATAGATGGTGATCGTGAACGATATTCACGCGAAGATTGGTCTGTTCGTCTCGATTTGTATCGCGAGCAGGCATGGAAGTATGCCAATCTTGCGCTCTACGATTTGCAATTTCGAACGTCGGCAGATGCGAAGCCGCATATCGATTCGATGATCGAAGCGACGGAAGCTATGGGTATCCCTGGGAAGCCAGATTGTAAAAGACCGCATCAGCGAAGGCTTCGTAGGATGCGCAAGCTTTTAATGAAGGAGCTGAAGAGACATTTTTTCCTTGCAGGCTATCTTGATTCGCTGCCGGGAGAGAAAGGATGGAATGCTCCCATTAAACATCCCGATGAGGTGAAGAAAACCAGAGGGGAGTTTCTTGAGGCTAAAGAGCAGAGGAAGTCCAGTGCCACCGATGTGTGGTATGAGAATCGAGAAAAGGAGCGCGCACAAGCAATTGCAGCGACCACTTCGTCCATTGCGAAGGGAGAAATAGATCTCGCGGTTACCGCTCTTCTTTCCGGCATTTCGTACTATGCGGATGGTGATGATTTCGAAAGAGCGAGACTTCTTCTTGAAGCAAAGCCGGAATTGTTTGCACAGATGACTCCGAAACTGACGGAGAAGTACTTTGAACGTGATGAATCGAGACGGCTGCCGAGAGAAGGGTGGAAAGGACTTGGTTCGTACTATGCGGCTGCAAACAGATGCGGCGTCCTTGGAGATGCCGAGTGGAAGGCCCTCTACGATGCCCTCTGGCAAGCTCGCATGACTCATGAGGGGATGGAAGATATTCCTTCTGAATTTGTCGTCACATTCGTGAGGGAGCTGATAACGCAGGGCGATATTGAAACGGCATGGAACGCCTATGAAAAAATGAGGACGATGGGCAATGGTGCTTTTATTGGAAGGAGGGAATGCATCACCGCTCAGACGCATCAAACTTGTCTTTCGCATTTCATCCGAGCGCTGAAGGACGTCGATACCGGTGCTGCCGGGGGCGTTCGGAGTTGCTTGCAAGATTGCAAACTTTCGCAGGGCACGAATGTGTCCGAAAGCCTTGCATTCCACAATACCGAGGCCGAAGTGCAGCGCATGCTGAAGAATGAGGAGCTCACGAAGAATGCAGAGGCGCAGACGCTCGCACTCTGTACGACGCCTCAGGCAGTGCGTGAATGGACAAGGTTGATGGCAATGGGAGGCGTTCGCACACCGCACGAGAAGAAGGATTCACTCCTGAAAGTCCATGCTGCGGATACGACCGATGAGCACATGCGTTATCGCATCGTCGATACGATGATTGCTCATAAGATTCCCGGCGCAGAAGCGATGGCGGAAATCAAGAAGGCTGACACACCCGACCGAATGACCAGGCATTTTTTCAGTAAACTTGTGAAGCAGGAAATTCTGCATCAGCACACGCTTGAGTATCTCACCGAAGACAATGAACATCTTCCACACCTTCGGAGACTCCTTTCGGAATTTCAGAATGAATTCAACACCGTGTTGGAAACGATTGCGAATCAGTTTTCCCATCGAAGACCTTCGCGTTTCCAGGCGATGAATGAACTGACACAAGACGAGGTTCTTGCAAAAGCACTGAAACCGCAGGATTGGGATGGAGTCATGACGGTACTACGTCATCTTGGCATATTCACCCCGGGGATTTACGCCGAGGCGAAGGCGGGGAAGTTTGACATCAAAATCATGAATGGCATCGAAGAGAAAGTTCGCGTGCTCAAGAAGCAGCTTTTCTCCAACAAACCTTTTCAGAATGAGGTATCTCCCGAGCTGCAGGCGGAGGTCATCTATGCCGCGTATCGACCTGCGAACATGCAACTATCGACTGTACAGCGACTCTGCTCGCAGCTTCGTGATTGCTCTGAACATCTCAGCGGTTTTGTCATTCCTGAAAATGGATACGCGCTCGATCTTCGATCGCAGAAGCAGATGAAACTGAAGGAGGGGAGTCCGAGTCCTCAATCGTTGGGTTTGGCGTCGGAACTGTGGAAATCTCTCTACCCCAGCTCGTATGATGATCTCGATCGTGTGCGCAGTACTGCAAAAACACTCTGCAATATGGGTCGCTTGCGTTCTCTCGATGATGCGTCTCTCGAAGCAATTGTTGTGGCATTTGGATTCACCGATATGCAATTTCCTCTTCGATGCCTTAGTGAGGTCACGCTTGCGAAGACTCAGAACGATCTCTTTAAGGCGCTCGCAAACCTGCAGGAAGCTCTTGGGGTCTGGTGCGCTGACAATCTCGAATCGGTGATTGCTTCATTCTTCACTGAACACCATGACAAGATCAGCAAAACTGTTACGGGTCTTGCTACTGATCTCCGATCGCCGAAATTACAGAAAGCATTCGAGCAGCAGTGTCAGGCTGCACTCGATACATCTCTCCAAGACATTCCGCTTACTGCGAAAACCATTGCAACAGTCATTCTGAAGAAATTGAAGTCACTCAAGCAAGCGCAGAAAAACCTTCGTGAGGATTTGACTCATTTCGAGACCGATGATGGTGCCGCTGCAGTATCAACAGTGCCAAGGCTTCGCGCGGTCATTGCGAAAAATATTCCTTCGTTCTTTGGCAAAGCAAGTGCGGGCATCTGCACGGACAGCAATATGGATCTCTTCTACAGAGAGGACCACTTCAATATCAACATCATCGATGAGGAGAAGCAGATCTGTGTCGGCAATGTGCAGGCGTACATCATGGAACATAAAGAGAAGAAGCACCTGCTGCTTCGTGGCTTCAACCCGAGCACTTCGCTTCTGAAGGAAATCGATGCAGGAAGTTTCTGCGATGCCGTGATCGCCATCGGTGAGCAATTTTCTCGCGACAACAAACTTGCCGGCGTCATTCTTTCAGAGCAGGGTGGATTCCTCGCGCTTTCGAATCGAGAGGAGGCAACGACATACCTTACGAAGAAATATCAAAAGCAACGCATCGAGCTTGAGCCGTTCAATATTGCGAATCAAGCATCGATCAACTCCGGGTATCTGGCGTGCACAATAGAGGAAGCTTCTGATGCGCCCGAATACATCGACCCACTTCCGGCTGGATCTATTCAGTTACAGGGAAGTTTTGCCTAGATGATGCAATTTGTACTTTAGGCTTATAGAAGCCACTACATGAGTAGTGTGTCTATTTTGTTTGACGTTTTCTTCTCGAAGGCGAAGAGTGCGTGTATGCACACGGGGCATCTTGATCGATTTCTCCATACTGAGACGGATACTGTTTCATGTAGTGATATTCCGGTAGCAGCAATTATGGCGAACACTGTCTCAAATGTTCAATCGGCTGCACCCGATGTCATGTGGATGGTTCAGACATTTGATACCCGTATAGAAACGCCATTACCGCACCATGAGGTGGTACTCTCCCCCGAGCAGCTTGCTCTTGAGAGCATTGCTGACAAGACTTCTTCTATTGTCAGAAATTCTGTTTTTTCTCCTTTCTATTCCGCTCCAATCTACGACGCAAAGCCTGAGAAGCCACGAAGAAGTCATAAAGTGCGGAAAGTCAGGGTTGCGACCGTCATGAAGTCCTCTAGAAGGGGCTGATACGGTGTTGCATTGGCTTCGGTCGAAAGCTACACTGTCCCAGCTCATGTTTGCATTCGTCGACATCGCAGGCTTCCAGGAGAAGGTGGAAAAGGGCATGAAAATGCATGTTCCGAGCCTTGAGGGCGAAAAGGGAGCGAAAGTCGTCTTCGATAAAGTCATGCTTCTTTCGGAGGACGGAAAGACCGCAGTTCTTGGGAAGCCGTACATTGCGGGTGCAAAAGTCGAAGCAACCATCGTCATGCACGGAAAGGACGACAAGATCGTTGTCCGCAAGTTCAAGCGTCGCAAGCGTTACCACAAGACGCTTCGGGGTCATCGTCAGGGATTCACGGAGATAGAGATTACGGGGGTAACGAAGTAGGTGAGGAAGGTAGGGAAGGTTTGGGAGGTGTGGTAGGATTTTTGCATGAATGAGCATTCGGAAGAGCTGGAGCGCAGGGTGAGTGAGATCGAGAAGCGCAACGCGCGAGTCGAGAAAGACAAAGCGTGGGAGACAAGTTTCACGAGAATCGTTGTCGTGTCGTTTTTGACCTATTTTGTCACAGTGCTCGTATTTTGGATGCTCGGGAGCGAGAGGTTTTTCCTGAACGCTTTCGTGCCGACGATCGGATTCATTCTCTCGGTACAGTCGGTGCCGATGATCAAGAAGTGGTGGAATCGGAAGCGCTGATTGCTTTCTGCAGTATGCGCATGTGTTCCAAAATCACTCCCATATTCTGCAAGCAAGCCAACGTCTCGCCATAGCGTTCTCCGATACGGAAGAGGTGATGCAGGTAGCTTTTCAGGTGTTTTCGGCTTGTCAGAGCAGGTGAATCAGGATCGATCGGCGTGTGATCATTCTGAAATTCTTGTCGGCGGATACGCAATTTCTTTCCTTCGGAAAGCCACACGTTTCCATGCCTGGCTTCGCGCATGGGTGAAACACAATCGAACATATCGATACCGAGGCGGACGGCTTCTCGGATTTGGTGCAACTCCCCGACACCCATCAAATATCTCGCCTTGTCTGTCGGCAGCAGGGGACAGATTGCATTCAGCACGCTATACATTTCTTCCTCAGTTTCACCGACGGCCAGTCCTCCGAGTGCGTAGCCGTCGAATCCGATCGCGATCAGCTCTTCTGCGCACTTCGTTCGGAGATCGCGCTCGAGTCCGCCTTGGACGATGCCGAAGAGCATCGGTGATTTTTCTCTCTTTATTTTCAGACGCTCGTGTTCCTTCTTACACTCCTTCGCCCATTTCAATGTTCTTTCCACGGCTTTGATCTGCTCTGCTCTTGGTGCTGTCGAAGGCGGGCATTCGTCGAAACACATGATGATATCGGAACCGAGTTTGTGTTGGATATTCATCGCTTCGATGGGACCCAAGAAAAGGGGATTGCCGTTTCGGTGATCCTTGAACGCTACTCCCTCGTCGCTGATCGATCGGATGTTCTTCAGCGAAAACACTTGAAACCCTCCCGAGTCCGTGAGGATCGGTTTTTCCCAGCCGATGAATGAATGTAATCCTCCGCCAGCTTCTACGGTTTTTTCTCCGGGGGAGAGGTGAAGGTGGTAGGTATTGCAGAGCAGAACGTCCGCACCGAGTGCCAGAAGATCATCAAACGTGATTCCCTTCATCGCTCCGGCAGTGGCCACAGGCATGAAGAAAGGTGTGGGGATAAATCCGTGCGATGTCTCCAGGTTTCCCCGTCTGCCGCTTGCTCCGGTATTCAGTAGCTCGAACATGGAGACAGTGTATAGATTTTGCGTTGCTCTTGCTTCCTGCATTTTTTATCTTCTTTTCATTTTTTCCTGTGCAATAATTTCTTTAATTTTCCCCCTTCATGTATGTCATGTTGCTCGTCCCCCGGTGGTTCTTCCTGCGCCTGCGGGAGTTCCTGTCCCGTGAAGTATGCTCCGTGGATTCCGCGGATTGCATTCGGATTGGTTCTCGTCGGTTACGGAGTCAATCATTATCGTTCCCTTGAAGGATTTGTTGCCATGGCGAAAGGAGTTTTTCCCTTGGTGCCTGTTCTTGGCATGATCGCAGGAGTGCTTGCGTACATTGTTCCCGCCCTTATGATCATCGGAGGAGCGCTGTTTGCGATTCGTCAGCTTTGCTGCCTCAGCAAGATTTGTATTCTCGCTTCACTCGGAGGCATCATCGGCTGGGCCGGTCTTGCAGTGCTTGTTGGTGACGTCAATGCGGCAGGCGCCATGATGCCCATGATCCAGAATGCCGCAGTTCTTTTGATTCTCTATTACATGATCAAGAAGTCGTCGTGCTCCTCGTCTTCGGGATCCTGCAAGTAATCGCCTTTCACCCATGCGCTGGCAATCCGTTTCCATCGTCTCAAATCTGACACTCCGGGTGTCGATCGGCATCTCCATGCTGCTGATCGGCATCTCGGAGTATCGGGACTTTGCTCCGTTCGTTGCGAACGTGACGGACGGTCTTGGGTGGCTTTCTCCTCTTGGAATGGTGTGGGCGTACCTTCTGCCCGCTCTCCTTATTTTTGGCGGAGGAATGCTGGCGATCGGTCGCTATCCGTACGTTGCGGCATGGATGGGAGGCGTTGCCCTCGGCTCCATTCCCATTGGCCTACTCCTCAAGACGGTCATGACGGGTTCACCTTTGCCGGACACGCTCATGGCGGCGTACCCGTCCGTCGTGTGGTTGGTTGCTTTTTATCTCGCACTGAATGCGTTTCCGGATACGGAAGTACCGGAAGTTGAAAACGATTAATGTTCCGATACTTACTTCCTCTCGACCTTCGAGATGATCCTATCGATCAGTCCGTACTCGAGTGCCTCTTTCGAGGTGAGGTACTTATCGCGCTCGGTGTCGATTTTCACTTTTGAAAGTTTCTGACCTGTGTGATCGGCGATCATCTGGTTCAAGAGTTCCTTGGTTTTGAGAATATGCTCGGCGTGGATGGCGATATCGGTTGCCTGACCTTCGGTTCCGCCGAGAGGCTGGTGGATCATCACCTCGGAGTGCGGCAAGGCGAAGCGTTTCCCTTTCTGACCGCCCATCAAAATGATGGCACCGCCGGACGCAGCCATGCCGAGACAGACGGTCGAGACGTCGGGGGCGATCAGTTGCATCGTGTCATACATTGCAAGTGTCGATGTCACCTGTCCTCCGGGGGAGTTCACGTAGAAAATGATGTCCTTCTTCGGATCCTGTTTCTCGAGGAAGAGAAGCTGCGCAATGACGGTGTTTGCAACCGCATCGTCGATTGCGGTTCCAAGGAAGATGATGCGCTCTTCCATCAGACGAGAGTAGATGTCGTACGCGCGTTCACCGAACTGAGACTTCTCAATCACGGTTGGGATCAGCATATTCTTCGGATTGATGGTTCCCTTCGAGTAACCTGAGGCAATCGACTGAATGAGGGGATGCATAGAGAAGTGAGAAAGGGTGAAACGTTATTGGTATCAATGTCATACATATTGTAGCGAAAATCCGGTCTCTGCGGCAGTTTTCGATTTTTCATTGTGTGTTTTCTTGCGTAAAAGAATAGTTTGATTGTCATCTGCTTTTCTCCGCTATATTGAGTTTGTCTTATGGAACTTCTACCTCAAATTTCCTGGCAACAACATCTCGACGATTTCTTGTCGTTGAAGCCGAAAAAGCCGCTGATCGTTTTTCTCGGTCCCACTGCGAGCGGGAAGACAGGACTCTCGATTCGCATTGCGACGTCTGTTGCATCGCAACAACGATCTGTCGAGATCATCAATGCCGACTCCAGGCAGTGCTACAAATTCCTCGATATCGGCACCGCGAAGATCACGAAGGAGGAAATGAAAGGAATCCCGCATCATCTTCTGGATGTTCTCGATCCGAAGGAGGAGTGCACCATTTCATGGTATGCACGCGAGGCGACGAACATGATCGATGCGATTCACGCTCGGGGAAACATACCGATGCTCGTCGGCGGCTCGATGCTCTACCTCAGTGCGGTCATCGACGGTTTGCAATCGATGACGGCGTCGGATCCTGCCATACGGAAACGACTGAGTGATGAATATGATGTCGATGCAGGAGTAGCGCTTCACGCAAGACTCTCAAAGGTCGATCCGGAGTCCGCTCTTGTCATTCCCCGTCAGAACAAAGTTTATCTTCTCCGGGCACTTGAAATTTTCGAGACGACCGGAAAGCCGAAATCAGCGCAGAAATCGAAATCTTCCTGTCCGTACGATCTCCTCATTTTCGGAGTCGATGCTGATCCTGAGGTTCTTCGGACGCGGATCAATGAACGCACCGCTGCGATGCTCAAGTCAGGATGGACCGAAGAGGTGCAGTCGCTTCTCGAGCGCGGATACACGGCAGAGGATCCCGGAATGAAGAGTCATGGGTATAAGGATATCGCTGATGCGATGAGTGTAGAGACGCCCCGCGGGGGAGTCTCCGTAGACACGGTGCCTAAGACGCTCCAGCGGAGCGTCTCTACAGACCTGACTGAAAAAATCGCTTCCCAAATTCGACGTTACGCGAAGAGACAGCGAACGTGGTGGAGAGGGGACGGGAGGATCAGGTGGATCAAAACTTGAAGATATCTCCGTGCTCCTCGATGCGCTTCTTCATCACCCACAGCTGATCGATCATGCTTGCACGCTGCGGACAGGCATCGGGCGTCTGCTTCGATTTGTAGAAGCCGTAGATGTGTTCGAGAAGCGTTGCGATGTTCAGGAGGCTCAGGTCCGTTTTCTCCTTCAACTCCGGCGTCAGTTTTTCATAGACGTCCTTATTCAGGAATGTCTCGGGTTTCGTCACGTCGATAGCTCCGCTCTCGAAGAGCTTCGTGATCGCCGTGCAAAAATTCTTATGCTCGTCGTCCATATCGCCCCCGATCGGCCTACCTGCCTTCTTCTGCTCTTCTTCGGAGAGAGGAGCGGGGTTTGCCATGGAGGAGGCGAAGGTGGGCATCAGGATGATTGTATCACGCGGCAAATCTTTTGTTGATTGGAGAATCTGCAGCGCTTACTAGCCATAGTCCGTACAGGTTCAAATTCCACACATGTCCGTGATGTTCGATTGCCCCAAGTGTAGCGAGACTTGCGATAGCTTTCAGTACTCCATGATGACAGTGTTCATCCCCTCCATCGTCTCCACATATCCTCAGTAATTCATCATGATTGACACTGATCTTTCTCGGCAATAATTCGGTGACGATATGGTGTATGTGCGGTTCTTGGAGTGCTTTCCAGGCCGTATCAAATATCTCACCCATTCCTTGTCCAAATTCCTTTGAATATTTTAGTGCTGCCTGAACTTGAGCGCTTGTTTCAGGCCAATCCGACGAGAGCATCGATCGTATCTGTTCACAGAAATCCGTCTTCATCCACTGTCCATCTTTGTTTGTCATGGCTCCAATGCGGCAGAGATTTAGGAGTGTAGAGAGGATTGCATTCCCGTGTTCTGTTTCCCATCCCGGCAATTGCTTCAGCTCATTTTCTGTCCACCCTTTCTCTGACTGATCATCAATCAGTGTTCGTGCCTGATCGATATTTTGAGTGGCATTCCACAATGATTTTCCGATAGCAGTAAACATTTTCTCCGCATGCAACTTTTCCGGCTGGGTTTCCATTTCCGGATGAGACAGTGCTTTCATGGATTTGATCGATGCTTCTAAAAGTTCATCGATTCTTTCATGTCTCTTCGGTTCTAGACGTCTTTCTTCATTGATGTGCAGATGTTCCATAGCTTTTTAAGTTATCAGCTAGTCTTCTGTTCGTAAAGTTTTTGCTCATCAGTCACATTGTACGGTTTGTGTTTCTTGGGTGTACACTCATCCACGCAGTACACGTCAGTTTGCTCCGTGACTGCATGGCAAGCCACGTATGCACCTTTCCGATCTGCTGACGCCGGCAATGCTGAAGTCGACGAAGGTATTCATCGACGCTTTGGAAACGATGGGTATTCGTACGGTGCAAAATTTGATCTTTCACCTTCCCAGAGCATACGAGGACTTGAGTCAGGTCACGACGATTTTGGATGCACCACTGAATGAAAAAGTGACGCTTCGGGGGACTGTTAACAAATTGAAGCTTGTGAGGACGAGGACGAGAAAGCAGCTTGTGCAGGCGAAATTCAGCGATGAGGCGGGAGAGACACTCGATGTTATTTGGTTTAACCAGCCTCATATCATGAGGATGCTCGCCGAAGGGCAATCGATT
>SXGS01743014.1_pt1 | contig 11095 bp, 10 predicted proteins | sample 3174681 | NCBI WGS metagenome assembly SXGS01 (sample SAMN11356861, study PRJNA531348) | freshwater metagenome | isolation source: freshwater sample F1-80 | place: China: Fuxian Lake, Yuxi | collected 2017-12-25 | reverse complement strand
GTCTACCAGTTCCGCCACGCCCGCGGGCGAGGGATCTCTATGAAACCCCCCTCGAAACCTTAGACCCGCTCACGCGGGCGCCGCTCTATAGCATGGCCTTTGCGCTCTGCCCTCAAAAAATTGCACTCTTTATGAGAAGATGTTCACACCAAATGAAAACAAATATTGGAGACCTTATCATCGGCCGATGTGCCTATTGAAAACGGCTGTGTCCCGCCTCGCAGCTGAGCCCAAAGTCAGGAACCTTTAATCATGAGTTTAAGCCTCTCGCGGCGTCAGCTTTGTAGCGCAGTCATCGCTAGTATTGTGCCGAGCGCAGTATGCAGCGGGGAAACCGACAAATCATCAAAGATCCTAAAGGCCTCGACTGCCGCCTTTCAAATCAAAGGGTCAATGAAAACAGACGTTTTGAGCTTTAATGGTTTATTCCCAGGTCCCCTTCTCCGCTTTAGCCAGGGGGATCAAATGGACATTAAACTTGTTAATGACTTGAACTTGCCGCTAACACTCCATTGGCACGGTATGCGAGGCGACAACGCCATGGATGGCGTAGCGCCACTCACTCAAAATGCTGTGACGGCCACTCAAGATTTTTCCTATCGTCGAACATTATCGGAGCCAGGTCTCTTCTGCTACAGACCGAGCGTCTACGGACATACCCCGGAGCTGATGGGGCGCGGGCTCAAAGGTCTGTTGATTGTTGATGAACCAGAGCCCTTACCCTGCGATCTTGATCTTGCGATTCTGCTCGATAGCCTAATAATTGATTTAAATCATAAAATTACGAGTGATTTTGATCCGCAAATAAGCATAAGTTCCAACAGACCCCAGGATGCGCTCCTAGCCGTTAACGGAAAGATCGCGCCACTCATAAAGGGCGTCCCGCCAGGCGGGCGCGTGAGGTTACGCCTGGCAAATTTGTCGAACGCACAAATTATGATTGTGCGTTTTATTGGGATTAAGCCTTTCGTCATCGCGATTGATAGCCAGCCCTGCACAGCCTTTGAGCCCGTGCGAGGCAGTATTCCGATGGCTCCGGGCGCCCGTTTCGAACTCATGTTTGATATGCCAACCGACCCCACATCAACAGCCAAGGTCGCGCTCTTTGGCTCAGAAAAGGGCGATCAAGACATCATTGTCCTTGATTGTCAGGGCTCACCCATTTCGCAGGCAAAACCTATCGCTAGCCTACCCTTAAACAAAACGCTGCCAGCGGAAATCAAGCTTGGTAACAGTAAAAAAGTGGACCTGACGCTTGCTTTGAATAAAAATCTCGGCAAACCAACTTGGACCATTAATGGCAAACAAACAGAAGGCTATTCCGGAGCGCCGTTGTTTAAGGTAAAAGCCGGCGCGCCCGTGACGTTAGGATACATTAATCAAGCCCCTATTCCCGTCGCCATGCATGTGCACGGCCATGCGGTTCGTCTCCTTCATGATAAGGACGATGGCTGGGAGCCATACTGGCGTAATGGCGTTATTGTGCCGCCTTTGAAAACAAAACATGTTGCCTTTGTTGCAGATGCGCCAGGTAAATGGGCGCTTCATGATGATATTTTAGAAAATGAGGCTGCGGGCTTAGCGACTTGGTTTCTTGTTGAATGAACGCGCCTGTGTGGCTGAAGGTCGCGGGACAGATAATCCGCCTTCAGCTATGCTTATTTGACGCGCCCCCCTGTCGAGCGAGGAAATTAGGCTTATTTATAAGATGTTGCGACTATCGCTGCCCAAAACAACGTTAAACGGTTAGAAGACCTGCTTCGTTATTTCAAACACGGCTTATTACTCACTAAGGGAGAATCAGAATGAAAATGCGCTTTCTCGTCGCCATGACAGTTGCGACAGTCGGATGGGTTGCTCAAGCCCATGCGCATGGCGACGTGGGCAGCAATCAAGGTCAATGCTTGATGAAGATTGGCCCAGACATCATGACCTTCACAGGTTATCAGCCGCTTAAATCTCGTGAACAATTTTGTGACGATATTCCTGATGCTGGTCCAACAATCATCACTCTAGACGCCCAGCAGGATGAGCTGCGGGATATGAATTTGGAAATGCGGGTCGTGAAGGATGTTGGTCAGAAAGACCCAAGTGAGAATGTCGAAGCAAATACCGAATATTACTCAGCACCAAAAAAATATAGAACTGGCACACTTACCTTTGAACATAATTTTCCAGTTCAAGGGAAATTTATTGGCGTCGTGACTGCAAAAAGCGATGATGGCAGCAAAGAATATAAAGCTGTGTTTCCATTCGCAGTTGGTCTTACTCAAACGAAGGACATAACAATCGCCGTGTTCTTTGCCGGCCTTGCCCTAGTTGGCTTCGGATTGTGGTATAAGAAGCAATTTATCGATAAGAAGCCAACGGCTAAGGCCTAGCAGGCTCTTTAAGGCATAGCCTCTATACGACCGTCGCGAAGTGTAACGCGGCGGTCCATTTTTTCGGCAAGCTCCATGTTATGGGTTGCAATCAAAGCCGATAGTCCCGTGCTCCGGGCTAAAGTCATCAGTGTAGCAAAAACATGATCTGCGGTGCGGGGATCAAGATTACCAGTCGGTTCATCCGCGAGTAAAAGATCCGGAGCGTTAGCGACTGCGCGCGCTATAGCAACGCGTTGCTGTTCGCCGCCTGAAAGTTCAAAGGGGCGGTGTGTAGACCGTTCGCCAAGATTTAAATAGTCCAACAATTGCCTTGCTCGCTTTTGCGCCTCACCACGACCCAAGCCATTGATCATCTGGGGTAGCGCAACATTTTCAAGCGCACTAAATTCCGGCAAAAGATGATGAAATTGATAAACGAAACCAATCGACGCGCGTCTCAATCGCGTGCGTTCTGCATCTGTCATTGAGGTTGTTGGCGCTGAACGAATAAGGGTTTCTCCGGAGTCGGGACGCTCCAGTAAACCAGCAATATGCAGCAACGTAGACTTACCGGTCCCCGATGGCGCAAGCAACGCAACGGTTTCACCTGAAAAAATTTTCAAATTGACATCGACAAGAATATCTAGACGCGCATCGCCCTCACGATAATGGCGTGCAATCTTCCTGAGTTCGAGAACAGCTTCATTCATTAACTTACTCATGCCTCAATGCGTCGATTGGATCGAGAGAGGCCGCCTTCCAGGCAGGATAGATTGAGGCCAAGATGGCAATGACAAGCGTCATGCCAACAATCATCGAAACTTCTCTGGCATCAACGATCGCCGGCAATCTTGACAGAAAATAAAACTCTGCTGGAAATAGATTAGCGTTTAACGCGCTATTCAAAGCCAATCGAATAGCGTCAAGATTTTTTGCAAGCAACAACCCCAGACCAAACCCAGCCAATGTGCCCACGACGCCAATTGACGCGCCGATTATCATGAAAATACGTAAGACAGCTCCCCGCGTCGCCCCAATTGTTCTTAAAATAGCGATATCTTGCGTTTTATCTTTAACTAACATTGTTAGACCTGAAATAATATTAAACGCAGCCACAATCACAATTAAAGAAAGGATGATGAAAAGAATATTTTTTTCCACCTGTAGCGTTTCAAAAAATGTTTTATTTCTTTGCCTCCAATCCGTAACAATGATTGGACGTGTTACAGCCTTATCTAATTCAATACGAAACGCATCCATTTGATCCGGATCATCGACGAATGCCTCAACTACTGTAGCTTCATTCTCCCTATTGAAAAACATTTGCGCCTCAAGGAGCGGCATATAAACGAATACATTGTCAAACTCAGACATGCCAATTGAGAAGATAGCCACGACATTATAGGCTTTAATGCGTGGAGCGACGCCAAAGGGCGTCTGGGCGCCCTTAGCGATTAACAGGCTCACCTTGTCTCCAACGCTAACACCTAGCGTTTCAGCCAGACGCTGCCCAATCGCGACGCCTTCAGCTTTGTCAAAACCCTCTAATCCACCACTTTTGATGTTTCCTGAAATTCCAGGCAGGCGCAAAAGATCTTTCTCTCGGACGCCACGGGCGAGAACGCCGGATTGACCAAATTGGGTTGAAATACCTGCCGCGCCTTCAACCATTGGAATAGCAAGTTTTACGCCAGGCACTGTTGCGGTTTTCTGCGCAACATCATCCCAGTCTGTGAAGGATGTCTCAACGGCCTGTAAAAAAGCATGGCCATTAATACCCATGATTTTATCCATCAACTCACGATGAAATCCATTCATCACTGAGGTAACAACGATCAAGGTAGCAACGCCCAGCATAATCCCTAAAAAAGAAAAACCAGCAATCACCGAAACAAAGCCATCAGCCCGGCGCGCACGAAGATAGCGTAGCGCTACCAACCACTCAAATAAAGAAAATGCTCCTGCTCTTGACGCTAAGCGCGTAGAGGGGATTAGCTCCGCATTCATGCAGCAGCCTGTCGCAATGCGGCAACAATCCGTTTTGTGGCCTCTTCGGGAGCAAGGAATTCACGCTCGCCAGTTTGTCGCCTTTTTACTTCCACACGTCCCTCCGCCAGTCCTTTCGGGCCTACAAGGATTTGCCAAGGTAGACCAATCAAATCAAGCGTGGCGAATTTTGCGCCAGGCCGCTCATCACGGTCATCATATAAAACCTCTAAACCAGCGTTTTCCAATTGCTGCACAAGCTCTTCACAAACTTTGTCTGTTGATGCGTCGCCAACCTTAAGATTAGCGATCCCAACTTGAAATGGCGCAATCGTGTCTGGCCAAATAATGCCAGCCTGATCATGGCTAGCTTCAATAATTGCCGCAACAAGACGAGAAGGACCAATTCCATAAGAGCCCATCTGCACGGTAATTTCTTTACCATCAGAGCCGCTAACTACAGCTTTCATTGGCTCGGAGTATTTTGTCCCAAAGAAGAAGATATGACCAACTTCAATTCCCCGCGCGGAGACCCGGGATTCTTCAGGAACCAAGTTGAAAGCCTGTGGATCATGCATTTCGCTAGTCGCTGCATAAAGACCTGTCCATTTTTCAACGATCGACTTTAAAGCCTGTTCATCTGCAAATTTAATATTCTCTGGGGGCGGCTTAAAGGTAAGAAAATCCTTGTGACAAAAAACCTCGCTCTCGCCCGTATCCGCGAGAATAATAAATTCATGGCTTAAATTACCCCCAATAGGACCAGATTCAGCCGCCATGGGGATTGCCGTTAATCCCATTCGAGCAAATGTTCTCAGATAGGCGACAAACATTTTATTATAAGAATGCTGACCTGCCTCTGTCGTTATGTCGAAAGAATAAGCATCTTTCATCAAAAATTCACGTGAGCGCATAACGCCAAATCTAGGACGCACCTCATCTCGGAATTTCCACTGAATGTGATAGAGATTTAAGGGTAGATCTTTATATGAGCGCACATAGGCTCTAAAAATTTCCGTAATCATTTCTTCATTTGTTGGACCGTAGAGCATCTCCCGCTCATGACGATCGCAAATACGCAGCATTTCTTTTCCATAAGCGTCATAGCGTCCAGACTCACGCCACAAATCGGCAGATTGAATAGTCGGCATGAGACATTCGATAGCGCCCGCGCGATTCTGCTCTTCGCGAATAATAGCCGTAATCTTATTTAAAACTTTTAGGCCCAATGGCAACCAAGCATAAATTCCAGCAGATTCTTGTCGAATGAGACCCGCGCGCAACATCAGTCTATGCGAAACAATTTCTGCCTCTTTTGGCGTTTCACGAAGAATGGGTAAAAAATATTGAGATAGACGCATCAGTTTTTCCACTTAGTCGAATCACATCTTAAGGAAGTATAGGCCTCCCGATATCATAGGGCAGAGAAACGAGACCTCAAAGCCTTAAGCCGCGATCCAGAAAAGCAAAATCTGAGAAAATTCCGAAATCTACAACATCTCTAAGGCGCTAATTCAAAGAAGCTCACAAAAAAGGAAGAAGCAATGGCAGAAGAGCGCGTCTCTATGGAGATAATAAAGGAAAACTCCGCCCACAACCGCTACGAAATAGAGCTTGATGGATATTTAGCTTATTTAGAATATCGTCTAGCTGATGGCTTTATGGATCTTTTTCATACCTACGCGCCGAGAGAACTCTCCGGACGGGGCGTCGGATCTCGTCTTGTAGACTTTGCATTAAACAAGGCCCGTGAACGTAAGCAAAAAGTTATACCAACCTGCTCATTTGTTGAAGCTTATATCAAAGCTCATCCAGAATTCTCAGATCTTATTAGATGAATTAGATTAAACACTGTCAATCTGGGCTGCGACCTCAAGCCATTGTTCTTCCGCAGCTGAAAGCGCCTGAATGAGATCAGACCTCTGACCAGAGAGCTTTGATGCTTCTTGAGGATTACGAGAGTAAGCTTCAGGATCTGAAAGAGCTGCATCAATTCGAGATAAGAGGTTATTAAACTTTTCAATTTTTGTTTCTAACTCTGATAATTTACGACGAAGTAAAATCAGATCCTGTTTTTTTACTGCATACAAGTCAGGCTTTACCGCCTCACTGCTGTTTTGACGCGTCTTTTCCTCTCGCGTGGCTGCTAAGATATAACGTGAGTAATCATTCATGTCTCCGTCAAATGTTTTCACTGACCCCTGATCAACGATCCAAAGCTTATCCGCACAAGCCTCTAACAAATAACGATCATGTGAAACCAAGATCACAGCACCGCTGTAAATATTTATTGCTTCTATCAGAGCAGCCCGGCTATCAATATCAAGATGATTTGTAGGCTCATCAAGAATAATCAGGTGTGGCCCATGAAAACTAGATACGCCAAGCAGTAACCGGGCTTTCTCGCCACCAGAAAGACTCTCCACTTTTGTTTCCGCTTTGGCTCCAGGGAAACCAGCCTGAGCGGCTCTAGATCTAATACGCGCCTCTGACGCATCCGGCATGAGTTCTGAAAACAACTTATATGCCGTATCGTTGCTGTTTAAATCATCAACTTGATGCTGGGCAAAGAAACCAACGTTAAGCTTCGGCGCACGTATGAGATTTCCTGATTGCGGCTCTAGCCGACCTCCAATAAGTTTCGCGAAAGTTGATTTACCATTACCATTCGCTCCTAAAAGACCGATCCGATCATCTTCAGAAAGTGATAAAGTAAGGTTTGCAAGCACGGTTTTATCACTATAGCCAACAGAAACTTTATCTAATGATATAATTGGCGGCGACAATGGTCTCTCTGGAGAAGGCAGATATATTGGCAATACAGCCGTATCGACAACCGCAGTGACTGGTTGTAACTTTGCAAGTAATTTTAGTCGTGATTGAGCTTGACGCGCCTTAGTCGCCTTAGCTCGAAAGCGATCAACAAATGATTGAAGATGCTTGCGTTGATCTTCCTGCTTTTTGTTCGCTTTTGCGGCGAGTAAAGACGCTTCTTGCCGCTGCTTCTCAAACGAAGAGTAATTTCCTTTATAAAGAGTGAGTTTGCTATTATCAAGATGAAGAATATGTGTCGCAACTGCATCAAGTAAGTCGCGATCATGGCTTATAACAAGTATATTAGCTGGATAATACGATAAGTAATCAACCAGCCATAATGTGCCCTCCAAATCTAAGTAATTGGTTGGCTCGTCGAGTAAGAGGAGATCTGGTTGAGAAAAGAGGATTGCGGCTAACGCAACCCTCATTCGCCAGCCTCCAGAAAACTCCTCAAGGGCTTGATGTTGCTTCAACGCATCAAAACCCAAGCCATGGAGAATTGTTGCGGCTCGCGAGGGCGCCGCATGAGCGTTAATATCAACCAGCCTTGCTTGGATTTCAGCGATCTCATGCGGGTCTGAAGCTGCTTCTGCCCGGACCAAAAGGCTCGAGCGTTCAACATCGGCGGACAGAACAAAATCGATCAGAGACGTTTTACCGCCAGGAGCCTCTTGCTCAACCCGACCAAGTTTCATTCTCGCTGGGAGAGAAATTGATCCAGTTTCTGGGCTAATTTCGCCTGCGATGAGCCGAAACAGGGTTGTCTTACCTGCTCCATTTCTGCCTACAAACCCGGTTCGGGCGCGACCTGGAAGAAATACCCCTGCCCTATCAAAAAGCAGACGATCTCCAAGTCGATAGGTGAGGTCGTTTATTGTCAGCATGATAGCGTGCTTTAAAGTGACGGCTCGGATGGCGCAAATGATAAAAACCAAGCCCCTAACGCACTTGTCTTAGAAGCCCAGCGCCTCTATACAGCCGGGATCGTCAACTTGACTGGGCTCATGAGTCCTCAGGTGACAAGCGCCCATCGTCTAGAGGCCTAGGACGTCGCCCTTTCACGGCGAAAACAGGGGTTCGAAGCCCCTTGGGCGCGCCATTCTCGAACAAAAGATAGAACTGCGGGCGTCGAAGCTTCCGGACCGTCGGTTGCGCAGCGCGCCAAGATGGATTTTGACCCAGAAATCCAGATTTCTTCGCCTGTTACGGCAACCTCTTCCATTACCAGCCGAGCATAGGCCTGACGCAGTTCAGAGGGGCCGTAGTGGAGTTTGTCGCGCAGGAGTAGAGCTACTTTATTCACCTTTTCCGGCGTGATTTGCGGCTCTCCTGAACTGATGCGTTTCTGGACGTCGGATATTTCTTTTGCCAGCTCATCGCGCTGTAATTTGAGCGTAACGAGACGATCCCGGAGCTCTGCATCTTCGGCATGCATCAAGCCCTTTTCGACGAGCTCAAGGAGACGACGGATACCAGCCTCTGCCTCCGACTGCTCTCTTCTAAGTTTCGAGATTAACCCGCGATCCCCCTGCTCTCGATCTGAGGAGGCTTTGACATAGTCTTGGAGCATCTCGGTGAGGCGCTGCGGCTCAAGCACGCGCTTTGTTACCTCGTTGACGACGATGCCATCGAGCTTATCCATGCGGATACGGACACCCTGACAGGCCTTGGGTCCGACCTTCTGTTTACGTGAGCAGCTATAATAGGTGTAGGCCCCGCTCTTACCGCTGTTTTTGATCAAAGCGCTACCGCAATGCCCGCAGCGCGCAACACCAGCAAGAAGCGTAGGCCCATTCACAACTCGTGGTGGTAGCTGTTTCGGACTGCGGCTTATGAGAAGACCCTGGACTTCATTAAAAATAGTCTCGTCAATGATTGCTGGAACTTCAATATCAACCCATTGAGATGGCGGTCGCGCAACAAGGTTACGACTGTCTGTGCGGTTAAAATAATGACGACCGATATATGTCGTCGAATGTAGGATCTTATGTATGCCGCCAGAGGAAAAAGGATGCCCACGGCGCAGCATGCCATGATCGTTGAGATAAAGCGCTATATTCTTGATACCGACAGGCTGGCCGCTCTCACCTATTGCCATTGAGAAGATCTTACGCACAGTGCGAGCTTCTTCTTCTCTTATTACGAGAACCTTTTTATCTTTGTTCCCACGCCGCTCCACGACCTTGGTTTCATAACCGAAGGGGACGCGTGCGCCATTCCAAAACCCTTGCCGGGCATTTTCGCACATGGCGCGGTGAACATGCTTGGCGTTTTCACGAGACTGATGCTCATCAAAGACATTTAGAAGCTTGCGGAACATCTCACCACTGGCGTCCGGTGTGACTGCCTGCGTTATAGAAATAAGTTCGACACCAGCTTTTCTAAGCTTGCGGACATAGAGCTCAGAGTGGAGCGCATCGCGACTGAAACGACTCAGCGAGTGGATAACAACATAGTCAAACGGCTTGTCCGAGCGTGTGGCCTTATAAATCAATTCTTGAAAAACAGGACGATCTTCGTCGAGCGCCGAAGCGCCTGGCTCAGAGAAAACCTCTGCAACACCCCAACCCTGCCGCTCACAATAAGCGCGACATTGAGCAATCTGATCCGGTAACGAGAGATCTCTCTCCGCCTGGCGGACTGTGGAAACGCGGACATAAATAGCAGCACTCGTCATGAGTTATTCTCCGTCACGGAGTATGGCCTCAATCTCATCATCCAGAAAGGCGCGCCAAAGCGCAATTTCAGCCTTTGTTGGGGAAAGCTTTTCGGGAATGTCACAAACGACGGACTGATCTGAGGAAATTGCTTTGTGTTTAAGCTGGATAGCTCCACGAACCTCCCGCCGATATGTTTTCGGGAGCCGGGGTTTTGTCTGTTTTGAGGGCGAGTGTAATCCGGCCATAAGCCAACAATGCCGAACTCCACAGCCTTAGCCGATCCAACATAAATCATCCTTTTAAGAAAATTGTTTGGATCAAAAAGAAACTTAATCAATTTTTTTGTCCGTTGGAGACTTAATTATACCAGCCTCCCTGAGTTCTGGCAGAATAGTGACAATAGCGCTATCAATTCCCTTCGTAGATAAACCGCAAGCAGATGCCGTGATTTCGCATAATTCAACAAAATCTCCACTCTTTTTAATCGGCGGGTCTTCACCTAAGATTGACTTCGCGATTTGAGCAAGATTTTGAATGAAAAAACGACGATGAGGATCCATGTGATAATCTTTTCGGGTAAGCTCATTTCTCGATGCAAGAAGCTCCTCAACAGGAAAAATCAATGTATTTAGAAAATGTACTATCAATGCAGAAGGATGCGTCAGCCCATAATCTGATTTTCTTGATGCATACATCAACTCAAGGTCCTCGTAGCTGATAGGCCTATTTTGCTTCTTCTCAAAAATCTTAAGTTCCGCATCTAGATCTTTTGGATAAAGATTTTTACCTACAGAAAGCCCAACAGCTCCTAGAGTCAATGTTTCAGCCATATTCAATAGAGAAGCGCGCGGCAAAAAGTTAATCAGATCTTCTTTGTTATCTTCTATAAACTTTCTTAGACTGATTATCATTTCATAGAAGGCATCTAATTTTGCAACCATTTTCTTTCTATCTGGATGTCTATCCAAAATTTGCTCATAAATATCTAATTGTTCATCAATATATTCTAATGTCGAAAATAATATCTCTGACTTTTCTTTTGTTAGTTTCAAAACCTTAATTATGTGCTGTTTATCTTCAGATGAAGGAAGATGAAACTTAGATTTCTGATCATCAACTTCTTGATTATTCGCCATCTTCACTCTCCATTCCAAATAGTGCTTTCAAATAAGTTTGATGTGCTTCTAATGTTTTCGCTTGCTGGTAATATTTCTCGGTTGTTGAAAAGGTTCTGTGACCGAGCAGTGGAGCAGCAAGACGCACATGTGC
>SXGS01327798.1_pt1 | contig 11098 bp, 6 predicted proteins | sample 3174681 | NCBI WGS metagenome assembly SXGS01 (sample SAMN11356861, study PRJNA531348) | freshwater metagenome | isolation source: freshwater sample F1-80 | place: China: Fuxian Lake, Yuxi | collected 2017-12-25 | reverse complement strand
GCGCCTGCGGCCAGGGCCGCGCCGGCGCGCAGGGTGCCGGCGGAGGCGAGCCCGCTGGACAGGGAGAGGCGCGCGCCGCGCTCGGGGGGTCCGATGGAGAGCTGGACGGCGCCGCCGAGCGCGCCGCTGCCGAAGCGAGCGCCGGAGGCGCCCCGGTAGACCTCGACCTTGTCGATGAGGGCGGGGGGGATCAGGCCGAGGTCGGCGCCGCCGCTCTCGTCCAGGGGCACGCCGTCGAGCAGCACCTTGACCTGCTGGGCCGAGGCGCCGCGCAGGCTCAGGGTGGATCGGCCGCCGGGGGTCGCGGCGCGGCGGACGTAGACGCCGGGGAGGGCCAGCAGGGCCTCGTCGAGCTCTGCGCCGGAGAGCCGCAGGCGGGCGGTGTTGAAGGTCGAGCGCCACGCCGAGGGCGCCCTCGGGTCCTCGGGGTCGCCCTCGACCTCGACGACGATCCCCTCGGGGTCGTCGGGCGCCTCAGCGTCGGCCTCCTCGGGGTCGTCCGCCGCCTCGGCGTCGGCCTCCTCGGGGTCGTCCGCCGGATCATCCTGGGCGTCGGTCTCCCCGTGGTCGTCCGCCGGATCATCCTGTGCAACTGCGACCTCGCCGAGGGCCACCGCCGCGAGGGTCACCGCCGCGAGGCTGAGGGCGAGGGCGAGTGGGGCGGCGCGAGGGCGTCGAAGTCCTGGGGGCTTGTTCATGGGGCGGCCCGTGGCCGAGGGGGCGGCGCGGAGGGGGGAGAGGGCAAGGTCATGGAGGTGGCGTCGATGGTGGGCTCTGGGCTGCGGCGGCGGCGATGCGCGGGTGGGGGTGAAATTTTTCAACTCTGTTGTTTGAGATCGGCCGACGGAGGTCGATATTATAAGCGTCGGTGCGTCGAGGCCACCCGAGGGAGCAGATTTTGATGTCAGGCAGACCCGCCTACCGCTCAGCGACAATCTCGGACCTTCACTTGCGCGCTGGGCGCGGGGACGACTTCAAGTTCGACCGGCAGTTCTCGGCGTTGATCGACGCGCTGCTGGCCGACGGGTGCCGCGAGCTGGTGCTCAACGGCGACGTGTTCGAGTTCGTGGCGACGTGGCCGGAGACGCAGGATCACCCGGACCCCGGGCTTGGGTATACGGAGGCGGAGTCGACGGCGCGGCTGGTGGCGATCGCGATGGAGCACCCTGAGGTCTTCGAGGCGATGCGGCGCTTCTGCGTCGACGGTGGGAGGCTGGTGGTCCTGCCGGGCAACCACGACTGGGAGCTGCACTGGCCGCAGGTGCGCCAGCAGCTCTCGGAGATCGTGGGGAGTCCGGGTCCAGACAAGCTCCAGTTCGTGCTCAACGGTCGCCCTTACCGGCCCGTGCCGGGGCTGCACATCGAGCACGGCCACCAGCTCATCGACGATCAGAACATCTTCCACCACCCGGACTCGCCCTTGATGGACGATCCGCTCGGCGGCCCCCGCCGCATCGAGCAGTCGGTGGGCAACTGGCTGGTGCGCTGCCTCGTCAACCCGGTCGAGAGGCACTTCCCCTTCGTCAACAACGTCAGGCCCTTCATGAAGATAGAGTGGCTCGACGGGGGCCACGGGGTGCGGCTGATGGCGGCGCTGATCGAGGGCACCTGGGGGGCCTTCCACGACCAGCGCATCCCGACGCGGGTGCTCAACCTGATCTTGAGCACGCCGCCCTTCTTGAGGCTGCTCGGGCCGGTCAAGACGCCGCTGAACTTCATGAGGCCGGAGCACGTGATGCCGAACCTCGCGCACGCGCTCAACGACGACTCGACCTCGTCGCTGCGCGCGGCCGCTCGTCGTCATTTACAGGTCTTTGGCCAGACGCGCTATGTGATCATGGGGCATAGCCACGAGTACATCGACCAGACGCACGAGGTCAACCGCTTCTTCGCCCGCCACGGCCGGGCCTACCTCAACCCGGGAAGCTGGAACCCCTGCTTGACGGTCCCGCAAGAGGCCCAGGCGCTCTCGATCGACGAGCTGACGCGGGGCTATGACTTCCCCTACCGCATTGACTTCGTGCTGTCGCAGGGCGACAACCGCGCCGACCTCGAGGTGCGCCTTGAGACTTTTGAGACGGGCAAGGTCCGCCTCGCGGCCTGATCCACGCAGAGGGAGTCCATGACTCGATCCACCCAGCGGCTCGCCCCATTGGCGCGCTCGACCATCTTCCAGGGGCAGGCGCCGGCTCGCCGGGTCTTGATCACGGGCGCGAGCCGCGGTCTGGGCCTGGAGCTTGCGCGGCAGTGCCTCGCGCTCGGCGACAAGGTCTTCGCCGGGGCCCGTAGCCCCGAGCAGTCGGAGGGGCTCTTTGATCTGGGGCAGGCGCACGGCGCGTCGCTGACGCTGGTCAAGCTCGACATCACCGAGCCGCGCTCCATCGACGCGGCCATGGGGCAGATCGCGGCGGCGTCGATGGGGCTGGACCTGTTGATCAACAACGCCGGGATCAACGCGATGAGCCGGGACATGGGCGATCCGGCCCGCTACATCCGCCTCGGGGCGCTTGAGGCCGAGGCGCTCACGGAGGTCTTCCGGGTCAACGCCGTCGGCCCGCTGATCGTCACCCAGAGCGCGCGCGCCCTGCTCAAGATGGGCGCGACCCCGAAGGTGATCAACATCACCTCCTGGCAGGGCTCGCTGTTGCAGAACAGCCGCGGGGGCAATTACGCCTACGCGGCCAGCAAGACGGCCTTGAACATGATCTCGCGGACGCTGGCCTTCGATCTGGCCGAGGACGACATCATCGTGGCGGCCATCAACCCCGGCTGGGTGCGGACGGACATGGGCGGCCCCAATGCGCCCTTGACCCCCCAGCAGGCCATCGAGGGCATCCTGCGCGTCGTCGACGGCCTCAAGGCCGAGGACTCGGGGTGCTTCCTGCAATGGGACGGCACCGCCCACCCCTGGTAGACGGCTTCCACGCCGCAGATCGCGGCGGGGCCTCGCATCAATCCGCGCTCTGGACTTGGCCCGCCGGGCCTGTTGCCTGTATGCTACCGCTCTGACGACAGGGATTGAGCCACAGGAGCCCTTGAACATGAGCCAGTGCTGGAAATGCTCGGTCGAGTTGACGGACAAAGATCGCTGCGGGTCGTGCGACGCCCTCAACACGCTGGGGAGTGTGCGCATCCACGGCGTCATCCGCGACGATGACGAGGTGACGATCTACGTCTCCGAGGACGACCCCGGGCACCTCTTCATCGACCTGCGCGCCAAGAGGGGTCAGCTGAGCCAGCTGCCCCAGCCGAACAAGAAGGGCGCCCTGGGCTCCAAGCCCTTCAAGCAGCTGTGGGCCTACGCGATCGGCGATCACCCGCTGCTGCAGAGCGCCAGCCCGCAGAGCTTCAAGATCCTCGGCCCCAAGTCCGACAAGCTGCTCTTCGTCGAGGTCCACGGGCTGACCGATCAGCCGGCGCCCAGAGTGTCCAATGGCGTCGTCCAGCGCGAGTCGGAGGGTGAGCCCGACGACGCCGCCGGCCAGGAGATCGCCGAGGCGCCGCAGGCCGACGCCCCGGAGGGCGCGGTCGAGCCGATGGCCGCGGCCAGCGCGGGGGGGAGGGCGGCCGAGGCGCTGCCGGGGCTGGAGCTGGCGGCGCTGCCGGTCGGCAACATCGTCGACGCGGAGGCTCGCCTCAAGGCGCTCAAGGACGAGATCGGGCTGCTGATCCAGGGCGAGCAGGTCGAGGCGGCCCACGCGCGCCTGCGGGCGCTGTGCGGGCAGCCCGACAGCGGCCGGAAGCTGGCCGAGAACCTCTACCTGCACCTGGCCTGCGGCCAGCTCGCCGCGCGCCTCGGCGACTCAAGCGGCGCGCGCACCTCGCTGTCCAGGGCCTTCGAGCTGGATCCGCGCGACGCGTCGGTGCTGCTGTCCTACGGCCAGCTCCTGGATCGCGCCACGGAGCCGGCGCTGGCCCTCAAGGTCGATCGGAACCTGCTGCTGCACCACCGGCGATCCCTGGACGAGAAGGCGCTCTCGGCCGTCTTCCGCCGTGTCGGCCAGGCGCACCGCGCCCAGGGCGACGTCCAGCGGGCCAGGGCCAGCTTCGAGCAGGCCCTCGACGCGCGCTCGGACGACCAGGAGGCCCTCGACCTGCTCCTGGAGATCCTGGTCGACGAGGGCGACGCCGAGCAGGTCCTCAAGATCCGCCAGCGGCTCCTGGATCAGATGCGCGACCCGAAGACACGGGCGATCCTGCGCATCCGGATGGGCGACGATTACCGCAGCCTCGGGGACAACGATCAGGCCATCGAGCAGTACGAGATGGCGCTGGCCGAGCACCCCAACTCCACGGCGCTCAAGCGCATCGCCAGGATCTCGGCCGAGACCGGCCAGTGGCGCGCGGCCGCAGACGCCTACACGCGCATGGTCGCCCACCTGCGCACGGACGCGGACCGGAGCCAGGCGCTGCTGGAGGCCGCCAGCATCTTCCACCACCACCTCGGCTCCTGGGAGCAGGCGGCCCGCTACTACGAGCAGGCCCTTGAGGCGACCCCCGACCAGCTCGACATCCTGACCGAGCTGGTCTCGCTCCTGGCTGCCGGTGAGCGCTGGCAGGAGCTTCGCGGGGTCTACGAGCGCATGATCGAGCGCAGCTCGCTGCGCGCGGAGCCCCCTCGCGCGCTGCTCGCGGTCCTGTGGCGCAAGCTCGGCGAGCTGCTTCGCCAGCACCTCCACGAGACGGCCGACGCGCTCAGCGCCTTCGCCACCGCCTCGGATCTCTCCCCCGACGACATGGGCCTCCACGAGCTGCTCGCCGATCTCTACCAGGACAGCGACGACGACGGCGACCGCCGCCGGGCCATCCACCACAACCGTCAGCTCCTCAACCACGCCCTTGACGCCGATCAAGACGCCGGCGGCGCGACCGAAGGCGGCGCCCTCAACGCCGACGGCGCCCTCAACGCCGTCGAGCGCCTCGGCATGGCCCACCTCCACCTCAAGGAGCTCGATCAGGCGCTGTGCGCCTTCCGCGTCTTGAGCTACGCCGGCCAGGCCAACGACCCCATCCAGTCCTTCGTCGACAGCAACAGCAGCCAGATCCTCAAGCCGCTCAAGGGCAAGCTCGACGCCGCCTTCTTCAAGCGCTGCCTGCTGACGGAGAGCTACGACCCCATGCTCGGCGAGGTCTTCTCGCTCGTCTGCGACGCCTTCAACAAGCTCCTCGACCACGACCCCGAGCACTACGCGCTGTCGAACAAGGACCGCGTCGATCGCAAGGACGGGTTGATGTTCACCAAGATATTCAAGGACATCACACACACGCTCGGGATCGAGAGCCCGCCGGCCGTCTACCACAAGAAGGGCGTCGAGGGCATGTTCAACGCCTCGCTGCACCCGGTCGGCTTCATCGTCGGCGACGACATCCTCAGCGGCTGCTCGGAGAAGGAGATCAGCTTCGTCATCGCCAAGCAGCTGGCGCTGTCTCGCCCCGAGTCCTTCCTCTTCCAGACGCGCACCTTGAAGGACATGGGCGTCTTCTTCCACATCATCCTCAAGGTCCTCAACCCCAACCACAACATCACCCTCAACAAGGACATGGAGCGCCTGGCTGCCTCCGTGCGCAAGCTCAAGCCCGAGGATCTCCAGCGCCTCGGGGTCGTGATCGCCGAGATGTCCCAGCGCGGCCAGATCAACATCGGCGCCCACCAGCAGAGCTACGAGGACGCCGCCAACCGCTGCGGCCTGCTCTTCTGCGACGACCTGGCGACCTGCCGCTCGATGCTCGCCCGCGAGCCTCACCCGGTCAACCCGAACCGCGACGTCGAAAGCAGGATGCAGCCCCTCGTGAGGTGGACCTTGACCCCCGCCTATCAGGTGCTCCGCCAGGATCTGGGGATCTCCATCGCCTGAGGTCGTATGGATCCGCTCCTGTTCACCGCCCAGTGCTGCGACAAGGTCTTGAGCGCCGCCGAGCTTGTCCGCGGCGACCTCGGGGTCACCGCCGTCCACGCCCTCCGGGTCGCCTGTCGGCGGCTCTCCCAGGCCATCGAGCTGCTCGAAGACCTCATCGACGGGGACACCCTCAAGCGCGCCCGCAAGGCCTCCAGCGGGCTGCGCCGCCTCTTCGGCGCCATCCGCGACGCCGACGTCCTGCTCCAGCTCATCCAGCGCAACCTCCAGGACATCGACCGCTCGATGTCCGAGCTGGTCGCCTCGGCCCACCTCGTCACCATGCTGGCCGAGCGGCGCCGCGCCAGCTCCCACGAGGCCCTGGCTGCCATCGACGGCCCCGAGGCCCGGCAGCACCTCGACACCCTCAGGGCGCTGGCAGAGCTGTGCCTCGCGCTCAACCAGGGCGCCGAGGAGGCCGACGAGGTCCGCGAGGCTCCGGACGAGCCTCGACGCGGCCAGAAGAAGCACTCCGGGGCCAGTGTCCTCAAGGCCATCCGGGTGCGCCGCGCGAAGCTCGACGCGCTGATCAACCAGGGGCCGCTGGAGCCCACGCCCGAAGGCCTTGAGCTGGCCCACACGATCCGGATCGCCTTCAAGTCCTACCGCTACTCCGTCGAGGCCTACGCCATCAGGCTCTCCCCCGAGGACGAGCTGGCCCTGCTGGAAACCTTCAAGGTCGTCCAGGACTCCCTCGGCGAGGTCCAGGACGCCGCCGTGCTGCTTGGGAACATCGATCGGGTCATCCGCGATCTGCCGGCCCCCGAGTCCCTCATCGGCCTCGACCACGTCGATCTGCACGCCGGCTTTGATCGCATCCGCGAGGCGCTGATCGCCTCGACCGCGGTGCACCTGGCCGCGCTCTCGGTCGGCCTGGAGCGCGCCAACGCCGCCCTCGACGCCAGCCTGCCCCCCCCCCCGCTCCTTCAACCTCAGGCCTCCGCGCCCTGATCCTGCCCCGACCCAACCCCGCCAATTTCTTGCCGATCTGCCCAAACCGGGCCATCCTCGACAATGGCGAGGTCCGCTGCGACCCGCTCTGGAGCGCCGGGTGGCCTGAATGACCACGGGCATCGAGGCCGCCGAGCGCTCCAAGCCATGAAAGGCACAAGGGCCGCCTTGAGCGAGGAGGCCTTGAGAGGCAAGGAGCGCCGTCATGTCCGATCCGACCGCAAGCGTCGTCCAGACGCCCGGGCCGCGCAAGCGCTGGCCGGGCGCCCTGCTCTTGATCCTCTTCGTCGCCATCGGCGCGGGCGCCTCCGCCGGCCTCTGGTCGCTGACCCGCTCGCCCGAGGTCGCCGCACCGCAGCCGGTCGACGAGCCGGCGTGGCGCGCCGACGCGCAGTCCCCCGCCTACACCCTCTCCCAGGAGGCCGAGGGGCCGAAGATCCTCGACGCTCACGGGGGCCCCATCGCCGGGCTCGGGCTCGGCTGGTGGGGTGACTACGGCCGCGCCGACGGCGAGGCCGGGTGCGCGGCCGATTGCGTGGTCAGCGAGCGCAGGCAGATGGGGCCCTGGGAGCACACCCACGTGGGCGGCGACCACACGCTGCGCGCGATCCACACCGGCGCGCTCTCGCGCGTCGAGGCCACCTGGACGATCCGCGAGGGCGACCCTCGGGTGAGCCTCAAGGTCGCCGTGGAGTACCTCGAAGACGCCTGGCCGGATCGGGAGGCCGTGGAGCTGGAGCTCTTTGACAGGCCCGCGGCGCTGGGCCGCGATCTGCGCTTCGCGGCCATCGACGTCCAGCACAAGGCCGTCAGCGATCGCTGGACCCCCCACCGGGTCATCGCCGGCGCGGGCGACAGGGCGCTCCAGCTGACCGCGTGGGGCTTTGAGGCCATGGAGGTCACCGGCACGGCCACGGGCGGCAGAGTGAGCCTGGAGATCGACGACGCCCGCAACCACCCCTTCCGCCCCATGGCGGACTGCGCCACCCCCGAGGGCGCGCTGGAGCGCGCCGCCCAGGATCGCCGCGCCCGCAAGAAGGGGGATCGCCTCGACCTCCAGGCCGAGCTGTGGATCGGCCACACCTGGGGGCCGATGCTCTCCCGACTGCCCGCCGGCCGCCAGGCGGCCCTCGCCCTGATCGACGACGGCCCCGCGCCCGAGGCCCGCAAGCTCGCCGCGATCCTCTGGGGCCACAGCGACCCGACCGATCCCCGCTACGGCAACGGGGGCTTGCTGAGCCACGAGCTGACGATGACCCGGAGCATCCCGTCAGGCGGAGGCGACGAGGCGCTGGCCGAGCTGATCAAGAACGTCTCCGAGATGGGCGTGCGCGTCGCCGCCCAGTCCCTCCCAGGCGAGGGCGCCAAACTCGGCCACGCCGTGCTCCTGGACCGCTTCAAGGGCTGCGACGACTTCCACGGCAAGGGCTGGAGGGCCGGCGCCCTGCCCGAAGACCTGGCCTACGTCTGGAGCGGCATGACGCCCGAGGCCGACCGCGACGATCTCAACATGCTGCGCCCCGGACAGCGCGCGCTGCGCACCCCGATCCTCTGGTCCCACAACCGCGCCAGCAGGCCGCTGGCCTTCTTCCACACCCTCAACCTCGCCGCCGGGCGCACCCGGCTGCTGGGTCAGCAGCTCACCCAGGCCAACCTCGATCGCCTCGTCAAGGAGCGCGGGATCCTCGCCGCGCGGGTCGAACTCGACACCGTCAGCGGCTCGGCCGAGGCCCAGAAGCTCGACGGGATGATCGTGGCCCAGGACGAAGGCCACTTCGCCACCACGGGGGATCTTGAGACGCGGCTCTTTGAGATGAAGCAGCTCGTCGAGACCGGCGACCTCTGGATCGCCGGCCTCGAAGACCTCGCCGGCCGCCTCCAGGCCCTCGACCACGTCCGCGTAAGGCCCCTGGCCGACGGACGCCTGCGCATCAAGAACGCCGGCGAGGGGAACATCGAGGCGCTGACGATCGGGCTGCCCGGATCGGGCTACGCCGTCGAACTCAAAGGTCAGGCGCTGGCCGGCCAGCGCGACGTCCAGCTGCCGCGCGGGCAGCGCGAGACCTGGATCTGGTTCGACCTGCCGGCCGGCGCCGAGGTCACCTTGACCGTCAACGACGACCGGGGCTACCGCCTCCAGCCGCTGATCCCTGTCCGGTGGAGCTTCGCGGACAAGGCCCGAGCGGCGCTCTGAGCGCCCCACCGGGCAGGGCCGCAGGGTCGACCCGAGGCATCAAGAAAACCTCAGAGCAAGAGAGGCCGCCCTGGCAGGGCGGCCTCTTTTACTTTGAATTGCGCTCGGAGTTGGGGGAAAAGACGTCTCGGCGGGGTTTAACGGGGGATCAGGTCGCACAAAGCCTGACCGTGGGGAAGGATGTTGGTTGGAGAGTGTGCCGGGCCTGATCCCGGCAGGTGAAGGGCCCTCCGACGCCCCTGTCAAGGTTGGCCGGAAGGGAAGCACAGGAAGGTCCCACGGCCTCTCCCCCAACTCCCAGCGCAATTCAACACGCCTTGATCTCGACCACCGGACCCTCGCAGATCACATGAAAGATAAAGAGGGCTCTGCATCCAAGGATGGAGGTGGTTTCTTCATCCACATCATAACTCGACCCCGGGTAGCTTTCAACACCACCGCTCTATTTTCCTGCGCAAAAGCGAAGCGCGCTCGCAAAGCGCGCGCAAGAAATGGGCGGCAATCGCGCCCCCATCGAAGTCCACCGCCAATGGCGAGCCTGCGTGGGCTCAGCGCTCTCCAGTGAGCCGATCGATGTTCAGGCGAGCCAGCTTGTAGTCCAGCAGGGTGTTCGCGTCCTGGATCCGGGCGATCCGCAAGGCCGCCTCGGCGTTGATGACGTCCAGCTGGCTCAGGACCCCAAGGCGATAGCCGACCTGGGCCTGCTCCAGGGTCTGCTCCGACAGCGCCACCTCGCGGGCGCTCGTGGCGCGCTGGATCTCGTGGCTTCGCAGGCGATCGTAGGCCTGGCGCAGCTCCGTGTCGACGCTGGCCTGAAGCCGCTCCACCTCGATCTGGCGCTCGCGCATCTGGCTGCGGGCCTCCTCGATCTGCGCCTCCCTCAGACCCCCGTCGTAGAGCGTCCAGGCCGCCACGATCTGAAGCTGGATGCTGAGCGCGTCCGGGTTGAAGGCCGTCTCCTCCTGCTGGATGGCGCTCAGCTGAGCCTGGAGCGTCGGCGCGTAGGTCCAGTAGATCGTCTCAAGCTCGTTCTCGGCCACCTCGAGGCTCAGGAGCGAGAGCGCCAGATCAGGCCGCTCTTCCATGGCCCGCTCCAGCCCCTCCTTGAGCGGCGCCGCCGCCGGCCGCGACTCCGGCTCGGTGACCGAGAAGTCCGCCTCCGAGACCATCAACCCCGCCAGCGCCCGCCGCACCTCGATGAAGCTCAGCCTCGCCCGGTCCGCCGCGCCCTCGGCCTTGACCACCTCCGTCCTGGCGCGCGTGATCTCGAAGTCTGTCCCCGCGCCAGCCTCCTTCCTGCCCTCGGCCGCCGCCAGCAACACCCGCTGGGACTCCAGCGAGCGCTCCTGGATGTCGATCAGCCGCTCGATGGCAAGAAGCTGGAAGTAGAGCTGCGCGGCGCCGTACCGAAGCTCCCGCTCGACGTTGGCCTTGGACAGCCCCGTCAGATCCTCGGCCAGCAGCGCGTTCTCAAGCTGCGGAAAGAGCCGCATGTCAAAGCGCGTGCTGGCCGTCCCCACTGCCCTGAACTCGTTCAAGGGGCGGATGACCACCTCCTGCCCCGGGCCGAAGGCCGCCGTGATCTCCTTGTCGTAGCGCGTGGTGATTCCCAGAACCTGCACCGTGGGGATGACCAGCGACCAGGCCTTGCGCTCAAGGAGCCTGGCCTGATCGACCCGCTCCCTCAAGAGCGCCAGATCGTGGTTCTTCTCCACCACCTCCGACTGCACCTGCTCCAGCGTCAAGGCCCTCGACGACAGGATCTCCACCCGCCCCTCGCCCGCCCCCCCGCCCTGCCCCAGCGCAGGCGAGCCACACAGAGCCCCCATGACAAGCCCGAGGGCCACGATCTTGCTGCGCATCAAGCCTGGTTTCAGAAACTTAGAGAAAGCTCTCAAGTCCCTGTTCCTGCTTCCAAGACGGCAGTTTCGTCAGCCTTGCAACTGACCAGCGCTGCCATCTCCACAGGCTTCACATTCCCGTAACCCACGGGTAGTTCTTCGGGTTTCAAGTTAAGTGCCGCATTGTGATCTCGGTCAATGACCAGAGAGCACTGGGC
>SXGS01455528.1_pt1 | contig 11099 bp, 7 predicted proteins | sample 3174681 | NCBI WGS metagenome assembly SXGS01 (sample SAMN11356861, study PRJNA531348) | freshwater metagenome | isolation source: freshwater sample F1-80 | place: China: Fuxian Lake, Yuxi | collected 2017-12-25 | reverse complement strand
GTCACTTCAGCGAAAGCCGGCGGAGACGGATGTTGCGGAACCACGCTTCGTCCCCGCTGTGCTGGAAGGCGAGATACCCGTTCTTTCGCGCCATGAACTCCGTGTTATCCGCGAATTTGCTGTCGGCCACCAACTTCTTCAGCTCCGGGCTGCTCCAATCGTACTCGAGCACCTTCTGCCCGTTGATCCAATGCTCCACGCGGTCACCGTGCACGACGAGCTTGGCCTGATTGAACTCCCCCGCCGGCTTCATCTCCACGCCGCTCGGCGCGAGCAGCCCCGCCAACGCGCCGGGCGCGAGCTTCGTATCTTTCCCTTCATCCACGAGCGCCATCGCCGGCCCCACGTGACTCGCACCATCGGCCTCCTTCGTGCGGTACACCAAGCCACTCTTGCCACCCGGCTTCACCTTCCATTCAAACTCCATCTCGAAGTTCTCGTACTCAAGTCGCGAGAGCAGATCCGACTTCTCGGCCGCGGCAATGGACTTGATGGCCCCACCTTCAACCGCCCAGCTTTCTTTCGGGAACGAATCCCCCGCGCTGCCCCGGAAGAACGCGGTGGACTTGCCATCGAAAAGCGTGGACCACTTCGGCTCCGTGCTGCCCGCAACGGCGGGCGCGGGCGCGGGCGAAACCAGCGGACGACTCACGATGGGTACAGCCTTTGCCGGAGCCGGCTTGGCGGGGGTGGACGGCGTGGCTTTCGGGGGCGGGTTCGCCTTGGCCGTCTCCTGCTTTTTCTTCGCCTCCGCAGCCTTGGTCATCTCGTCGCGTTTCTTCTTCTCGGCAGAAGCACGCTTGCCGTCCTCTTCCTGTTTCTTTTTCGCCACCTCGGCCAACCGCTTCTGTTCGGCGTCATAAGCTTTCTTCTGCGCCGCCAACGCCTTCTTCTGTGCCTCCAATGCCTTCTTCTGTTGTTCGATGAATTTCTTCTGCTGCTCCACCATTTTCTTCTCGGCGGCCTTACGCTGTTCAATCTCGCGTTTGCGCAATTCCTCCTCGCGCTTCTTCAGCTCAGCCGCGCTGGGCGCACCTTTCTTCTCAGCAGCCACAACGAGCGACCCGACCGTTGCGATCTGAGCGGAGAGGAGCACTGCGAGGAACCGGAGTGTGGATGTTTTCATATAACGATCCCTACGTTGGTCAGACTACGCCCGACTCGCAGAAGTTACAACATTCAGGATCACTGCGTAGCCGGCGGCGGCATTTTTTCGCCGAGCCGGAGATAATGCCAGAGCGCATCCAACTGCTTGACAGCGTCGCCCCCGAGCACCTCCGCCAGCGGACTCTTGCCTTCCTCGTCGAAATAGACCGGCATCTTCGTCTGCGGATCGAGCCGCTGCGGGTTGAGAAGCCAACGCCGGTAATACGCCGACTGCAATCGCGCGGCGCTGAACGCGAGGTTGATCCCCGGCGCCTCGAACACTTGCGTCGGCGCCAGCCCCGCCACGCCGTGGCACGAGATACACGAGAAACCGCCATCCACACCGGCGAGTTTCTGTCCGGTCTGCACCAATTCCATCTTCAACGCCGGCTCCGCAGGCGTCTTCGACGGCAATCCGTGCGTTTGCGCGAGGCCCGACGCCAGCCACTCCGCGCGGCGCGGGAACGCCGGCATGCGGGCCGACAACCACGGCCGCGGACGATCCAGTAGCGTACCGGCCAACAACTCACGCGACCACTCCGGCTTGAGCTTGCCGCCGACGATGTCGAGCGCCGGGAACCCCTCCACCTGTCCGTGGCAGCCGGTGCAATTCAGTGTGCGAACCTGTCGCGCGGCAAACTCGACCGGCACATGGCGCTCCAGCGATTTTCGGTCCGTCGCGGCAAAAGCCGCCAGCGCGGCGCGTTCCCCCGCGGTGAAACGGAAGTGCGGCGCTTTCGATCCCGCAGCGGGCTGCTCGGCCAGGCAGCCGCCCGTCCATTTCGCGGCAGTAATCTGAGTAAGCGGCTTGGCGGCGAATTCGTTCTGCGTGTACGGCGCCGTGTGGCAGTTCAAGCAACCGGTGCTCGCCACCAACTTCTTTCCGCGCGCCGCGACTGACGGATCGCTCGGCGGGCCGGGGAGCTTGAACATGGGCAGCTTTTCAAGCAGCAGCTTGGCCACCTCGTTTGCCTCCTCGGCGGTGAGGCGGAAGTTTGGCATCTGAGTCCATGCGTAATGACTCTCGGGCGCGCGGAGAAACTCCACGAGCTTGCCGCCGGGGAATTTGCGCGTGAGATGGTCGAGTGAGAGCTTTTTCGCGTCGGCCTTCTCGCCGGGCAGATTATGGCAGGCGTTGCAGTGCAGTTTCTCGAGGAGGTTTTTGCCTTCGTCTTGCTGCGCGGCGGGACTTTCGGCGGCGTTCGCCACCGCGGTCACGGCTTTGTATGGCGCGAGGAACGATGCCACCGCGCCGCCGGCGTTGAGCGAGGCCAGATACGCCGCAGCCGCCTCGGCGTCCTTCTCGGCGGTGGGCCCATGAAACATCTTCGGCATCTGCGCGCCGGGCCGTTGCGCTTGCGGGTTGAGAATCCATTCCTTCAACCACGCGAAGTGCCGGCGGCCGCCGATGCCGTCGAAGCTCGGCGCATCCATCGCCAACTCCGGCGCGGCAGTTACAGCGACGGCGGGACCGGCGTGGCACTTGGCGCAGCGGTAATCGAGGAAGAGCTCGCGGCCGAGGCGAAGCTGCGCGCCGCGCGCGGTCTCGACGCTCGGCAAGTGACCGAGCTGCGCGGAGGGAATCGGCTCGGAGGGCACCGGCTTGTCCGGCTTGTCGGACCAGTGCAAACGCAAATAAGCATCGCCCTGCGCAGGGCTGGTGAAGGTCACCTTCAGCACGTTCGCACCTTTGGAAAGGCGAATGGTCTTCGAACGCGGCGTCACGCCGTTCTTCGCCGCGCCTTCGAGCACGAGCGCGTCGTTCAGCTCCACCTTCACCGCGCCATTCAGCTCCGCCTCGAACGCATAATCCCCGCGCAGGTCGGCATTCACCACGCCCCGCCACTCGGCGGTGAAGGGACCGGCGGGGACGAACGGCGTGGCGGGCTGACCGGCCGCGACGTAGAGCCAGACGTTCGGCGTAGTGTCAGTGTCGGTGATGGTGCCGCTCTTGAAAGTCACGGCGAGGCCGGGGACGGGCTTGGGAGGAGCCTGGGCGAGAAGCGTGAACGGCCCCGCGGCGAGAAGCGCGATGACGAGATGGAGCTTCATATCAAAACGCAAAACACTTTTGGTCCACTGCGCCGAACCCAAGCCCTTTCATCAGTCCCAACAGTCCCAATGGAAACGAGGACGGTCGGCCGACCCCGTGGTGCTAGCGGATTAGCAGGACAAACTCAAGGAATCATGTTGATGGTATGGAGGACGCGCTGGCTGATCTCGGCGCCGTCCTGGGTCTTGAGTTTGTTGAAGGTGATGAGCTGCTGCATCGCCGGCTTCAGGTCGGCGATGTCGAGCATCACGGTCTTGCCATCGGCGCTGAGCTTGGCGGATTTGATCTCGAGTTTGTCGTGGCCCTTCTTGCTCGGATCCGTCACGGAGACCTCGGGCGAGCCGTAGTTGGAGGTGCGGAGATAATTCCAACGCTCCCCGTTGTAGTTCTGCAAATCCTCGGCAGACGTCTTGTCGAGCGGCTGCGTGAAGGTGAGATTCACCCCGGTCTTGCCGACGGAGAGGCCGGCGATCGACTGAACGGGCTTGCCGGTGTAACGCACGCGGTCGAAGCCGGTCTCCTTGGCCGCGTTGCTCTGCCAGCCGCGCAGTCCGGCGTTGTAGAGCTGGCCGTCGCGCGGATTGAAGCGCGGGCGCATCGCCGACGAGGTGAACTTGACGGGGATCTTCACCGCGCCGCCCTGCATCTGGCCGCCCACCTCCTGCTTCATGATCAGATAGAGCGAGGACTGCCCGTAGGAGCAATGGAGCAACTCGCCCTTGAACGGCCCCCACTTGTCGCTCGTCACCCACACCTGTCCGCCCCCGGAGTTGTCCCACGACTTGCTGAGCCACATGAGCGGCTGCTGGAAGCTCTTCTTGTCGAGGCCGTGGTTCAAATCTTCCACACCGAGGAACGAGCCGGGCTTGACCCAGTTGACCGGGCAAGTAGGGACCCACGTACCTTCGTTGTCGCCGGTGGTCACTTGACCTTCGGGTCCGACGCCGATGCCGTTGGGCGCGCGCACGCCGGTGGCGTACACCTCGAGCCTGTGCCCGTATTTATCAATCTTCAGCACGCAACCGGCGTGGGGGGAAATCTCGCCATTGCCACCGCCGCCACCAAAGCCCCTGCCGCCGCCCCTCACCGGCCCGGCTTTGGCGGTGTAGAAATTACCTTCCTTGTCCGTGTGCAGATCAAACACGAACTCGTGGAAACCGGGCGAGCTGGTGATCTCGTTGTTGAAGCTCTCGTAGTAATCGGCCGCGCCATCCTTGTTCAAATCGTGATAGCGCGTGATCTGGTCGCGGCCGCTCGTGTAGATCACGTCGTCCACAATCTTCAGCCCAAGCGTCTCGAAACCACCCGAGGCGAAGCGCCGCCAAGAAAGATTCTCGAGCGTCTCGTCAATGCCGCTGACAATCCAGATGTCGCCATCCCACGTGCTGAGCGCGGCGCGCTTGCCGTCGGCGAAGAAATCCATACCGCCGAAACGGACGCGGCGGTTCCACGGATTCTTGTCCGGGGCGGTGAGCACGTCGGTGGCGAACGCCCCATCGGGCGTCTTGTTGCTCTCGAGGATGCCCTTCGTAAGCACCGGTTCGGCCCAATGCGGCGCGGCCCCTTTGGCGAAATCCGCCAACGCCGGCTTCACAGCGGCGAGCGCGGCAAACTGAGCTTCGTTGGCCTTCGCGCCTTTCCAGATCACGACGTTGAACAGGCCGGCCGTGGCCGCAGCAATCTTCAACACGACGCGGTTGCCCTCCGCGACCGCCAGCGAGGCGCCCTTCGGCGCGCCGACTAACTCAACGCGGACCAGCGCGCCGTCGCCACAATCCACGATGGCCGCGCCGTTCTCGATCCGCGCGGCGCCCTCGCCGTCGAGGATGAGCGCGGAGAGGTCAGCCTTGGCTGCCTCGATCTTCATGGTGCGGAGGAATGCGGTCTGCCCAGCACGCTCCACGCTGCCGGGCTGCTCGTGAACCTTCGTGCCGTGGACGGTGTAGGCGAGCACCACCTTGTCGCCAACGACGTAGTGGCCGTCCCAACGGCACCACGTTTTCGGCAGCGGACCGAACGGTTCCTTGCGCGGGTCGGCGAAGGAGCCGCTCGCATCCGCCCAGCCGGGACCGTTCTTAGCACCGAACTTCTGTTCGCCGAGAATCTCCGGATGACCCCCGTGCGAACCGTTGAAGGTCACGCCCTTGTCGCTGATGTAGCCGACGAAGTTCGTTTTCCCCTTCTCAACGATCGCGGCCGAGGTCCAGCCGGCGGAGAAGCGCAGCAGGTCGGTGTCGAAACTCATGAAGGCGTTCTCGCCCACGATCAGCGCCATGCCCTTATTCGCCTTGTTGCCGGCGGGGAACTTCGCGCCGATGCAGGCGGTGGTGATCGGGAAGTCGGCTTGGATCAGCTTGGACTTGGTCTCCTTCCAGCTCTTGGCCGGCGCGGTCTGCGCGCTGGCGGTCACGACGCTCGCCACGGCCAATGCCACGGCGGTTTGAAACACGAGTGCGGTCTTCATCATTCGATCACTTTGACAGGTTTAGAACCCACGCGTCCAGCTTCGAACCGGCCGCGGGCGGTTGCTTCGACCCCGCGCGCCGGGAGCGCATTCAAATGGAAAAGGCAGCCGCACGCCGTGCGAGGGCTTGACGCGAAAGTGCTTCCCACCTACGCTGACCGACCTTCGCGCCACTCGGCGCAGTGAAAAAACGAAAGGTTTGTCTGTGAATGTGACCGTTGAAAATTTGGCTCCCTGCAAGAAACTCTTGCGCGTGGAAGTGGAAGCGAGCGCGGTGGACGCGGTGTTCGCCGCGGTGACCGCTGATTTCCAGAAGCAGGCGCAACTCCCCGGCTTCCGCCCCGGCAAGGCGCCGCGCGCCGCCGTCGAGCGTGCCTATGGCGCGCGCATTGACGAAGAGGTCAAGCGCAAGCTGATGAACGAGCATTACCAGAAGGCCGTTAACGATCAGAAGCTCAGCCCTGTGGTCTATCCCGACATCGAGGAGATCCAGTTCGGCCGCGGCCAGAGCCTGCAATTCGCCGCGACGATTGAGACCGCGCCGGAGTTCGAGCTGCCGGATTACAAGGGCATGCCGGTGAAGCGCGAGAAGGTGGACCTCACCGAGGCCGACGTGACCAAGGCGCTGGATGTGCTGCGCGAGCAGCGGGCTGATTACAAAGACATCGATCGCGCCGTGGCCGAGGGCGACTTCGTGGTGGTGAACTACACCGGCACGTGCGACGGCAAGCCGCTCACCGATCTGGCCCCGACCGCCCGCGGCATCACGCAGCAGAGCGACTTCTGGCTGCGCGTCGAGAAGGATCATTTCATCCCCGGCTTCACGCCTCAGCTCGTCGGCGCGAAGAAGGGCGACACGCGCGAAGTCAAAGTCACCTTCCCGACCGACTTCGTCTCCGCGCCGTTGCAAGGCAAAGATGCCGTGTACCGCGTCGAGATCGTCCAGTTGAAGGAAAAGGTTCTGCCTGAGCTGACCGACGAGTTGGCCAAGGGCTTCGGCGCCGAGAGCCTCGAGAAGCTTCACGAAGGCGTGAAGGCCGATCTGCAGAACGACCGCGTGTTCCGCGCCGAACGCGCCACGCGCGACCAACTCGTGCGCGAACTGCTCGGCCGCGTCACCTTCGAGCTGCCCGAGACGCTCGTCCAATCCGAGACTCGCAGCGTGGTGTACAATGTCGTGGCCGAGAACCAGCAGCGCGGCGTGCCGCGCGAGTTGCTTGAGAAGCAGAAGGACGAGATTTATCAAAGCGCCGCCAGCACTGCGAAGGAACGTGTGAAGCTTGGCTTCCTCGCCCGCCGCATCGCCGAGAAGGAGACACTGAAGGTGACGCAGGATGAGATCACCCGCCGCGTACTCGTCCTCGCCCAGCAGTACCAGATGGAGCCGGCGAAGTTCATCAAGGAACTCCAGAAGCGCGACGGCTTCGGCGAGATCCACGAGCAGCTCCTCATCGCCAAGGTCGTGGATTTCCTGCTCAAGGAAGCAAAGGTTGAGGAAGTCTCTCCCGCTGCGATCTAAACAGCGCCCCCATTCAACACAAAAGCCGCAGGGATCCCCTGCGGCTTTTTGCTTTCGTGGAGCAACGCCTTAGAAACGTGACGCGAGCGCGCCGTGAGCGCGGCGCAACGCGGTCTCGGTCGTCTCCCAACCGATGCAGCCGTCCGTGACAGAGACGCCGTACTTGAGCTGGCTGTGATCTTTCGCGAGCGCCTGCGCGCCGGCATGGAGATTACTCTCGATCATCACCGCATGGATGTGCCGGGCACCGCCTGTGATCTGAGCGAGAATCGCATCCAGCACCTCGGGCTGGCGCGCGGGCTCCTTGCTGCTGTTCGCATGGCTGCAATCAATCATCAGCGAGGGAACGATCTTCTGCTTCTGGAGCAACGCCACCGCGTCGCTCACATGCGCGTGAGAATAATTGGGCCCGGTGCTGCCACCACGGAGGACGAGTTGGCAATCCGGGTTGCCGGTGGTGGTGACGGCCGAGGCGCGACCCTCCGGTGTGATGCCGAGAAAGGTTTGCGGATGGCCGGCTGCGAGGATGGCGTTCACCGCCACCTGCAGATCGCCGCTGGTGCCGTTCTTGAAGCCGACCGGCATCGAGAGGCCCGACGCCATCTGGCGGTGCGTCTGCGATTCCACCGTGCGCGCGCCGATGGCCGCCCAGCAGACCGAGTCGGCGATGTACTGCGGCGTGATGGGATCGAGCAACTCCGTGGCGGTCGGCATGTCGAGGTCGAGTACGCGGCCGAGAAATTCGCGCGCGCACTTCAGGCCGGCCGGGATGTCGCACGTCTCGTTCAAATGCGGATCCATGATCAACCCCTTCCAACCCGTGGTCGTGCGAGGCTTCTCAAAATATACGCGCATCAACACCAGCATCCGATCCTTCAACTCGCGCGAAAGGGCCGCCAGACGCCGCGCGTACTCCACGCCCGCATCCACATCGTGAATCGAACACGGGCCGACCACGACCAGCAGGCGCGGGTCGCGACCGTGGATGATCTCGTGGATTTCGCGGCGCACGCGCGCGACCAGCTCCGTCTGCGCATCCGTGCGCGCGACGAGTTGGCGCATCTCCATCGGGCTTGGCAGCGCTTCCGATGAGACAATCCGCAGGTCCGTAACCTTTTGCATCCCGTTATTTGTGCGGTCGCGCGAGGCGGGTTTCAAGAAACTTCCACGGACGCGGCCTCAGCCTTGTTCCCGTTCCAAGGCGGCGAGCACGTCGGGATCGCGCACATCCACCCAACGGCCCTCGATCTTCAGGCCGGCGAGCGGGTGATGTGTGCGGATCAGCGCGGCGATGGCGTCGGTCAGCTCGTATTCGCCGCGCGGAGACTTCGCGAGTGTGGCGGTATGCTCGAAGAGCGAGGGGCGGAAGATGTAGATGCCGGCATTGTACCAGCCGGTGGCGCCGGGCTTGAGCCAGCCTTGCGCGCGAAGTTCGTCGAGCCGCGCAGGGTTGGGCTTCTCCACGAGATGCGCGAGGTGGAACGAGTCGTTGAAGAAGAAGAGGCCGCCCTGGGTCACATCCTGACTGCCGGTGACGGTGACGACGCCGCTGAAGTGACCTTCGTTGTAGCGGTGGATCATCTGGGCGTAGGTCTCCGGCTTCACGAGGATGTCGCCATAGGTGAGGATGAAGGGCGACACGCCGACGAACGCCTTCGCAAGCTCAGGGGCTTTGCCCGTACCGTCTTGAACGAGCTGCCGCGCGTAAGAGATGCTCACGCCCCACTGGGAGCCATCGCCGAAATGGCTCTCGACCACGTCCGCCTGCCAGCCGGTGATGATGCAAAACTCGCGGATGCCGGCGGACTTGAGGCCATCCACGATATGCTCGAGGATCGGACGACCATGGACGCGGAGCATCGGCTTAGGAACGTCGGCAGTGAGGTCGCGCATGCGCGTGCCTTTGCCTGCGGCGAGGATGACAGCCTTCATGGCGTTAACTCAACGCGACTCACGCGCCGAACTTGTCGAACATCTTCGCGTTCGCCTGCATGAGACGGATGAGGTACTTGGCTTCGAAGATGCCGAGCGACCCTTGATTGGCGCCGGTCTCGGTGAACCGGTCGAGTTTGTCCGATCCGCTCAGCGCGGAATGCAGCAACACGGGCTGGGGATGCCACGAATGGCCGCGCGCGGCGCACGGCGTGGAGTGGTCGCCGGTGATGGCGAGCACGTCGGGCTTCTTCTCGAGCAGGATCGGCAAGGCCGCGTCGAAGTCTTGGATGGCCTTCACCTTCGCATCGAAGTTGCCGTCCTCGCCCGCCTTGTCGGTGTACTTGTAATGGATGAAGAAGAAGTCGTGGTTGTCGTACTCGGCCTGATAACGCTTGAACTGCTCGGCGATCGTCTGCGGCCCCTCGATCTTCGCCATGCCGACGAGCTGGGCAAGCCCCTTGTACATCGGATAGACGGCGAGAGCCGCGGGACGCATCGCGTAACGGTCCTCGAACAGCGGGATGGCGGGCTGATGCGCGACACCGCGCATGAGGAAGCCGTTGGCCGGCTGGCGGCCTTTGAGCAACGGGAGGGCGGCTTTGTAGAAGTCGCTGATGAGCTTGGCCATCTTCTTCTGCTTCGCGCTCTTCGCGTTCACCGGCTTGGCGGAAGCGATGGGGAGCCCCTCGCGGTTCGGGTCGGTGTCGGTCAACGGGCCTTCGAGTCCCTTGCCACGGAAGATGACGACGAAGCGGTGTTCCTTGCCGGCCTTGATGACCACCTCGGTGTCGCCGATTTTCTTGATCTTGCTCGAGAGCACGGCGCAAAGCTCCTCGCACGTCTCGGTCGGGATGCGACCGGCGCGGCGGTCGGTGACGAGGCCTTTGGCATCGAGCGTGCAGAAATTAGCGCGCGCGGCGACATCGCCGCTTTTCAACTCCAAACCGAGGCCGAGCGCCTCGATCACGCCGCGGCCGACCTCGAACTCGAGCGGGTCATAACCGAACAGCGCGAGGTGCCCCGGACCGCTGCCGGGCGTGATGCCGGGCGCGACGGGCGTCATGCGACCCTGCGCGCAACCGGCCTTCACGAGCCGGTCGAGATGGGGCGTCTTCGCCGCTTCAAGCGGGGTGAGGTTGCCCTGCGCGGGCGTGGCGATGTCGCCGAGGCCGTCGAGGACCACGAGGGCCATCTTGACGGGGGTTTTGACGAGCAGTTTGGCGTAAAGAGCGTCGAGGTTCATAACAAAGTCAGTTTCAAGTCCAGTTCCGGGAACGCACCGGGACGCGGCACGTGCGAAGATAATGCGAGCAAGGCCGCCGGAGCGTCAACGGCAGATTGGCGACGGCCGTGCGAAAAGGGGCGCTCACTTCCGCAGGCGACCGACGAAGCGCGCCATCCGCTCGGTGGCCTCTTGAATCTGGCCCAGCGAGGTGGCGAAGCAGCAGCGCAGATATCCCTCGCCGCTCGGGCCGAAGGCGCTGCCGGGCACGGCGGCCACCTTCTCCTCCTGCAGCAGGCGCACCGCGAATTCCTTCGAGCTCAATCCCGTGCTCTTGATGCACGGAAAGGCATAAAACGAGCCGCGCGGCAGGTGGCACGTGAGGCCCATTTCATTGAACGCCTTCACGATAAAATTGCGACGCAGCTTGTACTGCTCGCGCATCTCGGCGCACGCGGCGTCGCCGTTGCGGATCGCCTCGAGCGCGGCTTCCTGACTGATGATGCTGGCGCAGAGCATCGAGTACTGATGGATGCGCATCATCGCCTCGATGAGCTCCGCCGGACCGCAGGCGTAACCGATGCGGAAGCCGGTCATCGCATACGCCTTGCTGAAACCGTGCAGGAAAATCGTGCGCTCGGCCATGCCGGGCAGCGACGCGATGGAGACGTGCTCACCCTCGAACGTCAGCTCGGCGTAGATTTCGTCGGTGAGCACGATAAGATTGTGCTTCTGCACCACGGCGGCGATCCGCTCCAGT
>SXGS01320239.1_pt1 | contig 11102 bp, 9 predicted proteins | sample 3174681 | NCBI WGS metagenome assembly SXGS01 (sample SAMN11356861, study PRJNA531348) | freshwater metagenome | isolation source: freshwater sample F1-80 | place: China: Fuxian Lake, Yuxi | collected 2017-12-25 | reverse complement strand
GTTTTCGGCGGGGGACAAGCCCCCGCCCTACACGGTTTCTTTTCAACGTGGCCGCCGCGAAGCGGCGGTGCAGGCTCAGGATGACATTGGGAGAGAGCGGGAAAAGGGATTCGAACCCTCGACGTCCACCTTGGCAAGGTGGCACTCTACCACTGAGTTACTCCCGCAGCGGAACCGGGACCATAGTTCCTGCCCCCCGGCCCCGTCAAGCCCACGCTCGGGCCCGGGCGCTCGCCTTCAGCGAGAGGGCGGCCGGGCGGGTGACCTCTGCGTGGGCCCGGCGTGTCCCCGGACGCGCTCCCGCGCCACGACCAGCTCCCGTATGGCGCGGGAGAGCGCGTCGAACGTGTCTCCGTCGGGTGCGACGCCGTCGGCCAGCCGTCCGAGCTCGAGGATCAGCTCGCCGAGGCGGCTCTCGATGGCGGAAGGAGCTCGCGTGGTCTCGGGGCGGCCCTTGGCCACGCCAGGGCCGTGGACGAGACGGAGCTGGGGCCGAGCACGCACGCGCCGAGCTTTGCGCGGAACCGCGGCGCGGGCCAACTCCTGGGCGATCGCCCTACCTTCACGCCGTCGTCCGCGGGCGAGCCGCTACTGGTAGAACCCCATGGCCGCGAAGCTGACGATGGAGCCCTCGTCCGGATCCACGTTCTGCTCGTAGTGGATCACCTCGCCGCGCGCCCCGTCGGGCATCGTCCTGAGCAGCGAGAACATCGGCCCGAGCCCGCAGACGCGTCGGCGGTCCAGATCCTCGTGCACGTGGGCGAAGAAGTCGCCGTCGTCCACCTTGGCCGCGAGCGCGAGCGACTCCTTGTCCCTTCGCGCGAGGGCGTCTCGCCCGTCCTCGTCGAGGGGCCGGGGATCTCCGAACCGCGGGCCCACGTGCGCGAGATCCGCGCCGCAGATGACCACAGCGTCCTCGCGCGCCACGAGCTCGGCCAGCTCGTCGAGGAACGCGCGAACGGTCTCGTCCCGATCGGGGTGTCGGCCCGTCGTCTGCGCGGCGCCGAGGCCGGCCAGGATCGGGACGATGCGGGCCTCGCGCTCGCCGAGCAGGTGCTTGAGGAACACCGCCTGGAACTCGAGGCTGTGCTCCCGCGTGTGGTTCATGAGGTCCTCGTGCACGTCGAAGCGGGCGCGCTCCGCGAGGTGCTTCGTCGCCTCCGTGTGGCACGGGAGAGCGCCGAGCGGCGTGTCGAACGCCTTCGGACAGATCGCGAAGGGCTGCTTCATGGGCGCGTGCGACGTCCCGAGGAGCACGAACGTCCGCGTCCGCTCGGGCAGCGCCCGCCGCAGCTCCCCGTACGCGTGGCCGTACCCGACGGCGCCGCGCCACGGATCGATGTGCGGAGCGACGAGGCCGACCAGCTTCGCGTCGCTCCGCCGCCTCGCGGGCGTCGCCTGGCCGAGGCAGCTGCGATCGATGTATTCTACAAGCATGCGGCTCTCGGCGTGGTATGCGCCGCCCGCGTGAGACGGCGGTCGCACGGGCGCGCGTTCGAACGTGCGCGCTGCCTTCCGCTTCGCGGCGTTGAACGCCGGGCCGTGGCAGAACAGGCGCGCCTCGAGGTCGCTCGCGAGGTCGGCCACGAGGGCGGCCGGGACCTCCTCTCCGAGCTCCAGAGAGACCTGCCGGGCGATCTCCGCGCACGTCATGGTGCCGTCGAAGCGACCGACGATCGGGGCGATGGGGAGCGGCAGCGCCACGTGATCCTCGGCGATTCCCTGCGTGTCGCGCAAGAGGAGGACGCGGTCGCCGCCCCTCGCCCGGACCACGATCGCCTCGACGGGGCGAAGACGCGGGCGTGACGTCTTGGTGGCCATCGCGCGGGAGTGTAACCTAGTGCCGTGGATTCTCCGAGTGGCGCCCGATGCAAAGGGCGGTCGGTGGCGCGTGGCGACGGGTTCGCGCGGGACCCGCGTCGGGCCGAGCTGCTCGCGCTCTACGCGGAGGTCGACCGGCTCCTCGCCGACTTCTCGTGCGAGGGGTCGACGGAGTGCTGTCGCTTCGTGCTCACCGGACGCGAGTCGTACCCCACGGCGATCGAGCTCGCGGAGATCGCGCGCGCGGTCGGGGCCAGGGGGACGACGCTCGGCCGTCGGAGATCTTCGCTCCCGCAGGTGGCCGACGATCGCGCGTGCCCCCTGCTGTCGCCCGGGGGGCGCTGCACGATCTACGCTTCGCGGCCCTTCGGCTGCCGCACGTTCTTCTGCGCGCGCGCCACCGGTCCAGGGCCTCTGCCGCGCAGCGAGATCCAGCGCCTCTCGCGCGCGATCGCCGCGCTGTCCGAGCGCTTCGATCCGCGCGCGCCCGGCGCGAGGCCGCTCACGCGCGCGCTCGCGGATGCGGGGCGGCGCTGACCCCGTGCTATCAAGGGGGCGGTCATGGTCACGCGGACCCTGAAGAGGGCGCTCGTGTCGCCGCCCGTGGTGGGCGCCGCGATGATGCTCGCCCTCTCTCTCCGCGCGCTGGCCGCCGAGGACGTCGGCGCCGAGGAGCTCGGGACGCGGGCGCGAGCCGACGCGGTGAACCACTTCATCCTCACGCGTTACGCGGCCGAGATCCGCTCGGTGGGCATCGCCATCGCTGCCGTCGCCGTCGCCACCGGGGTCGTGATCGGGCTCGTGGCGACGCTCGTGCTCGGGCTCAAGCCGCGGCGATCGCGCACGCTGCGCGGCCAGCTCGTCGAGTCCGCGCTGGTGGTGTCCGTTCTCGCGGGCGCGCTCGAGCTGTGGGGGATGGCCCGCGCGCCGCAGCTCTACGCGGCGACGTTCTACGCGCGCGGCGGCGTCTGGCGGACCGTCCAGGTCGTCGCGACGGACACCCTCGGCCCTGGCGGTGTGGTCCTCCTCGCGGGCTTGGTGCTGTGCCTCTACACGCGCGGGCTCGGCTGGGCGCGGGTGCGGGTCGCGCGCGTGCGCTGGCTCGCGCCGTGGACGCTCGCGTCCGGCGCCGCGCTCGGGGTGCCGGGGGGAGGAGCCCCGGTGATCTCGGAGGGCCGCGCGGCGCCGGCCGGGGCGGCTCCGCTCGTCGATGCCCGCCGGCCGAACATCCTGATCCTGGCGGCGGACTCGCTCCGCGCCGATCGCATCGACACGCGCCGGGCGCCCCACCTGTCGGCCCTCGCGGATCGCAGCGTCCTGTTCGAGCGGGCCTACGTGTCGCTCCCCCGGACCTTCTCGTCATGGGTCACGATCCTGACCGGCCGCCACGCGCACCACCACGGCATCCGGTCCATGTTCCCGCGATGGGAGGAGCGGGCGAAGGACTTCGACGCGCTCCCCAAGCGCCTCCGCGACGCCGGCTACGAGACCGCGGTCGTGAGCGACTACGCCGGTGACATCTTCGGGCGCATCGAGCTCGGCTTCGGCGCGGTGGACACGCCCGGCTTCGACTTCCGCGAGCTCATCCGCCAGCGCGCGCTCGAGCGCGAGACGCCCCTCCTGCCGTGGCTCCACTCGCGGCCGGGCCGGAAGATCTTCCCGGTGCTGCGCGAGCTCCCGAACGCCGCCGATCCCAGGTACCTCGCGGAGGACGCGAAGGCCTGGATCTCCTCCCTCGCCAGCCAGAAGCGGCCGTTCTTCCTGACCGTGTTCTTCTCGACGGCGCACTTCCCGTACGCCGCGCCCGCCCCCTACTACCGCATGTTCACGGATCCGGCGTACCGGGGCAGGTACAAGTACCACAAGCCCGTGAGCCTCGGGCGGGACGCCGGCGCGGAGGCACCCGACGAGGAGGACGTTCGACAGATCCGCGGGCTGTACGACGGGGCGGTGGCCTCGATCGACGACGCGATCGACGACGTGCTCCACCACCTGGAGTCGAAGGACCTGGCGAGGAACACGGTCGTCGTCGTCACGGCCGACCATGGCGAGCACCTCTACGAGAACGGTCGCGGGCAGGGGCACGGTGACCACCTCTTCGGGGACGAGGGTACCCACGTGCCGCTCATCGTGCACGATCCGCGCGGCGTCGCCCCGCGCCGCGAGCGCGCGATCGTGCGCGACGTCGACATCGCCCCCACGCTGTACGAGCTGGCCGATCTCCCGGCGCCGAAGGACGTGGACGGCGTGTCGCTCGTGGGCGCCATGAACGGGCGCCCGGCGCCCCGCTTGCACGCGTTCGCCGAGAGCGAGCTGTGGTTCACGGAGGACATTCCCGGCCTGTCGAGGGACCTCCGCATGCCCTATCCTGGGATCATGGGGCTGTCGGAGATCGACGCGGCACACGGCGACGAGATCGTGATGCGCCGGAGCATGATCCCCATCACGACCATGGCCCGGCACCGCATGGTCAAGGACGATCGGTACAAGCTCGTCTACGTGCCGACGCGGAAGGGCGCGTACGTGCTGCTCTTCGACACGGAGACCGATCGTGACGAGCTCCGCGACGTGAGCCCGTCGCACCCGAAGGAGGTGGCGCGCCTCCGCGGCGAGCTCTTCGGCTGGATGATGAAGGACCCGTCGATCGAGATGGTCAACGGGTACGCCGTGCCCCGGGAGGCTCCGTGAAGCCCGTGTCGCTCGCGGCCCACGGCGCGGCGGTCATCCTCGTCGGCAGCCTCGTCCTCGTCGCGAAGCGCGCGGGGGGCGGGCCGGAGCGCGCTCCGCCCGCGCCGTCCGCGAAGGCAGGCGACGTCGGGCCGAAGGGGTCTCTGCGCGAACAGGCGAGCGGCTTCGAGGCGCACGTCCGGCTCGTCGACGCGGTCGCGGGAGCGCGCTTCCAGGGCCAGAACCAGGCGCAGGGCCTCGCGATCCTGTCCGGGCACTGGCGCAAGATGACGCCGCCGTGGATCGCGCTCTCCCCCGAGCAGCGGAAGCTCGTCACCTCCATCGCCCTGCGCACGAGCGCCACCGAGACGCAGTGGTCGGTGGGCGGAGCGGCCACGGGGACGAAGGCGTGGACGCCGGACGCCCGCGTCTGGAACATGAACGAGGGGAGCTTCGATCAGCGGGATGCGCTGGTCGCCCCCACGCCGGCGACGATCGCTTACTCGCTCGAGGTGCCCGACGGCGCCCGTCTCGAGTACACACCAGGAACGTCGAACGCCAACGGGGAGACGACCGTCTTCACCGTCGAGGTCGTGGACGCGTCCGGGCAGACGCACACGGTCGACACGGTCCGACACCCTCCGGCGCTCGCGCGTAGGTGGGGCGCCGAGCGCGTCGTGGACCTCGCGCGGTTCTCCGGTCAGAACGTGGAGCTTCGCCTGTCGACCGTCAGCGTCCCTCCCGCCGCGGACGAGCCACCCCCGCAGCCGCCGAGGCGGCGAAAGAGGGCGGAGGACGACGGCGACGGACCGGAGCCGCCCCCCGACGTGGGCGTCACGCCGGGCGCAGGTAGCGTGGCCCTCCTCGGCAACCCCACCGTCCTCCGGAGGACGGCGGGGACCCGGGTGCCGTACAACGTGCTCTGGATCGTCGTGGATGCCCTCCGGCCGGACGTCATCGCGAGCTTCCACGACGACGAGGAGGATCGTCGCGTGGAGAGCGCGGCGCATCCGCCGCTCGAGGCGCACCTCCCGAAGATTCCCGGCCTCACCCCCGTGCTCGACGCGCTCGCGAAGAAGAGCGTGCGTTTCACCCGCGCGTATTCCGCGGGCGCGTGGACACGACCAGGCACCCTGTCGATGCTGGCCGGGGCGCGCTCGAGCGAGCTGGGGATCGAGACCATGAACTGGGTCCTCCAGCCCGCCGCGACGAACCGCTTCTACGCGTCGACCCCCCCGCTCTTGCCGCTGCTGCTCCGCCGCGAGGGCGTGGTGACCCGCGCGTTCGTGAACAACTACTTCATGGTGGGCTACGCCCCGGTGGGCGTCGACATGGGCTTCGAGAGGGTGGACGACCACCGCTATCGCACGCGCGACACGCTCGAGATCACCCATGACGCCACCGCCTGGATCCGCGCGCACGCGGACACGCGCTTCTTCGCGTTCTGCAACTACAACTCGCCGCACGAGCCGTGGGAGCCGCCCGCGCACTTCCTCGCGCGGGTGCCGCCACCACCCGAGGGCCCGCGAGATCCCATCACGCGGCTCTACATGGCCGAGGCCGCGAAGGACGACGAGGCGATTGGCCAGCTGCTGGCGGCGCTCGAGGACGCGAAGATCCTCGACCGGACGATCGTCGTCGTGACGGCCGACCACGGCGAGACCCTGTCCTCTGCGCACGGAGGCGTGGGGCCCGACAAGATGCCGATCCGCTACCACCACGCCGCGGGGAACTTCGAGGAGACGACGCGCATTCCCATCCTCGTCAAGCTTCCGCCGGGCTTCCCGGCCGATCGCCAGGTGAAGGACCGGGTGCGCAGCCTCGACATCCCGCCCACCCTCCTCGAGGTCCTCGGCCTCGAGCCCAACCCGCGGATGACGGGCAAGAGCCTCCTCGGGCTCGCGCGCGGGAACACCGAGCCCGACGCGCGTGTCGTCGTCACCGAGGGTCGCGGGACGCGCGCGATCCTCTCGGGCAGGCACCGCCTCCTCGTCCGCGAGGGTTTCCTCCGGCCCCGCGAGCCGGCTGGCGACGACGAAGAAGGGACGTTCTCCCACGAGGATCTCTACGATCTGGAGGCCGATCCCGGCGAGCGCGTGAACCTCGCGCGTCGCGATCCGGCGACCTTGAAGGAGATGCACGCGCGCCTCCAGGCCGCCTTGAAGAACGTACCCGTGGCCGGCTCCGACGAGGCCCGTCGAACGCCGGATCCGGCGCGAGGACCGGGCAAGGCCACCGTCCGCCTCCGGTTCGCGGGCGCGGGGGCGTCGAGGCGCGTCGCGGGGATCCTCACGGTGGACCGCGGGATCTTCACCGCGGTGACGCCCGTGAACTGCGACGCGGGCAGCCTCCGCCACGACGGCGGCAAGCTCGAGATCGCCCTCGTGACGGCCCGCGACGGCGCGGTCGGGTTCGACCTCGTCACCGAGCCCGAGGCGGCGCCGATCGCCTGGCGCCTCTACCTCGATGACGCGCCCTGGCCGGACGGACACGTGTACTGCGGTCCGTACGGGCTGTTCTCGACGCTCGTGGGCGGAGGTCTCGGGACGGACGATGCCCGCGCCGCCGCCTACGCGGAGGCCCTGCCGCCGATCGATCCCGTCCGTGACCTCGGGCTGTTCGTCACGAGGGACAAGCGCGGCGATCGCCCCCGCGAGGAGGCGACCGGCGAAGGCACCGACGAGATGAACCGCCTCCTCCGCGAGTGGGGCTACGCGCAGGACAACGGGACCAGCGGGAAGAAGCCTACGGCACGACCTTGATGGCGCCCAGCATGCTCGCGTGGGCCGTGCACACGTAGCCGAACGTCCCCGCGTTCGGGAAGGTCACGGCGCCGTTCGCCGTCTCGTTCGTGGGGATCGGCGTGGGCGTGTCGCCGTTCTTGGGCGAGAGCGGGTGGGTGGCCGATGGCGTCTTCCAGGTCACGGTCTGGCCCGTCTTGATCTGAAGGCAGCGGCGCGTGTCGGCGGCGATCGCGAAGTCCCACTTGAGGTCGCGGTCCGCGCCTGCGGCTGTCGCGTCGACGAACGTGACGCAGCCGTTGATGGGCGCGCCGCCATCGGACGTGCCCGAGGTGCCGCTCGTGCCCGAGGTGCCGCTGGTTCCGGAGGTGCCGCTCGTGCCGCTGGTTCCGGAGGTGCCGCTCGTGCCGCTGGTTCCGGAGGTGCCGCTCGTGCCGCTGGTTCCGGAGGTGCCGCTCGATCCCGTCGTGGTCGTCGACGAGCAGGCGACGATGGCCATGGCGAGGGCGGTGCTGGATGCGACGAGGATGAAGGTCTTCATGAGGTCATCTCCTAAGGAACGACGAGGATCGCCCCTGTCATGCTGGGGTGGAAGTCGCAGACATAGCCGTAGCTGCCCACGTCCGGGAAGGTGATGACCCCTCCGGTCGTGGCGTTGGTGGGGATGGGGGTGGGCGTCGTACCGCCCTTCGGGGAGAGCGGGTGGCCGGCGGACATGGGGCTCCACGTCACCGTCTGGCCGGCGGCGATCATCAGGCAGCGCCGCGGGTCGGCGGCGATCCCGAAGCCCCACACGAGCGTGCGATCGGCGCCCGCCGCCGTCGCGTCGACGTAGGTCGTGCAGGCGTTGAGGACGGGCGGGCCCGCGTCGAGGAGGAGGCCCGTGTCGGCCCGTGCGTCCGGAGGTCCGGAGTCCGACGCGCTCGCGCCGGTGTCGGTCCCGGCGTCCCTCCCGGCGCCGTCCGCCGCGGAGGTCGCGCCGTCGGTCGCGCTCGTGTTCGATCCGTCGGTGGCCCCGCCCGCGTCCGTGGGAGGCGTTGCCGGGCTGTTGCTCGAGCAGGCCGCCAACGCCAGACAAGATCCTGCCAGAAGCCCCACGACGACAATAGAACCCCGCATGGCCCCAAGATACAGTGTCTCGTGGACGCGGTCGCGAAAAAATCGGTTCAAGTTCCGCCGAAAAGGTGGGAAAGGGTGGGCCTGTGAAGCTCTCGGCGCTCCTCGGCCCGGATCTGAAGGCGGTTCTCCGCGAAGATCCGGAGCAGGTGCGCGAGCTGATGACCGAGCTTCACGCCGAGGATGTCGCCGACATCGTCGTGGACCTCGAGCCCGATCTCGCCGCCGCCTTCCTCGCGGTCCTCCCGGCCGAGGAGGCCGCCGAAATCTTCGAGCGGCTCGAGGATCACGAACGAGAGTCGCTCGTCCAGATCATGCCCTCGGACGCGGTGGTGAACATCGCGAGCGAGATGGCGGCCGACGAGCGCGCCGACCTCTTCAGCGCCCTCCCCGACACCGTCGGCAAGGAGCTCCTGAAGCAGCTCGAGCGCGTGGACCCCGGCGCGGCCGAGGAGGTCCGCGAGATCGAGAAGTGGCCCGAGACGTCGGCCGGCCACCTCATGACGACCGCGTACGTCCACGTGCTGCCCTCGGCCACCGTGCGCGAGGCGGTCGCCGCCGTTCGCGCCCACGCCGCCGACCACGACGAGGCGGTCTACAATGTATATGTCCACGGGCCCGAGGAGCGCCTGCTCGGCATCGTGTCCCTCTCCACGCTCCTCCTCTCCGGCCCCGACGAACCGCTCTCGGGGATGATGCGCTCGAACGTCATCAGCGTCCCCCCCGACATGGATCAGGAGGAGGTCGCCAAGCGCATGGCCAAGTACGACCTCAACGTGATGCCCGTCGTCGACGCGACGGGCTTGATCCTGGGCGTGATCACGATCGACGACATCGTCGACGTCCTCACCCAGGAGCAGACGGAGGACGTGCAGAAGCTCGGCGCCGTCGAGCCCCTCGACGTCCCCTATTTCCAGACACCGTTCCTCCAGTTCATCAAGAAGCGCGGCGTGTGGCTCGTCGTCCTGTTCGTGGGCGAGTTCTTCACGCAGACCGCGCTCCGGCACTACGACGGCGTCTTCAAGGCCATCGAGGGCGCGAGCTACTACGTCCCGCTCCTCATAAGCGCGGGAGGCAACTCGGGATCGCAGTCGTCCACGCTCGTCATCCGCGGCATGGCCGTCGGCGAGATCCGGCTGCGCGACTTCGGCCGGATCCTGCTGCGGGAGCTCGGGATGGGCTTCGTCCTCGGCCTCGGCCTCGGGACGATCGGCTTCCTGCGTGTGAGGATGTCGGGCGACACCGACGCGTTCGCCCTGACCGTTGCCGCGACGCTCATCGGGATCGTGATGGCCGGCTGCACGGTCGGCGCGATCCTCCCCATGATTCTCAAGCGCATCGGTCTCGACCCCGCCACGAGCTCGACGCCCTTCATCGCGAGCCTCGTGGACGTGCTGGGCATCGTGATCTTCGTGTACGTCGCGAAGTTCATCATGGCCGGTGTGATCGCGCAGGCCGGCGTGCATGTATAGCCGCGGCTCCGGCGCTCTCCGCGGAGCGGCCTGGCTGACGGTGTGCGTGGCGCTCGCGCTCGCGGGCTCGGCGTGCAAGCGCCCCCGCCGCGCCCACGCGGTATGGGTGCGCGCCGCCGAGGGGACGACGTGCTTCGGCGTCCAGGGTGGCGCGGTGCGCTGCGCATCGGAGCGACCGCATCCGGTGCTCTTCGGCCACGCGGGCAGCGAGCACGAGCGAATCCCCGAGCTCGAAGGACACACGGCGCTCGTCCTGGGAAGGGATGGGGCGTGCAGTCGCGCCCCCGGGCAGGCCGAGCCGTCGTGCGTCGGGCTGGCCACGGATCTCCTTGCCCTCGCGCCCGGTCAGGTGCTCTGCCGGGGCGCCAGCTACGCGTGCAGCCTCGAGCACGGCGTGGTCCGCTGCTCGGGCGATCCCGGGACGCCGCTCGGGCCGGCGATCGAGGGGCCGCCGCACGCGGTCCTCGCGCTGGCCGGGGTCGTCGAGATCGCCTGCGGCGTGGCGCACGCGTGCGCGCGGCTGGCCAACGGCACGATGGGGTGCTGGGGCGACGTCGCCTCGCAGGGGCTCGGCGCGACCGGCCTCCGGATCCAGCCCGGCCTCTTCGGCGTCACCGGGATCGCCTCCGCGGGGCACGCCGCGTACGCCGTGACCCGCGATGGCGCGGTGTTTGGCTGGGGTGCGGACGTGGTGCCGTCGACGCCCGGGAGGCGCGGGCAACGCCTCGCCGTGCCGACGCCCATCTTCCTCCGACCTTGATCGCGCCGTCCACGGCGCGCGGACCTGTATTTTTCGACGGAAATGTGCCACGAAGGCGCGAGCGATGAGCCTCACGTACAAGGACGCCGGGGTCGACATCGACCTCGGCGACGAGCTGGTCGAGCGCATCAAGCCGCTCGCGAGGCTGACGCGGATCCCCGAGGTCGTGGCCGACGTCGGCGGGTTCGCGGGCCTCTGCGCGGTGCCGGGAGGGATCGAGGATCCCATCCTCGTGAGCGGCACCGACGGCGTCGGCACCAAGCTCGAGATCGCGTTCGCCACGGGCGTCCACGACACCATAGGCCAGGATCTCGTGGCGATGTGCGTGAACGATGTCATCACGTGCGGCGCACGCCCCCTCTTCTTCCTCGACTACTTCGCGACCGGCAAGCTGTCGCTCGAGGTGGCCGAGGCGGTCGTCGCCGGCATCGCGCGGGCCTGCAAGGGTGCCGGCTGCGCGCTCCTCGGCGGAGAGACGGCCGAGTTGCCCGGCATGTCCGCGGAGGGGGTGTACGATCTCGCCGG
>SXGS01618211.1_pt1 | contig 11103 bp, 12 predicted proteins | sample 3174681 | NCBI WGS metagenome assembly SXGS01 (sample SAMN11356861, study PRJNA531348) | freshwater metagenome | isolation source: freshwater sample F1-80 | place: China: Fuxian Lake, Yuxi | collected 2017-12-25 | reverse complement strand
TCGATGGGTGCGTTGAGGGCGAGGAGGTTGGTCTGATCGGCCACATCTTTGATCAGCTTGACAACATCGCCGATACGCTGGGAGGTGGCGGTCAGTCCCTCCATGGTCCGGTTCATGCGCTCGGCCTGCGCCACCGCCGTCGAGGATATCTGGGTGGAGTGGGCGACCTGCCGGCCGACCTCCGTGACCGACGCCGACAGTTCCTCGGCCGCCGAGGCAACCGTCTGGACGTTCGCCGAGGCCTGCTCGGCGCTTGCCGCAACGGCGATGACCCGGCCGCTGGTGTCGGTGGCCATCCCGGCGACATTCTCCGCCGTTGTCTGCAGCTCGGTGGCCGCCGTGGCGACGGTACCGACGACCCCGTGCAGCGTCGCCTCGAACTCGGCGGCAAGTTTCAAGTTGCCGCGCAGCTTCTCGCCCATCGCGGCAGTCGGGGTGTTGATTACGTCGGCGCCGTGGCGGTAGGCGCCGGGCAGGCCGCGGGCGATCAGGCGCCGGTAGAACCTCCCGTCGCGGGCGTGCTCCATGGCGGCGACCGCCTCGCGCACGAACGCATCGGCGATGTCCAGCTGCCGGTTGACGGCTTTTGCCAGGCGCCCCAGATCGCCGCTCTCGGCAAATCCAACGACCCGCGCCTCGAGATCGCCCTCGGCGGCGCGCCCGCAGACGGCCGCGAGAGCGGCCACGGCGCGCCGGTGGCGGGCAATAAAGACCAGCGCCGCGCCGTTGGCGGCGAGCCCCACGGCGAAGGCGGCCATGGCGACGGAATCAACCACTCCAGTGGTCAATATCCATGCGATGCCCCCCGCCCCCGCGACGATGGTTGCCGCAGCCGCGGCGCTGGCCTTAGAGAGAGAAGACAAATTCGTCATAGCTCGCGCCCTTGCTTTTCAGGAGCCCCTCGATCATCGCCACGCCGCGCACTATGCCCTCCTTGCGGTCGGTGTGGCGGCGCTCTTCGGCCAGCACCTCGCGGTAGACAGGCTCGATCGCCGCGACCTGCACCGCGTCCGGCTTGCGGCGGTTGGAGTGATAAGCGACGATGCTTCCGGCCGCGTCCCGGCTTGGCGTCACATGGGCAAACACCCAGTAATGATCGCCATTGCGGGCCAGATTGAGAACGTAGGCGAAGATCTCGTGGCCGCCGGCGATCCGATCCCAAAGCAGCGTGAACACCGCGCGCGGCATGTCGGGGTGGCGGATGATGCTGAGCCCCGCACCGATGGCTTCGCGTTCGCTAATAAGCCCAACGCGCAGAAACACATCGTTGGCGTAGGAGATGCGGCCCTTCAGATCGGTCTTGGAGACAATGATCTCTTCGGTGTCGAAAAGGCTCTCGCGCCCGGTTGGCACCACTTTCGAAGCGGCCACTCTATGTCCCTCCCTTGCTTGCCGTTGCTGCTGCGCACCGGCGTTAACGCAAGCCTATCCCTCCGCATTGCGGCCTGTATTGATCCAGATCAAAAACGTACCTGCTTGGGTCGCCGAGATTTCTCCGGACGAAGGCCCGGTCACGCCGAATCGGAGCAGTCAACCGCCGTCGCCCCAGCCGCCCGCGCGACCTTGACGGAATAATGTCGGCATCGGCAATCGGGATCGCGGGGCGGTGCAGGCGGGCACTCGCCGGTGCTGTCGTGTGGCTGCTGGCGGCGGGACCGGCTGAAGCCCAGATGACGGAGCCGATCTTGGCCGACGTCGAGTATCTCGCGCGCCAGATGGCGGTTTGCTATGCCGACGGGCGCATGGAGTTCGGGCAACGCGTCCTGCACCGCCGCTTCGTACATGACTACCTAGCCAGCTGTAGGGCGAGCGCGCGGCAGGTTCGGCGGATCGACGACGCCTTCCTGCATCGGCCCGCCGGCAGCGAGAGCTGCAACCTGACGCGATTCTTCGAGATCAAGGAGCAGCTTCAGCGCGCCCGCGACCGCCACGGCTGCTGACGCGAGCCAGCCTCGCGCTACCCATCCTCCTACGGCACCCGGCGTTCCACCTGCCCCACGGCCCGGTCCATTGCCGCCGCGGCCTCATCCGGCAGACTGTTGTTTGCGGCGACCCCGTACAGTAGGACGAGGAGCGCCGCTCCGGCACCGAAGACCAACGCTACCTGCCGCACGCGCAGGCAGGCGAGCAGGGCTCGGCGATTGAGGACGATATGAGTTACCGCCGCGACCATCATCAGAATGCCGAAGAGCTTGTGCACGGGATGCATCTGCATGGTAAATGACGGGCGGCCGACCGCCAGCATCAGCACGCCCGACGTCGCCATCGCCACGAGAGAGACCAGGAGGACCGCGGCTACGATCTTTCTCAGCATGTTCGTCCCTATACTCACCCAGATATTTGATAAGCCATACCGGCCGATCAAAAGAGGCATTCAGCGGGGTGTGCGCAGCGAACGCTCCCCGTAGTCGCCTGCCGCGGCCTGGGTGTGGCACGCCGTGCAGTCGACCCTGCCCCCGACGGCCGCAAGCGACCATGTCTCGGCGGGGATTTTGCGATGCTCTCGGATCCAGCGCGGTGTTTCGGTGATGCGCAGCGGCGTTGCGCTCGCCGGCAGGTCACGCAGGAACTTGGCCCCCGCCAGACTACCCGCGTCGGCAGCGCGGGCGCGAAGATAGGCCCGGATGGCCGCAATCTTCGGCTCCGGCAGGCTGGCATCCTCGCCGAAATGCCGATCGAGTCCGTCGAGAATGGCGTCCCACGAGCGCCGTGGTAGCATCTGCGGCGGAAACGGCAGATGGCAGGCACCACAGGCCGCCTTGGTCAGCGGATCGTCGACCGGCGGCAGCCGCTCGTCCGCCCAGGCCGCTGCCGCCAGGCCGAGCCCCGAGGCCAGCAGGATCGTCAGCATGCGATGCACGATGTCCCCTTGTCATCGATACGGTTATGGGGCGAGCATGAAGACAAGAAAGTCGCCTTTTTCCTGCGCAGTGCAGCGGCGGCCGAGGACGCTCTTACAGTTGCGCTCGAACCACAACGCCACCTTATCGGCGTCGGTGTAGCGGTCGGGTGTCACCGACACGGCCATTGGCGCGATGTCTTTGCCGGCGCGGGTCCTGCCGGGGGCCCGCGGATCGGGCCCGTGGCACGAGACGCAGGACGGCGTGTCAGGCCCGCCACCGCCCGGCGCCGCGCGGTAGAACGCCGCGCCCCGCGCCGCGGAAAACCCCGTGAACCTGGGATCGGCGGTCTTGGCCTCGGCGGCCAAGACCGCCATCAGCGCGTCGCGAGCGGGATGAGCGAGCGCCGTCCCGCCCAACAAGGCGAGCAGCACCACGCCGCCGATTGATCGCCATGTCATAGCTGATGTTCTCCGCGTAAACCTTATTGCGGCACCCGGATCGCCGAATCGTCGAACCGACCCGTTGCGGCATCCCCGTGGCAAGCCGTGCAGTTGCCTTTGCCGCCGACGTCCGGACGGGCGAACAGCGCCTCGGGCAGCGCGGCGTGACGGCGCACCCAGGCCGGCACGCGCGTGACCCGCTGCGGTTCGCCGGGAGCCACATGGCGGAACCGGTTGCCAACCTCGGTGTCCCAGCGCTCGGCGCTGTACGCGGCCAGGAAGGCTCCGATGTCCGCCGCGTACGCCGGCGGCAGGCTCGCATCTTCGCCGAAATGATCGTCGAGGCTCGCCAGGATGGCGGCCCAGGACGCGGCGGGCAGCAGTGCCGGATGATAGTTCCAATGGCAGGCGCCGCACTCGCGCGCGTGCGCGCTGTCGGGTGCATAGGCCGGCACACCGTAGGGCGGCAGCCGGTCGAGGGCGATCAGCACCAAAGCTGCGGCGCCGACGACGGCTCCCCAAGCCCGGATAGCGGCACGCCAAAGCGGCGGAGTTTGCGCGGGCCGGGGCGCTCCCACTACCACGGTCTTGCGCCCGCTGATCATCGCCAAGATCAGGTTCTCGCCGGTCAGCCGGCTCTCCGCGAGGACGCCGATCACATGCCCGAGGATCAGCGCGATGAGCGGATAGACCAGGACGCCGTGCACGCTCTTGGCGGCGTGGCCGACGGTGTAGCTGGTAATACCCGCGAGCGGCCCGAGCTTCTCCTCGCCACCCTCGGCGAGGAGCCCGGTGGCAACGAGCGTCCCGAGAAGCGCCGCAGCGACAACCACCATCGCGGCCCCGGCGGGATTGTGGCCCGGAAAGGGCCGGGGCGTCCCGCGCGCAAGGTCGCGAAAATGACCAACGACCTCGGCCGGCGTGAACGCCAAGGACGACAACCGGCTGGTCGCCGATCCGTAGGCCGCCCAGACAAACCGGAACACAAGGAGTGCGACAACCGCATATCCGGCCCCGCGATGGAAGGGGAGTGAGGAATGAGGGGCGACGAGCCCGGTAAAGAGGGCGAACGCCACCGTTGCTACGAGCAGCCAATGAAACACGCGCAGCGGCAGGTCCCAGACGACGACCGGGGTGTTTGGCAAGGAAGATTGAGACATCGGTTCACCAAACCCGCCCAGGACACAACTTCCCATTCGGTCAACGCAGCAGGCCTGCCGCAACACAGGTGAATGGTCCAAAGCGGAGAAAACGTTGAAATTCCCTGGCCGCCGACGGTGAACGAAACCCGGCTGCCTCGCTGCGGTTCTCAACCGGGACGAGGCGAGCGTGTCCAGATTGAAGTTAACGCACCGGCTGCGCTAGCGACTTCTGCGTTAAGACGGCCCATGATGTATAGCGGCGAAGGAATCACTGTCTCTTTGGCCGGGCTGCCGATCCATGTCGATTGCGAGCCCGAGCACGTCGACTACTGCCTCCACTTGACTGCCCTGATGGAACCCAGGGCGCGCACCATTCTCGAAGCGGCGCCGGACATCGGCCTGACCGAGTTGCTTTTCCTCCTCGCTTTGTCGCTGGCCGACGAGGTCTACGGGTCCGAGGGCCGGTGTGCGCCCAATCCGCCGCCCGGCCCGATCCGGATTCCCGAGGACGACGAGCGTGTCTCACCTGAGCAACGGGCGCTGAACACTCTTTTCCACCGGCTGCGCGGCTGAGGGCGGCAATGGCGGCTGCCACCACGGTCCGGCTCGATATCCGCCAAAGCCTTCTCGCCACAGCGGTCGCGCTGGCCGACGGTCAGGCGTGGCTGGTGAAAGCCAGGCCAGGCAGTAACGACGCGGCGGCTGCGCGGCTCGTCGCGGCCGAACTCGCCCTCATCGATCTGGCGAACGTGCAGTTGGCCAATGCCGGCAAACGCGGCGGCAGCCCGTCGGAGCGCGATGCGCTGCTGGTGCTCAAGGTCGACATCCGCGATGTCGAGGCGTTCAGCGGCGAGTGGCTCGACGCAGCGGCGCCCAGCGGGAGCCACACTCCGGCATGGCGGCTGGCGCATCTCGTCAATGCCCTCGATTTCGGCCGCTGGCTCGTCGCCCTCTCAGCTACAGCCCTGGCGGCGAAGCAGGGTGCCAATGCCGATCTGCAGGCCGACGCCATCCGTGCCATTCTGCAACTGGACATGGCGCTGACCGAGATCACGCAGACATGCCTCGGCCGCCGCGCCGAGTGCATAGTGGCATGGACTACGTAGAGCTCGGACAGGGCGCACCGATTGCTGCCAGCCAGAGATCATGGCGCCGCACGCACGACAACTCCTGCGACGCGCAGGTCGCCCTTATCGGCGCGAGCCAGCCAGATACGCGGCGCGCGGCACGCCCCCTCGCCGCCGGCGGCTGCGTGCATAGGACCGTCATCTGGTCTACCGGCAGGGGACGGGCCAGAACACGCGGGCGTTGGGTGGGCTTCTCAACAAGAAAACGCCCGGCCAGCCGCCCAAGCTGAAAGCCGTCCATCACCGCGCGCTGGCCCAGGCGGATCGCGGATAACAGTGAAGCCTGCGACGGGAAAAGTCGAAGTCGGCCACAGAATGCCCCCCGAAGTAGCCTGTGCCTGAAAACTGCCGCGAAAGTCCGAGCCCATCCTGAAGGTCCGCTGCATGCACGTCCGTTGGCCGGCGCCGGCCCGCTACTTCAATGACGGCGGCGCGGCTCTGAATAGCGATCCGGTGAAGCGGGCGTTGCCCGGCGTCATAGCGCGCACGTTTTTCCACCCCTGTCGTCTTGCGCTAAAGGGCGTCAGCGGGTCTGAAAGCGCAGGAACACCACCTCGGCGACGGCGGCGGTCCGGACGATACCGTCGATCTCGGACGTGACGACCTGCGCCACATCGTCGCGAGCGAGGACGTCGCGGCGGTCGAACCACAACGTCAGCACGGCATTGTAGATGCGCATATTGGCCAGTTTCTGTGCATCGGAGTCGAAGGGTGACGGACCCGAGCCGCTGGCGCCGCCGGAAATCAGATGCTTGCTGTCGTCGTGGAACCTGACCGCCAGGTCGACGACGAGGGTTCGGCTGCCGTTCCGCAGCACGATGGGCGGGACCTTGTAGAAGCCTTGATACGGCTGCGCGCTGCCGGTGTGCTGACCTTTGCCTTCCCCCGCCGCCGGCGTGCCAGAGATCAGGGCTAGGACGAGCAGCGCCGCGCCCGCCACGCGCCGCGCCGGCCGGCCGAGGCGGAGCCACGCCGGCATCGCTAGGCCACCCGCAACAGGCGGCTGGCGACGAGCCTGATGTCGTACGCTGCCGAGCTCGCCGGAAAGGAGGCGATGAACGGCTGCTGGCGGCGGATCGCCGCGGGCACATTGCTATCGGTCCGCACATACCCGATCGTCCGCGGCTCGGCCTTGAGAAAACGCGAGACGACGGCGACGAATGCGCGAACGAGGCTTTCCGATTCCTCCGCCGTCTGCACCATGTTGGGGACCAACAGCACCCGGCCGCGCACATCGGCCGGCAGGACCTTGATCACCGAGTACGCGTCCATGATGGAGGTGGGCTCGGGGCGGAGGACCAGGAAAACATGATCGCAGATATCGAGGAAATCGACCACCTGCTCCTCGATCCCGGCGCTGAGATCGAGCAGCACGAAATCGTAGGCGTCGCGCGCCGCGACGAGCGCCTCCTTGATGCGCCGGCGTTCGGCCGGCGTCATATTGTTGAGAAAGGAGTTGACTGGCCGGCCGCTGATGACGTCGCAGCCGATCTCCGGCGACCGGCTGACAATCTCCTCGAAGCTGGCGGAGCCGAGCAGAAAATCATTGATGTGGCGCTGCGCCGTCATGCCGATCTGGATATCGACATTCGCCAGCCCCAGATCGCCATCGAAAATGAGCATACGCTGCTGTTGCTCGGCAAGGGCGTGGCCGAGACTGACGGCAAAGAATGTCTTGCCGACCCCCCCCTTTCCCGACAGCACCGAAACAATCTTTCCCATGATCACCTCTCGCGAGACAGCCGAACCTGCAATGCCGCCAGGAATCCTCCCGCCGGAGCGAGCGCGACAGGCTCGGAAAGACGGCGCGACCTCTGCAGGCCGAGAAGCACGTAACGCTCGAGGATCACCGCCGTCAGCAAGGCCCCCAGCTTGCGCGTAATGTCGCATTTGGTGATGACAATCCGGTCCACTCCGAAACGTTTGACGGTGGCCAGGAGATCGGCCGTCTCGGCAGCCTCGAGCCCGGCGGGACAGACCAGCACGCTGCGCCCGCCAAGACGCTCCGCGTAGCGCACGGCTTTCTCGATATCCTCGAGGTTCCAGGGGTGGATGCCAGGCGCATCACACAGAAACACCTCTGACCCCGCGGCACCCTCGAGACCAGCCTGCAGGCCGTCGCGACGGGCGGCGTTGATCACCGGAATGCCCAGCAGGGCTGCGAGATGCTCCAGCTGCGAGCCGCCGCCAAGCCGATCCTGGTCGAGATTGACCAGGGTAACGCGCCCGCCGGCCCCAACCAGGGTCGACGCCGCCTTGGCGACGGTCGCAGTCTTGCCCGCTCCCGGCGGGCCGATGAACACCAGCACCGGCGAGGACCGCGCCGTATCGGCGAGGCTCTCGACACGGATGGCCGAGTAGAGAAACTCATCGACCGCCCGGCGGGGATCGTCGACCGGGCGCGACCGGACATAGCTCTCGAACTGCGACAGGACCGCGCCCTGAAATCCGGCGCTTTGCGCGATTGCGCGGGCCGCGCTGCGCCGCGCCTCCTCGCCCGCGTCGTCAGGTGACGAAGCTGAAGGCGCAACCGAGATCGTGAAGACAACCCCGCCGGCACCCTTCTCGGCACTCAGCACCACGGCATCGGCGCCGTGCTGCTCGCGGATGCGGGCATAGCCGTCCGACAGAGTGGGTGCACTGAATGACTGGATCTGCATCAGATCCGCCCCTCGACGATGATCTCGACGGCGTCGTCGATCTCTCCTTGGGCGAGTACCGCCGTCGTCCGGCCCTGGCGGCGCACGATCTCGGCGGCAAACGGGCGCAAGCCGTCCGGCACGATCAGCACGAGCGCCGCCGCCGACCCAGGCTTCTTCTCTGCCGCCGCAAGACCTTCGAGCAGGCGCGCCGCCTCGGCGCCGCTCAACGCGCGCATTGGCGGCTCGTCGGCGCCTTCGACCGCCCGCGGCACATAGACTACGGCGTACAGGCGGCCGGCACTGCGCTCGGCCAGCTGCAGGCAGATGGCCCGGCGCAGCCGGCGGCGGACATGCTCAACGAGATCGTCGAAATCCCGGGCGCGCGGTGCGAACTCGGCAGCCGCCTCGATGATTTCCGGGAGGTTGCGTACCGAGACGTTCTCGCGCAGCAGGCCGCGCAGGACCGCCTGGACTCCGGCCACGCTGATCGAGGCCGGAATCACCGTCTGCACGAGCTTGTGGTGCTCCTCGCCGATGCGGTCGATGAGCTTCTGGGTCGCAGCGAAGCTGATCAGGGAGTCGAGATGCCGCCGCACGGTTTCGCTGAGATGCGTGACGAGCACCGTCAACGGCTCGACAACCGACAAGCCGGCGGCTTCGGCCGCCACGCGGTACGGCCGCTCGACCCACAAAGCGGGAATGCCGAAGGTCGGATCGGCGGTCTGCATCGCCGGAAAGTCCGGAGCGCTGCCCCCCGGATTCAGCGCCAGGAGCTGGTCGCCGCGCAGGCGCCCGCCCGCCGCGCGGTGCTCCTTGATGAAGATCGCGTACTCGTCGTCGTCCAGCTGGACGTTGTCCTGGACGCGGATCGCCGGGATAACCACGCCGAGATCCTTGGCCATCTTGCGCCGCAGATTCTTGAACGCCGCCACGAAGGCCCCGTCATCGCTCTGACGCAGGACGGCAAGTACGCCATAGCCGACCTCCAGCCGCACGTCGTCGATGCGCAGGTCGTCCGCGATTTCCGCTTCGGGATCGAGCGGCGCCGGGTCGCCGGCCGCAGGCGGCGACAGCGCGTCGATGGCCGCACCGGGCGTACCTGCCGCTCTAGCGGCCACGGGCCGGCGCATCAGCAGGCTTACGCCGCCCATCGCCGCGGCGACACTGAAGAACAGGATCGTCGGCATGCCGGGCACGAGACCAAGCACAATAAGGACGGACCCCGCCACCATGATGGAATCCGGGTGCGCGGCGAACTGGCGTGTGACGATGCTGTCTGTCCGCTCGGTAGACCCGGTCTTGGTGATGATCAGGCCGGCGGCGGTGGCGATGATCAGCCCGGGCACCTGGGCAACGAGGCCGTCACCGATGGTCAGCACCGTGTAGGTCTTCAGCGCGGCCGCAAAGCCCAGTCCTTTCTGGCCGACGCCGATGATCAGACCGCCGACGATGTTGATCAGGATAATGATGATGCCGGCGATGGCGTCTCCCTTGACGAACTTCGACGCGCCGTCCATGGCGCCGTAGAAATTGCTTTCCTCCTCCAGCACCCGCCGCCGCGCGCGGGCCTCGCGGTCGTTGATCAGCCCCGCCGACAGGTCGGCATCGATCGCCATCTGCTGGCCCGGCAGGGCGTCCAGGGTGAAGCGTGCACCGACCTCGGCTATCCGTCCGGAGCCCTTGGTGATCACGATGAAATTGATGATCAGCAGTACCGAGAACACGATCGCGCCGATGACGACATTGTCGCCCATCACGAAATGGCCGAAGGCCTCGATTACGCGCCCCGCCGAGGCCGTGCCGGTGTGGCCCTCGGAGAGAATCAGCCGGGTGCTCGCCACGTTGAGTGCCAGCCGATACGTGGTTGCGATCAGCAGAACGGTAGGGAAAGAGCTGAAATCCAGCGCGCTGCGGATGAATACCGTAAGGATCAGGATGACAAGGGAGAGAGAGAGAGAGAAAGCCAGCAGCACGTCGAGCAGCGTCGGCGGCACGGGAACGACCAGGAGCGCGACGACGATCAGGACGCCGACGCTGAGCGCGATCGGCCCCGTGCGCGACGGGTCGCCTAGAAACGCGAGCCGAGGGAATGACGCGCGCACCGTCGCAGGCAGACTACTGGACATAGCGCTCCAGCTTGTTGCGCAGGGTCTGGATAGAGATGCCGAGGATGGTCGCGGCGCGCGTGCGGTTGCCGTAGCAATGCTCGAGCGTCGCCTTGATCAGATGCTCCTCGACCTCGGCGATCGAGCGGCCGACGAAGGCGTCGATCGCAGAGGAAGCGCCGGCTGCTCCGGCGCCATCGTCGGACACTGGCCCGACGGACGGCGCTGTGCCATCGGTGCCGCTCGCTGCCTCGGCGAGAGCCGGCACGTTGGCATCCGGCGCCTCGGCCGCGAGATCGGCCAGGGCCCGGCGAGCGAGTGCCGCGCGCTGCTCACCGGTAAAGATCACGTCCTCCGGTTCGATCGATCCTCCGCCGGCGATAAGGACGGCGCGATAGACCGTGTTCTCCAACTCCCGAACGTTGCCAGGCCAGTCATAGGCCAGGAGCTTGGTGAGAGCGGCCGGGGCAATGCGTTTCTCCGGCAGATCGTTCTTGGCGCAGTACTTGCGGCAGAAATGGCCGGCAAGGGCTTCGATGTCGTCCTTACGGTCGCGCAGCGGCGGCACCGCGAGGCTGATGACGTTGAGGCGGTAGTAGAGATCTTCGCGAAACCGCCGCTCCGTTACCTCTTGCGCGAGATCGCGGTTTGTCGTGGCGACGATGCGCAGGTCGATGCGGACCGGCGCACGGCCGCCGATGCGGTCGATCTGCTTCTCCTGGATGGCGCGCAGCAGCTTCGCCTGCAGGCGCAGATCCATTTCGCCAATCTCGTCGAGGAGCAGCGTGCCGCCCGAAGCCTCCT
>SXGS01041364.1_pt1 | contig 11103 bp, 11 predicted proteins | sample 3174681 | NCBI WGS metagenome assembly SXGS01 (sample SAMN11356861, study PRJNA531348) | freshwater metagenome | isolation source: freshwater sample F1-80 | place: China: Fuxian Lake, Yuxi | collected 2017-12-25 | reverse complement strand
GGGGAGTGGACTCGCCGCTGTGGTCAGCCTATGTGCTGGGCAAGTTCCCCGAGCAGAGCCTCGAGCGTCGGTTCGTCACCAAGGGCATGCTGATCGCCGCGGCCGACGCGGCGTTGCCGGAGGTGACGAGCGCGGGCCAGTTGCACCTTGGCGTCGACGTCGCGCGCCAGGGCAGCGACGAAAGCGTGGCGACGCTGTGGGCGAACGGCGTGCTGAAGGAGCAGATCTCCTGGAGGCTGCCGGATCTCATGGCTACGGCGGCGAAGATCGTCGAGCTGGCGAAAACGTGGGGCCATAAGGGCGAGTCGATTCCGGCGCGGAACATTCACATCGACGCCGTGGGCATGGGCGCTGGCGTGGTGGATCGCCTGAAGCAGCTCGGCTACTACGTCGATTCGGTCGACTTCGGTGCGTCGGCGAAGTACGACTGGCGAGAGTTGACCGGCCAAATGGTTTTCAGCGATCGCAAGAGCGAGCTGCACTGGGTCGCCAAGCGTCTTCTCGAGGAGCGCAAGATTGCGATCCCGCCGAAGTTCGCGGAGATGTGGCGGCAGGCGCAGTGGGCTCGCTACGAGTTCGAGGACAGCGCGAAGGGCACGAGGGTCGCGCTGCACCGCGAGGATTCAAAAGACGGCCTGCGCGAGCGTTACGGTCGGAGCCCTGACCAGTGGGACTCGGCGATCATTGGATTGTCGCGCGGCGCGAGCGTCAAGCCTGGCTTCATGGTGCAGCCGCGCAGCACGATGAGCGTGTTCCGGAGGGGTCGCTAGTATGCCGCTATGAAGTACGAACTTAAGCACGGCGACTGCCTCGACGTGCTCCGCTCGCTGCCAACCGCGAGCATCGACGCGGTTGTCACAGACCCGCCCTACGGCCTGTCCTTCATGGGCAAGAAGTGGGACTACGACGTTCCCGCCGTCGATGTCTGGGCCGAGTGCCTGCGCGTGCTCAAGCCCGGCGGGCACCTGCTCGCGTTTGCTGGCACGCGGACGCAGCATCGAATGGCGGTGCGGATTGAGGATGCAGGGTTCGAGATTCGAGACATGATTGCGTGGGTGTACGGGTCAGGGTTCCCGAAGTCGCTGGATGTGGGGAAGGCGATTGATAAGCGGGGCGGCTATCCACAACTGGCGGCAACTATCGGCGCAGAAATAAAGGCCGCTCGCGTATCTCGTGGCCTGACGGTTGGAGAGTGCGACAAGCGGTTTTGTGGAGGCACAACAAACTGGTCGTGGTTCGAGGGTCGTCCGGTAGGACAACGTGCGCCGACCCCGGATACGTTTGCGAAGATTGCTGCTGAATGGCCTGAACTTGCCGAGTTGGCCGCAATGGTAGATGAAGCCGAGCGCGAGGTGGTGGGGAAGAAGACGGCCGGCATTGCTAAGCCCGGAGAGCGCGACCGTCACACGATCGGCGCATCTGGGGCCGTGGTGATCAACATCACCGCTCCCGCCACCGACGCCGCGAAGCAATGGCAGGGCTGGGGCACGGCGCTGAAGCCGGCGATGGAGCCGATCACAGTAGCCCGCAAGCCGCTCGATGGCACCGTTGCGGAGAACGTGCTGACACACGGGACGGGCGGGATAAACGTGGATGGGTGTCGGGTGGGACGAGACGCCGATGGTCGCTGGCCCGCCAACCTGATTCACGACGGCAGCGCCGAGGTGACGGGGCTGCTAGGTGATGCCGCCCGCTTCTTCTACTGCGCCAAGGCGAGCAAGACGGATCGGGATGAAGGGTGCGAGGGGCTGGAGGCGATCCATCGGGCGAACGGCAACAAATGGACCGACCAGGACTATCGCGTGGCGAACGGCGAGCGGCCGCCATCTGCTGAGAGCGGCCCACGTCGCAACCACCACCCCACCGTGAAGCCCACCGCCCTCATGCGTTACCTCTGCCGCCTCGTCACGCCACCGGGAGGCGTGGTGCTCGACCCGTTCATGGGCAGCGGCAGCACGGGCAAGGCCGCGATGCTCGAGGGCTTCCGCTTCGTAGGCATTGAACGCGACGCGAGCTATTTTGAGATTGCTGGTGCAAGGATTGCCTCTGCCTTTGACCTTACGGAGAACCCAACTAACAAACAGGCGCAGCTCTGGTAGTCTCTCCCTCGGTTCAGCACACCGACCCCACCTCGTGTGCGACGCAGCCGAAGATCGGCAGCGCGGCACCCGCCGGCGGTTCACCTTTCGCCGTCGGCGGGAAGCCACCTTCAGAGGTGACCATGGCTCGGCGCATCGTCGAAGACAGCAAGCTGCTCCCTGCGCTCGTGCTTTGCGAATCTGGCAAGGCCGACGAGTGCACGCCGAGTCAACTGTTCGCCATGTGCATGCGTTCCTGGCTGATCCTCGGCGTCGAGGGCGACGGGCACGGCGGAGTGCTGATGTACGCGGGGCTCACTAACGCGGGCCGTCGGGAGGTCGAGCTCTTCCGCAAGATGCGCGGACTACCTCCTCCAGCGCCAGACGAATTAGGACAGACGACTTGATTCGATGTCGGCTGGCGATCTGGAAGAGGGCCGCGTAGGTGCTCTTGTGTAGTCTGGCGGTGACGACAACGAGGGCGTCGCCTTCGCGTCTGCGAGGCTCGAGCATACGGCCGGAAGGTTTACGCGCCAACGTGGGAGGATGTTACCAGTGACGAAGAAGCGCCAACCGGCACCGTTCAAACGTATGCCCGGCAGCCCGTTTGTTTTCGAGCGGGCGTCGGGCGACGGCGTGCAGAAATCCATGGACTCTCTGCTCCGCCAGATCGGCCTGACTCGAGCCAGTCTTGGCGGCCGCGAAGAAGTCGAGCAGCCGCTCTACGACTCTTGGGTGGTCTTCGCGTGCATTCAAGTCCTGACCGAGGCCGTGCGCCAGGTGCCGATCTGCATCTGGGAATCGAAGGACGAGGACGCGCAGGAGGTCGGGGAGGACCATCCGATCCGGAAGCTGTTCGAGATGCCGAACAGCGACATGGGCCTTGCCGACCTGATGTCGGCCGGCATGAGCCACCGGAAGCTCTCTGGCGAGGACTGGTGGTTTCTGATGGACGCCGAGGGCAAGCCGATCACGCCGAGCTTCGACGCTCGGTCGCCCATCCCGCTGCCGACGCAGATCGTGCCGGTGTCCGGGGAGTACGTCGAGGACGAGCGCGACCCGTCGACGGGCCGGATCGTGCGCGTACAGTACGGCGCGGCGGCGGTGGCTGCTCCTCCGGTCTTTTCGGTGGGCTCGACGGTTCACTTTTACGACTACAATCCGAACGACCCGCAGCGCGGGCTGTCGCCGCTCGAGGCGGCGATGCGCGTGATTTCGGTCGGCTTCCAGACGGAGCGTTACCAGGAAGCCGTGATGCGCGGAGGCGGGCCGGGTGCTTTCCTCAAGTACGAGGACGGCATGTCGAACGAGGAGGAGTTCCGACTGCAAGAAGTCGTGAACGAAGCCACGCGCGACCCCGACGTGATCGGTGGCTTTAAGGTTTTGACGGGCAAGGTCGACGTGGTTCCGAACCCGGCGACGCCGAAGGACATGCTCCAGCGTGAGACCCTGAGCTGGGTCCGCGACACGGTGTGCAGCATCCTCCAAGTGCCGCCGCCGGTCATCGGCAACTACGACACGGCGACCTACAACAACGTGACCGAGGCTTATCGGCAGTTTTGGCAGAGCGTGAAGGGCTACCTCGAGTCGGTGGCCGGCAAGATTAACAGCCACTTCCTAGCTCGCCTTGACGATCCGCGCCTCGCCGGCTGCTATGTGAGCTTTGATTTCTCGGGCATCGTGTCGTTGCAGGACGACCACTCGGCGAAGTTCAAGCTGGCTGCGGATCTGGCAGCGATGGGCGTGGGCCTGTCGTTCAACGACGCGGCGAAGATGCTCGGCCTCGAGGTCGAGACCGTGGAGTCGGCCAGCACTGTCTTCGTGCCGATGTCGAACGTGGTCTTCGGCAAGAACGACCAGAACACGGGCGACATGTCGCAGCCTGCGCCGTCGACTCCGGCATCGGAGCCTGCGGCCGCAGTCGAGCAGCCGGCCGAGCAGGAGATGCCGGCCGAGCAGATGCTGCCCGGCGAGAAGGCGCTGCGGTCGCGCGAAGAGCGCGTGGCCTTCGCGGAAGCGATCTACCAGAAGTCGCTCGACAAGCAGGAGCGCCGGCTGGCGTCGGACGTCCTGACGTGGCTGCGTCGCTACGAGCGCGCGCAGCGCGAAAAGATTCGGGAGTACGCCGACCCTTCGCCGACCAAGTCGGTCGTGAAGGCGTGGAACGAGCGCGAGATTGAAACGCACCTCCTCCTCCAGCAGGAGGAGTGGGCCAAGCAGCTCGACGCCTTGATTTCGAACACGCTGACCGCGACTTGGCGCGCCGGGCTCGCGGACACGGCCGACCTGATCGGTGCCGTGCAGCTCGAGATCACGAATCCGCGCGTCGTGCGCATGATCGCGGAGCAGCGCGCGCAGATCGTCGAGGGCGTAACCAGCCGCCTGGCCGACGAGATCCGGACGAAGCTGCTGCGAACGTTGTCGACGGCGACCAGCACGCCGGAGATCCAGTCGCAGTTGCTCGAGGTGCTGCCGGAGCTGGACGAGAATCTGGCTTCGGTGTTCGGCAACAAGGAGGCTCGTGCGCTTACGATCGCGCGCACGGAGACGGGCAAGGCGTACAACTCTGCGGCCTTTGAGGAGTACAACGAGGGCGGCGTGCGCGAGCTGGAGTGGGTCGCGTCGAACGATGCGACGACTCGGGCGTCGCACATGCAGCTCGACGGCCGGCGCGTGAAGCCCGGCGAAGAGTTCAAGCCCGGCCTGCGCTTCCCGAACGACCCGAACGGCGCGCCGGAGGAAGTCATCAACTGCCGGTGCGTTCTCGCGCCGATCACCTGACCATGGAAGTCCTAGTCCACAACAGCGAAGTCCAGAAGCTGGCGGCGCGCATCCTGAATGGCATCGCAACGCCGGCCGAGCTGGCGTCTGCGAGGTCGGAGGACGTCTTCGCCATTAAGCTGGACACGTCGGCGATCCACGTCCGTGGCGTGGCTGCTCCGGTGTCGAAGGCCCAGGACGGCGGGCGCACGCGGCGCTTCATCGCCAGCGACGAGACGGCCGACCGCATGGGCGACATCATCCGCGTCGCCGGCTGGAAGTTCGAGCAGTTCGAGAAGAATCCCGTCGCGCTGTGGGGCCACGACTCGGACGCCTTCCCGATCGGACGCGTGCATGACTGGTCGATGGAGCGCGAAGCCGGCCGTCCGGTTTTGCGCGAGTCGATCACCTACTTTTCCGAGGCCGCGAACCCGGCGTCGGAGGCTGTCCTGCGCATGATCGACGAGGGCGGTCTGCGCGCGGTGAGCGTGGGCTTCGTGCCGACGCGCGCGTACAAGCCGAAGAACGAAGCCGAGCGCAAGGAACTCGGCCTCGGCCCTTACGGCGTGCTGTACGAGGAGCAGCAGCAGCTCGAGCTGTCGAACTGCTCGATCCCGGCGAACCCGAACGCGCTGCTCTCGAAGTCGCACAAGCGCGACCCGATCGCGAAGGCGATGTCGGACATGGTGAAGCGCGGGGCGATCTCGCGTGAGATGGCCGACGACCTCCTGATGCGCGTGGCCGGCATCCAACCGACGCGGCGCACGTTCGCGGTGGGCGCGGTCGAGAAGCTGGAGCAGGACGAACTGGACGCCGTGTACAGCGCGTGGCGCGACGCGGTGAACATGTCGGCCAGCGAGTTGAAGGCGTGGGACGCAGACGAATGCAGCCGGAAGGCGAGCGTGGACGCGGACGCCGTGATCAAGCGGAACCTCGAGCTGCTCGAGACGCCGAAGGACAAGTGGGACCGCCGTCTCGTGGACAACGCGAAGCGGACGATCTCGTTCGTGGCTCGAATGAAGAACATGGAGCAGGGCGAGCCGGTCAGCGAGGCGTGCCCGATCTCTAAGCGCGACATCTCGCTGAAGAACTGGGCCTACGATCCGATGAAGAAGTCCACGAAGAGCGAGCCCGCGCCGGCCACGGCGGCCGACCCCTTGCAGGAGTGGCATTGCGTGTCCTCGAAGATCCCCAAGTTGATCGACGAGCATCCGGAGTGGGAGATCGATCAGGTGGTCGCGGTGGCCTACAACATGTGCCGCGAGGGCACGGCGTCCGTCGAGTCGCCGGCCGAGGAATCGAAGGCGGCTTGCGCGTGCGGCGCGAAGACCAAGGCCGCGCCCGGCGAGTTGAAGGTCGGGGACTTCGTGACGTGGGAATCGAGCGGAGGCCAGGCCTTCGGCGAGATCGTGGACGTGGAGACGGAGGGCAAGATCGAGGTGCCCAACTCGGACTTCAGCGTCGAGGGCACGTCGGAAGATCCCGCGGCGATGATCAAGATCTACCGCGCGAACGAGGACGGCGAGTACGAGGAGACGGACGTTTTCGTCGCGCACAAGTTCTCGACGTTGACCAAGGTGGAGATCGAAGTCGAGGAGGCCGAGGAAGAAGAGCCGATGGAGATGTCGGCCGAGGCCGTCAAGGCTCTGGTCGCCGCGCTCGACGCGCAGGTCGCGGCGCTCACGGCTCTGGACAAGGGCCTGCGTCGCCTCAATGATTCGATCGAGGCGCTGGAGAAGCGTTTCGACGAGGCCGCGATCGAGAAGATCGCCGGCGAACCCAAGAACAAGGCGGCCGCTCTGCGGTCGTCTGGACGCGAAGACGCTGCGGCGTTCTTCGCGCAGGTGGCCGAGCGCGTCGCTCGGTCCCTGTGACAACCTTAGACCGCAGAGGGAAAGACAGATGGAAATCAACAACCAGTCGGTCGAGGCGCTGTCGCAGGCGCTCATCGGCCAGCTCAAGAGCAACCTGGACCAGCGCGACGCCGCCTTGTGCGAGCGTCTCGCCAAGCAACTGGACGAGAAGCTGGACGCCCAGCGTCGTGAAGCCGACGCCAAGGCGGCCCGTTTCGCGGTGCCGGGCCTGTCGCACGACAGCAAGGAGCTGAAGGAGTTCTCCTTCGCCAAGCTGATCGGCGGCTTGATGCGCGGCAACGTGGCGAAGTACGCTCCGCTCGAGTACGAGATGTGCACGGCTGCTGCCGGCACTGTCGACTCGGCGGTCGTGACGAAGGACATGGTGACGACCGTCGACAGCCTCGGCGGCTTCATCGTTCCGAACCAAGTCCTCTCGGCTCAGATCATCCCGCTGCTCCAAGCTGCGGTGGTGGCCTACGAGGCGGGCACTGTTCGCTTGGGTGGCCTGAACGGCTCGCCGGTTCAGATTCCGAAGATCACGGGCGCGACTACGGCCTACTGGCTGGGCGAGGTCGAGGCTGTGACTTCGGGCGACATGAGCTTCGGCCAGATTGACCTCTACCCGCACGACGTCTTCGCGCTCTGCACGCTGTCCAACCGCTTGATCGAGCTTGGTGCGCCGGGCGCTGAGCAGCTCGTTCGTCAGCAACTGGCGCGGGACATCGGGCTCAAGATTGACGCTGCGGTGTTCGCGGGCACGGGTGCTGCTGGTCAGCCGACCGGCATCTACAACACCTCGGGCATCAACAGCGTGTCGGCCGTTGGCTCGCTCGCGGCTTCGACCGCCTACGGCAAGATGCTGGACATGGAGAAGGAGCTGTTCCTCGACAACGCGCAGACCGTGGGCGAGTTCGTGTGGGCGATCCATCCGACCTTGTTCCAAGCGGTTCGCAACATGGTGGATCCGGGCAACCCCGCCGGCGCGAGCGCGAACGTGCAGCCCAAGAATCGCCCCTTTGTCGATGCCGGAAAGATCGAGCGCATCATCGGTCACCGCTATGTTCTCTCGACGCAGCTTCCCACCGACAAGATCCTGCTCGGCGCGTTCGCCGCGTCTATGGTTGCGGAGTGGGGCACCATGGTGCTGGCCGCTTCGCGTGAGGGCACGAACTTCACCAAGCGTCAGACGCAGATCCTTGCGGGCATGACGGTTGATGTTGGCGTGCGTTATCCCGAGGCCTTCTGCGCCGGCACCGGCGCGACGGTCTGATCCTCTAGCCAAACACACAAGGAGAACACTCCCATGCACATGGATTTCAGGTCTCACCACAAGGTCGTGCAGGCCCTCAAGGCCGACAACTACAGCACGGGCACCGCTATCTCGGCAGAGATTGACACGGCTGGCTTCGCCGAAGCCGTCATCATCTTTGACGCTGGCACGGTGGGCACGAGCGGCACGGTCGATGTGACGGTCACGGATTCCGACACGAGCGGCGGCACCTTTACCGCAGTCACGGGCGCGGCGTTCACCCAAGTCATCAGTACGAACGATGAGGCCGTGTATGTCGGCCGCATCCGTCTGAACAGCGCGACTGCCGGCACGCCCGACAAGTGCAACCGATTCATCAAGGTGCAAGCGGTCGTTGGCACGGCAGCTTGCGACCTCGGTGTGACGGTTCTCTTCCTCGGTGCCGTGCACACGGGCGTGACTCTAAACACGATGGCGTTCTCGATCGACTGAGAATCGAAAGCACTGTGGAATCGAGGGCCGTCGTCGCCGCGAGCGGCGGCGGCCCTTGTGCTACAACTTGCGGCATGGATCAGCCCATGAGCCTGTACATCGTTGGAAGAGGGCATGCGCTGCACGACCCGAAGGCGAAGGGCGTGAACAAGGCGTGGCTCCTCGAGGGCCAGACGCTGGACCTTGGCGACCCTTGGGTGGTCGAAGAGATCCGAGGGCAGGAGTACAAGCTCGAGCCGGCACCGGCTGGCGCGCGCGAAACGCCGAAGGAGGCGTGGCCCGGCGCGCTGCTGAACAGGTGGCGGGCGTCGAGGCCGAACATCGAACACGCGGCCGAAGTGCTCGAGGCGATCACGCCGGAGCCGCCGGCCGAAGAAGCGGCTAGCGTGGAGACCAAGCGGCGAGGCCGCAGGAAGAAGTCGGAAGATGAACTTTGACGGGAAGACAACCATGCGAGGGCAGTCGCTGCTGGCCTCGACGACGATCAGCAGTGGCACTCCGGTGCAGTCTGCTTCAATCACCTCGAATGGATACCGCTACACCCTGCTGCTGCTCAACGAGTTTCACGCCTCGGCGGCGACATTGACTGCCACGCTGGAGGACAGCGCGGACAACTCTAACTGGGCTGAGATCGGCACGGCCGTGACGGACTTTACTGGTACCGGCGCAATCTACGGACGCGGATTTCTTGTCCGGCATGAAGCTGCCAGACAGTACGTTCGCTTGAAGGTCACAAGGCTCACGGGCACCATCGTTGTCGGCGTGACGGCCCTTCAATACAACAAGATCAACTCGAGCGATCCTGTTTCGCAGATCGGACTGTCGGCTCTATGAGAAACGACTACCAGAACGAGATGCGCATCGTCGGCATCCGCCGGAATAGCGTGACGACATCGACGCCTTTTGCGATGACCGGAGTGCAGACCATCGGCTATCGCCATCTGATCTTTCAGATGCAGTCCGACTTCTCGGGTGTCGGGAAGTCATTCGTTGTTGACGTCCAAGACAGCCAGGACAATTCCAACTGGGCCAACAGCGGTTTTTCGACAACCTTCAGCGGATCGGAGCAGCTCACCTCGTGCACGGTGCTCGTCGATTGCAACAAGCACCGCGAGTACGTCCGGCTCAATGTCTCGTCGATTTCGGGAGGCAGCATCACGGTATCGTGCGTCGCCGTGCTGTTCAACGAGTTGATCACTCCAGACGCCAACGCCAACGTCTCGACTTTCGTCCTCTGAGTCATGGCGATCGACTACACCACTCGCGCGCGCGTCAAGACGCTGCTGGGCATTGCCAACGCCGATGTGTCGCAGGACTCGCTGATTGATCAACTGATCACGGCGACGAGCCTGCGGTTTGACACGGAGATGCGTCGGCATGGACAGCAGACGGCGCGCACGGAGGTGTACCCGATCAAGCTCTCGCGCCGAATCATTACGCTGCAAGGCGCTCCCGTGAATGCGGCCGCGGCGATGACGGTCAAGTTCAACGACACGACGGACTTCACGACGGCGACCACGATGGTGGAGAACGACGACTACGTCGTCGAGGACGCGGCCGGCGTCATTCGGTTGGTTTCGCAGGGCACGCCGTTCACGTCGGGCACGATCGGCCGGCCTATCATGCCGTACTACGTGCAGGTGACGTACACGGGCGGACTTGCCACGAGCACGGCGAACCTGATCTCGAGCTATCCCGACCTCGCGCAGGCGTGCGACTTGCAGGTCGCCTACCTGCACCGCCGGCGCACTAGTCCCGGTGGCGACCTCAAGGTCGGCGACAGCTACACGGCGTACACGAAGGACTACGGCATCCTCGACGAAGTCCGCTCGACCCTCAACAAGTACAAGCGACTGACGCTGTGACGGAGGCGCGCGTAGACATCGACAAGCTGGTCGGCGTGCTGAAGAAGCTGCCGTCGGCTATCGATGTGGAGATGCGCAAGGCGTTCCGTCAGCACGGCCTGAACTTCCGAGCGTCGATGATCAAGGATCGCTTTGGCGGCTTCCAGAGCAGCGCGCCGCGTCCCGAGGGCGGCAAGATGCAGAACCGAACGGGCACGCTGCGCCGTTCGTTTGGTAGCGAGGTGGTCGGCGGTCTGGGCAAGGGCACGCCGCTGACGCTGGCGGTCTTTTCTTCGGGCGTGAAGTACGCGCGCATCCAGGAGTACGGCGGCGAGGTGCGGCCGAAGTCTTCCAAGTACCTGACCGTGCCGCTGCCGGACGCGATGACGAGGTCCGGCGTGGTTCGCGCGAGCGCGCGGCAACTCTTCCAGCAGTACCCCGACCAGATGTCGGTGGTGCGGAGCCCGAAGTCTGGGCAGCTTTTCATCGTGTCCGACGGCAAGCCCGGTGCAAGAAATCCTCGAGGCAAGAACGCCGAGACCCAGTGGCTGTTCGTGCTCAAGAAGTCGGTCGAGCTGAAGCCGCGCCTCGGATTCCGCGACCAGTGGGCCTCGGCCAAGATGCGCCAAGACCGCGAAAACCTTTTTAACGCGGCCATCGATCGCGCGGCCGCAAGGGCGGGAGCCGGCTGATGGCGACCGTCTACACCTGGACGATGTGCCCGGCGCGCTTGGTCGAGACCAGCCAGCGCCGCGCCGTGCAGTCGCCGATCGAGTCCGGCCAGAGCCGTGCCCGTCAGATCAACGAGCGCGCCCTACGGCGAT
>SXGS01386296.1_pt1 | contig 11105 bp, 10 predicted proteins | sample 3174681 | NCBI WGS metagenome assembly SXGS01 (sample SAMN11356861, study PRJNA531348) | freshwater metagenome | isolation source: freshwater sample F1-80 | place: China: Fuxian Lake, Yuxi | collected 2017-12-25 | reverse complement strand
TGCTTCCCCAAGGACGTCAAGGCAATCGTCAAGACCGCCGAGGACCACGGCTACGACTTCAAGATCCTCCACGCCGTCGAGGCCGTGAACGAGAGGCAGAAGTACGTCGTCGCCGAGCAGGTGAAGAAGCACTTCGGCGCTGACCTCAAGGGCCGCCACTTCGCCGTCTGGGGACTCGCCTTCAAGCCGCAGACCGACGACATGCGCGAGGCTCCGGCCGTCGTGGTGATCAACGAGCTGCTCGCCGCGGGCGCCACGGTCACCGCCTGCGACCCCGAGGCCATCCTCGAGTGCAAGCGCCACCACCTCGGCGATCGCATTCGCTACTCGGAGATGCCCATGGATGCGCTCGACGGCGCCGATGCGCTGCTGCTCATCACCGAGTGGAACGAGTTCCGCCGCCCTGACTTCGAGGACATCAAGCAGCGCCTGAAGTCGCCGGTGGTCTTCGACGGACGCAACATCTACCGCCGCAAGACCCTCGAGGAAGCGGGCTTCACCTACTACGGCATCGGTTGCTGAGACCGCTGGCCTGACGAACGCGCGGCCCGGCTCCCCGTCCTAGGGAGCCGGGCCGCGACGCTTCTCTGCCGGCGCTCGCGCCGCGGATCCCGCCGCGGCGCGCCGCCCATCGAATCTCGCCGTTCTCAACGCGCACGTTGAGGCGCGGTTCACGGCCGCGCTGCGAGCATGCCTCGCGCCGCTCGCAAGTTCGCAGGCGACGGCGAGTTGTGGCGCGAGCGAGCCGCGCGACGCCCGCATCCAGAAAACGGGGCTGGAGTCGCCGCGCGAGTGTTTCAAGATCGGTGCGACAGTCGCGACTCCGGGCCGGAACCCTGTCCGCGACCCACGATTCGCGCGGAGTTCGAGGGGAATTTGCATGCCGAGGAGCTTCAGGTCACGAAACCCAGAGCGAGCGCCGTTCTTCGACGGCATCGCCCTGAATGAGCGCGCCAAGCGCTCGGCCCACTGCTTCGCGAGGACCTACCGTGCGAGCGGTGCGCCTCGGGCGGGCTGCACGCCGCCGCGCCTGCTCATCGTCGGACCGCCGGGCAGTGGCCGCTACTCGCTCGCGCGCGCGACGGCTCGAGCGTGCGGCCTGTTCACGGTGCGCGTCGAAGCGAGGCAGTTCGGCCACCAGACGATCCCAGCGCTGGAGAGCTACCTCCGTCTCGTGCCGGAACCGCAGGCGGACGTGCAGTGGAATGCCGTCGTGCTCGAGCACGTCGAACGACTCGGGGACGGCAGCGCGGAGTCCGCCAACGCGAAGCGCTGGATCGCGCATTGGCTCGTCGGCACGTCGTTCGAGGCCGGTGGAGCGAAGGTCTGCTCCCGTGACGTGCTCACGATCGGCACCATCGATCTCGAGCCGTGGCTCCCGGCCGTGCGGCGGCGACTGATTCGGTCCTGCGCGGCGACGGAGAGCGAGCTGCGCGCAGGCTTCGACCTCGCGGACCTGCGTTCCCTCGCGGGTCCGCGCGAGCTCGCGGCCACGGGACTGGGCGACCTCTTCGGTGGCAGGTGCGGACGGACTTTCGACCACGTGCTCGGCATGGAGCGACCGCTCGCGCGCCACCTGCGCGCGCTGCTCGACGCCGAAGCGGCCAGCTCGGCCCTGAGAGAACTGCACATGAAGGCCGCGAGAGGCAGGCGACGACTGTTCGTGGAGTTCGCGGCGCGCGAGTTCCTGGTCGAGGCGGCCCGCAGAATCGGCGGCGGACTCGCAGGGCGCGAGCGCGCGTTGGACATCTACGTGCACGGTCTCGACTGCCCGGCACAGGAGACGAAGGCCAAGGGAGCCGAACGTGTGATCCTCGGACTGGACCCAGAGGGCGTCGGCCTCGCGCTGCGAGTCGAACTCGAGCCGCCGAGCAAGGCGGAGCAGGGGCGCCCGTGAGCGCAGCGCGACAGGTCGGCCCGCGCGAGATCCTGCTGGTCGCGGACGACGAGCGCATCGTCCGCATCGACATCGGTCGCGGCCTGGATGCGGCGCAGGCGCTGATGCAGCTCCTCGAAGGTGGCCTCGAGCGCATCACGCCGCGCGGGCTCCCTGCCGGGCTCGGCATGTACGTGAACGACGAGTTCCTGCATCGAGACGAGCTCGCCTTCAACGAGTCCGCGACGCGCCTCGCCGCGCGCGAGCGGCTCGACATCTTCGGTCATGCATGCATCGTGCGCGAGCGCGGTCCGAGCCTCGTCTCGCTGAAGGCCTCCGACCTCGCCGAGCTGGCGCGCACGCTGGGCATGAAGCTCGACGACTGTCCGAGCCAACTCGACGAGCACCTGCTCGCACGGCTGCGACACGCCCCGGAGCACGAACGACCCGACGAGACCCCGTTCAGCTCGCGACTGGACGAGCCCGCGATCGGACGACAGCTCGAGCTCGAGTTCGACGACAGCGGGGACATCCCGTTCTGACGCCGACTGGCGCGCACGGCGCGGATATTCCCGCCCGTGCTCGACCGCGCGCGTGGCGTCTCCAGTACATTCGTCGCTCGCAACGGCGTCGCCCCCCACGCTGCCTCCATGGAACTGCTGAGCGAGTTCGAGCGCACCCTGATCACGCGCAAGGAGCCCACGCGCACCTGCTTCGTGCTGGTGCTGTGCTGGCTGGCGCAGTGCGACGGGCACCTCGGCGAGGACGAGCGCGAGCTGCTGCGGCAGGTGACGGCGGGCAGTGGCCCGGAAGTCCAGCTCGAGGAGCTGCTCGGCATCGCGCGCCGCGCCACCACGGGCGACATCCAGCTCGCGCTCGAGATCCTGCGTGAGAGCAACCCAGCGATCCGCCGCCCGATCCTGCAGCTCGTGATCAGCCTCGCACTCGTCGACGGACACCTGCTCACGATCGAGAACCACATCGTGCGCCTGATGGCCGATGTGCTCGGACTCGGGCTCGACGGGCTCAACGACGCCTTCCGCGAGATGACCGGACACGACTTCCCCGAGCCCGAGGATCCCGGCGATCCGGTCTTCTGGGAGCGCCACCGCAGGGGCGCGAGCCCCTCGACGCGCGCGCAGGATCTCGCGGCCCTCGGCCTCGAGGGAAACCCGAGCACGGACGAGATCCGCGCCGCCTTTCGCAGGCTCGCGAAGGTGCACCATCCGGACCGCTTCGCCAGCGCGGGCCTGGAGGCCGTCAAGACCGCCGAGCTGCAGTTCAAGCGCATCCGCGCGGCCTACGAGAGGCTGGTGGGCGCGTGAGGAACCTCTACCGGGCTCTCGGGCTCGCATCGCACAAGGTCGACGAGGCGGAGCTGCGCGCGAGCATCGAGCGCTGCCCGAACGCGGAGCTTGCGCGCCGCGCGCGCGCCGTGCTGCTCGACCCCACGCGCCGGCGCTACTACGACGCCACGCTGAGCCAGCTACAGCACATCGCGCGCCTGCGCGCCAACCTCGGCCTGGCCAGCTCCCCCACGTGGACGCGCTCGGTCCCGGCGGGCGAGTTCGAAGTGCAGCCCGACGGCAACCCTTCGCGCTTCGAGTCGCTGAAATCGAGACTCGCGCTCTTCGGTCAGGCGGCACAGGCCGCGCAGGCGGGAAAGCGGCGCGGCAACGGCGGCTGCGGCTGCGTGCTCCTCGTCGGATTCGTGATCCTGATCTCGATCCTGTGGGACTCGTGCCACAAGTCGTCGCGCGACAGCGCGAAGTCCTCGCGCGCGACGGAGCGCGCGTTCTCGGCGCCGGCACTGGTCCTGCCGCGGACAGGCCAGCTCTGGGGCCGGGACACCCCGGTGGCTCCGCTCAAGATCACGACGCGGGACGCGACCTACGCGTACTACGTGAAGCTCGTGTCGCCGGGCAGCAATGTCGCGCTGGCCGAGTACTTCATCCGGCCGGGTGAGCCTCTCGACGCGCTCGCTCCGCTCGGCAACTACGAGCTGCGCTACGCCGCCGGCCAGACTTGGTACGGCACGACCCACCTCTTCGGGCCCGCGACGAGCTGCAGCCGCGCGGACTCGCTGTTCGAGTTCCGGGAGATGCCGGACGGCTACAGCGGCTACACGGTCGAGCTGTTCCTGCAGGTCAACGGGAACCTGCGCACGAGAGAGCTCGCGCGCGAGGATTTCTAGCGCCGGATCGGCTCGGGCTGCGCGTCGGCACGGGCGCGCCGGCGTGCCACGGCGCGTTCGAGCAGCGGAATCGAGCGCATGGAGTCGAGGGCCGCGCGCACGGCCTCGCCGAGCCGAGTCTCCTCGGCGAGGAGCGGCGCGAGCGAGGCACGGCAGGTAGCGAGCACGCCGGCGGCGGCTTCGAGGTCGTCGATGCCGACGTAGAGGGCGCACCACTCGTCGAAGGCTCGGACTCGATCGAGCGCATGACCCGCGCGCTCGGTGGCGCGGCGCAGCCAGCGCTCGGCGTCCGAGAAGCGGCCGAGCTGCGCGTAGGTCTTGCCCACCCACAGGGCAGCCTCGTCGCGGCGCCGCGGCGGAGCGCTCGGGTCCGCGGAGAGTGCGAGGTAGAGATCGAGCGCACGCTCGCCATTGCGACGCCGACGCTCGATGTGCGCGGCCTCGAGCGACGCCTTGGCTCGCAGTGTGGGATCGGGAGACTCGGCGCGCACGAACTCGAGCTCGCGCAGCGCGACCGGGTCCTCCTCGAGGATGCGCAGCTGCTCGGCGGCGCGGAACGCAGCCTCGGCGGCGAGCGCACGCTCGAACGGGAAGCGCGCACGTACGGCGACCCACGCGGCGGCTGCTGCACGGCGCGCCGCGGGCTGGGATACGGCGCGTGCCTCGCGGATGCGAGCGGCGACGGAGACGGCGTGCTGCCACTGCTCGGCGGACGAGGCGAACGCTGGCACGGATGCCAGATCGCGCTCGAGCTCGGACGGCAGGGCGCAGGCGATCAGAGCGGGCAGCAGGTACGGGTGCATGGCTAGCACTGCTCCTCGCGACGCGCGCGCGACGCCGCGCAGGCGAGCGGCCCGTCGAGCGCGCGGCCGAGCCGACGGCGCATGCGATACAGGCGGTGCTTGTCCATGCCGGAAGCGACCGCCACGCGTGCGCCCGTGGGCGTCACGGAGTAGTGCGACTCGAGCGAAGCGCGCTCCTCGACATGCATCTGCTGCAACGCATCGCGCAGCAGGGCGAGCGCCGTGTCCTTGGCGACCACATGCGTCCCGAGCTGCCAGCGCTCGTCGCCCGGCTCGCCCACGCAGTCGGCCGCAGGCTCGGCCGCGGCGACGAGGTCGAGCTCGTCGGAGAGCTCGCAGCGCACCCGGCCGTCCCGTCGACCACGGTCGGCGAGCGCGTTGGCGGCGATCCTCAGCACCCACGCCTCGAGCCGGCGCGGACTGCGACCGCGGAGCCGCGAATGTACGGCCCGCAGCAGTGTCTCTTGCACGAGGTCCTCGACCTCGTGTCGATCCGCGCAGCGCCGCGCGCCGTAGGCACGCACCAGCGGCGCGAGCTCGGCCAGCCCTCCCCAGCAGTCCTCCACCCGTTCGTTCGACATAGCTTCGAGTTCTCCTGCGCCGCAGTCGCTCGCGCGGCGCGGGGCAGGAGACGCTCGTGGTGCGAACTCGTGGCGCTGTGGAGAACGGCGCGGAGAACGGGCGCACGGACCCTGGAATCGGAACCGGGGAAGTCGGGGCGGTGCGCGAGCTCCGCGAGCCCGGCTTCACCTGTGCGGCGAGCGGTCCACGGAGAAGTCCCACGGAAGCGTCGCGGGCGGCGGGGCGCCGAAGCACCCCGCCGCCCGCGGTGGAAGCAGAGTCCGTGACCGGGACCTAGCGACGAGAATCGCGCGCCTTGGCAGCCCACTCGGAGCCGGGGTACTCGGTGACAAGCATGCGGTACATCTTGGTCGAGCTCGGCTTGGCCGCCTCACCCATGAACTCGAACACCTTGCCGGCCTGATAAAGGGCGCGCGGCACGTAGCGCGTCTGGTCCTTGTAGACGACGACCACGCGCAGGTAGTTGAGCACCGCCTCCTCGAGGATCGCCGACGCGTCGCCGTTGGCGCGCAGCTTGTCGACGGCCTCCTGAAACAGGCAGTCGCCCATCCCCGCGTAGGCGCCCGCGAGGGTCGCGCCGTCGGCCTTGGGGTCCTTGGTGACCTGATCGTAGAGCTTGCGGGCCTTGCCGAAGTCCTTGGTCTCGCCCTCGATGTAGGTCTCGGCCTCGAGCACGCGCGCGCGGTTGCGCACGGCCGGGAAGGTCGAGCCGGCCTGCGTACCGATCTCGATGTAGCGATCGCGACGGGCCTGCGCCTTGGCGTTGCCTAACTCGACCTCGAGCATCTCGGCCTGCAGGCGGAAGGCGTCGGACAGCGCCTTCGACTGGACGAGGGCCTTGAGCGCGGCCGCGGTGGCGACGGCCTCATCGCCCTTCTTCAGGTCGCGCTGGGCGCCGGCCTTGGCGACGAAGGCGAGCGGCACGTAGCGCGACTCGGGCACCTTCGAGGCGAGCAGGTCGGCGAGCGAGACGACCTTCTCGAGCGACTCCTTGCTGCTCATGGCTTGGTGGGTCTCGATGGCGCGGTACAGCGCGTAGCCCGGGGCCCAAGCCTGCTTGTCCTTTTTGTTGGTGCCCGAAAACACCGTCTCGGCGAACTCCTCGAAGCCGTCGGCGGCCGACTCGAGGTTGCCTTCCTCGAGGTCGGAGTGGGCCGAGGCGATCAGGCCCGGGACCTTGTTCGTGTAGTTCACCGACAGAACCTGATCCGCGGCGATGTTCTGCTCGCCGGCCTTGCCCTTGGCCTTGTAGAGCACCCCGCCGAGGGTCTCGTTGGCGATCTCGACGTCCTCGAACGTCTTGCCGTCGGTGGTCGTGATGCGGTCGGCGAGGGCCGGGGTGGCGCAGGCGAGGAGGGCGAGGAGCGCCGCGGGGCGGAGATTGCGCATGGATGGAACCGGGGGTCGGGCCGGGGGACCGGGGGATACCCGCCGGGGCGGCGGGGGTTACGGCCGCCCTAGGGGCCGCGTGGGGCGCGGAGGATACGGGGGGGCCCGGAAAACTGTCAACGCGGGCTGCAGGCGGGGTCGCGCGGGGCGTCGGGGCCGCGGCGAATTCCCTCGCCGCGCGCCGCGTCGCCGGGCACTCCGCCGAGGCGGCGGAAGCTGATCAGCTCGGCCGCGACCGCCACCGCGATCTCCTCGTGGGTGCGCGCGCCGATGGCGAGCCCCATGGGCGTCCGCGCGCGCTCAAGGAACGTGGCGGGGACGCCGCGGGCCGCGAGTTGCTCGAAGAGCTGCACCTTCTTGGCCTTGCTCCCGATCATGCCGAGGTACTTCGGCCGTGCGCCGGCGCGCGCGAGGGCCTCGAGCACCTCGCCGTCCTTGTCGTGGCCGCGCGTGACCGCGATCACGTACAGGTCCTCACCGGGCGCGAAGCGCGCCGCTAGCTCGCCGAACTCGCCGCACAGGTGCAGGTCCGCATCCGGATGGCGCTCGCGGGTCACGAACTCGGCGCGATCGTCGGCCACCGTGACGTGGAAGCCGGTCATGTGCGCGAGCTTCGCGATCGCTCCCGAGACGTGACCGCCGCCGAAGAGCACGAGGCGCGGCACGACGATCGGCTCGACGAAGATCTCGAGCTGGCCGCCGCACAGGAGCCCGCTGTCGGGGTAGTCGCGCTCGTTGAGCGCGAAGGCGAGCGTGCGCGAGCGCTCGTCCTTCATCGCCGCGAGCGCGGCCTCGAGCACCTCGGCCTCGAGGCATCCCCCCCCCACCGTGCCGACGAAGCTGCCGTCGCGCCGCACGAGCATCTTCATCGTCGTCTTGCCCGGCGTGGAGCCGACGGTCTTCGTGATCGTGCACAACGCGCACGGCTCGCCAGCGCGCTGCAACCGCACGATCTCCTCGTAGACGTCCGACATGCCATTACTCTAGCGCGCCGGGGTGCGGTCGCGCTCAGCGCCAGAAGTAGTGCCAGCCGGCGTCGAGCGTCGCCAACTTGCCCGGCTCGAGCCGCAGCTCCCAGCGGAACTCTCCGAAGCCATTGAAGCGGAACCACCAGTAGGGCCAGCTCCACCAGCCCCACCACGACACCGCGCGCGTCTCGCCCCACAGGGATGCGAGATCGAGCTGGCGCATGGTTCCACCCTGCCCAACCGAGGCGGTCGTGCCGAGCACGCGTCGACGCACCTCGATGTCGAGGGTGCGCTCCTTCTCGTTGCGCAGCGTGATGGCACCGGCGATATCGACGCGGCCGTAGCGCTCGTTGTTCCACTGCTCCGCATCGGGCACGCGACCGCGCTCCCGCTCCTCGAGCTCCACTCGCACATCGATCGCCGAGTTGATCGCGAGATCCGTCTCGAGTCCGCTCGGGGTGTAGCGCAGCTCGCCCTGCGCCAGCACGCGTCCATTGAGCAGCACCAGCGCCGGTCCCGTCGTCAGCGGTATGTCCGACGCGTTGCGCAGGCGCAGCGCATGCATCACCTTCGGTGCGGCGAGCGCCTTCGCGAGCTCCACCACGCGTTCGCTCTGTAATTGCTCGCGCAGCTCCATCGGCGGAGAGAACGGAATCTCGAGCGTGTACACGTCGCGGTACGAAAGCTCGAACTCGCGCAGCGGCAGGGTCATGCGCTCGCCCTTGGCCAGCGTGACGCGCTCGATCGTGAACACGAACAGATCCTCGGCGGCCCCGCCGCTCACCCCCGCGGCACTGTCACCTGCGGCACCGTCACCCGCGCCATCGCCCTCCGCACGGAAACCAGCGACCTGCGTCCGGAGCGAGTTCGAAAGGACGTTGCTGAAGCTCTGCACGTAATCCATCTGCGCGGAGACGCGTGCAAGGTCGTGCTCGAGCGCGATAGGGTCGATCAAGTCGGCATAACGGAAGCTCGGAACGCCGACCACGAGGTGCACGGTCGCATCGACGAGGTCGATCAGGTCATTCTGCAAGGCCGCCTGGAGCTGCACGCGCGCGCGACCCGCACCGTCGATGTCGAGCTTGTAGCTCGGGATCCAGCGTAATCCCTGCTGCACGTAGACCACGCCGACCTTCGCGTCGACGCCGCCACCGTCGATCCGCAGCGTGAGCCGCTCCTTCGTCTCCTTGCGGCGCAGCGTGCGGACCGGCGTGCCCTCGATCTCGATCCATCGCACGGAGCCGAGCGGAAGCGCGCGCGCACCGACCTCGCTCTCGACGACGAGGATCGAGGCGCTCGCATCGGCATCGGCGCGACGCTTCAGCGGCCGCAGGACACCGGCGAATTCCTCGCCCTGGACGTCCTTGACCCGCGCCTTGCGTCCCATGTTGGCCTCGACCAACTCCTGCAGGTCCACCACGTCCGCATCCGTGTCCGATTCGACGCGCGCAGCTCTCGCATGCACAAGCTGCGCCCCGCCGCTCGCATAGGGCCAGAAGGTGCCGAGCACCGGAGTCGGGAGCTCGTCGAGCACGACCGAGCCGCGGTGATCGGCGGGCAGCGGCTCCTCGCGCAGTACGTACGCGTGCCCGTCCTTGAACACCGTGACCTCGCGTACGGGCAGGCTGGCCGCAGCGGCGACCGGACTCTCGACGCGCGCGGCGGCACAGGACACGAGAGCGAGCGAAAGGGATACGAGAAGCACAAACGGGCGCATGCGGATTCTTCTTTGCAGTGAGCATCAAGGCCAAAAGAAACCGACCCCCAAGTTATCGACGCAGCTCGCTCTGATTTCTTCCCCAACCTGGTGTAGGGGCCCTGTAACGAGGCGAGCATCGGTACGATGTGGCACCCCGCTACGGAGAACGCCTGCTTGCAACTTCGCTTCGCGCTGCTCGTCCTTGCCCTCTCAGTCGGCTGTTCGTACTCCTCGGAGTCCGCGCGCGAACCCGCGAGCACGCTGGAGTCGGCTGTCGACCGCTCGCTCTTCGATGGCCAGTCGCTCGCGAACTGGGACGGCGACTCGCGCTTCTGGCGCGTCGAGAACGGCTGCATCGTGGGCGAGAGCACGGCGACGAATCCGTGCGATGCGACGACGTACCTGCTGTGGCGCGGCGACGAGGTCACGAACTTCGAGCTCTCGTTCGAGTACCGCATCGTGGGCGGCAACAGCGGCGTGCAGTTCCGCAGCGACGATCGCGGCGGCTGGCAGGTGGCCGGATTCCAAGCGGACATCGAGGACGGTCCTAATTGGACTGGCTGCCTGTACGAACAGGATGGCGCGGGCGTCGTCGCGACACGCGGCGAGGGCGTGACGCTCGACGGTGCCGGTGCGCGCAAGGAACGCTTCGCGGATGCGAGCGAGCTGCTCGCCAGCGTGCGCAAGCAGGACTGGAACCGCTACGTGATCCGCGCGCACGGCGAGCAAGTCGAGCTCGAGATCAACGGACACGTCACGGCCAAGGTGACGGACCTGCGAGCCACGCGACGGCTCGGTGGGAAGCTCGCGCTGCAGCTGCACGCGGGTCCGCCGATGCGCGTGGAGTACCGCGGCCTGCAGCTCCAGAGACTGCCGGATTCCGTTCCAACGCCGGTGGTCGCGAGCGCGTCAGGGACCGACGGCAAGAACCAATGGTCGCCCCGCTTCGATGGCGCGCGCCCACAGTGGCTGTGGACCTCCGCCGAGTCACCGGAAGGCGACATGGTCGCGCTGCGCCGCGAGTTCGAGCTCGTGGGCGAGCCGACCCGCGCGCTGCTGCGCTGCAGCGCGGACAATCACGTGCGAGTCTTCCTCGGCGACGAGCTGGTGCTCGCGCACGACGACTGGTCGCAAGCGGTCGAAGTCGACGTCACGAGGCAAGTCCGAAGCGGCGCGAACTCGCTCGTCGCGCTGTGCCGCAACGACGGAGGGCCCGCAGGCGCATGGTTCGAGCTCCTTGTCGAACGCAAGGACGCCAAGCCCCTGCGCTTGCAGTCGGACGGCAGCTGGGCGGTGCAGCGACTCGCGGCGAACGAGGAGTGGGAGAGTTGGAAGCCAGCACAGCACGCGTGGCGACTTTCTCCGCCGTACGTCGTCGGGAGCTTCGGAGTCTCGCCGTGGGGCTCGCTCTCGTGGGAGCCGCAGCCGCAGGAAGAGGTCGAGCAACGCGCCCTCGCTGCCGAGGAGCTCACGCTGCTGCCCGGCTTCCGCGCGCAGCTGCTCTACTCGGTCCCGCGTTCCGAGCAAGGCTCGTGGGTCTCGCTCGCCGAGGATCCAACCGGACGTCTCTACGCCAGCGACCAGTACGGCGCTC
>SXGS01498523.1_pt1 | contig 11106 bp, 9 predicted proteins | sample 3174681 | NCBI WGS metagenome assembly SXGS01 (sample SAMN11356861, study PRJNA531348) | freshwater metagenome | isolation source: freshwater sample F1-80 | place: China: Fuxian Lake, Yuxi | collected 2017-12-25 | reverse complement strand
CTTGGCATTGTATCATTGTTCTGCAGCCTTCTTGCCAGTATCGGACTGATCACGACGATCGGCTTGGCGGGTTTCATCGAGGTCAATACACCTGGTGGCATAGACGAAGCTGAAAATACGGCAATTATTCTCGGGCTGACGATGTTTGGCTTTTTGTTCCTTGCTTTCATCAGTTTGGGCCTTGGCGTCGGCGCGCTCTGCCAAAGTGACCGAAGAAAGCTGTTTCCAATTTTGGGAATTGTTTTTTCGGCGCTAGTAATAGTGATAACGATCGCCCTAATGGGAATCGGAATGAGCATGGAATGAATTTTAGTAACAGTGCCGTGCTGCCAAGCTAACTGTATGCGTTACGCTATTGCCTCTATGACAATTCGACCATCGACCAGTGGCATAGCGCGTCCGGTGCGGTCGGGGATTGTCATTTCATGATCGATGCCGAGCAGATGGTACATCGTGGCTTGTAAATCCTTGGGGCTGATCGGGCGCTCGGCAACTTCGGCGCCTTGGCTGTCGGATGCTCCAACAATTCGCCCACGAGCCACACCTCCTCCGGCAACGAGCGTTGTATAGACGTTCGACCAATGGTCGCGACCGCCTCCTTGCGCTTTGTTGATCTTGGGCGTTCGACCATGTTCACTGGTGCATACGACCAACGTTTCGTCAAGCAACCCACGTTGGTCCAAGTCGGTGATCAGACCATACCAACCCATATCGAATCCCGGACACAGTTCGTCTTTCATGCGCGGATAATGATTCCAGTGCGTGTCCCAACCCATTCCCGCCAGTCCATACTCGTCCCAGAACACCGATATCACCCGCGTACCCGCTTCAACCAGGCGGCGCGCGGCCAAGCATGATTGTCCGAACAATGTGTGACCGTATAAATCGCGAGTCATGTTTGGCTCTAGACGCAGGTCGAGCGCCTTGGCCAACTCATTCGACTGCAGCAGAGCGAGCGCCGAGGCCTGATGCTTACTCAAGGAAACTGCGGCCAAGGAAGACTCCAGTCGCGGACGCGCATCGTTCAGTTGCTGCAAGATCGAACGACGCGTATTAAGTCGATCGACCGTCACATCGCTGCCGGTCAACTGCGCAGCAGGTACTTGAAAAAAAGCGTCGCGAGCAAGCCCCATATATGGATCGTTATCGTCGAACACCATATCGCGCAGCACCTTGCGGTGCCCCTTGGTGGCTTGTCCGACGTAATCGGTCCAGACCGGATCATACTGGCTGCCCAAGTAGGCTGCATACGGACCCGCGCGCGGCACTTCGCCAACTCGCCGACTGCTAAACCGAAATGGTAGTGCGATATTCTGCGGAATTGATGGAGGCGTGGTCCGATGTTGGTCTTCGACGTATTCGACTACCGATCCGAAAAACGGCCAGTGACGCGGGTCGCGCGGCGCCAACTCCATCGCCACGTCGATCGCCGCGACACCAGTCAACGCAAAGGCGACGCCGTGCAATGGATACGGATGTGTCATCGACCGCAGTACCGTACACCGATCCATTACCTTGGCATGGTTGGGCAGCAACTCGCACACTCCGCACCCAGGTAGGCTCGATGCAATGCTCCCCAATTCGCCGCGAATCTCCATGGGTGCGTTGGGTTTCGGATCGCACCACTCCAATTGGCTTGGCGCGCCATACAAATGAATCAGAATTACCGATTTGGCTTTCCCGAAACTGGCAGGTCGATTCGCGCGCGATTGTGCGCTAGCCTCCTGCAGCCGCAGAATTTCCGCCAGCCCAAGTCCAGCAATTCCCAATCCACCAACGCGCATCGATTCTCGGCGAGTGACACCGTTGCACAGTTTCTTTGGAGAACCCAAGATGCGAAGCATGGATCACCTCACGCAAACAAACAATTGTTCAAACCTTCCGCGTTCCCTACCTACTACGCAGTCATAGCGCGACGGATGCTCACCAGCAGTTTCTTGGTGGCTTTGATACCAGCATATTCATCGAGGTTTTTGCCTTCGTACTCGATACCAATATATCCGTTGTAGCCAGCATCGACGACTATTTTCATCATTCGTTCGTAATCGATCTTGGTTTCTTTTCCCGATGCGTCGAAGTCGTAGCTCTTGGCGCTGACGGCCTTGGCGTAGGGCATCAACTCAGTAACACCTTGATAGCGATCGTAGTCGTAGAAATTGCCGAAATCGGGCAATGTTCCGCAGTTTTTTAATCCGACAGTTGCAATGGTTTCGGCCAACCATTTTCCGTTAGAGCTGAGCCCGCCGTGATTCTCGACGATCACGTTGATGTCACGGTCTTTGGCAAATTCGCTGAGACGCCGCAGCCCATCGGCGGCCAGTTTCTTCGATTCTTCGTAGTCCTTAGTCGATTGCGCATTAACGCGAATCGTCGTGCAGCCGATCGCTTTGGCAGCTTCGACCCAGCGATAGTGATTTTCTACGGCCTTCTGACGCTTCGCAGAATCAGAATCTCCCAGAGCTCCTTCGCCATCGATCATGATGAGCAACGCTTTGACGTTGTGCTCTTGCTGGCGTTTGACTAACTCGGCCAAGTAAGCCTTATCTTCCGCTTTGTCCTTAAAGAACTGATTGACGTACTCGATCGCCCCAATCTTGAATTCCTCTTTGGCGGTTTTGGCGAAATCTTTGTTGTCGAGTTTGCCGGCATTCAAGGTCTTGTGCAATGACCATTGAGCGAGCGAAATCTTGAACTTAGGCGCGCCCTTTTTCGCTCCCTTCTTCTTGCCTTGCGCATTCTGAGCGTAAATATCATCGGACAATGATAGTAGTGAAGCGCCGGCGGTCGCGGCGGTGGCTAGGCGCAGAAAATCGCGGCGTGGGAGAGCGTGACTCATCGTGATTCCTCATTGTCGGTTAAGTGTAATTTGGTAAGGAGCTACATCATATTCGTAATTTGGGAAACCAGCAATTGTTTGCTGACCTGAAGCCATGACAATCCTGAGGCGACTAACCACTTTTTTCAGGTAGCGCTCCCTACAGACTTTGTAGATATTGGATTGCATAACCAACTTCAGTTACAGGCGCGTCGCATCGGTCGCGGTCCACAATGTACCACCCTCGATATTGACGCTCTTCTAATCGCCCGATGATCTCTGGAAACTCGGCGGAACCTTGGCCGAGAGCCACTTCGATACCTCGTTTGCGAGCCAGATCGCGGACCGCATCTCTTGAGCAGACGTGCACAACCCAGGGTGCGCACATCTGGAGAGCTTGTTCGGCAGAGAAACCGTTGAGAATCAAGTTGCCAGGATTGAAAGCGATTCCCAGTGTTGGCTCTTGGAGATTGCCCAACAAGCTCGCGAGCCGTTCACCAGGCTCCGCGCCAGTCTCCGCAGCCAACACTGCTCCGACGTGTTGGCCATATCGAGCAAGATCGCACAGGCACGAACGCAGTTGGTCGGCTGACGGATCGAGAGGATCTTCGGGAACGACTCCAATCTGATTGACGACGACCGAAGCGCCAAGCGTGTGCGCGAAGCGCATCGCCAGCTTGGTCGCTTCCATACGTTTGTCCAGATCGTCAGCCACGTCGTATCCTCGTCGCGTCAAAAACCTAATCGCTGCAACCCGCAAATTCAGATCGTCCAGCATTTTCCGTAGCTGCCTACGACCGGTATCTGAAAGTTCTTGTGGACGAAGACCAGTACGCGCGTCGATTTCCACGCCAGAAGCTCCCAAACGCGCTGCCGTGTGCAAAGCTTGTTTGAAGGGTAATCGCAAACACTCCAACTGAATCCCTATTCTCAATTGCGGCACAATGTTTCCTCGTATCGCTAGATTCCAAATCTCCAAATCGACGACGCAGTTACGCGGTTCCAGTCCAAGTGCTGTCAGCGATTGCTCGAGCGATTCCGCTGGTAACCAACCTAGGGCAAATTTGGCGTTGCTGAAATTCCTAGGGCGTGCGCGGCCGGACAGTCAGCTCGATAGAACCATCGCGATTAGCATGTGTTGCCTGCTGATTACAATCGCGTCAGTGCCCGAGTTCGGTTTCGCCGACGATCTCCAAGCAAAGAGAATTCAAAGCTGGAAATTTCAGCGTAACGAGGATCGCAACTCTGACCAGTGGCCTGACGGATGGCGGCGACAAATCGGTCGAGAATATCCCCAATATATTCCGATACAAATCGTTCCGAGAGATTTGGCAAAGTTTAACCAGTTTATAGATGCCCAGCACACAACGGCGCGACTTTGGTCAGCGGCTGAGCAAAAAGAACTGAGATTGCCACAGACCATCGAGTCAATACCGGAATCCCTGGCAGCCGTGCTCGACAACTTGGAGCACAACAATCATTGTCTAGAAATCCGCATGGACGGGGGCAAAGTCGAGCTGGAAAGCGCCCCGTTTGAACTCGACGCTCGTTTTGGCTACAGCGTCGAAGGCGAAGTATCTTGCGATACGTTAGATGGCTATCGAGCTTGGTTCGAGTTGTCGCTGTTGAACAGCCAGCAAAAACTGCTGCGCACTCAGGCCGCGCCAAGTGTCTCGGGAACCAAACCATGGAGTATCGTATCGACTCCAATGTTCGATAACCAACTGTCGGAATTGCAATACGGCAAGCTCGTGATCAAAGTCGAACCCACGAGCGCCGCGCGAATCACCGGCAAAGTTCGTTTCGATGCTTTGCATTTAGTGCGCATCCCGCGACTGACTCTTTCATGCAAGGCTCCGAGTCACGTGACATCGCCCGCCGAGCCGATTGAAATTGTCTGCCACGCAACAGGTTTGCGATCCGACGACAACGAAGTCTTTTTCCAACTGGTCGATCACACTGGGAAAATCATCCAGCAGCAGAAGGTCAAATTGAAGCTGAACTCTGCCACACTATCAAACGAACTCGCCAAGGCTAAACCAGAGAAAACGCCAAGTCCCAAGGCACCGCATTACGTCAGCCGTTCTAAATCGAACGGTCGCACGCCAGGCGCTTTTGGCGCACTTCCGCTGGTCGACGGGACCGCGTTGTGGAAACTGGCTCTTCCTCTGCCCGGGTATTATCGTGTTCGCGTAGACCTAGGCGAAGCGTCTCGACGAATGAGAACGCGCGAAATCTCAGTTGCCGTAATCGAACCCGGCTTAGCTGCAACATCCAATCCATTTGGTCTATCATTTCCGCCGTTTAGTAGCACACTGACGCCCAGTGATGTTCCACGGCTGATTCAAACCGCTGGCGCCAATTGGGCAAAGTTCCACATTTGGTTCGAAGCCGATCAGACATCCCATGCGGAGCAACTATCTTGGTTAGTTGAACGTTTGCATTCCCTGAACATCAAAAATATCGGCAAAGTCACCAAGCCAACAGTTACGCCAACTGGGATGGCCGCCACCAGAGACTTGGCCATGGCGAACTACTTCCAACCGAACTCGAATTGGGAAACGGAATTGGAACCGATCGTCCTGCGAATGTCTATGAAACTAGTTTGGTTTCAGATCGGCGACGATCATGATTTGGGATTCATTTCGCAGCCAACCGCCAGCCAGGATGTCGCGGACTTGCGATCGCGCATCCAAGCCTACAGCCAAGAAGAACTGAGTCTGGCAATTCCATGGAAATGGACAGAAGCTCTGCCAAGTGACTCGACGAGCAGTTGGCAAGCCACTCAGTTTGTCGTTCAGCCCGAGTTGTCGGCACCGGAGCTGGCCAGCCATTTCGCGGAGAAACCCACACACAACATGATTCGCTGGGGTACGCTCGACCCGTTGCCAGCGGATCGATACACGACGCTTGATCGCGTTCGCGACTTGTGCGAACGCATGATCGCCGCGAAACGCTTGGGCGCCGAAGCCTGCTTTGCAACACAGCCGCTCGACAAACAACGAGGGATCTTCAATCCGGATGGTACCGCAGGAGAATTACTGATTCCATTTCGAAGTATGGCCTTGAACTTCGGCGGTGCAAAGTACGTGGGTACGATCGATATGCCCAGTGGCAGTATCAATTATGTCTTCCGCAACGGCGATGATGGCGTCATGATCTTGTGGAACGATCGCGATGTCGTCGAGAAATTGTATCTGGGCGATGATGTGAAAGGGCACGACGTATGGGGACGAACCGTCGAAGTCCAAACTCATCGTGAAACTTCCGAACGCACGGAACAAAGCCTCGACGTCGGAGCATGGCCACTAATCCTATCTGGAATTAGTATTCCCGTAGCCGAATGGGGACGAGCGTTTCAACTAAAGTCAAAGAATCTCGATAGTTCGGTTGATCAGACGAAAGTCTTGCAAATGACGCTCGCCAATACCTTCGGACAAGCTGTCAGTGGAAAAGTGCGCGCGGTCGCTCCGTCGCTTATTCAGCCGACCAGTCCTGCTATGCAGTTCCAGTTGCACGACGATAATCCAAGGGATTTGGAAATGCCCATCGTCTTGACGTCGAATGCCTCCGCCGGCAATCATACCGTGCGGTTCGATTTCGATATCAATGCCGATCGCCGATACCAATTCAGCATGTATCGCCAGATCACTCTCGGCCTGAACGATGTGCAAATGGATTGGACGCTACAGCGCCAGGCCGATGGCCGAACGGTGCTCAGGTTGGAATTGCAGAATCACACGGCAGACGCAGTCAGTTTCGACTGTAAACTCTTTCCGCCTGCCCGTCCCTATCAGCGATTTCAAATTTCCCGCGCGAATCCTGGACGTACGTTGCGAGAGTTTTGGGTAGCTCTGCCTATGGATATCGAATCCAAAGAATTTTGGTTGCGCTGCGAACAAGTTGGCACCAACCGCGTGCTCAACTTTCGTGTCGAAGCAACGCAGTAACATCGGCGGGATCTCGCGTTCAATGGATGTTGCGCCGGTCTATCAGTCGACCAACAATGCATGTACTGAATCACGCTTGAGATAGCGCGAGCACAATACATACATCACGATTTTGCCGATCCCATATAACAATGTAAAAACGAACGCAACCACCAGCGAAACGACCATGATTGTTCCGATGGGGAATTCCTCTGGGATGTCCGCCGATTGAAAACTATTGAAACCTTTGATCATCTGAAAATTTAGCCATGCGGCGAATCCTAAGCGGACAATTTCGTAGATCACGCACGCACTGCAAACCTGGATTCCTAACTTGGCCGCGAATCGCTTTTTCTTCGACAGTCCCAAGCCGGACCAAACTAACAGGCCGCTCAGCACCACATTGACCAATCCCACTAGGAATCCAACGGCGTTGAACTTTTGCATCTCCTGCATTTCAGCGTTGAGCTCGTCGACTGGGTTTCTTCGCTTGGCACGTTTTGTAGGTAGCACTTCGAACGGCACTGCGATTGCTTTGTCTTCAATGTCAGCCTGTTCTTGCTTCTGATCAGTTTGATCCGATTTCGGTGCGATCTCTTTCTGGCTGGGAAGTTCCTCAACCTTGACGTCGGATGCAGGTTCGAACTCAGTTTCGACGTCGTAGAGATTGGGAACGAAGTATTGCACCGCCGCTCCAATCAGGAGGCCTGGCAGAGTCAACAGTCCGAGAATTCCAAAGACGATGAACAATGTCGAAATCGTTCGCAAACCCTTTTCGCCTGCTTGCGGCGTATATTGCTCGTGTTGAAGGGCCTGAGTCGTTGCGGCAAACGGATTGGTAATGGGAGGAAGTTCGTTGGCCATGCAGTTGCCTATTTACCATGAATTTTTCGATAGTCGTTTAACGCTCGCACCAGTCGATCGATATCGTGCGCATCATTGTAAGCGTGCGTACTGACCCGTATTCTACCACTTCGAACACTTATCACGACACCTTGCGATAGGCAGAATTTTCTGGCGTTCGAATAGTCTCCACCAGGCCATGTGAGTGTCATAATTCCGCTGCGATGTCCATCGGCAGGCAGTTGAACACAGTACCTTGCCTCAGTCAATTTTTCGTGCAATAAATCCACGTTGGTTAAAATCGAGCTGGCGATCGGACCATTCTCTAAATGCGTGCCACAATCCAATAACAATCGCACGCTTTCTCCGAGTGCCATCATGCCCACCATGTTCGTCGCGCCACCCTCGTATCGCGCTGCGCAGCGTCTTAGCTTTGTGGCGCTCGGGTTGAACTGAAAACTATCTTCAAGGCTATTCCATCCAACCATGATTGGTTGCAGTCGCTCAAGATGTGCTGCGTCCACAAAGAGAATACCCGCTCCTTCGGTTCCCAACATCCATTTGTGGCCATCCGCAGCTAAGAAATCGACCCCTAGTTGTTTAACATTGATCGAAAACGCTCCCAGCCCCTGAATCGCGTCCAAGCACACCAAAGCGCCAGCGCGATGAACGATTTCAACGAGTTGCACCAGATCGATTCGATAGCCAGTTACAAACCCAACCCAACTGATCGCGACGATCCGCGTGCGAGCATTGATGAATTGTTTCAGTGCCGCGAGATCGACCTCGCCCGAGGGCTCGACAGGAAACTCGCGAACTTCAACTCCAAGCCGCGCTAAATTGTGCCAGGGAACTTTGTTAGCAGGAAATTCATTGGCTGGCACGACGACATTGTCGCCAGGCCTCCAAGGAAATCCTTCGGCCACCATTCCAATGCCAGTGGAAGTATTGGCTACCAGCGCTATCTCGTCTTGGCTGCATCCCAGCAACGTCGCGCTGTCGCGTCTCAAGTCCTCGACGCGTTTGCTCCAATCCAGCCATGCAACGTCCCCACCCCTACTGGCTTGTTCGGCAAACTGGCAAATCACCAAAGCGCTCTGCCGTGGCAGGGGAGCAACTGCGGCATGGTCGAAATACGCCAGCTCCTGGCTCACCTGCATTTGCTGGCGGAGATAAACGGTATTCTGCGGAGTGTTTGACGAGTGAATCATTAGTGGGGAATGGCTATCTCTTGACATTCGCCATTCGCTACGAAGCGGGTTTCTGGCGCGCATGGGGTAAACGTCTGGCCTTCCTCCACGTTCTTTTGCCGATGTCCTTCGATGCAATGCCCAAAGATCTCGTGGAAGAATACACCGCTGGCACGGTTCAGTAAGATGGCTGGTCCCGTGTACGGCTCGACGACCGGTGCAGCGCGCAGCGCCAGCACCATCTCGATCACGCGCCGAAATGCTTCCTGCATCTGCTGGTCGGACGGCAATCCCGACTCCGACGCGCAATTGAAGATAAAGCTATGACTCAAGTCCATCCCATCATCAGCTTTAGTGCTGGCCGAGACATATACTCGCAGTCGCTTGGTGCCGGTCTTTAATCTGCTCCCTTCACTGCTGACGAAGTAACGATTCTCGGCTGAGCCAGCGATCGCGACCGTCGAATCATAGATCAGCGGATATTTCAGCGCCAACCGCGAAACCTGCCGCAGTCGATTCGCCCAATCTGTGCGATCCAGTCCGAGGGAAGCATCAGGATCGGCATGGATACTCGGTTCCTCGCGCGAGAAATCGTGGGCCTTACTCTCTTCGGCCACGGTAGTCTTCACATCTGTCGTGACTCGTTGGTAGCGTTCGACGGCGGACTTGAACGCACGATCGGTCGATTGCCATAGGACATGCTGAATCGCCACCGGATCGTTGTCCAATGGGACAGCCGCAGTCGAACCACCGACACGTCCCATGCGAGCGAAATCGTTTCCGCCGCGGATCTGATGCGTATTATCCAGCGAGTAATCTCCGACTCGTAAATCTACATCCAAGAGTCGACCCCGTGTTTCGCTGTCGCCATACACTGCCCCCAGGCTTGCACGCAATGTAACCGAAGTAATATCGGCGACCGAGTACGACAAAAAGTACGGCTTGGTTCCATCCTCGGTCGTCAACTGCCCCATCGAGTATTCGAGTTCTCCAGCCATTGCCTGAACCAGTGGATCGGCAGGTGCAGAAGTTCGACTATCCTCCGCCAGGAGCCCCACCGCGCGAACCGTCACCAGAATACCAACCGCCAACAACATTACAGTGCGCATCATGGTTAACTCTTCACTAGAACGCGCCCAAGCAGTCAACACGTCTTGGCGTTGACGAAAAAATCTAGTGGCTGATTGTGCCACATTCTGCAGCCAATTTCCAGCATCCAATCGCCTGGAGTCGGTTTTGACCGGATGTCGCGTAGCGAAAAAATTGAGGGGTCGCAAGATTTAGCTTGCCGGCAGACTGTAAGTATCGCTCGAGCAATAAACGTCAGGTACGTGTCAGGTACGTACCTGACACTCATTTCTCGGCTATTCCTTAGGCATTGGTATCACGCATCATCGCGTGAACCAAACCACACCCTGAATCAATGGCAACATGAGAAAGTACACTATGCCAGCCCAGTGCAACCAGTCGCGCCGAGTTCCAGATCGCCAGTCGATGATGGTGAGCGCCCAAATCGCCAATGCTACAACTATTGGCAGTATTACATTTTGAATAGCGATAATGCCCAACCAAGGCACGAAAACCAAGAGTCCTACGACAGCGAAGTAAATATATACCAATCGCCAGCCGCTCTGGGTTATTCTTGCTGCGTATAGGTAGCACAATGGACAGATTAGCCAAAAGCCAAGAAACTGGATTCCTCTAGCGATGACTGGAAACCCTACGTACCAAAGTTCCATGGCGGCCATTTCGGTCGTCAAGCTGATTGAGCTGATTGCCATTATCCAATGGCCGGGATGCGTTAGCATTCGATCGCCAAACCTCAAGTGCCTGTAAAGCAGTACGATTGTGCCACTCGTGTCTAGGCTTCCTTTGATGCAAAAAACGATCATCCAGAATTGAAGAGAACGAGCATTGTCATGGCGAGCGAACTCCTCCAACGCACTCCGAGATGCCGCCATTTGAACTGCACAGCACGTGGTCCAAAGGAACAGAAAAGAAATTCCTGGGCGCGGCAGTTGAATCGGTTTCTCTATGCTGGTCGACTTTGGTTCTTCAGCAAACTGTGCACCATTGGTGGTCTGGGCTACATCTTCCATAGTAATGCCTCGACATCATTAACGAAGCCGTTTTCTACCGCGCAACCATCGGCAGTAATAGCTCCGAGAAACGGAGAAACGGAGCGAAAAATATCAACGACACCGATGTTTGCGTCCAATTGCTGGTAGCGCATTACCCAACGACACGCCAACCGCCAGATGCTGCGTGACATGGCTGGAGAACTTCAGTTACAACTGACTCTCTCAGAATAGGCGTCGATCATAACTTG
>SXGS01248465.1_pt1 | contig 11108 bp, 10 predicted proteins | sample 3174681 | NCBI WGS metagenome assembly SXGS01 (sample SAMN11356861, study PRJNA531348) | freshwater metagenome | isolation source: freshwater sample F1-80 | place: China: Fuxian Lake, Yuxi | collected 2017-12-25 | reverse complement strand
GCGCACTCCGAGACCATGGCAGCGAAGATCCTCTCCCCCGCCGCCGGCGTCGCCGTCGTCGGATCACCGAGCACGCCCGAGGCGCTGACCGCCACGACGCCGCCGTCACGCATCCGGGGCATCAGGTCGGCCAGCGGCTCGGTATTGCCCGGCGCGATCTCGCGCATCCGAACCACCTCGGGTGAAAGGTGCAGCAGCAGTGCGGTTTCGGTATGCCCGGCGTGGGCGTCCGCGCCGCTGACGGAGCAACTCCACCACGCCACATCGCGGCCCTCGCCGCGCAGCAGGGTCGTCGCAGCCACAAGGGCGTCACGGGTGCCGCCGTGGCCGGTGACGAACACCACCCTGTTCGCCCAGTCACAGGCCGAACGACCGTATTCGACGAGAAGCGTCGTTAGCGCCGCGGTCCCGATCGAGATGGTGCCGGCGAAGTCCTGATGCTCCCCGGAAGCCCCGTAGTAGACGGCGGGTGCGAGCAGGTACCGGCGCGCGGCCACCTCGGCGGCCACCGCTGTGGCAATGCGGGTGTCGGTATCCAGTGGCAGGTGCGGGCCGTGCTGTTCGACGGATCCCACCGGCACCACGACGGTGAGCGTCCGGTTCTCGCGAAGCTGTCCGGAGGTGCAATCACCTAGCGCGCCTGCGGGATTCACCGCTCAGTGGCCGGTGGTTCCAGGTACGCCGAGGTCGCGGGTGAAGCCCGGTGGCACCAGGACGTCGTCGGCGGTGAGGTCGTGCACCGAGGACTTCCCCAGACCGCGCAGTGCGGAGTCGACGCCGCTCTGCAGGATGTCGAGCACGTTCTCCACGCCGGCCTGTCCGGCAGCACCCAGACCCCACAGGTAGGCGCGGCCGATCATGACGGCGCGGGCGCCCAATGCCAGTGCCTTGACGACGTCGCTGCCCCGGCGGATACCGCCGTCGAGCAACACCTCCACCTGATCGCCGACGGCGTTCGCCACGGCGGGCAGTGCCCGGATGGTGCCGGGGGTGCCGTCGAGGTTGTTGCCGCCATGGTTGGACACCGAGATGGCGGTCACCCCGGCATCCACGGCGCGCTTGGCGTCATCCACGCGCATCACGCCCTTGAGCATGAACGGCCCGCCCCAGTAATCGCGCAGCCAGGCGATGTCCTCCCAGGTCGGTGGCGGGGTGCCCATCCACTCCCCGTAGGCGGCGAAGAAGGCCGGCCCGGCCTCACCGCGGCGACCCTGGTTCGGGGCGGTCAGCGACGGCGGGCGAAAAGTCTTGGCCCAGTCCAGGAACCACGCCGGGCGCACAAGACCCTGCGGCGACATCTTGATCGCGGTGAGGATGTCCATCTTCTCCGGGATCTTCGGGCTGCCCCAGTCCCGGCCGTGCGAGAAACTCCAGTCGGTGGTCGCGATCAGGCCGACCGCACCGGCGGCCCGGGCCCGATCCGCGCGCTCGGCGATCGCGTCCCGGCCACCGAGCCAGTAGATCTGGAAGAAGGTCTTGGGGTTGACGGCGATGACGTCCTCGATGGGCTTGCTGGCGAACGACGACAGCCCCATTGCTGTGCCGCGCGCGGCGGCGGCGCGGGCGACGGCCACCTCGCCGTCGGGGTCGACCGCCTGCACACCGGTCGGTGAGATCACCACCGGCAAGGCGATGTCCTGGCCCATCACGGTGGTGGCCAGGTCGCGCTTATCGGTGGCCCCAATGACGTGCGGCGCAAAGCCGAGTTCGGTGAAGGCCTCGACGTTGTCGGAGTAGGTCAGGCCTTTCTCGCTGCCGGCCAGCAGCGCAGAGTAGACCGCCTTGGGCAACCTCTTCTTCGCGCGTTCCTGAGCAGCCGCGACGGTCTCGAACCACACATCACGTGCCATGACTAGACCGGGCTTTCGTTGCAGGGTTTGGCGGGCGGGCGCTGGAGCGTCAACATGATCGGCTTCCCGCGGGAGTGGTCGGCGCCGGGGCGGGGTTTGTCGCGCGCCGCCGCCAATGCCGGCGCGCCATAACCTTCCACGCATTCCGGGTCGGGGCCATCCAGCGGCAGACCCGTGAAGAACTTCGCCGCCATGCACCCGCCGCGACAGGCGTCGTAGTGCCCGCAGCTGCCGCACGCGCCGGCCGATTGCGGCTGGCGCAGCTCGGTGAACAGGGCCGAGTTCTTCCAGACGTTGTCAAAGCTTCCGTCGGACACGATGTTGCCGGCCAGGAAGCGGTCATGGATGGCGAACGGGCAGGCGTAGACATCTCCGACCGGGTCGATGAGGCACACCACCCGGCCGGCTCCGCACATGTTCAGCCCGGCCAACGCCCCGGGTGCGCCGAGGCCGGCAAGGTGGAAGAAGGAGTCGCCAGTGAGGACCCGATCGCCCTTGGCGACGAGCCAGTTGTACAGCTCAACCTGTTGGGCGGCGGTGGGGTGCAACTCATCCCACACGTCAGCCCCGCGGCCCGACGGCCGTAGCCGGGTGATCCGCAGGGTCGCGCCGTAGCGGTCGGCCAAGGCTGTGAAGTCGTCGAGTTGACCGACATTGTGGCGCGTGACGACCACCGAGATTTTGGCGTCCGCGAAGCCAGCGTTGGCAAGGTTCTCCAATGCGCGGATCGCCATGTCGAACGACCCGGGGCCGCGCACCGCATCATTGACCTCGGCGGTGGCGCCGTCCACGGAGATCTGCACGTCGACGTAGTCGCTGTCAGCCAGGCGCTGGGCGACCTCGGGTGTGATCCGAACTCCATTGGTGGAGAACTTCACCCCGACGTGGTGTTCGGTGGCGTAGTCGACGAGTTCCCAGAAGTCCGGCCGAATGGTGGGTTCGCCGCCGCCGATGTTGACGTAGAACACCCCCATGCGTTCGAGTTCGTCGATGACGGCCTTGCACTGGGCCGTGGACAGTTCGCGCGGGTCGCGCTTACCCGACGAGGACAGGCAGTGCACGCAGGCCAGGTTGCACGCGTAGGTGAGTTCCCAGGTGAGGCAGATCGGCGCGTCCAGGCCGCGCTCGAACTGTTCGATGAGCCGGGGAACGGGCGCGATGGATGTCATGCGGACTCCTTGATGACCAACATATTCGACGCCACCAGCACACTCAGCGCGTGCAGATAGGGAGCCTGGTGGTCGGGGTCCACTCCGGCGGCCGCCAGCGCCGAGGCAACGGTGGGGTGGTCGCCGAGAGACTCGACGACCGCCACGATGGTGCGGTTCTTCAGGAAAGACAGTTTGCGGGTCCCGAAGTGGTAGAGCAGCGCTCCGAACGGCTCGGGACGCACGGCGACCTGGGGATGCAACCGCCAGGTGCGGGTGGGGTCGAAGGCCGCGCCCACGGTGTGGGCGGTCATGGTCAGTAGACCCCGCACATCCCGTCGATGGACACCTCTTCAACGAGGGCCTCGGTCACCAACTCGGGGTCGGTTGTGGTCTCGTTATCCATGGGGAACACCCTTTCGCCAGCCGAAACGTCGACGCGAGAGCGTGACTGGGGCCAGAATATGGCATCAGGTGCCGAAAGGGAAAGGATTCGCCCATGAGCACAAGTCCCGCCCGGGTCGGCCGCCGCCGATCGACCACCCGGGATCACATCGCTGACGTCGCCCTGGACCTGTTCGCCACCTACGGGTTCAGCGAGATCAGTGTCGACGACGTCGCGATCGCCTCCGGGATCGCGCGCCGCACTTTGTTTCGCTACTACGCGTCCAAGAACGCCATCCCATGGGGCGATTTTGATTCCTACCTCGGGCACTTCGCGGAGTTACTCGACCGCACCGACCCGGCGGCCCCGATCGGACCGACACTGCGCGCCGCACTCCTGGACTTCAACACCTTCGACGAGACCGGAACGGCTCTGCACCGCCAACGCATGCAGGTGATCCTTCAGAGCGCGGAACTGCAGGCCTACTCGATGACCATGTACGCGGGTTGGCGCGCCGTGGTTGCCGACTTCGTGGCCCGGCGCACGGGTGCGCGGGTCAGCGATCTGATCCCGCAGACGCTGGCCTGGCTGATGCTGGGGGTCGCACTGTCTGCCCACGAGTTCTGGCTGGCCGACGAATCGGTATCCCTGCTGCAGGCACTCGGCGACGCGTTCGACACGATGGCCGAAGGTCAGGACCTCGACGCCCGACTCAATCGAGAACGTCGCTGACCGGCGCCCCCACGGCGATCTTGGAGCGGGCCTTCATCACCTTGCCGGGCATCCCGCCGCCGACAACTCCGACCAGCACACCGTCGCGGGAGTAGTAGGCCAGGAACTTCCGGCCGTCGTCGCTGACGACGTGCACGACATCGCCGGGTTCAGGTTCGCCGAGGCATTGGATCTTCACGTCGTACTGGTCGCTCCAGAAATACGGCACCACGGTCAGCGCGGGTATATCCATGCCCAGCATGGCCGGCACCAGCACCCGGGCCTGTTCGGCGACGTTGCTCCAATGCTCCACGCGCACCTGATGTCCGGTGGCGTCTCGCCAGGACGCGACATCGCCCAGCGCCCACACGTGCGCGGCACTGGTGGCACCGACCGCGTCGCAGAGCACACCGTTGTCCTTGTCGACAAGTGCGACCCCGCTGCCGGCCAGCCAGTCGGTGGCGGGCCTGGACCCGATACCGATCACCACCAGATCGGCGTCCACGACGGTGCCGTCGCTCAACTCCACCGCGGTGACTGTGCCGGCGTCGCCGCGCACCCCGGTAACCCCGGTGCCGGTGCGCAGGTCGACTCCCTCGGCGCGGTGCAACCGGGCCACCAACTGTCCCACCTGTTCGCCGAGCACCGAGGCCAGCGGTGCGGGCTGCGGTTCGACGAGCACCACCTCGACCCCGATCTTGCGCAGACTCGCGGCGACCTCGCAGCCGATGAACCCCGCGCCGATGATCACCGCGCGGCGCGCCGACGCGGCCTGGTGGCGCAGGGCCAGCGCGTCATCGAATGAGCGCAGTACCCGGATGCCGGCCAGGTCGGGCAGTGCGGGAATGCGTTTGGGCACCAGTCCGGTGGCGATGACGAGTTCGTCGTAGCCGAGCACGGTGCCATCGGCCAGCGTGACGGTTCGAGCCGCGGTATCCAGCGACTGTGCGGCGCCGCCCAGTCGCACGGTGATGTCACTGTCGGCATAGAAATCGGCAGGTTTTAGCACCACATCCGCAATACCTTTGTCGGAGTCCTGCAGCACGTCTTTGGACAACGGCGGCCGGTCATAGGGCAGGTGCGCCTCATCGCTGACGATGGTGACCGGACCGGGGAACTGCGACTTGCGCACCTGCTCTGCGGTGCGGCTGGCCGCGAGGCCGCCGCCGATAATGACGATGCCGTTGGTACCCACAGCGTGTTTGTACACGATGACTAGCCAGCACGAAGCCATCAGGGCAGGCATAATCGGCGGATTCGCACCCACAGGAGGCTCCCATGTCGGCCCCATCGGTTTCCCTCATCGAACAGATGCTGCGGCGAAGGCCGCTGATCGACGCGCCCGTCGCACACGGTGCCTCCCAACATCTCAAGCGCTCGATCGGCACCTTCCAACTCGCGATGTTCGGTATCGGATCCACCGTCGGCACCGGCATCTTCTTCGTCTTGTCCGAAGCGGTGCCCCAGGCCGGGCCGGGCGTCGTCGTGTCGTTCATCATCGCCGGTATCGCCGCTGGACTGGCGGCGATCTGCTACGCCGAATTGGCCTCTGCGGTGCCGGTCTCCGGATCGACGTACTCCTACGCGTACACCACTCTCGGGGAGGTGGTGGCGATGGGCGTCGCCGCCTGCCTGCTGCTTGAGTACGTGGTCGCCACGGCGGCGGTTTCCGTCGGCTGGAGCCAATACGTCAATAAACTTCTGGAAAACTTTCTGGGACATGGCCTGCCGCAAGCGTTCTCGGCAGCCCCCTGGGACACCGAGCCCGGGATCATCAACCTTCCCGCCGTCTTCCTGGTGATGCTCTGCGCCCTGCTGTTGATCCGCGGTGCCAGCGAATCAGCCTCGGTGAACGCCGTGATGGTGATCATCAAACTCGGTGTGCTGGTGATGTTCGCCGTGATCGCGTTCACCGCTTTCAACGCCGACCGCTTCGCGAACTTCGCACCGTTCGGTGCGGCCGGCATCAGCGCGGCCGCCGGCACGATTTTCTTCTCCTATATCGGTCTCGACGCGATCTCGACCGCCGGCGATGAGGTCAAAAATCCGCAGCGGACCATGCCGCGGGCGATTCTGGCCGCGCTGCTGACCGTCACCGCGGTCTACATCGTGGTCACCCTCGCCGCCATCGGCGCCCAGGACTGGACCGAGTTCGGAGGTCAGAAGGCCGGCCTGGCCGCCATCCTCGACAACGTCACCGGCGCGAACTACTGGGGAACGGTGCTGGCCGCCGGCGCTGTCATCTCGATCTTCTCGGTCACCCTGGTGACGCTGTACGGATCGACCCGAATCCTGTTCGCCATCGGCCGCGACGGCCTGCTCCCCTCAATGTTCGCCAAGGTCAACCCGCGCACCATGACGCCGATCAACAACACGATTGTGGTTGCCGTCGTGATCGGCCTGCTGGCTGGCTTGGTGCCACTGGACAAGTTGGCCGACATGGTGTCGATCGGCACCCTGGTGGCATTCATCACCGTCTCGGTGGCGGTCATCATCCTGCGACGCCGTGAACCCGACCTGCCGCGCGCGTTCAAGGTTCCCGGCTATCCGGTCACCCCGGTGCTCTCGGTGTTGGCCTGCCTTTACATCCTGTCCAGCCTGCACTGGTACACCTGGCTGGCGTTCGCCGCCTGGGTCGGCGTGGTGCTGGCGTTCTACTTCCTCTGGGGCCGCCACCACAGTGCGCTCAACCCCCGCGCCGACTCAATCACCGCCGGTGGTGCCACGCCATGACGGTCGTCGTCGGCTACTTGGCCGGAAAAAGCGGCACCGCACCGTTGAACCTCGCAGTCGGCGCGGCGCGGACCCTGGGCACCTCGCTGACCGTGGTGACCATCGTGCCCAAGCCGTGGACCACGCCGTCGCCGGCCCGCGTCGACGCCGAGTACGCCGCGTGGGCCGACCAACTGGCGGCGGATTCCGCCAAGGAGGCCGGCCGCTATCTGGATACGATGCCGCACCGACCGGAGGTGCGGTACCACAGCCACGCACACCGGTCGGTGTCCGGCGGACTGGTAGAGGTGGTGGGCGAAATCGATGCCCAGGCGTTGATTCTCGGGTCCTCGGCGAACGGCCAACTGGGTCAGGTCGTGGTCGGGTCCACCGCCGACCGCCTGCTGCACTCCTCACCGGTGGCGGTGGCGATCGCCCCGCGCGGATACCGTGAACCCCGGGGCGGGGTACTGACCCGCATCACCTGTGGCTACCCCGGCACACCGAGTTCAGCCGACGTGGTGGCGCGAACCTACGAGCTTGCCAAACTCCTCAAGGTTCCACTGCGGGTGATCTCCTTCGCGGTCCGCGGTCGCACGATGTATCCACCCGAGGTCGGCCTGCACGCCGAGGACTCGATCCTCGCGGTCTGGGAAGAACAGGCGAGGTCCATGCTGGCCGAGTTGCGCACCGGCGGCGTGGTCGGCGACGAGGTCGAGTTGGCGGTGGTCAGCGGCAACGGCTGGGATCAGGCACTCGACGACGCAGAGTGGATCGACGGCGAAGTGCTGGCTCTGGGCACCTCCCCGCGCGGGGAGGTCGCACGGGTGTTCCTCGGCTCACGCGGGGCGAAAATCCTGCGACACAGTCCGGTTCCGGTGCTGGTGCTGCCGGGCTAAGCCTCCGCTCGTCACATCCCGATCTGCCCATCGTCCTTCCACACCGCCACGACGGCTGGCAGCGCCGTCCCGCCGGCGCCATCCGGCCAGTGCGACAGCGGGTCATCGACGCTGTTGTCATCGTGCTCGCCAGGGTGTTGCACGCACACCATAACGAGATCGTCGGTGATTACCGGACCGCAGGTTTCCGCACCGAGGGGAACGGTCAGGAACTGACGGGTCTCGCCCCGGTTCGGGCCCTCCAGTGCCACCGCGAAGAGGCCGTCGTTGGAATCGAGGGCGTTTCCGTCGGTGGCGATCCAGAGGTTGCCGTGACTGTCGAAGGCCAGGTTGTCTGGGCAGGAGATCGGGCTGACCTTCGACTTGTCGAACCCGCCGTAGTAGGTATCGGCGGCCGCGGGATCGCCGCAGACCAGCAGCAGGTTCCAGCTGAAGGATGTGCCCGCGTGATCGTCGGTGATCTCGAGAACCTGCCCACTCTTGTTGTCGTTGCGGGGGTTAGCCGCGTCGGCGCCGGGCTCTTCGGGTGCTCCGCGCTCAGTGTTGTTGGTCAGGGCGACGTAGAGCTTGCCGGTCTTGGGGTTGGCCTCGAAATCCTCGGGGCGGTCCATCTTCGTCGCGCCCGCCTTGTCGGCGGCGAACCGGGTGAACACTGCGACCTCCTGAGCGGACATCCCGTCGATCAGGGACTCGGCGGTGGCGTTCGGGCCGGATCGCAGCAGCGGGATCCAGGTTCCGGCGCCGCTGAACAGGCCGGTATCGGGCAACCTGCCTGATCCGTCGATCTGGTCGGCTGGAATGTCGCTGGACAGCTTGGCCACGTACAGCGTGCCCTCATCGAGGATAGTCATGTTGGCCGCCATCGCCGCCGCGTCCCGGCCGGGGCGGACCTTCTTGCTGGAGACGAACTTGTACATGTAGTCGAACCGCTCGTCGTCGCCGCTGTAGGTGACGACGGTGCCGTCGGCGGTGACGTGAATATTGGCGCCCTCGTGTTTGAATCGGCCCAGCGCCGTGTGTTTGACCGGTACGGAATCGGGATCCCACGGGTTGAGCTCGAGGACGTACCCGAAACGGTTCACCTCGTTGGGCGCCGCAGTCAGATCGAAGCGGTCCTGGAAGGTTTCCCATCGCCGGGTGCTGGGTTGGAGCTTGATGCCGTAGCGCTTCCAGCGGTCAGCGTCGGCGGGTGTCGGTGCCTGCGCTCCCTGGGCTGAACCGAAATAGACGTTGAAATTCTCCTCGGCGGACAGCACGGTGCCCCACGGGGTCACACCGCCTCCACAGTTGTTCAGGCTGCCGGCCACGACCACACCGGCGGGGTCAGCGGCGGTCCGGACCAGTTGACTGCCCGCGGCGGGCCCGGTCAGCAGAAACGGGCTCTCGGCGGTGAGCCGACGGTTGTAGCGGCTGGTGAGAGGTTGGAGTCCATCGGGAGTGCGTTCCACCTCGACGACCGAAATCCCATGCGCGGCAACCGATGTCTCGAACTGCTCGCGGGTCGGATTGTCCTCATCGTAGCCGGGGTACATGAACCGCTCAGTCGTGTATTCGTGGTTCACAACGAGCAGGAACCGGTTGGGGATGTCGTCGATGGGCAGCAGGGCCGCGAAGTCGTTGTTGAAGCCGAACTGTTCGCGCTGCGCTGCAGCGCTCTGCCGGCCGACGTCGAAGGCCGGCGCGCCCGGCAGCACAGGGTCGCCCCAACTGATCACTACCGATTGGCGATAGCCGGCAGGGATGACGACGGCATCCTCGATGTTGGGCGGCACCGCAGCGAAATTCATGCCCGCCGGAGTGGTCGCAGCGGCGGTCCCCGGCGACCCGGTGGGGCCCGGTTTGCCGACCGAGCAGGCCGCCAGTGCCGACCCCGATCCCGCCGCCAGCACCGTCACACCGAGGGCCTTAAACAGCGAACGCCGAGACATCGCCCGTCGGGCGATGTCGCCGAAGTACTCGTTGTCGCTGGTGTTGGGTGCCGGGTGGGCGCACGCGTCACCGCACCGGTAACGGCAGGTCACCCGTTGGCGGGAGGATTGCCCGTCGTGACCGAAGATGAGGTTGAGGGGGACGAGAGCCATAAGCCGACGCTACGGCCGGACGGGAATCATCCGGCAAGCACGCGGTGAACGCAACGTGAAGGACGCCCCTAGAGCCCGCGACTGGTCACGCTGCACCGAGGGTCCGGCCGCGGGGACGACGATCACTCGCTGGGATCCCGGCGCGATGCGGGCGAACTGACGGGCAACGCTCAGTACTTCATGACGCCGCGGTCGATCGAAATCTGCGAGCCCGACAGCACGCTCGAGTTGTCCCCCGCGAGCCACACCACCACCTCGGCGGCTTCTTCAGCGGACATGAAGTCATTGCGCTTGGCGCGTGAGCCCTTCGTCGGCGGCTGATACGGCATCGCGGCAAAGCTGTTGAGGTAACTCGGGTGCGCCGCCAGGATCGACATCATGGCGTCGTTGGTAATCATCGGCGTGGCGATCGAGTACGGGTGGATGGAGTTCACCCGAATGCTGTACTCCCCCAACTCCAGCGCCAGGGTGTTGGTCAACGAGGTCAGTCCGTGCTTGGACGCCGCGTAGTGGCCGTTGCCCGGGGTGGCCTTGAGCCCACCTGCGGAGCTGACGATGATGATCGAGCCTCCGTTGCCGGCCTCGATCATCGCCGGGATGACCGCCCGCAGAGTGCGCCAGGTGCCGGTGAGGTTGACGTCGATGACGCTGTTCCATTGCTCGTCGGTCAGTTCCCAGAGCCTGCCCCAACTGAGCACACCGGCGTTAGCGACCAGGATGTCGAGGCGGCCGAATTGCTCGACGCCGTCGGCGACCAGTGCGTGCACCGCGGCGTCGTCGCGGATATCAACCTGACGCGCCAACACTTTCCGGCCCTCGGCCTCGACCAGGCGCACGGTCTCGGCCAGATCCTCCGGCGTAGCGGCGTCATAGGGAACGGTGTCCGAGACCGGGGCGCAGATGTCACTGACGATGACGTCGGCGCCCTCGCGGGCCAGTCGCACCGCGTAGGCGCGGCCCTGGCCGCGGGCGGCTCCAGTGACGAATGCGACTCGTCCCTCAAGATCGCCCATCAACAGTCCTCTCCTCAAGCCCCGCGTCAGGCTAGCAAGAAAACTGCAACGTGTTTCAGTGCCCCGGCATCCACCGGAAACCCGGCACGCTTAGAACGGCATTCCCAGCATCCGGGTGATGCTCGGTGGAGGAAAGAGCGTGCCAAGGATGGCCCCGCCCACTCCAATCGCAATGGCACCGCCCACAAGTCCGCCGACTACGTCCTCGGGCCGCGGCAGCGGTGGCACGCCCGGCGGCGGCGGTAGCCCAGGCAGCGCAATCGGCGGCAGGGCAGGCAGCGCACCGAGGGCGCTGAGCCCGGCCAAGCT
>SXGS01045716.1_pt1 | contig 11108 bp, 7 predicted proteins | sample 3174681 | NCBI WGS metagenome assembly SXGS01 (sample SAMN11356861, study PRJNA531348) | freshwater metagenome | isolation source: freshwater sample F1-80 | place: China: Fuxian Lake, Yuxi | collected 2017-12-25 | reverse complement strand
AGCATGTCGCCCAGAACGGCGATCCGGCGGGATGCCGGGAGATCCGCAAGCACTTCCAATGCAGCCCGCATGGCCTCCGGGCTGCTCGCATTGTAGGCGTCGTCCAGTAGAGTCACGCCGTCGGACAACTCCTTGCGAGTCATCCGCATAGCGGATATCTCGGCGCGCTCGAGGCCATCGGCGACGGCGGCATTCGGAATCCCAATCGACCATGCGCAGGCCGCCGCGGCAAGCGCATTCATCGCATTGTGCCGCCCCAGCACCGGAAGGACGACCCTACGCCGCCGACTGGCGCCGGGGCCTCGGATGCGCATGGCGGTGGCCGGGCGCCCGGAGTCGTCGGTGGTTGCATCCACATGGGCCCACAGCGAGTCCTGTTCCGGGTCCTTCGCGCCAAAGAAAACCGGTCTCGTGCCGTCTGGAACACGGCTCCTTAGGAACTCCACAAAGTCATCTTGCGCAGGCAGAATTGCGGCGCCCCAGGCAGGCAGGTAGTCCAACACCTCGGACTTGGCTTGTGCGATGGCTTCCCGGGAGCCCAGCAACTCGATGTGGGATAGGCCGACATTGGTGATGACAGCCCACCCTGGTCGGGCGATCTCCGCCAGCGTCCGGATCTGACCCGGCCCTCGCATCGCAAGTTCTACCACGACGAACTCGTCCTTGGGTCCTATCCCCAGCTGTGTGAGGGGCTGTCCTAGTTCGTTGTTCAGGTTCCCCGGACTCTTGTGAGTCCGACCGCACTCCGCGAGAATTCCGGCCAAAAAGTCTTTCGTTGTCGTCTTTCCAACGCTTCCCGTAATCGCGATCACGCAGACCCGAGCGCGGCTCCGATGCCACATCGCGAGGGCGCCGAGTGCAGCAACGGTGTCGGGAGTTGCTAGAACTCTTGGGTCGCGGAGGTCCTGCGGCGCGGCTCGCTCCCGAACCACAAGCGCACCGGTGGCCCCCCGATCTAGGGCAGATCGAACGAAGCGATGGCCGTCTACACGATCTCCTGCGAGGGCGACGAAGAGGTCTCCCGGACCGCACTCCCGTGAGTCGATGACGACTCGACAAACCGTCTCCGGCTCACTTCCGGCAGGCGGGGTGGCGCGCTCGGCGCGGAGGATGCGTGCGATGAGATCAAGCGGCAGGGAGAGCATGGATCGCCTCGCGGGCCTCTTCCCGGTCGTCGAAGTGGATCGTCCGGTCGGCGAAGATCTGGTACGTCTCATGCCCCTTGCCGGCAATCACCACCAGATCACCGGGTTCTGCGTCAGCGATGGCCCGAGCGATGGCAATCCGGCGATCCACTTCCACCACAACATCGGCAACCTGAGAGATGCCCGCCGCGATTTCGGACAGGATGGCATCCGGCTGCTCGGTGCGGGGATTGTCCGACGTCACGTAGGTCCGATCAGAATAACCAGCCGCAATCCTTCCCATAATCGGGCGCTTGGTTCGGTCGCGGTCGCCGCCGCATCCAAACACGGTCAGCAGTCTGCGCGGTTTTAGATCGCGGGCGGCACGCAGGACATTCTCCAGCCCGTCCGGGCTGTGGGCGTAATCCACGATGACGCCGAACGGTTGTCCCTCGTCGACGCTCTCGAACCGTCCCGGCACACCGCATGCTCCGGCGAGCGCGGAAACGATGAGTTCCCAATCGAAGCCCAAGGACCTGAGTGCGCCAATGGCGGCCAGCGAGTTGTAGACGTTGAAGAGGGCGCCGATCCGAAGTCGAACCTCGAACTCTCCTTCGGGGGCTCGGAGACGGTACGAAAGTCCTTTCGCCGTACAGACAATGCCATGGGCTGTGAGATCGGCCGGCGCATCCACCGCGTAGGTGAGAGCCGGACAGTGGGAGTCCTGAACTAATCGGGCGCCGTACCCATCATCCAGGTTCACCACTGCCTTCATCGCCTTTCCGGTCTGGCCGGGATAGTCGGTGAAGAGTTGGAGCTTGGCTCGGTAGTAAGTCTCCATATCGCCGTGAAAATCGAGGTGGTCCTGCGTCAGATTCGTGAACACGGCGACATCGTACTCACAGCCGCGTGTCCTCCCCAGGTCGAGCGCGTGGGAGGAGACTTCCATCGCCGCGACGGCGGGATGCCCTCCCGGAGCAGCCGAGATCGCCGCCAGGAGCGCCTGCAGATCCGGCGCCTCGGGAGTGGTTCGCTCGCCCGGCAGCAACTCTCCATTGATACGGGCGCCGATGGTGCCGATGCCGCCGGTCGCGCGTCCCGCGGCGGCGGCCACCGCTTCAATCAGATAGGTCGTGGTCGTTTTGCCGTTGGTACCCGTCACCCCAACCAGGTGAAGCCTTCGCGAGGGATATCCATGGAAGGCCGCGGCGATCGGACCGATGGACTTCCGCACCCCGGGCACGTGAAGAATCGGGATCTCCACTTCACCTTCAGGATCGCTCTCCAGGACGGCGGCGGCGGCCCCGTTCCGGATCGCCTCCTCGAGAAACCGAGCGCCATCGGTGTTGAATCCGGGGACACCAAAGAACAACCCGCCGGGAACAACAGCGCGAGAGTCGAGTGCAAGCGAGGTGGGCTCAGCCGCGGGGTTCCCGATCACGGCGGCGCCGGGAATCAGACCAGCGAGTTCTGTGAGAGTCATGTTCAACGAGTCCGTGGAGCCGACCGACTGACCGAAGGCTGTGCGACGGGCGCTAATCGCGACCGGCGCCGCGTACTGACGGCGATTTCATGGTTTCAGGGAGTGCGCCATCCCGTCGATCATCGGGTGCATCGGCAGGAATACCCAGCAGTCTCACGGCATTTCGTGCGATTTCCCGGAACACCGGGCCTGCCACAGCGCCACCGGTGTCATTCTTGCGCGGCCGCCAAACGGAAACCAGAATGGCGAGTCGGGGGCGCTTCGCCGGGACAAATCCGACAAAGGAAGTCACATACCCCCCTCCGTAACGACCCCTCTCCACGAACTGTGCGGTGCCGGTCTTGCCGGCAACCGAGTAGCCGGGGATCTTGGCTCGCTTTCCCGTGCCTTGCTCGACCGTGGTCTCCATGCAATCGAGAAGCCGCTGAGCTGTCTCCGACTTCATGACTCGCCGGGGAGCACGGAGGTCCGGCTCCGCGCCGGGAGCATCCAGCACCAATCGGGGCGGAGTCCAGATACCGTCGTTGGCTATCGCGGCATAAGCGGCGAGAAGTTGGATGGGAGTCACGCTGACGCCCTGGCCAAAACCGATATTGGCGGTGTTGATGGCGCGCCAGTTACTGGGAGGCGCAAGAAGTCCGCGACCCTCGCCGGGAAACTCGATCCCGGTGCGACTGCGGATGCCGAACTTTCGCAGGTAGCCGTAGAGCCGCCGCGCACCCACTCGCTGCGCAAAGTGGCCCGCGGCGAGGTTACAGCTTTGGGAGATCATGCGTCGAAGATCGACCTGGCCATGGACCGTATTGTGCGCGCATCTCATCGTGTAGGGTGGAATGGTCCAGCTTCCGTTGCAGTAGTAGTGAGTGTTCACTCCCGCTTCAAGCGCTGCGGCGGCGGTCATCACCTTAACCGTACTGCCCGGTTCGTACACGTCGGTCACCGCAATGTGGCGCCTCGAGCGATCATCGCCCGGCCGTGCCGTGTTCGGCCAGCTCGACATCCCCAGGATCTCGCCACTCCCCACCTCCATCACTATGCCGGTTGCCTTGTCGGGTCGCTCGTCGCGCGCCACCACAGACATTGCATCCTCGATGTAGTGCTGGATGTCTCGGTGAATGGCGAGCCGGACGTCTCGTCCCTGCACGGCCTCGACTTCCTGTTCGGTTCCGGGGATGATCTGGCCGCGGCCGGTCTTGCGACCTTTCAAAGAGCCGTTCTTCCCCGTCAACACAGCATCGAACTCCTGCTCAATACCGTCATTCCCGGCGCCGCCGGGACGCACTCGGCCAATCACCAGATCCGCCTCTTCGCCGCTGGGTCGCTCTCGCACGGCCTCCGATCGGAAGGAGACCACCGGCGACAGCGACTTGTCACGCTTGACCACCGCTTCAGCCGCTGCGATCTCGCGACGAGCCTTCACGATGGGCAGGTCGAGGTAGGCAACAACCTTTCGCCCCGGTTCGGCCTTCTTGTTGGCCATCGCGCGCTGTCGGGCCCGACTGATCAAGGCAGTGACTCGAGTCTCGGTCTCAACGTCCACGTTGAGGATGCGACACAGCCTGCGCGAGAACTCCCGTGGTTCTCCGGTCGCCAGCGCATTCACAACCACGCGCCGACCCGGCACGTCCAGCGCCAGCTCGGCGCCGTCTCGATCCAGGATCCGGCCCCGCGAGGCGGTCACTGCTACGACCTTGCGCTGCTGGAGCAGAGCCATCTTCTGGTAGTTGGGGGCGGCAATGGCCTGGAGGTAAACCAGCCGAAAAGCCACCAGCAAAAAACCACCAACAAAGATGAGCAACAAGACTGCCAAACGGCGCTTGAGGTAATTCAAACCCCAGCCTGACCGTGGTCCGTTCTTCTCGTCACCCCGCGGTGTTCGGGGACCGACGGACCGTCCATCCCGTTTTGGCCACTCGGATTGCATCGTAGAGTCAGCCCTTGCTTCAAGATCGGATCACTGGAACCGGGCTACCGGTTGATGCGTCTCCGTTCGGTTTTGCCGGAGCGCGTCCTCGCAGCGACCTATCGGAGCACCGGATTGGGACGATCAGGGGACTCCCTGGATGCTCCCGAGAATTCTTCCTGCGTACCCACGGGTTTCATCCCGTTGTTGGCGGCCGCAGCCAGCACTCGTGGCGCCGCCCGAAGTCGCTGTCGTTCGGCATCCAACTCGTTTCGCTGATTCTGGAGATTCACTAGCTCGGCCTGAAGCTTGCTGCGGTAGAACCCGCTGGAGCTGGCCAACAGCCACGCCATTCCGTAGGCGAGAATCACGGCGAACAACATCGATGCAGCCGTGGTCCACGCTCGAGCAAGCGCCTTGCTCGCGTGCGGACGGACCCGGTCTCGCTGAACGATCGGGGTCTTCATCGACTTGCTCCCAGACCGCGATGACTGAGACGAAGGTGGTCCGGCGGAAGACGGGTCCTCGTGGGAATAATCGTAAGCGTGAACGGCTGACATGGCTAGGCTCTCCACCCTGCAATGTCGGCCAGAGTTGGGGGCGCCCCACAGCCGACGACTACGGTTTTCTTGTCTCTGAGTATTGGAAGCCCAACCGCAGGGGGAGAGGGTTAAACGGTCGGAGCCTCTACTCGCGCAGGATTATAGCATGCTCCTTCGGCCACTCGCAGACGCGCGCTTCGGGACCGCGGATTGCTCTCAATCTCGCCAGGCGCCGGCAAGACGGGCTTTCGGGTGAGTACCCGGACCTTTCGTACGGCGCCGCAGCCGCAGACGGGGAAGTTCGGAGGACAGACGCAAACGCCCTCACCGGAAACAAAACTCCGCTTCACGATCCGATCCTCGAGACTGTGGTAGGAGAGCACGGCTATCCGGCCCCCGGGTGTCAGATGATCCGGCGCGCCGCCCAAGAAGCGCTCAAGTGCGTCGAGTTCTCCGTTCACGGCAATTCGAATCGCCTGAAAGCTCTGCGTGGCCGGGTGGGTCGCGCCGTGACGTTGGGCGGGAGGGTACGCTCGGCGGATCAGGTCCGCTAGCTGCTGCGTGGTCTGGACAGGGTCTGAGTCTCTTCGTTCGACGATCCAGCGAGCAATACGACGGGAGTGCTTCTCTTCGCCGTACTGCCAGAGGATCCTGGCCAACTCGGTTTCGCTCACGCGTGAGATCAATTCGGCGGCCGACTCCCCCTCGGTCGGGTCCATTCGCATGTCGAGCGGGGCGTCGGATCGAAAGCTGAATCCGCGAGTCCCGTCGTCGAGCTGCATGGAGGATACCCCGAGGTCCAGCAGAATCCCGTCAAAGCGCGCGTCGGTCGACAGCTCCCAGAACTCACCGAACGGCGTGTGCACCATCTCTACACACTGCTGCGGCCACCCCTGTTCGAACAGCACCTCTCTCAGCCGGCGCTCTGAGCGTGCCAGTGCCTCCGGATCTCGATCCAAGCACACAATCCGTCCTCTGGGGCCGATTGACCTGAGGATGGCCTCCGCGTGCCCCCCCAGGCCAACCGTGGCGTCCAGCATCGACATCGCGGCTTGGGGGCGCAGGTACGCCAGAGACTCCGCGAGCATTACCGGCGCATGGGTAAACTGTGACATAGGTCTGGCGCATCCCCTGGGGACCGTGGTCCAAAATGAAAAAGACCCGGTCCCCACCGATTTCGGCGGGGGCCGGGTCCCTCTTCCACACGATCGCCCCCGGAATACCGGGGCGGAAAGGTCAGGCGAAGAAGCCCTTGTTGATCTGGATGTAGCCGTTCCACTCGTCGGGAACGTCATCTTCGGGGAAGATAGCGCTCACCGGACACTCCGGCTGGCACACACCGCAGTCGATGCACTCATCCGGATGGATGAACAGCATGTCCGGAAAACCCTCTTTGCTGCCTTCGTAGATGCAGTCGACCGGACAAATCTCCACACACGCCTTGTCTTTGACACCCACACAGGGCTCGCAAATGATGTAGGCCATCCCGTTCGTACCTCCCTAAAACGGCTAACGGTCCCGCCCTCAAGGATCACCTCGACAACCGAAACCGCCGCCTGGGTCCAGAAGTGCACTCCTCGACCTGCGCCGAAGAGGTTTTCGGACTGCTCACCCCGATCCGAGGACCGGGGGCCCAATCCTCAACATTTTGCTGCAACATCTTGCAGCCGTCACATGTTGGAAGCACTTCCAACGTGTGAAATCTTAGCATTTAGTGGATGCGGAAGAGAGTCATGAAGGGGCCCGCGAGGATAAAGATCGCGAGAGTCCCCGCCGTCGCCAGCGCGATGGTGAACCGGAGCTCGGGGCCCGGCGTCACCACCTCATCCGATATAGGCTCCAACAAGAACATCGCCCGCACCACCTGCCAGTAGTAGTAGACTGAAATCACGCTGTTGATGAACGCGACGATCGCCAACCACACGAGCTGAGGCCCGGCCTGCAGCACGGCGGCAAAGAGCACGAACTTTCCCCAGAACCCCGCCGTTGGGGGAATTCCCGCGAGCGAGAGCATGAAGAAGACCATCAACCACGCCAGCCCGGGGGATCTCCGAACCAAACCCGCGTAGTCCGCCAGGTTGTGACTCTTGAATCGGGCGTACACGGCCGTGACGACGGCCAATGCGCCGATGTTCATGAACACGTAGGTGGAGAGATATACCGGGACACCACCCAGCTGCCACACGCTGACTCCGGATGTCCCGGCGCCGGCGGGCTGGAAGACGCCTGCCCCTGCGGCGGCGAGGGCCATCATCGTGTATCCTGCGTGGGCTACGCTCGAATAAGCGAGCATTCGCTTGATGTTTGTCTGCATCAAGGCGCCGAGATTCCCGGCAGTCATCGTCAGCGCGGCGATGCCTGCGACAGGCCCGACCCAGGCCTCAGGCGGAATACCCACGAGCAGCACCCTGAAAATGACCGCTGAGGCTCCGGCCTTGGAGGCCACGGACAACCACGCCATCACCGGGAGCGGCGAGCCGTCGTAGACATCGGGCACCCACTGGTGCCACGGAGCCAAACCGGTCTTGAAGCCCAAACCCACCAGGATGAGAGCAAGAGACACCAGGATGACGGCGGCGCCGCCCGGAGCTTCTCGAAGTGCCAGGAGCGCAGGACCCAGGGGAGTACGGATGTCTTCGCCCGGCACCGCATACAGGTTGGTGCTGCCCGTCATACCGTACAGGAACGACATCCCGTAAAGCATGATCGCGGCGGTGACGGCTCCGTAGAGGAAGTACTTCAGCGCTGCTTCGGTGCTGCGCGGCTGAAACTTGAGGTAGCCGGCAAGGATGTAGGAAGTGAGTCCCAGGAACTCTACGTTCAGGTAGATCATCACCAGATCTGCCGAAACGGTGAGGAGCGAAGCCGCCGAGGCTGCGAACGCCACCAGCGCAAAGAACTCCGCCGGGTTTCGGAAGCGCTCCGAGTACTTCACCGCCACCAGAAGGGAGAGGAGACTCCCGACGATGACGACGGCCTTCATGGCGATGCCGAAGCCATCGAGCACCACGTTGCCGTGGAAAAACACCAGGGCATCTTCCGCCGACGCCAGGAAGCCCTTCTCCGTCACCATCTGGTACGACGGCGCCAGCGCGGCCAGCGCCCCCACGTGCCCCACGATGGCGATCCATGCGGGAGCCACCCGATCGCGCGGCCGGACCATCTCCCAGGCCAACAGCAAACAGCCAAGGCCAATGAGCACCAGCTCCGGGAGGATGGACTTCAAATCGGCCCCGCCGGGGGGCATCAGCATGTTTTGTGGAAACATCGCTCGGTTACATTCCCACCGCGGATGCGCCGACGGCCAGCGTCGGCAGCGCATTCAGGTAGCTCTGCATGGTTGCGAGCAGCAGGTTTGGAAAGATCCCGAACACGAGCGCAAGGATGGCCAGTATGGCTAGAGGAAGCCGCTCGCGGAGGGCAACATCCGGGAGTTTGGCCCAACGTACGTTGAGGGGTCCCAGCAGCACCCGCTGGATCGTCCACAACAGGAAGGCGGCCGTCACGACGATCCCAAGGCCGGCGATGACGGAGCCGACGCGAAACTCCATCCCGCCCGGCGCATCGGAGGAGAAGGTCCCCATAAACACCAGGAATTCGGCGATGAACCCCGCGAGTCCCGGCAGGCCGAGCGAGCCGAACACGAAGAGCCGGAACCAACCCGCATACTCGGGCAGGTTCTGGCCGAGACCGCCAAACGCGCTGAGATCCCGCGTGTGGGTCCGGTCATAAATCACACCCACCAGCAGGAAGAGGCCGCTGGTGAGGAAACCGTGGGCGAGCATCTGGTAGATGGCTCCCGATGCGGCAACCTGAGCGAAACGGATCTGACCCTCCGTGGCGTCCGGATGGAGGATCGCCGCCGCGGCTGCAATCCCCATCATCACGTAACCCATGTGGTTCACGGATGAGTAGGCAATCAGCTTCTTCAGGTCGGTCTGAGCCATCGCGACGAAGGCGCCGTAGACCACTCCGACAACCGCCATCACCAGCAGCGCCATCCGCATCGCGTAGCTCTGTTCCGGAAGCACCGGCAGCAAGATGCGGAAGATGCCGTAGCCGCCCATCTTCAGGAGAACGCCGGCCAGAATGATCGAACCTCCGGTAGGCGCCTCCGTGTGGGCATCGGGCAACCATGTGTGGAACGGCCACGTAGGGACTTTGATCGCGAAGGCCAGGAAGATCCCCCACCAGGCGGCCAGCGCCAGACCGGGGAACGCCCGCACCGCAGCGGATGTCTGCCCAATCAGGCTCGGCGCATCGCCGATGTTGACGAACATCAACGTCTTGATCGGGACCGTCATCCAGATCCAGATGAAGGCAAGCAGCATCGCGACGCTGCCGACGAGTGTGTAGAGGAAGAACTTGATGGCGGCGTATTCGCGGTTTGAACCGCCCCAGATCCCGATGATGAAGTACATCGGAACCAGCGAAATCTCCCAAAAGACGTAGAAGAGGAAGAAGTCGACCGCGAGAAACGTCCCGATCATTCCGACTTCAAGCAGGAGGAAGAGCGCGTAATACTCCTGCGCCCGGTCCTCGATGTTGGAGTACATGATGACCAGGGTCGTGATGAGGGCGGTCAGCGCGATCAAGGGCAGGCTGAGCCCGTCTACGTAAAGCGCGTAATTGACCTTCAGGTTCGCGATCTCGAACCACTGCTGGAGCACCGTGTACGGCTCTCCCGCCTGCGCCACCCAACCCGCGTTCTGGAACGCCACCACGAGCAGAGCCGAAACGATCAGCGGCGGGGTGCTCAGCCAGAAAGCCCATTTCTTGTAGGATTCTGGCGTGCGCTTCCTGGGAAGGGCTATCAGGATCACGAAGGCCAGCACCGGCCACCAGATCAGGGCGTTGAGAGCATTTTTCTCGAGAGACATTTTCGTTCCGGTCTACCTGATCACGTGCTGCTGGACGAGCGCCCAGATCAGGATCATTGCACCGCCGAAGACGACCAGGAAGTAGTGTTGGACCTGACCGCTCTGGAGTTCTCGCACGCCGTCGCTGCCGAAGCGGCACATCCGCGCGGTGAGGTTGACGATCCCGTCGATGACGGTCTTGTCGAAGTATCCCCAGGCAACCGCGGACATCCGTCCGGTCCAACCCACGAGTCGAACCACGGCGTCGATCACCCAGATATCGATGAACTTGAACGAGCTCGTCAGGACGAAGAGCGTCCGGATGAGCGTCGCCATGTAGAGTTCGTCAAAGTAAAGCTTGTTCAGACTCAGCTTGTAGCCGAACACCTCCACGCCCGAAGGCGTGCGGCCTCGCGTCAAGAGGAACGTGCGTCCCCGATAGAAGAACCAGCCCACCGCGGCAGAGACCAGCGGCACAAGCAATCCGGGGTAGAAGACGATCGGATTAAAATGCGCATGGACATGGGAGTCCAGGCCGGGCCGTTCGTAGTGCAGGAAGGGGTAAATCGCCAGGCCCCAGCCTTCCGGGAGGCCAGGGATCCAGCCAGGGATCCCGACGAAGCCGCTGACGATCGCCAGAACGGCAAGCAGGTACAACGGCCCAAGCATGCTCGGCCCGCTCTCATGCGGTTCGCCATGATGACCGTGTCCGTGATCGTCGTGGGACGCTATCGCCGAGCTCGGCACATCGTGTGCATGGGCGTCATGTCCGTGGGCGTCGTGACTGTGGGCATCATGACCATGCCCGTCGTGGCCATGGTCGTCGTGCCCGGCGACATCGTGACCATGGGTTCCCGCCGCGCCATGGCCCCCGTGCGCATCGGCCGTCTTAGGGCCGCCCGACCAGGGTTCGCCGAATACAAGCGTCATCTGGCGAGTCATGTAGAACGCGGTGAGCCCGGCAGTCGCCAGCAGGGTCCAGAAGACCCACGGCCGCGACTCGAACGCCGCATCCAGGATGAGATCCTTGCTGTAGAAGCCGGCGGCGATGAACGGGAAGCCGGCCAGAGCGATGTACCCACACATGTAGGTTGCCGCGGTCCTGGGCATGTACTTCTTGATCGCGCCCATCTCCCAGACGTCCTGCGTGCCCGTGCCGTGGATGATGCTTCCGGAACCGAGGAAGAGCAGGCCCTT
>SXGS01467233.1_pt1 | contig 11111 bp, 14 predicted proteins | sample 3174681 | NCBI WGS metagenome assembly SXGS01 (sample SAMN11356861, study PRJNA531348) | freshwater metagenome | isolation source: freshwater sample F1-80 | place: China: Fuxian Lake, Yuxi | collected 2017-12-25 | reverse complement strand
GATGTCGCCGCCGCGCATCCGATCAACTATTGCGCGCTGCGCTACTTCAACGTCGCGGGTGCCGATCCCAAGGGTCGCACGGGCCAGTCGACGGTCGGCGCGACTCACCTGATCAAGATCGCGGTCGAGGCGGCGATCGGCAAGCGGGAGGCGGTGGGCGTCTATGGCACCGACTTCGCCACCCGCGACGGGACGGGCGTGCGCGACTATATCCATGTCTCCGACCTCGCCGCCGCGCATGTCGCCGCGCTCGAACTGCTGGTCGAGCAACCGGGTGAGAGCCACACGCTCAACTGCGGCTATGGTCGCGGCTTCTCGGTGCTCGAGGTGCTCGACGCGGTCGACCGGGTGACCAACCACACGATCGAGCGCCGCATGGAAGGCCGCCGCGCGGGCGACCCGGCCGAGCTGGTCGCCGACAATAGCGCGATCCTCGCCACCCTGCCCTGGCGGCCCGAGCGCGACGATCTGGACGGTATCGTCCGCGATGCGCTCGCCTGGGAGCGCAAGCTGGCCGAGATGGGCCGCTAAAGGGTGATGCGGCTGCGCTCGCTCCTCTTCGTGCCGGGTGACCGGCCCGACCGGATGGCCAAGGCCATGGGGGTGGGCGCGGACGCCCTGATCCTCGATCTGGAAGATGCGGTCGCGCCCGAGGCCAAGCCGGCCGCGCGGGCGGCGGTCGCGGCGTGTCTCGCCGCGCCGCGTGACCCGGCGGTGCGGCTGTTCGTCCGCATCAACCCGATCGACGGTCCGCTGGCGACCGACGACCTCGCCGCCATCGCCGACGCGCGCCCCGACGGCATCGTCCTGCCCAAGGCGGAAGGGCTGGTCAGCCTGCACGCGCTGGCGGCGCGCGGCCTCACCCATATCCCCGTCCTGCCGATCGCGACCGAGACGCCGGCGGCCATCTTCAAGCTGGGGGACTATGCCGGTGCCAACGTGCCGCTCGCCGGGCTGACCTGGGGTGCCGAGGACCTGCCGGCGGCGATCGGCGCGACGGCCGCGCGCGAGGCGGATGGCGGCTATACCACCCCCTATCAGCTCGCCCGCTCGCTGACGCTGTTCGGCGCGCATGCGGCGGGCGTCGCGGCGATCGAGACCGTCTATCCCGATTTCCGCGATCTGGATGGGCTTGCCGCCTATGCCGCGCGCGGGCGGCGCGACGGCTTTACCGGCATGATGGCGATCCACCCTGCGCAGGTGCCGGTGATCAACGCCGCCTTCACCCCTTCCGCCGACGAACTGGCGCGCGCGCGGGCAATCGTCGACCTGTTCGCCGCGAATCCCGGGGCCGGCGCGCTTCAGCTGGACGGGCGCATGGTCGATGCGCCGCACCTGAAGGCGGCGCAGGCCCTATTGGCGCGCGCGACCGGCTGATCCCCCGGCGGCCCAGGACACACGCAGCTTCGCGGTCGCCCACCACCAGCCCAGCGCCCAGAGCGTACCGAAGCTCCACCCGGCGGCGACGTCGGACGGCCAATGCACGCCCAGATACACCCGGCTCACCCCGATCGCGCCGACCAGCAGCAGCGCCAGCAGGATGATGGCCTGCCGCATGCGGTGATGTCGCGTGACCTGGGTCGCGAGCGCCGCCAGCGTCAGATAGACCATCGCGCTGCCCGCCGCATGACCGCTGGGAAAGCTGGCGTTGGACACATCCACCCAGTGCGGCACGAGATCGGGCCGCGCGCGCGACACGGCGTTCTTGACCAGGGTCACCACCGCGCCGCCGCTGATCCCCGCCGCCGCCACCGCGAGCGCGGTCAGCCACAGCCCGCGCGCCAGCAACAGGATCGCCGCGCCTGCGACCATCAGCACCAGTACCGGCACGCTGCCCAGCGCGGTGATGTCGACCGCCGCCTTCGCAAGGGCGCGCGAATGGGCATGTTCGCGCAGGCCTACCAGGATCGCCCGGTCCCAGTCGAAAGGCCAGTGATCGACCAGCAATCCGGCGATCAACAGGATCGCCAGCGCCACCGCACCCGCCACGGCGCCACGCAGCGCCGGCGGCATCGCCGAGGGTCGAACTTCGGGTTCGGCCGATTCGGGTACAATCGACGGCATTTTCAAGGAATGGGGATCGCTCATAGGGGCCGGGCTTTCCTCCATCGGGCGCATGACATCAAGGATCGGCGCAGCATCACGCTGATCGAACGGGATTTTCGCTCAACCGCTCCGCTGCATGGCTTTGCGATCAGTGTTTCGATCAGCGTTATTCGAAAAACGGGTTTGCGTGTTCCCGCATTTTGTCGCATTTTTGTCTCACACCGGCGAACAGACCGGTGGGAGAGGATGGCAACACCATGAACGACGACATCATGTCCCCGCTCGATCGCCTGATGGTCCTGACCTTCGGCGCCATGGCAAGCTGGATCGCGGTCGGCGGCGTCGCCTTTGGCGCATCGAAGCTCGTCCAGCACCTGTTCTGACCAACCGGTCTTCGGCTCGTCATCCCACGGGCCGAAGCCATTCGGGCGGCCGGGACCGCCCTCGCGATACAATCGGAAATCATCGGGATCGGGTGGATCGTCACCCTATCGCCCCCGTGGTGGGTCCGCCGGGGCTCGAACCCGGGACCTCTCGATTAAAAGTCGCTTGCTCTACCGACTGAGCTACGGACCCTCCATCGGGGTGGAAGCGACCTAGGGGCGCGGACGCCTCCGGTCAACACTCTGTCGCATATGTCGTATCCGTCGCCCGTCGCGCGGGTCGCGCCAGTCGGCGGCGATATGTGCGAGCGGATGCAGGACGAACGCGCGCTCGGCATAGGCGATGTGCGGCACGGTCAGCCCCGCCGAGCGCCACCGCCCCCCCGACCACAGGATGATGTCCAGGTCGATGACCCGCGCGCCCCAGCGTTGCCCGCGCCGCCGGCCGAAGCGCCGCTCGATCGCCTTGAGCGCCGCCAGCATCTGCGGCGGGGTCAAATCGCTCTCCACCAGCGCGGCGGCATTGGCGAAGGCGCGGATCGACGGCCCGACGGGCGCGGTGGTGATGATCGGCGACACGGCATAGACCCCGTCCAGCGCCGCCAGCGCCGCGCGAATCTCGTCGCGTGGCCCGCCATGCCGCCCCGGACGGTTGGACCCCAATGCGATGGCATAGCTTGTCGTCGTCATCGCCCCCGACTACCCGAGCGCGATGTCCGACGCATCCTTTCCCGTCATCCCCGCGACGCTGGCCCCGATTCAGCCGCCGCGCGACTGCCCGCTCTGTCCCCGCCTGGTCGCGCTTCGCCAGGCGGTCGCCGCCGAATATCCCAGCTGGTGGAACGCACCGGTGCCACCGTTCGGCGATGACCAGGCCTGGCTGGCGGTCGTCGGCCTCGCCCCCGGCAAGCATGGCGCGCACCGCACCGGCCGCCCCTTCACCGGCGATGGCGCGGGGCCGCTGCTCTATGGCACGCTCGCCAAGTTCGGGCTGGTCGAGGGGGAATTCGCGGCCAAGGTCGATGACGGCCTGACGCTGAAGGGCGCGGTGATCCTGAACGCGGTCAAATGCCTGCCGCCCGAGAACAAGCCGACGCCCGAGGAACGCGCGACCTGTCGCCAGTTCCTGGAGCAGGAGCTTCGCGCCTTGCCCAATCTGTCGGTCGTGATCGCACTGGGCGACATCGCACACCAATCGGTGGTCAAGGCGCTGGGTGGAAAGCTACCCAAGGCGCGATTCGCGCATCTGGCCGAACATCGCATTCCCGGCAGCCCGGTCGTGATCGATAGCTATCACTGCTCGCGCTACAACCAGAATACCGGAAAACTGACGCCCGAAATGTTCGAGGCCGTGTTCGCGCGGGCGATGGAATTGCGAGGGTAAACCAGTCCTTCCCTGCAAGGGGAGGAAGACCAGCGAATCTGGTGGAGGGGTGCCCCCTATCGCGAGCGCGACACCCCTCCGTCAGGCCTTCGGCCTGCCACCTCCCCTTATCGGGGAGGAATTTGGATTAGATGTCCTGGACCAGCCGCCCGTACAGCTCGGGCCGGCGATCGCGGAAGAAGCCAAAGGCGGCGCGGTGGCGCTTCACCCGGTCGATGTCGAGCGTGGCGACGATCACGCCTTCTTCCTCACGGTCCAGTTCGGCCAGGATGTCGCCGCGCTCGTCGCAGATGAAGCTGGTGCCGTAGAAGGTCTGGCCATGCTCGCAACCGACGCGGTTCGCGGCGACGATCGGCACGACGTTGGACACGGCATGCCCCACCATCGCGCGACGCCACAGTCGTGCGGTGTCGAGGCTGTCGTCATGCGGCTCGCTGCCGATCGCGGTGGGGTAGAAGAGGATCTCGGCGCCCATCAGCATCATGGCGCGCGCCGTCTCGGGATACCATTGGTCCCAGCAGATGCCGACGCCCAGCGTGGTCTCGGGGCCGTTCCACACCTTGAACCCGGTATTGCCGGGGCGGAAATAGAATTTCTCCTCATAGCCCGGACCATCCGGGATATGGCTCTTGCGATAGACGCCCGCGACCTTGCCGTCGGGATTGACCATCGCCAGCGAGTTGTAATGGTGCGGGCCGTCCGCCTCGAAGAAGCTGGTCGGGATATGGACCTTCAGCTCGGCGGCGAGGTCCTGCATCGCGCGCACCGCCTTGTGCTCGCCCGTGGGCTTGGCGTTCGCGAACAGCCCCTCGTCCTCGACGCGGCAGAAATATTCGCCCTCGAACAATTCGGGCGGCAGGATCACCTGCGCGCCCTGGGCGGCCGCTTCACGGACGAGGCGCGAGACCTCGGCGATGTTGCGGTCGATATCGGCGGTGAAGGCCAGTTGCAGCGCGGCGACGGTGATCTGGGTCATGGCCACGCCCTTTAATGGTTCGCACCCGGCGCGTCAGCCCCCGGAATCGCGGAACAGCCGCCGCAGCACCGCCGGATAGAAACTGCGCATCTTCTGCTGGCACAGCACCGCCATGCGCGCGTTCAGCTGGCGGGTGGCGTCGATATAATCGTCCCAGCGTTCCGCGACGGCGCCGGCGGTCCAGACCCGGATATGCGTCGAATAGGCGAGCCGCAGATCGCGGGTCTCGGCGATGATCGTCTCACAGCCGGGAAGCTCGCCCATCAACCGCCGTTCGCGAAGCGGCGTCAGCAGCGCCTCGTCCTCGGTGTTCAAATGCCTGGCGATCGCCCGCGCCACCCGCGTGCGCACCGCGCCGAGGTGCGGAGCGGCCTCGGCATAGCTTTTGTCGAACAGGACATGCAGCTCCGCCATCGCGCCGGCGATGTCATTCTGCTGGGTCCTGAGCTGATCGATCGTGGCCTTCACCGCAGGACTCCGATCCGCGACATTGATCATTCGCGATATACCCGGACCGGTTGACGGGGGGTAAAAACCACCCTTGCCCGGAGCGAAATACCAAGCCACCCCCTATCCCATCACCCTAACCTCCGTTCCGCCTGAGCGAAGTCGAAGGCCATGGGACTCCCTGGCGAACCAGCCCATCCTTGGGCCCCGCTCAGCCCGAACGGAGCGGAGGAATAGGGACCATGAAAAAGGCCCACGCTCTCGAAGAAAGCGCGGGCCTCGCCGGTGATCCGCTTCGGATCAGGCCGGAATCTGTTGCGAGATGCAGTGGAAGCTGCCGCCGCCGGTCAGGATCGCATCGGCGCGCAGGCCGACGACCTGACGGTCGGGAAAGATCGCCTGGATCGCCGCCACGCCCGCGTCGTCATTCTCGCTACCGTAAATCGGCACGACTACCGCCGCATTGCCGATATAGAAGTTCATATAGCTGGCCGGCACGATCTCCTCGTCGCGCAGGACGCGGCCCGGCGAGGGGATCGTCACCACCTCCAGCCCGGCCGCCTTGGCGTCGCGTTGGGCGGCGGCATAGACCTGCCAATTGGGGTCGTTCTCCGCCGCTTCGGGGATCGCGATCCGGTTGGGACCCACGAAGCGCGCCAGATTGTCGACATGGCCATCGGTATGGTCGTTGAGCAGCCCGTCGCCCAGCCAGACCACGCGGGTCAGCCCCAGATCCTCGGCCAGCCGCGTGGTGATCGTCGCCTCGTCCAGATCGGGGTTGCGATTGGGGTTGAGCAGGCACTGGCGGGTCGTCACCACCAGCCCGGTGCCGTCGCCATCGATCGCGCCGCCCTCCAGCACCCAGCCGCAAGGCGTGGCGGATAGCCCACGATCCTCGGCCAGCCGCGCGCCCACCGTATCGTCGCCGGGCAGGTCGTACTTGCCGCCCCAGCCGTTGAACTCGAACAACCGCGCCGAGCCGTCCCCGGTGACGATCGGGCCGGTATCACGCAGCCAGATGTCGCCGAACGGCTGGACCACCACGTCCGCCGCATCGCCGGCCATCGTCCGCGCCGCCTCGGCCGCCTCGCCATCGGCGGCGACCAGGATCACGCGCTCGCCCCGGCCACCCGCATGGACGGCGCGGGCAAAGGCGAGCACCTCCTCGCGCGCGGGCTCCAGATCCTCCTGCCACAGCTCGGGATGGCTCGGGAAACCGATCCAGACGGCGGCGTGGGGCGCCCATTCGGCGGGCGGAGGCGTGGTCTTCGAAGACGTGGTGGAGGGCGTCGTCACTGGGCGTTCTTCCTGCTCTTGTCTCGAATGCCGCGAAATTCGGCGGTGGGATACCAGTTGGGCCACAGGCCCGGCCGGTCGGCCAGCGTCCTGCCCAATTGATAATAGACGGTCAAATCCTCCAGGGCACCCGTCCAATCCCAGCGGGCATCATATTCGTCCGCCGGCTTGTGATAGCGATGCGCGACATAATCGTCGCTGGCGGCCTTGCCCGCCGCCTTGCCACCGACGACCTTGTCCTCGCCCGATCCGCCGTCGAGCATCGGCACGCCCAGCTTGGCGAAGGAGAAATGGTCGGAGCGGTAATAGCCGCCCCGCTCGGGATTGGCCTCCTCGCCGATGTAGCGGCCTTGCGCCTTGACGAAGGGGACGACCATATCCTCGATCTCGGACTTGCCCTTGCCGACCAGCACGAAGTCCTTCGACCGGCCGGTCACGTTCAGCACGTCCATGTTCACGCCGCCCACCGTGCGCGCCAGCGGAAAGACGGGATGCTGGGCATAATAGCCCGAGCCGAGCAGCCCGCTCTCCTCCGCCGTCACCGCGAGGAACGCGATCGAGCGTTTGGCCGGCCCCGCCTTTCCTTGCGCCTCGGCCAGCGCGGCCAACCCGGCGACGCCGCTCGCATTGTCGAGCGCGCCGTTGCAGATGTCGTCGCCGTCCACCGCGTCGCAGCGGCCCAGATGGTCCCAATGCGCCGAATAGAGGACATAATCCTCCGGCGCGCTGGTGCCCGGCAGCACGCCGACGACGTTCTTCGACGCCTGCCGCCGGATCGTGTTGTTGAACCCACCCGACAGGGTCAGCCCCAGCGGCACCGCCTTGAACCCCTTGGTCTGCGCCGCCTTGGTCAGCGTCGCCAGGTCGCGCCCCGCCGCCGTCAGGATGCGCTCGGCGACCGGCTGCTGCAGCCAGCCTATGACCTGGCTCTGATCGGCATGGTCGCCCGGCTCGTCCAGTTCGAGCTGCGGCCCGGTCCAGGAGGATTGCACGACCGCCCAGGGGTAGGCGGCCGGCTCGGTCTGGTGGACGATCAGCGCGGCGGCGGCACCATGCTTCGCCGCGTTCTCGAACTTATAGGGCCAGCGACCATACCAGGTCATCGCCCGCCCCTCGAACGGGCCATCGCGCCCCATGGTCTGCCAGTCGGGGTCGTTGACCAGAATGACCACCGTCTTGCCGCGCACATCGACCCCGGCATAATCGTCCCAGCCCTTTTCGGGCGCGGTGATGCCATATCCGACGAAGACGAGCTCGCTGTCCTTCACGTCGATGCGCGGGGTCACGCGATAGGTGCCGACGACCATGTCGGTGCGATAGTCGAGCTTAATGGGCGATCCCCCCGCTGCCCCCTTGCCCTGGACGGTAAAGGGCCGGACGTCGGTGGCGGTGATCTCGATCATCGGCACGTCCTGGGTCCAGCTGCCCTTGTTGCCGGGCTTCAGGCCGGCCTTCTGGAAGCGATCGATGATATAGGCGACCGTCTTGTCCTCGGCGGGCGTGGTCGGCGCGCGGCCCTCATAGGCGTCGGAGGACAGGGTCTGCGTGACGGTCTTCAGCGTCTCGACCGAAATGGCGGGCCTGTCCTGCGCGATCGCGGTGCCGGACAGGAGGAGGGACAATAAGACCAGACGGCACATGACAGACATTCCCCTTGTGATGGGGGATGTTGTGCCCAGCCACCGGCTCACGGGCAAGTAGGGAGAGGCCATGCCCCGATACCGGTAACGTGACGGGCATTTGGTCCGGATGGGTGCCAAAAGCCTTCAATACCGCGTCCGGAATGGCGTATGATGCTCGCCGAACGGAGTGTTGCACATGACACATCTGAACGGTTCCGTCGGGCTTCATGGCCGCAATCGTCGAAACGACGTCGTGATGGTGCAGACCGCTTTGCTTGCATCCGGCCATTCACCCGGACCGATCGACGGCCTATGCGGGCGACATACGATCAGCGCGATCATATCGGTTCAGCGGCAGCTATTGAGCAAGCCCGATGGCCTGGTCGAGGTCCATGGTCCGACCTGGCGATGGCTTACGGCGCATGCCGGCAGATCGCATCAACAGCCATCCCAAAGCGGATCGCGATCGTCCCCCGCATCGCCTTTGCGGCGCCCGGTTCCGCCCGAAACACCATCTAGCGAGCGCGCGATCCGCCCCTTACCGGGCCGGGCGCTCAACTATACGGATCACGTACCTCTCCCGAAGAAGGGTTCGGTCAATGTCGGCATCCGGCCCGCGTCGAATCAGGCCATCATCGCCCAGCTGGGCCAGCCGAGAGACAGTTACTCGCAACAATGCCAACCTCCGACCAACGCCGCGCTGAAGCGGATGGTGGTCACGGGGGACGTCGGGCCGTTTCGAGCCACGGGCTTGCGGCCGGCGGTCTTGAGTCTGACGGCCATATTTGCCGAAGTCAGGAAGACGCATCCCGACCTTCATGCAAAACTGGGCACGGCGGGCATGATGTGTTGCCGCTATGTCAGGGGATCGACACGATCGATTTCCAATCATGCCTGGGGCACCGCCATCGACATGAAGATCGACGGCATTCTGGTTCCTCGCAAGGCGCATCATGCCAATCTCGGGCTGCAACTGCTGGCACCAATCTTCAACAAACATGGTTGGTATTGGGGAGCGGCATTCTCAACGCCCGACCCGCATCACTTCGAATGCGGAGCGGATTTGCTGGAGACCTTCCATGCTTAAAATCCTGTCGACGATCGGCCTTGGCATATTGGCGGCCTGCTCCGCGCCCGCAGCGCCGCCCTGCCGTGCAGAGGCTCCCGCCCCGATAGCCAACGGACCGGCCACCTGGATCGGTCCGTGCCTCCATGGAAGCGCCGATGGCCTGGGCGTTCTACGGGTCGCCCGGCGCAACCAGGCACCCCGGCTTTTCTTCGGCAAAATGGTCAAGGGCCGCCCCTTCAGCGGTGTCATGTCGACCGACACGGGCGATTGGCGACCGGCCTGGCGATTTGACGCTCGTCTGCAGCCGCGTGAAGACCCCAATGGCGATCGTCAGAGCAGTCTTCAGACCTTCGATCTTGCCGCTGCCGGTGCGCGGGAGGCGAGCCGCCGTTACCGCGCGGCCGGGAATATCGACTCCGCGCGCTTCTATGACCAGCAAAGCCGGAAACTGACCGAAGCGCTGGATTGATCCGGCAACCGTCGTGACGACAGATGGTTTTATGTCCCTGCGGGCCAGTGAAAGCATCTGCCCGCATAAAAGGAGGGACAGATGAAAGTGATCGCCGTCATATCCGCCATGATCGTCGCCGGCATCGGGGCATCCGCCACCGCGCAGGAATCGCCCAATCTCTCGGCCGCCTATGTCCGTTGCATGGAACGCGCGGGCGGGAATACGGTGCAGAGCGGCGTGTGTACGCAGCGGGAATCGGCGGTGCAGGATGATCGACTGAACAAGTCCTATCAGCAGGTCATGCGCCAGCTCGCATCGCGTCCGGCGGCCAAGATCGCCCTGCGCGACCAGCAGCGCCGCTGGATTCGCGAGCGCGACTATAGCTGCAAGATCAACGGCGACACGATCGACACCGGCTGCATCGTCACCAAGACGGCGTTGCGCGCGGACGAACTGGAACGCCAGGTCCGCTTCTGATCGCGAAGCTGGGCGTCTGAGGATCAGTCGCCCAGCGAATAGACCGCGTTGAACCGGCCGTCCTGCAACGCGCCGATCGTCCAGTGCGAGGGCGCGCCGTTGGCGAAGGTGACCTTGTAATTCTCGTAATGCCGGCCGTCCGCGTCCTCCGCCTTGACCAGGGTCATCGACTGGATCGCGCCCGCCGCCTTCAGCATGGCCGACATTTGCGGCAGTTGCTGGCGACAGGCCCCCAGCAGTTCTGGCCCCATCAGCGTCTCGGGACAGGTGCCGTCCGCGACCGCAGTGAACATCGCACGAAGTTGGCCTGCATATAGGCCCTGCTCGCCTGCTTGCGCCTGCGCCGACGACGCCAGCATCAGTGCACCGATCGCCAGGATTCCCAGTCGCTTCATGGCCCCACCCCCCAAAATTTCGGGTGAGTATGACCCGCGCCATGGCACCCGACAAGCGACGTCCAAACAAAAAGGGCGGCCCCATCGGGACCGCCCTTTTCGTAAATTCGGTAAGACCCGAAACTTAGCGCGAATAGAATTCGACGACCAGGTTCGGTTCCATCTTCACCGGATAGGGCACCTCGTCCAGGGTCGGGATGCGGGTCAGCGCGACCTTGGTGTTGCCGTCGGCGGTGACATAGTCGGGCACTTCACGCTCGGCGAGCTGCTGCGCTTCCATGACCAGCGCCATTTCGGTCGCCTTCGAACCCAGCGAAATCTCGTCGCCGACGAAGCAGCGACGCGACGCGACGTTGCACTTCACGCCGTTGACGCGGATGTGGCCGTGGCTGACCAGCTGGCGCGCGGCGAAGATCGTCGGCGCGAACTTGGCGCGGTACACGATCAGGTCCAGACGCTGCTCGAGCAGGCCGATAATGTTCTGCGAGGTATCGCCCTTCATGCGGGCGGCTTCCTGATATCAGGCCTTGAACTGCTTCTCGGTCACGTCGCCAAAATAGACCTT
>SXGS01435640.1_pt1 | contig 11111 bp, 3 predicted proteins | sample 3174681 | NCBI WGS metagenome assembly SXGS01 (sample SAMN11356861, study PRJNA531348) | freshwater metagenome | isolation source: freshwater sample F1-80 | place: China: Fuxian Lake, Yuxi | collected 2017-12-25 | reverse complement strand
TTTGGCCGGTTTGCGCGGTGAGCTGCTTGAACAGCGGCGCTGCGCCATCGCCTGTGACCTGGGTTTTGGTGAACATCGGGAACTTCACGCCAAAAGTGCTTTCACAAAAATCGGCAATCTCCTTGTTGCTGCCTTTTTCTTGCGCGAAGTCGTTGGACGGAAAGCCCAGCACCACCAAGCCCTGGTCCTTGTATTGGGTGTTCAGCGCTTCCAGACCTTTGTATTGAGAGGTGAAGCCACAAAAACTGGCGGTGTTGACCACCAGCACCACCTTGCCCGCGTACTGGCACAGCGACTGGGGTTTTTCATCCTGCAAACGCTCAAACGTGTGGTTCAGCAAGGCAGGACAGGCCGTGCTGTTGCTGGCCGTTGGAGGGCTGGCGGCCTGCGCCGCTTCCAGGCTCAAGCCCAATACGGCAGTCACCACGGCCATCGCCAGGCGACCAAGCCAATGGTTAACCCAAGAGTGATTCATTTGCACTTCAAAATCCATTTTGTGACTGAACAGTTTAAACTCGTTTGTGTGCATTGTCACGCAGCCCCCTTTTCATTGGAGAACCGCATGCCCAAACCCTCGGGTTTTAAAGGGAACAAACAGGATTTGCCGCAAAAACCTTGCGCCGTCTGTGGCCGCGCCATGAGTTGGCGCAAAAGCTGGGCCAAGAACTGGGACAGCGTGTTGTACTGCAGCGACCGTTGCAGGGCCGCCAAAAACACCACCACCACGGCCAAAGCACCCACATGACCCGACACCTGATTTTGATTCTGGGCGACCAGCTCGGCTGGGACAACCCCGCGCTCGATGCTTTTGACCCGGCACAAGACCGGCTTTTGATGATCGAGGCAGACAGCGAGGCGGGCGAGGTCTGGAACCACCAAGCCCGCATCGCCCTGTTTTTGTCAGGCATGCGGCACTTTGCCAACGAAGCCCACCGCCGCCGCTGGCCATGTACTTACATGAAGGTGGACGACCCGAGCCTGCCTGGTGACTTTGCCGGACGCCTGACCCACGCTTTGAACACCCACAGACCCCAAGCGCTGGTGGTGATGGAAACCGGCGCTTGGCGCATGGAGCGGCTGATCGAAGACGCTGCCAAACAGACCAGCACGCTGCTGCGTTGGGTGAACGACACGCACTTTTTGTGCAGCCGCGCCGAATTTGCCAAGTGGGCAGGCGGCAAAAAAGAGCTGCGCATGGAGTTCTTTTACCGCGAGATGCGCAAACGCCACGGCATCTTGATGGAAGGCAAGGAACCGATTGGCGGCCAATGGAACTTTGACGCCGAGAACCGCAAAGGCTTTGGTGCCAAAGGCCCGGGCCCTGTGCCGCCGCCTGCGCGCCTTGCACCCGACCGCGTCACGCAAGACGTGATCACCCTGGTGCGCCAGCGCTATGCCAGCCACCCCGGCACGCTGGACCACTTTGCCTGGCCCGTGACCCGCGAAGACGCGCTCGTGGCCTTGCAGCATTTCATCGACCAACGCCTGGAAAATTTTGGTGCCTGGCAAGACGCCATGTGGACCACGCTGCCCTTTGGCTGGCACGCGCTGGTGGCCAGCAGCCTGAACCTGCACCTGCTGAACCCGCGCGAAGTGATTGTGGCGGCCGAGCAGGCCTACCACGCACGCGGTTTGCCACTGGCCAGCGTCGAGGGCTTTATCCGCCAAGTGCTGGGCTGGCGCGAGTTCATTCGCGGCGTGTATTGGCTAGACATGCCGCACATGGCCGAAGCCAACCACTACGGCCACACGCGCGATTTACCCAGGTGGTACTGGACGGGCGACACGCAGATGGCTTGCATGCAAGCGACCATCGGCCAGACGCTGCAACACGGCTACGCGCACCACATTCAGCGCCTCATGGTCACCGGGCAGTTTGCGGTGCTGGCCGGACTGTCACCCCAGCAGGTGAGCGCCTGGTACCGCGCCATGTATGTGGACGCGGTGGAGTGGGTCGAAACGCCCAACACCTTGGGCATGGCCCTGCACGCCAACGGCGGACGCTTCACCAGCAAACCCTATGTGGCCAGCGGGCAATACATCAGCCGCATGAGCAACTACTGCAAAGGCTGCCGCTACCAGCCCGAGCAGCGCACCGGCCCAGGCGCTTGCCCCATGACCACGCTGTACTGGGATTTTTTGATCCGCCACGAAAAAGACTTTGCAGGCAACCCACGCACCGCGCTCATGGTCAAGCATGTGGGCAAGATGGGCCACGAAGAGAAGCTGCAAATTGGGCAGCAGGCGGATGCATACCGGGCTGCGCTTGATAGGGTTTGAATCAGTTTGCCTGCCCGGCCACGGCCGCAGCACGGTGTAGATGCACAACACGCAGATCAGCAGGGCCAAACCGAAATGGTGTAGCGGTAGCCCAATGGACAAAGTGGAAGTATTTTAATTTTAGGTATTAAATAAATACATAAAATAAACATTAAATACACACCATCATCCAATGGAGCATCCGCATGACGCATTCCAAGCTGATCACCACTCCCTGTTTGGGGGTCGCCTTGCTGTCGCTGAGTCTGTCGGTGCATGCACAAACATCCACTGAAAAAGAATACCCACCAGTGCTGGTAATGGGATCCCCGCTGGCATATCGGCAATTTAACAAAGTGGAGATCACGGGGTCTTCAATCATGGCCAAAGAATCCAAAGAAGCCCTGCCTGTTCAGGTCATCGCGCGTCAGGACATTGAACGCAGCGGTGCCACCAACCTTGCGCAATTGCTGCAAAAGCTACCCAGCATGTTCAACTTCTATGAACTTGGGACCATGACGGGCACCACCTCTGGTGGACCAGAAACAGCGGCCATCCATGGCAACCCCAATGGCACCCTGGTCTTGTTAAATGGACGCCGACTGCCTTATTACGGTAGCCAAACCATCTTTGGAGAGCGCGCCAGCGTTGATTTGAACTTGGTCCCCTTGTCGGCCATTGAGCGAATAGAGGTCTTGACGGATGGCGCGTCCAGCCGTTACGGCTCTGACGCGGTGTCAGGTGTCGTCAACATCATCACGAGGGAAAACACCAAAGGTTTTTCGGTGAGCACCGAATACACGCGCCCAGTGGGCGGTGCAGCACAGGGCAAGCTGTTCAACATGGGGTGGGGAACAGGCCAATTATTGAGCGATGGCTATCGACTTCAAGCCCATTTTTCAGTAGATAAACAAGATGCATTGCTCGCTGGTGATCGCGACAACGCCAGCAATGGTGCTGTTCAATTCAACATCAACGGCCAAAATTGGTGGGGTGTCAGAAACGGGCGAGTCACACAAAATGGATGGCCCGCCAGCATTCAAACATCCACCGGCGTGATCAACCCCACCCTTCAAAATACCGGGCAGTGCCCAAGCAACTGGTACACATCCACAAACGGCACATCCACGGCCTGCTGGAGAAATAGCCAGCGTCTTTTGACGTTGTACCCCGCGACCGAGAAAAAATTATTTTTCTTGGACGGCGAAGTCATCCTCAATGCCAACTGGACCGGATTCGGTCAGGTGATTGCGGGACAAGTCGAGCAACGCAGTGTGCCGACTGAAGCAATACCGCTCAGTTATGACTTGGGCAATGGGTCCAAAGCCTTGATTGACACATCCCCGGTGGGTCCCGTCGCTCAGCGCTACACCAACAGAAACTACCAAATCAATGGGGGCATCAAAGGTCAATGGGGGGAATGGGATGTTCGAACGAATGCATCCATAGGCAAACACCGGGTTGTTCGCTCATATGTTGATGGTCGAGTTGCTGGTGTTGATCGCCCCACATTTGCAAGCATCGGTGGCGCAAACGAAGCATGGCAAAACGAAATTCAATACTTACCACCTCTGGTGCTCAGCCAACTTTCGGCCTTGAGGTCCAGCCTGCTGATGGACCAAGGTCAAACTCAACTGACAGCCGTCGATGCGTTGGCTTCCAAAGAAATTGGCTCTACAGAAGACGGCCCCATCTTGCTGGGTTTGGGTTTGAATTGGCGCAATGAGTCGGTCGACTTCACCTCACACCTGCCAACGGTTCCAAGCTTTTCAGGTCAGCGTCAAAATTGGGCTTCGCATGCTGAATTGCAATCAGCCATCACCGAAAGCCAGCAGGTGACCATGGCCGTACGCCATGATCAATATTCAGATTTTGGTGGTGTGCAGACAGGCAAATTGGGCTGGCAGTGGAAACCGCAACCGGGGTTCATGCTGCGCAGCTCCATAGGCATGGGCTTCAGAGCACCGACCTTGGGTCAAATGACCCATGTGATCACAAACACTTGGAATACAACAGACCTGCGGACAGGCACAGTCATGCAAGCGCGCAATGGCGGGAATCCAGATTTAAAACCCGAACAATCCACACAAGCGGCGCTTGGGTTTCGCTGGGAGCCCACTTCACGGTGGTCCATCGGGGCCGATCTCTGGCAGTTACAAATTCGCGATACCTTTGGCACATTAACCGATGAGCAAGTCTTGTCGTCTCCTGAGCTTAGAAACAAATACGTCTCTGTGGTGGGCAACACAACTTATTTGAATCTGATCAATCGAAATCTCGGGCGTTCAGAACGACAAGGCATTGACTACGACGTCCAATGGCGGGAGCCAACAGACTTGGGCCGACTGCGCCTGTCATTGCGTGGAACATGGAACCTCTTCGCTCGCAAGCAGGTATTTGAAGGCGGCAGTTTCGAGTCGGAACTGGGGCGTTATGCAAGCAATACACAAAGCATGACCTCAAAACACCTGCTGGTTTTATCTGCAAGCCTAGAGCAATCTGACTGGAACGCGATGGTGGCATGGAACTATCGCTCGGGCTTTGACAACACGATGCTGCTCATGCAAAGCATCAACGGCAACACATCCGAATTGACCAGCCGCATTCCAGGCCACTGGACCATGGATGTGGGCGGACGCTGGCAAGCATCAAAAGCCTGGACATGGGCTGCAACCATCCAAAACCTGACCGATCGCAATCCCCCGATCATGTTCAACAATTACGCTTATTTCGCTGGCGTGGACACCCGCTACGCCAGCTATTACGGCCGCACGCTCAAACTGAAAGCGGAATACAAGTTTTGAGTCGTCCGAAATCACGGGGTATCGCGGTCCCCTCGATCACCCACCAAAAGCCATAACCCCCTGCCATAGGGCCAGTATGGCGTTGCGTTCTGCAGCGAGCGTATCGGGGTCCACCTGGGTAGGCTCTTCGTTCAGGCGGGCGCGGTGTTGCAAACGGCGCATTTCGCGGTACGCCTTGGCCGCAGCTTGCCCCACGCCTGCAGGCAACAGCCCCACTTTTTCTGCACGTTGCAGCAAAGCAATGTTCCCCACGTTGTCGGCCAGTTCAGGGTGCGCAGCGGTGTGCAGCAGCACCAGGTATTGCACGGCAAATTCGGCATCCACCATGGCGCCGGGACTGTGCTTGACATCAAAACGATCGGCTTTGACAGGGTGCCCCTGGCGCACGCGTTCGCGCATGGCCACAATTTCGGCCTTGAGGCTGTCCGCATCGCGTGGGGAACTGATGACCGCGTGGCGCACGGCGTCAAAGCGAGGTGCCAAACTTTGCAGGCCCATGACAAAGCGGGCACGGGTCATGGCCTGGTGTTCCCAAGTCCAGGCCGTGTTGCTGCCACGTTGCTGCTGGTAGTCGGCATAGGCCTCAAAACGGGTGACCAACAGGCCGGAGTTGCCATTGGGGCGCAAAGCGGTGTCAATTTCGTAGATATCACCGTCGGCTGTTTTGACGGTCATCCAGTTGATCATTTTGCGCACATAGCTGGCGTAAATTTCCTGGGCGCGTTCGTCTTCGTCGTCGTACACAAACACGATGTCCAAGTCGCTGCCATAGCCCAGCTCTTTGCCGCCCAGCTTGCCGTAGCCAATGATGGCAATCGCCGGTTCCTCGCGGTGGCGGTTTTTCAGGCGGTCCCAGCACCAGCGGGCCGTCACGCGCAGCACGGCATCGGCCAAGGCGCTCAGGTCGTCGGCCACTTGTTCGACGCTGAGCACGCCTTCAACGTCACGCGCCAGCGTGCGAAACTGCTCCGCATGGTGAGCGCGGCGCAGCAAATTCAAAAGGCTTTCTTCGTCGTCTTCGCCTGTGCGCTTGAGCGCGATGCGACGCGATTCCAGTTCGGCCTCGAACTCGGTGGCGTCAAAGCGGGTGTCAAACAAGTTGCCCCCGGCCAGCTCGTCGATCACACCGGGGTGTTGCAACAAATAGCGCGCAGGCCACTTGGCCGCCCCCAACAGACGCAGCAAGCGTTCGTACACCGAAGGGCGTTCCAGCATCAAGGCCAGATAGCTTTCGCGACGCAGCAAGGGTTCGATCCAGTCGGCCATGCGCAGCACCGCCACGTCGTTGATGCGCCCGTCCTTGAGCCATTGCGCCGTGCGTTGCAACAAACGCATCAGGCGGCCTCGGGCATCGTCGCGCAAGGCTTGCACGCGGGGGTTGTCACCCCACTGCGCCAGGCGGGTGCGGACCGCGCCATCAAACTCAGTCAGCACGGCTTCGAGTTCGGCATGTTCTCGGCCATGGGGGCCACTCTTGCCATTTTTACCGTTACAGCCTTTGCATTCCCGGTCTCCGCCCAGCAAGGTGTCGAACTCTTGCGCCACCACTTCGCGGTGTGCGTCCAGATCGGTCAAAAACGCGCAGGCACCGTCATACCCCAAGGTCTGAGCGATCCAGCCCAGGTCATCGTCGCTCGTCGGCAGCACATGGGTTTGTTGGTCGTCGAGGTACTGGATGCGGTGCTCGACCTGACGCAGAAACACATAGGCTTTACCCAAGGCATCGGCTGTGGCCTGGGGCATGAGTCCGGCCTTGGCCACGCGTTGCAAGGCATCCAGCGTGGGGCGGGTACGCAGCTCGGGGAACTGCCCGCCACGCACCACCTGCAGCAGTTGCACGGTGAACTCGATCTCGCGGATGCCACCGCGTGACAGCTTGACATCGTTCGCGCGCTCGGGATGGCCCGCGCTGCGTTTGGCGGCGTGGTCGCGAATTTGCTGGTGCAGCGTGCGCAGCGATTCGAACACGTTGTAGTCGAGGTAGCGGCGAAACACAAACGGCAGCACCACGGCACGCAAGACCAAGGCAGAGCCACTGACCACCGCGCTGCGGGGCGCAACCACCCGGCTTTTCATCCAGGCAAAGCGCTCCCATTCACGACCTTGCACCAGCAAATACTCCTCCAGCGCATCGAGCGAGACCACGCTGGGCCCGGAGTTGCCGTTGGGCCTGAGGGCCAGGTCGACCCGGAACACAAAACCGTGTTCGGTGGTGTCACCAATCAAGGCGTACATGCGCTTGACGGCGCGGGTGAAATACTCCTGACACGAGACTTTGTTGCGGCCCTCGCTGTTGCCCTGGGTTTCGCCGTTCTGGTCGTACACGTAAATCAGGTCAATGTCGCTGGAGACATTCAACTCGCGGGCACCCAGCTTGCCCATGCCGACGATCCACATCTCGGCCCGTTGGCCGCTGACCGTCAAGGGCTGACCGTGCAAGGCGTCCAGATCGGCCATGACCTGCCGCCAGGCGATGTCGAGTGTGACTTCGGCCAACCAGGTCATGGCATGGGTCACCACCGCCAAAGGCGCTTGGCCAGTGCAATCGAGCTGGGCCAGGCGCTCCAGCGTGAGCTGGCGCAACACCCGCAGAGCGGCTCCCGTTTCCAGTCCTGTGGCTTGCAAGTCTGCAAAAGCCGTATTCAGGCTGTCACGCGTGGGGGCACCGGGTGCCAGCAAAGGCAAAACATCGGCGTAGCGACGGTGCAAACGCTGCACAAAACGTGAATACAAGGACAAATTGACAGGGCTTGCCGCTTTTAAGATGGGGGCATCGTTCATGGGCTGGCTGCGGGTCATAATTCCTGCTGACTTTCTGATTCAAATGTTTGTACCGTCTTTGCCCACTTTTCCCCGCCTGAGCCTTGCGCTGTCCCGTGTCATGCGGGCCATCTCATGGGCATTACTCGTCTTGGGCGTTTTGCTGGGCATGGCCTGGGGTACGCTGCATTTTTGGATTGTGCCGCGAATCGGTGATTACCGCCCCGCCCTGGAGCGCTTGGCCCAGCAAAGCATCGGTGTTCCGGTTCGGATTGGTCAGATTTCCGCCGAATCCACGGGATGGGCACCCTCGTTTGAGCTGCGCAACATCGAATTGCTGGACAAGGAAGGCCTGCCCGGCCTGCGTTTGCCCAAGGTGGTGATCGCCATCAGCGTGCAATCGGCCTTGGCCCTGAAGCTGGAACAACTCGTGCTGGACGCCCCGGAACTCGACATCCGCTTGACGGCCGATGGCGCATGGCGCGTGGCAGGCCTGGATTGGGCGCAAAACACCCCCAGCGACAACGCCACAGCCGATTGGCTGTTCTCGCAACGCGAAGTCATTGTGCGAGGCGGCACCGTGCGCTGGACCCAAGAACGCCGTCCGCACCAGCCCTTGCCTGGTCAGCTGTCGCCGTGGATGGCAAAAGCCGCAGCGACATCGACCGACACCGACACCACGCCGGTCACGCTGGCCCTGCGTGACGTCGATCTGGTGCTGCGTAACTCGGCCCGACACCACGACGTGCGACTGGACGCGACCCCGCCTCAGGAATGGGGCGCACGATTTGTCGGCATGGGGCGATTCAGGCGCAGCCTCTTGTCCATCCACCCCGGTCAATGGGCCGACTGGACAGGCCAGGTTTATGCCTACTTTCCTGACGTGGATGTGGCGCAATTGGGCCAGCATGTCCCCTTGGGCGTTGACATCACGACAGGCCACGGAAGCCTGCGCTTGTGGAGCGATGTCGCCCGGGGACAATGGACAGGGGGCGTTGCCGACGTGAACCTGACCGGGCTCAAAACCACATGGGCCTCGGACGCCGAGGCACTGGTTTTTGAACGCTTGTCGGGACGCCTGGGCGCACGCAGCAGCGCCTTGGGCTTTGAAGTGTCAACCCAACACCTCGCGTTCATGAGCGCCCAAGGCATGGCGTGGCCTGGTGGCAACGTCTCTTTGGAATACACCTACCCGCAAGGTAAAAACCCGGCACGAGGCCTGCTTCAGGCAGACCATCTGGACCTGTTCTCCCTGCGCGAAGTCGCCCTGCGCATGCCTTTGCCAGCAAGATTGCACGAACGCCTGCAGCAACAAGACATCAGCGGCCAGATTGGCGCTTTGCAGTGGCGCTGGCAGGGCGATTGGCAGTCACCCGAGCGCTATGACGGGCAAGTCACGCTGGACGGCTTGACACTGCCGCCCCCCGCACTGAAAGCCAATGACAAGACACCACAATGGCCCGGCCTGAAAGGCGCGCAAGCCAAAGTGTCGATGACACAGGACGGCGGCCAGGTGGAAGTGAGCATGGGCCCGGACGGCGCTGTGTTTCTGCCCGGTATCTTGGAAGACGCCGAGGTGCGCGTACAGGCATTGCACGCCGAAGCCACTTTCAAACGAGAGGCCGATCAATGGCATGTGCCTCAATGGCAACTCAAGTTAACCAACGCCGATGTACAAGGCGAATGGCACGGAAAATGGCAAGCAGCGGCCAATGGCGGTGGTCCGGGCACGCTGGACCTGCAAGGGCAAATCAAACAAATCAATGCGTCACAGGCACACCGCTACTTGCCCGTCACATTGCCTGCCAACGTGCGTCAATATGTGCGCGATGCCGTGGTCAAAGGGACCTATTCGGATGTACAGGTCAAGATCAAGGGGGATCTGGCCCGACTGCCGTTTGCCAACCCCAAAGAAGGCGAATTCCGATTCGCAGGACGCGTGCGGGATATTGAACTGGATTACCTGCCTGCGGCCTTGTTGCCGCCCAAAAGCCTGCCCTGGCCCCGTCTGCACAAGTTGAACGGGCAGCTGGTGTTTGACCGCTTGGGCATGAAACTGACCGATGCCTCGGCACGCGCAGGCGATGCCCGCACCGGGCTCAGCTTGACAGCCGGACAAGCAGACATTGCGGACATGGCCCACCAAGCCGTGCTGAACGTCTCGGCAGACAACAAGGATACCGCCGCACAAGTGCTGATGCTGGTTCAAAAATCGCCGCTGGACGCGCTGCTGTCCGGCGCATTGCGTCAAACCCAGGCCACAGGAACCATCCAGACCCGCTTCAAATTGAGCATTCCGCTGCTGACCCCTCAAAGCACGAAAGTGCAAGGAACGGTGGTGCTGAACGGCAACGATGTGCGCATCTCACCCGCCACACCCTTGCTGGAAAAAGCGCAGGGCACAGTCCAGTTCACTGAAGCTGGCTTCACTCTGAGTGCGCTGCAGGCCCGGTTGCTGGGAGGCCCCGTGCGCATCGAAGGCGGTCTGCGCACATCAGCGGGTGCAGCAGAAACCAGCATGCAATTGCGTGCCCAAGGTCAAATCACGGCCGATGGCCTGCGCCAAGCCAAAGAGTTCGCACCGCTCAATGAACTGGCCCAACATGCCAGTGGCACCACATCCTACAGTGCCCAATTGGGCTGGCGACAAGGTCAACCCGAGTTGACGGTGCAAAGCCAATTGGAAGGCTTGGCACTGAAATTGCCCTCGCCATTGGGCAAGCTCGCCTCCGCCAGAGTGCCCTTGTCCTTGCGCGTGCGCGCACAAAACCAAAACGGCGTCTTGCAAGACCAGCTGCAGTTCGAATGGGGCAGCATGGCTTCGGCCCACTATGTGCGGGACCTCAGCGGTGCCGAACCTGTCGTGCTGCGCGGCAGCCTGAGCCTGGGCACACAGGCTCCAGCCTTGCCCGCCACAGGGGTCACGGCCACGGTGGCACTGGACCGTTTTTCAGTCGACGACTGGGAAGCCCTGCTGCCCACCAACCTGGTGTCAGGCAGTGCAACGCCCGGAGCGGGGCAAACCGCCTGGCGGTCCTATTTGCCCACGCGCATCGGTTTGCAAGCCAACACAATCACGGCCGATGGACGCACCTTGCACCAGGTGGTCGCGGGCGGGGTTCGCGACGACCTCACCTGGCGTGTGAACCTGGATGCACGCGAGCTGAGCGGTCACGTGGTCTATCGCCAGCCCTCGCGCGAGCAATTGGGACACCTGTTTGCGCGCTTGTCACGGCTCAATTTGCCCCCCTCCAGTGTGGCCGAAGTCGAAGGCCTGCTCGAAGCCCC
>SXGS01307875.1_pt1 | contig 11111 bp, 9 predicted proteins | sample 3174681 | NCBI WGS metagenome assembly SXGS01 (sample SAMN11356861, study PRJNA531348) | freshwater metagenome | isolation source: freshwater sample F1-80 | place: China: Fuxian Lake, Yuxi | collected 2017-12-25 | reverse complement strand
GCCTGAGCGGAAGGTGGTCAGCCAACGGACTTGTCGCGTTTTTCCCGGATGCCGGCTTCCACCCGCGGCTGACTTCGGCGTGCTGTCGGGACTCAGACCAGCTCGGAAATCGGGCGCTGCTGGTCGAGCAGATACTGCGGACGTCCGTTGTGATCGGGAATCGTTGCGGTGGCAACGTCAATCCCGAGATTGTGATAGAGGGTCGCGAAGACTTCCTGCATATGGACGGGGCGCTCACTGGCTTCCTCGGCGAGGCGATTTGTGGCGCCGATGACCTGCCCGGTGCGCATGCCACCCCCGGCGAGCAGCGCTGCATGGACCTGCGGCCAGTGGTCGCGCCCAGCATCCTTGTTAATTTTGGGTGTCCGGCCGAATTCGCCCCAGACCACCACCGAGACGTCATCCGCCAGTCCTCGTTCATGCAGGTCCGCCACCAGCGCTGCCACACCCTGATCCAGCAGCGGAATCACCTTGCGGCAGGATCCAAAATTGTCACCGTGCCAGTCAAAATGCGCAAAACTGCAGGTGACACATCGAACACCGGCTTCGATCAGGCGCCGTGCCTGCAGAAATCGCGACATCGTGGCCTGATATCCCATCTCCAGACCGTAACCAAGAACTTTGTCGTCATCGTGGCCGTAGCGCGCCCGAATCTCAGCCGGCTCCTGTTCCAGATCCAGCGCCTCCACCAGCCTTGACGATGTCAGAACATCAAGCGCCTGCTGCGTAAAGCTGTCCAGCTGCAGTCGCTGCCGCTGCTCATCCGTCGTCCGACGAAATCGATCCAGTTCCGTCAGCAGAGTCGCGCGGTCACCGAACCGTGCAGCAGAAATCGCCTGCAGCTTCATGCTCTGCATCGACTCACCGTCCGGACGAAATGGTGCATGCGCCGCGCCCAAAAAACCCGCACCCTTGATGTTCCAGGGGTCGTGCGCCATCCGGTGCGACAGGTCCACATATGTGGGCACCGACGGGTCGACCGGACCTCCCAGACGTGACAACAGGGATCCCATCGCCGGCCAGCCACCCTGCGGCTGACTGCTGGAAAAATGACGGCCCGTACAGCACTCAAATGAGTCGTGTCGACTCTCCGCTCCCACCAGCGACCGAATGACCGCAAATCGCTCCATGTCGGCCGCCACCCGAGGCATCAGCTCGCTGATCTGAATCCCGGGTACACTGGTGGATATCGGCTGGAATTCGCCCCGCACTTCGGCCGGCGCCTGCGGTTTCAGATCGAACATGTCCTGATGCGGCGGACCGCCGGCCAGAAAGATCATGATGACCGACTTGTGACGAACCGCGCCGCCGCCCCCGCCCCCCGCAGCCTGCTCGGCACGCAGCAGTTGTGGCAGCGACAGCCCACCCATCGCCAGGCCGCCAATCTGCAGAAACGATCGACGCGGGATCCCGTCACACAGTCGAACCACGTTCCCATCAACCCGCAACATGACCGTCTCCCGACTTTCAACAACCGATGACCTGACCTGTGCCGCCGCAGGGATGATGCACCACCAGCCTGTTCCCGTGGGCCGAACACCCTCTTCTAACAGACACCCGCGCGCGTGTCACCTGAATTCTCGTGGCCACAGGAAGTCCCGCAGTCCCCCGGTCCCGCAGGACGGGAGGCCGGGAGCAGATCGATGCCGGTCACACACGGCATTCGCCGCGGTGTTCAGGAACCGGTGAGAAGTCCCTCGAAGATCCGGCTGCCGATCCGAACCAGCGTCGCTCCTTCCTCGACCGCCGGTACGAAGTCACCGCTCATGCCCATGGACAACTCCGACAACTGCAGATTCCCCGCGCGGGCTGCGGGAAATTCAATCAGCTCATTCCTCAGGGTATTCAGCGATCGGAACCACGGGCGCGCCTCCTCCGGGTCTTCTGTATCCGGTGCCATGGTCATCAGGCCCCGGATGTCAACGACCGGCGGGAACCGGCAGATGGACGCCCATTCCCGCTTCAGCTCATCCGGTGGAAACCCGGATTTCGAGGCTTCACCGGAGACATTCACCTGCAGCAGCAGCTGAGGACGCGAGGGGAGATCCGGAGCCACCGCGGCAATGCGTTCCAGCAGACGGAGCGAATCGATCGAGTGGATCATGGCGGCGTGACCGAGGACCAGCCGCACCTTGTTCCGCTGCAGCTGCCCCACCAGGTGCCATTCTGCCGAGGGAAGCTGTCTCTGTCGTTCCAACAGCTGCTGCGGCCGATTTTCGCCGAAAGTCTGGTGCAGACGACTCAGCAGCTGCACCCACTTCCATTCCGCGTACTTGGTGACAGCCACCAGCCGCACCGCGTCCCGCGATCGGCCGGCGCGATCACAGGCATTCGCGATGTCCCGGTGAATCTCCTGCAGGTTGTGGCCCAGCCGCGCGGCGATCTCTGCGTCAGACACGGCATGTCCCCCGGCCAGCAGGCATGCCACTGGTCTGGACACGTGCGTCCCGTTTCTTCCACAATCCGATCGCCGCTGAAGGTCGGATCAGCACTGCCACGCCGTCCATTTCATCACTGCCCAGGATCGGATCAAATATGGCCTCGCCCCGCTTAACGCTGCCGCTGCGGAAGACCTGGAAATTCTGCCCGCGATGCGGAGCGGCTGCCACACGCAGTGGCCGAAATCCGTTTCAGTGCGCAGCGTGTGGTCACACGCACTATTTCGCCCCCTGCGCCGCCGTCGGCGCCATTATAACCGACGACAGCGGGCAGATTCTTCTGCTCGTGCGCGGAAAAGACCCCGGCAAGGGAAACTATGGACTTCCCGGCGGGTTCGTCGATCCCGGTGAGACGGCCGAGCAGGCGCTGGAGCGCGAGGCGATGGAAGAGATTGGACTGGAAGTGCGCGATCTGCAGTACCTGGCTTCGTTTCCCAACGAATACGCTTACGGCGGCGCCATCCTGCCTGTGACGGACCTGTTTTTTGTCGTCACCGTCGAGTCATTCGAAGGAATGGCTGTGCAGGATGGCGAAATCGATGCCTGGCATTTCTGCCATCCCACAAAGCGACATCTCCGAAAAATGGCGTTTGTCTCGAACCGCAGGGCGCTCGAGCTGTTTCTGCTCAGAAAAGGGGTCAGGAACCAATAGCCAGATGGCCCGAAGGGTGCTGCGCACGATTGGTTTCTGACCCCTTTTCTGAGCGCCCCTGTTCTGAGCATCTGCTTCAGAATTCACCCAGAATCTGGCCGTCTGCGCGAGTCCCCAGATTGCGCCAGGTGTTCAGATCAATGTTTTCACTGATCGAACGGCAGGAACCATCCATCAGCAGCGTGTTGACAAGTCCAACATGGTAACTGCGTGACGTGATCACACCATAGGTCACTTCCGTCGCACTCCGGCCCTCACGACTGCTGGTGACATCAATGTCGTAGGTGATCCCGTCCGCTGCCAGCCAGGGAACTTCCCTGTTCGGCGTGAACGTGGTGGTGAAGCCATTGTGGATCGCGCGACCACAGACCCACTCCGTATGACCACTGGAGGCCGACCACGCACCACTGCTGACCATGCCGGCCACATCGGACGGGAGATTCGGCGGGCTCGCAGGGAGCACGGCGTCATGGATCCGCGGCGTGAAGGCCTTCACTTCCGAAAGCCCCATCGTGTTGCTCATCCCGTCCAGGAAGTCCCGGTCGGAGATCCGGCCGTTGGCGGCAAACGCTGCCCCACCACTTTGCTGCGTGACGGGGTTGAAAATCATGTACTGACCCACACTGAGCGCATAACTCAGTGGGTAGTGCTCACCCACTCCCGATGAATTCAGCCGCGCCCGGTCATTCACGTCGCTCGGACACAACAGCACAGAAACTCGTACCGCCGCAATCCCGTTCGGCGGAAATGCCGCCTTGTTGACCCCGTCATGGTATCCCAGGGAAAAGTCAATCTTCGAATATTCGTTGCCGCCTTCCAGATAAGGCAGCAGCATCGACTGCGCCGACCAGGGCTGCGAGATCCGGCTGCCGTGAACAATTGTCGCCGGCGGAAACACGGAATGCGTGCTCAGATAATTGTGCAGGGCCAGCCCCAGCTGCTTCATGTTGTTCTTGCAATGTGTGCGGCGAGCAGCCTCACGCGCCTGCTGCACTGCAGGCAACAGCAGCGCGATCAGGATGGCAATGATCGCGATCACCACCAGAAGTTCAATCAACGTAAACCCGGGCCTGCGAATCGCGGACTTCTCGTATCGCATCTCTCAGCTCTCCCCACACAAACACAAGAAAAACCCGACGACAACATGCCGATCGGACCTGCTCGTGCTGACCGTGGCTGGCTACCTGACCATGTCTCTGGCTGGCTGCGGTTTCAGCAAGTTCCCCGAATGCTCAGTCCCCTGCCTCTGCGGGCGGTGATACTGAGATTCAGTCTCACCAAAATACGGTCGGACTGGCGGAGCGTCAAGGCGGTGTTTCCCGATTCCGACTTTTTTTTCCCGGAAACCCTGCCCCCGCAGCGAGCACAGCCTCGGATCCGGATCACTCAAACCGACGACAACAGCCGCCGGGCGGACAGGAAATCGATCGGCAGTGCCGTCTGGCCGTGCTCGACAAGGTCAGCGATCGCTTCGCCGATCACGCTGGTGAACTTGAATCCGTGTCCGGAAAAACCGGCGGCCACGACGATCGGCGCTTCCGGCAGGCGATCAATCAGGAAGTGGCTGTCGGGTGTCATGGAATACATGCAGACGGCGGATCGCGCAGCGACGGGTGAAACCCCATTGAGAAACTGTCGCACATGCCCCGACACGGCATGCCCGTCTGCGGTGGTAACCTGCCGATCGACATGCGTCGGGTCGTCCACGGGATCGCCACCGGTGTGCTCGGCCAGCTTGACGGTCTGCCCGTCGATCCCTGGAAAACCATAAAACACAGGCTGATCGTCGGCCGCCTGCAGCAGATGAATTGGCGTGCGGCTGAGATCGTTCCAGATTGGATCAGTGATCGGATGCCAGAACAGGGTCTTGCGTCTGACCCGAATCCAGCCGTCGTACAGCGGGCCGATTTCCGGCAGGTTGGCGGCCAGCAGACTCCCGGCCCATGCTCCGGACGTCACCACAACGGCCGAGGCGGAAAACGTCTGTCGGTCGGTACAGACCGTGGCAGAGTTTGTCTCGGTCCGGATACTTCGGACAGACGTGTCCGTCAGCAGCTGCGCACCGTTTCGGGCGGCATCACTGAGATGTGCCGCGACACACCGCTCAGCGTAGAGGAAGCCGGCATCGGGCTCGAAGACGGTGGCAAGCGATGCGGGGACTGCAAACTGAGGAAAGCGTTGGCGCACTTCGGTCGCGGTCAGCGATTCCAGCGACAGCTGATGTCGCGCTGCGGCATCGCGCGCTCCGGCGATCACTTCGCCGTCAGACTGCCCGGCCAGCAGCAGGCCACAGCGGACGAACAGATCCGCCGGCGCACTGCTCCCGGCAGCGGCCACCGTGCGTTCCGCGAGTTCATCCCACAGGACATACGCCCGCTTCAGGAGCGGCACGTAATTCGGATGTTCGAAATACGCCTTGCGGATGACGCGAGTTTCACCATGCGAACTGCCTCGGTCGTGCGGGGGCGCGAACTGATCGATGCCCAGAACCCGCAGTCCGCGCCGTGCGAGGTGACACATCGCAGCGGAACCGAATCCGCCACATCCTGCCACAATGACGTCATATGTTGTGTGCATGCTCTGCCCCATCCGGTTTCAGGGACGGCCGATTTCCAGATCAATTGTCAAAGTCAGCGATCTCTGGAAATCCTGCGTCACCAGAAACTCGGGGACGAAACGGCAGCCCACCTGGCAATCGTTGCCTCATTGACTCTGATGATCGATTTTCATTATCGATTTTCTCTGACCAGGGATCTTACCGCTGACGGATCACACGACACAATCCGCTTCACCACGAAACTCCCGTTCGTGCAACGACCGGGCGTTCGCCCCGGGAATCCGCAGGGAGTGCCGTGTCCAGCCAGACGTCCGGGCGGCAGTCGCACGATCAGGAGTAGTTCAAGTGTCGTTCAGCGACTGGGCTGTCCATTCTCCGCTGTCCTCGAGGGACAAGGTGGCCCACGGGCCGGTTGAGGGGCGGGCTTTCGAAAGTCCACCGCGCGACCAGATCGGCTCACCCGTACCACCGCAGCAGGATTGCACGTGCGTCACTGGTGGGAACTTGCCTTGATCATGGCATGATCACCCGTGTGTTGTTGACAAAACCGACGCCACACCCGCTTCCGCTCGGCATTCGGCTGGCAAGGCTCAGACACCACCTCCAGCCCCCGCCGCCTCTTCCCCGCCGAAGCCACAGGACCGTTGCAGCCCGAGCCATGCGGCCATTGCCGCGTTGCCCAAAGATCTGCCAGGCATTTTTCCGGTCTGGGAACGGCAACGATTCCAGCAGGTCCCAGCAGGCTCACGCCCTATCGCGTCGCCGGTTTCCCTGTCACCGGGTCGAACCAGTTGCGAAGATCGGAATCCGGTGCGGCATCGCGGATCGTTCGCTCGTTCCCGACGGGCTTGTCACTCAATTGCCATTGAATCAGCCCCACATCCCGCGGTGACGGCAGGTTCTGCGCATTCGGCTGTGAGCGGTAGCCCGTCCCGAAAGCCGTCAAGAGATTCCCGTCTGGCAGCAGGACGGTGGATGTTGCCTGGCAACTGGCCCACCAGGCCTGTGGACCAGGCAGGCTCGCGTTCGAGCCATTGCGATTGCCGACCCAGTGATGCAGCAGATATTTGTGGTCGAGATCTCAGGTGCGGCCATGATCGCGGCTGACGATGGCTTCGATCCCGAATTGTGGAAATCCGTCCGGCAAGTCGGGGTACCCTTTGCGCACCACATAGCTCATCACGATTTCTCCGCCCGGGAGGACCACCATGGACGGATGCATCCGCCCCCAGTCATACAGCCGCTCCACTGGCGACCAGGTCTGACCCTCATCACTGGAGATCGAAATCCCCAGGCCCGAGAAGTGGTCGAGCGTCTCGCCCTTTCGGCTGGCGGGGATGTCTGTACGGCAGGCAGCCACGAGTTGACCATTTGCGGCCCGGACGAGAGCCACTTCATTCATGTGTTCCCACTGGGGAATGCGGACCGACGGGTTCCAGGTCAGGCCCGCATCGGTACTGGTTCGCAGCCATGCCTGCGAGTACCCTGCAGACTCCTCGTACCCGGTCTCCATCAGCCGCGTCACCTTGCCCGTCCCGGTATCCCGTTCGACAAGGTAATGGTCCCACTGATACCACGGGCCACCGAGCGAATTCAGGGGAATTGCTTCCGTAGTCCAGGTCTCGCCATAGTCCCGGCTGATGCAGCGGAGCTTTCCTTCAACACCACACATCAGATGGCCGCCTCCCAGATACGTCAGCGACACGCCCACCATATGCCGGGGGTGCGCTGGTTCCTGCGGCAGGACAGGCCGGGGCTGAGTCCACGTCGCTCCGTGATCGTCGCTGGAAAGAACCATCGCCCGGTGCGGATAATCGCAGGTGACAAGCATCAGCAGGCGGTCTTTCTCCGGCATCCAGGCCAGGTACGGGACCGCGATCACGCGTTCCTGGCTTTCGTGGACGATCTGAATCCTGGCGGGCACCGGCACGGCACCGCCCCCGTCGCCGAGCCGCCGAACGAAATGGGCCTTCCAGGCAGTTGCTGGCGGTGACTGCTCCCGGGTGTCTGCCGGATTTTTGGCCACTGCTGCGGATCCCCCCGCCGGAAGAGAGAGGCAAAACAGAACTCCGGCCAGTATTGTCTGGTGGCAACAGCATGCGACGTTCATGGAAGACTTGCTGGGAAAGGTTGCGGTGAGAAAGGACATCGGATGCCTGACGCGGGTGACACTTCCGCCAGTCGTTCATTCGAGTCGCCTGACGTGTCGAGGTGCATGCCAGACTTGTCCAGCAGTGACAGGTACCGACGGCACACAGGTACCGGCCGCACATCCTGCGACTCGTCCTGTCAAGGCAGTCGACGATGCGTCCAAGCTGCCGCTGCCCGCCTCCGCTGCCCGGCAACTCGGCGGACTGCCTCCTGGAAAGAACAAGGAAAGAACACAGAGAAAGAACAAGGACAGGCATTGTAACAAGTGGGAGAGCCGGGAAAACTCGTCGAGAGGACGGCATCTTCCACCGCGATTCGGCGACAGGTCTCTTCCCGCTGCCAGCGACAAAGGCCACCGCGTTCCGAAGAGGCCCGACCCATGTGATCAACCGTCGTCAGCGTGTTGCGATCAGAACCGGGTAGATTTTCAGCGGCTCCTCGCACATTTCGACCGTTGTTGAATCATCTCAGTGAGCATGGCCACAATCAGTTTTCGTCGATTGCGGGACGCCATGCTGATCGGGTTCCAGCGTACCGCCATGCGATCGGAAAATCCCTCCACCGGAGCGTTCGCATAGACCAGTCGCATCGCCTGCCAGCTTCCCGGCCGACGAAATGATTCGGCAATCAGTGGGCTGCGGCTGCGGCGCAAAACTGCTCGCCAAAACGACGCCGGCAACAAATAATCTCGCAGGGGATCGACGACGATTTTGGCCGCACGCTGCGTCCATGTCAGAACCTCGAACTGCATTCCACTGGAACCTGCGAATTGCATCTGCTCATTCCTCGGGTCAATCGCTCCAATGTTCCTTCCGGCATCGCGGGAAGGATCGTCGCGGGCACACGCTGTCTGAAGTGACTCGGCACACGCAGCGTGTCGACGACGTTGCGTTTATCAACCGGCCTCTGCCGGTGCACTCATTCTGATGCTGATACAGCGTCGGCCGAAAGCGCGACAAGGTTCAGCAGAGAACGGTGAGTGTCGATTCTGCCGATCATTCGGAATCCTCGACTCGGGCCGGCCGAAGCAGATCATCCGGCCGTGATTCTGGCGGTCGATTCTATTGTGCGGCACCCACAATTCCGAAAACGACTGGAGCCATGGATCTGGATGTCGAAGCGACGCACAGGACCTGGCAGACCCTGACGCGGCCGCGAATTCACACGGGAGAGAAGAAACTCTTGATGCAGACGCCGACGGGCTGGAGGGGGCCGGAATATCCCACCGAACCGAGTCCGGTCCCGCCGACAGAACTGGGGCTGATGAAGTGCGTGTATCTCGCAGACAGCCGGCCGCACCGTGACCCGACAATCATCTGGGGTACGGCTTCGGACGCGCAGCCCATGACAGACTTCATCGCAGCCGAATCGCGCCGCTTGAACGTTTTGCTGTCACCAGCCCATCTGCTGATTCACGCCGTCGCCCAGTCGCTCACCGATCATCCGCACCTGAACTGCCGGATTGTCGGCCGCCGGGTCTATCCATTCAGAAAGATCAACATCGCCATTCCCCTGCTGACACCGACCGACAGACAGGTGTTTCCGGTCCTGATTCACGACGTCGCACGAATGTCGCTGCGGGACATCGCTGAGCACCTCTGGAATGAAGCCCGGGTACGAAGTGCCGATGCGGCCAGCGAGCGGAGGCGAGATGCGTCACGTTCGCCTTTGCTCCGGTCCTCGTTACGGATCTGGCGTTCACTCAAAATGCAGGTCGTTCTGCGTGGAACGAGCCTGAGTTTCGCGGTCAACAATCACATTCGCCGGCCGACGAATGTCATTAACGCTCAATACAATGGAGTCAGCGCGCTCGTCAATTGCCTCAGCTTTCCCGGCGGGGCGCCTCCCATGCTCAGCTTCAAGCCCAGCTCACTCCCCACGAACTCCATCTTGCTGACTGTCACACTTGGAGCGCCCGAATGGCGCGCCACGGTTGTCGACCGCCAGGTTGTTGCACGGCGCATGGTTCCGCTGTTCGTCAAAGCCGACCATCGAATCGTGCACTCGCACGAAATCGCCGCCTTCATGAACACGCTCTGCGAATATCTGACGGAGCCGTGCCGGCTGAAAGCTGCCGAGCCGGAGACGGCCGGCGTCCCGGACGTCACCGAATTCGAAGCGGTCTGTGCGCCCGCATGACACGGAGACACGGCGCCCGCGGCGCCGACTCTCCGCTGCAGCTGTGCCGTTGTCCCAATGCTCCACTTCCCGCTCCGCATGCAAAATCGCATGCAAAAGTGCAGCAGGGGGCCTCCTTCTCTGGCCTTCCGCGCGGGCGAGTTGTGCTTAAGAACCCCTGACAAAACCTGCGGCGTCATCGCTCCTCGACGACATGTGTCGCCTCGTCACTCTTCCCGGCATCTCGACCACTCTCGAACCAACGCGGCCACGGAGGTTTTGTCAGGGGTTCTAAGAGACCAGGTCGAACGGTGGAGCGGAACAATTGGCCATTGAGCGACCGCTTGACTGAGCACCTGGAAGACTTCACCCGCTGGACAATTTCGCAGGGTTCGTGCCATTGCAGCATGATCATACGGTCCGCAAGTCAAAATATTGAGAGCTGACTGGTTTGCCGGGGTGGTCCCTGGCGTATACTACACATCCGTGCCGCTTTCCCGACAGACATCCTGTTCCACAACAGAAAGGCAGACTCCCATGAGCGGTTCCGGAGCTGACCCCTTCCGTTCGGATCCGTTTTCCGACACCGGAAATCCCTTTGCTGCGCCTCGTGTGATGGACACTCCCGCGGCCGCCAACCACCTCGGGCAGCCGCTGGCCGATCGCAGCAGTCGCTTTGTCGGCGCCCTGGTCGACAGCGTCATCCTGCTGCCCTTCGCATTCGGCGCCGCGTTCGGGTTCGCCATCCTGTGGTCACGAGGAATCGCTGCGGGCGGATCCGACCTGCCTGCCGGCGATTTTCTCAATCAGCTGATCACCCTGATGGCGGTCAGTATTGCTTACCTGGCGATCAACGGTTATCTGCTGGCACATCGCGGTCAGACAATTGGCAAGCTTCTCGTGGGCACCCGGATTGTGGATGCGCGGACCGGCGAAATCCCGCCACTGATGCCTCTGTTCCTGAAGCGATTCCTGATCATTCAGCTGATGGGCCTGCTCCCCTGGCTCGGTGTACCGATCAGTCTGGTGAACGCACTTCTGATCTTCCGTGCAAACCGGCGCTGTCTCCACGATGATCTGGCCTCGACGCAGGTCGTCAAGGTCATCAGATCGGCCTGACGTCGCGGCGCGCCGGAGGCGGCTGCCGGCAGGATCCACCGCGAATCCTGGGTTTCGGCAAAGTCTGCCGAACCGT
>SXGS01294673.1_pt1 | contig 11111 bp, 9 predicted proteins | sample 3174681 | NCBI WGS metagenome assembly SXGS01 (sample SAMN11356861, study PRJNA531348) | freshwater metagenome | isolation source: freshwater sample F1-80 | place: China: Fuxian Lake, Yuxi | collected 2017-12-25 | reverse complement strand
CTTTAACGGTCCAGCCGCTGCCTCTTTAATCGCAGCATTGATCTCGTCCCTTTCATCGCCGCGCTGCGCATGGGCGACGAGGCGTAAGCATCCTATGACCGCCCCGCGCCACGGCCGGGGCGGTCTTTTTCGATTACAAGAAGAACACGCTCGCCAGATCGTCGTCGGGATGTGTTGCCCAGCGAATGAAGCGAAAGGCGAAAATGGCGAACACGCCGAGCGCTGCCCCGGCCCAGATCATGTCGGATGACTGGGCGACCCTCGTAAATATGAAATAGCCGCAAAGCGCCGAAAGTGCGGTCGCGCCGACAAGGCGTACCGGCCGCATGTGCAGCAAAACCGCGACGGCAAAGATAATGGCCGCCCAGGCCGCCCCGATCATGAGCAGAATGAAGACGGGGTGAACGCCCTTGGCCTGCATGGCCGACCAGAATGGCTTGGCGATCTTCCAGACCGTCATGACGACGAAGGTCATGGCTCCGAGTAACAGGCAGCCGCCCAGGTCCATGCCGCCGCCGCTCAGATAGCCGATGCGATTGCCGTTTCCGTCGTAGATGTTTGACATTCCGCCCCCCCGTCGTGGTTATCGAGGTCCGCTGCTCCCATGCGGCGACCTATGGGCAGACTAGGAGATGGGTTTGGAAGAAGACAGGAAATTGATGGTAAACATCTGTTTGTAAAAGCGTTTGGCTTTGCGGCGTGAAGTACTCCGGATAGATCAATGCCCGCCCGGTTTCCCGGACGGGCATTGATGTCAGGAGCGTGGCCGATCAGAACGCGATCTTGATCGTGCCCCGATAGGATTGGTTCTCGACATCCTTGCGCTCGAACGTCGTGTCGGCGCCCAGCGACAGCTGGACACGGCCCGAGGTGTAGGACACGCCCAGGCTCGCCTCGCCCCAGTCCTTGTCGTGGCCGGGTAGTGCGAACAGCGCCGACGGACCGATGCCGCCCGCGAAATTGGCACCGAACACGCCCGGGCGATCCTGGAAGTCATGGACATAATAGGCCGAGGCATAGGGACGGAACGGCCCATCCGAACTCAGCATCAGGCCGGCGCGACCCTGAACGCTGTTATAGTCCTGGCGGTCATAGCGCAGCGCGGGGCCGCCACCGGTTTCGGCGGTGGGGGTGAAGCCCAGATGGCTGACGCGCGCGGCGATACGCGGCCCGATCTTCAGTCCGCCAAAGCCATAGGTCTTGGCCAACCCGACTTCGCTCGACAGCGCCAGGGCATTGTCGCGCGACCGCAGATTATAGGCGACGCCCGCCAGCGACACGTTGCGCTGCGTCCGCGCCTGGAACACGCCCGCGCTGAACTGGCTGTCCAGCGAGAGGCTGCCCAGCTCTGTCTTGCCATAGAGCGTCCCCTGATACAGGTCGCCGCGCGCATATTGGCCGAACGAGGTGTTGCCCGTCGTCTTGGTATAGGAGAAGCCGAAGCCGAGGATGCTGGCATCGTCCACCTCGGTCTCGATACCGGTCGCGACGTAGAAGCCGTCGAACCGGTCGCGAATGTCGGCAGTCGCGGTCTGCGGCAGAGCCCGCGCCTTGCCGTCGAGATAGCCGCCCGCCAGAAACACCGCGACATTTTCGGGCAGGACATTCTCGCGCATCGACACGTCGCCGCTGTCGGTCGCCATCTGCGCCTGGCTGCCCGCCAGGTTGCTCATGGCGAGGCTTGCGACCTGCACCGGCTTGCCGATCATGGTCAGCGTGCCGCCCAGGCCTTCGCTCGGCGACAGCGTCGCCAGATGCTCGCGGAAGAAGCGCGCGCTGTTGTCGAGCGCCATGGTGCCCTGTGCCCGCTTCAGCGCCTCGGTCGAGGGGGCCAGCCCTTCGAGCGTGGTGCGGATGGTCGATGCCGATTGCAGGTCCAGCGTGCCGTACAGATTGCTGAAATTGCCCTGGATCGACCGGTTCTGGTCGAGCAGGCGCGCATAGGCGGTCTGATAGGGCGTGTTGGCGACGACATTGACATAGGAGCCGGCGACGATGCGCGCGGTGACGGCGTTGCTGGTGTAGTTCAGCGTCGGTGTCAGGATCGCGCTGAGCGCGGTCGGGGCATTGAACCGCCCCGACACGCCGCCACTGGCGGTCGCGATCGTGTAGACGTCGCCGGCGCGGATCAGGTGTCCGCTCACGGGTGCGAAGCCGACCGAGCCGCCGGCATTGAGCTGGCCGCCCGAAGTGCCGTTGGCGACGACCGCAATCTTGTCCGAGGTGCCGCCGGGGCCGACATCGATCAGCAGCTGCGTCCCCGAGGCGAGCACGACATTGCCGCCGAAGGTCAGCGTGCCGATCGTGCCGACCGTGCCGGGGGCGATCATGCCGCCGACGCTGGTGAAGAACGGCGCGTTGATCCGCCCCGAACCCTGCAGGCCGCCGGCCAGCATCAGGAAATCGCCGCCAGCGTTGATCGTGCCGTTATTGGCGATCATGCCCGTCAGCTGGTTGAAGTCCGCCACGGTCGTCAATGCGCCGCCGCTGGCCAGCGACAGCCGCGCCTGCGACCCGCTGATGGTGAAGCGGTCGACCGTCGCCGCCGAGCTGAGCGTCGTATTGCCCGCCGCCGACAGGGTAACGTCGTAATAGCGCGCCGCGACCGAGGCGGTCGGGTTGACATTGTTGGGCACGAAGTTGGTCGCACCCGGCAGGCCGTTGGCCAGCGTGGCGGCGGGAAGGGCGGCGGCGACCGCCTTGCCGCTCGCTTGGGCCTGGTCCTCGGTGCCGGTCATGCTGTCGGTCAACGTGGCGCGGCCGGCGGCGTTCAGCTCGCGGCCCTTGCTGCTGGCATCGTCATTCTGGGCGGTGATCTTGCCGGTCTTGATGTTCTGGCACTCGACACCGTCGCAGATCTCGCCGAACTTATTGTCCGGATCGTTCGCGATGCCGATGCCGGGCGTGGTGGGAACGCCGTTCACCAGCTGGCCGTTCTGGATGATCTGATAGGCCGGGTCGGTCGTCGTCACCCAATGCGCACCATCCTCCCACGCGCCGTCACCGGCCTTGGCGGCGGCATAGCGATAGGGGTTCTTGGCGGCGATATAGTCCCAGAAGAGGTAGAGCGGTTGGTAGAAGGACGAGGTGCCATAGGTGGAGAAAGGCTGCGGCCCGAAGAAGCGGCTGCCGCCCGACAGCACGCCGACCACGACCTTGCGCGCGAACGTCCGGTCGAGGATCAGCGGACCGCCCGAATCGCCACCCGCCGTCGTGCCTTCCTTGGGCAGCGGCGCGTCGCGGAACAGGTTGAAGTCATAGGGGCTTGCCGCCGCGGTGCCCCGGCGCGGATCGTCGAAGTCGAGCTGGTACAGGTTCTGCGGCAGGTTCGCGCCCCGGCCGAACAGCCACAGATTGCGGTCGTCGAACGAGCCGAGCAGGCCGATATAATTCTCGGCGATGCGGCGGCGATAGTCGATGCCGTTGGTATCGCCCTGATTGCCGACACCGCTGCGGCCATAGCCGGTCAGCGTGACATGATAGCCGGTGCCCGTGGTCGGATCGATCGCGGCGGGCGCGGGCAGTGCCGACAACAGGATCGCCCAGGTCGGAACGCCGGTCGCGGGCGTGTCGAGCGAGGCCAGCGCGACATCGGCCTCCAGGAACGTCGTGCGCGCCGACCCCGAATTCCAATGGACCTGATTCACATTGTAGACGGCGTTGGCGGTGTTCGTCTTGAACTGGTTGGCATTGGCCGCGCCGCCCAGCGTGCTCAGGAACCATTCGCGCACGCCCGGCAGATTATCGGGCTTGAAGCCGAAGGCGATCGGCGTGCCGCCGCGCGCCGTGCCATAGCTGGCGGCGGCGGCGGAATTGACGCAATGCGCCGCGAAGATGACGGTGCGCGGGTTGATCAGCGTGCCGGTGCACAGGCTGAGGCCGCCGCCGCTGGCCGCGATGAACATCTGGCCGACGCCATTGACGCCGCCGGCGGTGTCGAGCGCGCTGGTCGTGGTGCCGGGTTGCGAAATGACGATCTGCGGTTCGTCGACGACGCGCAGGCCGGGAATGGCACCCATGCGCTCCGGACTGGACGACTGGGCATAGTCGATCGCCTGTTCGGGGCGCGCGGTCTGCGCCTCGGCCGGCGTGACGAGCGACAGCGCGAGCAGCGCGCTGGATGCGAGCAGGGCCGCGCGTCGTCGCGCCCCGCCCATCGATGCGATATCGTGGACCATGAAAATTCCCCCTTGTTTTGGGAAGCGTGGCTTTTTCTCCATTCGCTCCGAAAACGGAGGCTATTCAGGAAATCGTTTTCATACAATTACTAAAGGGGCAATCGGCATGTCCTATTCGAACAGCGTCGCCGAATCCTCTGGGAATATTAACAATGTCGAGCGACAGCGACTCGGCGGAAAACAGGGAAAACTGCCAATGGTAGCGCGTATGATCTTGGGGGTGGTGGCCTTGTGCTGTGCCCAGCCGGTTTTGGCGCAGGAGCGTGCGCCGCTGGTCCTGGCGGCGGCGAGTTTGCAGGAATCAATGAATGCCGCCGCCGATTCGTGGGCGAATCAGGGACATAGGCGACCGGTCATTTCCTTCGCCGCGTCCTCCGCCCTGGCGCGCCAGGTTCAGGCCGGGGGCAAGGCCGACCTGTTCGCATCGGCCGATGAGGAATGGATGGACGTGTTGCAAAAGGACGGCCTGTTGGCGGACCGGACGCGCAGCGCGTTCCTGGGCAATCGCCTGGTCGTGATCGCACCGGCGGGGCAGGGCGGACGGGTGACGACGCGCACGCTGGCCAAGACCCTGTCCGCCGGGCCGCTGGCCATGGCCGATACCGACAGCGTGCCGGCTGGCAAATATGGCAAGGCGGCGCTGGAGCGGTTAGGGGCATGGCCCATGGTTGCACCCCATGTCGTCCGGGCCGAGAATGTGCGCGCCGCCCTCGCTTTGGTCGAGCGTGGGGCGGCGCCCTATGGCATCGTCTATGCCACCGACGCCAAGGCGTCGTCGCGGGTCCGCGTGGTCGGCATGTTCCCGGCGGCCAGCCATCCGCCGATCACCTATCCGCTCGCCCGGCTAAAGGCCTCGACCAATTCGGCGGCGGAGGGGTTCCGACGCTTTCTGATCTCGGCGCAGGGCAAAGCGATCTTCCGGCGTTTCGGGTTCTCGACCCGGTGATCGGCTGATGCTGTCGGTCGAGGAATGGGGGATCGTGCGGCTGTCGCTGCTGGTCGGCGGCTCGGCGATGCTGGTGACCCTCCCGGTCGCCTTTGGTCTCGCCTGGTTGCTGGCGCGGGGGCGCTTTCCGGGCAAGGTGCTGCTCGACGGCGTGGTGCATCTGCCGCGGGTCGTGCCGCCGGTGGTGACGGGGTGGGCGCTGCTGCTGCTCTTCGGGCCGGCGGGGCCGATCGGGGCCTGGCTGGCGCAGTGGTTCGGGGTCAGCGTGCTGTTCCGCTGGACCGGTGCGGCGATCGCGGCCGGGGTTATGGCGCTGCCCCTGGTGGTTCGCGCCATTCGCCTGTCGATCGAATCCGTCGACCGGCAGTTGGAGCAGGCCGCGCGCACGCTGGGCGCGGGGCGCTGGCGGGTGTTCGCGACGATCACGCTGCCGCTATGCGCGCCGGGCGTGCTGGCGGGGCTGGTACTGGGTTTCGCGCGCTCGATCGGGGAGTTCGGCGCGATGATCACCTTCGTCTCGAACGTGCCCGGCGAGACGGCGACGCTGCCGCTCGCCATCTATTCCGCGCTCCAGCGGCCGGGCGGGGAGGCGATGGTCTGGCGGCTGGCGGGGGTGTCGGTCGGCCTGTCGCTGATCGCGCTGATCGCCTCCGAATGGCTGGCGCGGCGCATGGGGCGGGGGCTGCATGTCCTTTAACGTTTCGCTGTCCGTCCGGCGGGGCGAAAGCCGGATCGCGGCATCCTTCGTCACGGGACCGGGCGCAACGGTGCTGTTCGGGCCGTCAGGGATCGGCAAGACCAGTATCCTCCAGATGGTCGCCGGATTGCTCAAGCCCGAAGAGGGGCATGTACGGATCGCCGGCGAGACGCTGTTCGACGCCGCGACGCAGGAAGACGTGCCGCCCGAGCGGCGCCGGATCGGTTATGTCTTTCAGGAGGCCCGGCTGTTCCCGCATCGGCGGGTCGCGGCCAATCTGCGCTATGGCATGCGACAGGGCGCGGGCGATTGGGACGGGGTGATCGCGATGCTGGGCATCGGTCATCTGCTCGACCGCTGGCCCCGCACCCTGTCGGGAGGTGAGGCGCGGCGGGTGGCGATCGGTCGCGCGTTGCTCAGCGATCCGCGCGTGCTGCTGCTCGACGAGCCGCTATCCTCGCTCGACCGGGCGCGGCGCGGGGATATTCTCGACGCGCTGATCGCGGTGCGGGACCGGACGGGCATCCCCATCCTGATGGTCACGCACGACCCGGACGAAGCCGAACGGATCGCCACCGCGATCGTCCGGCTCTGATCCCCTCAGACCAGTTCGAAGGTCTGTTTCTCGCCATCCGCCGAGCTGGTCGCGACCCACAGGTCGAACTGGCCCGGCTCGACCACCCAGTCGTCCTTGCCCCAGAAGCGCAAATCGTCGCGGGTCAGGCGCAGGCGGACGGTGCGCGACTGGCCCGGGTTCAGCATCACCCGCTCGAACCCCTTCAACTCGCGCACGGGCCGCGTCCGGCTGGCGACCTTGTCATGGATGTAGAGCTGGACGACCTCTGCCCCGGCACGCGCGCCGGTGTTGGTGACGGTTGCGGTCACCTCCATCGCATCGGTCATCCGCGCCGGCACCGAGACGTTGGAGATCGCGAAGCGCGTATAGCTCAGCCCGTGGCCGAAGGGGTAAAGCGGCTCGTTCTTCGTCTCGCGATAGCGCGCCTTATATTCCTGCGCGCCGGTGTCGGGGGCGGGGCGGCCGGTATTCTTGTGATTGTAGAAATAGGGCTGCTGCCCGCTCGCACGCGGGAAGCTGGCGGCCAGCTTGGCCGAGGGGTTCACATCGCCGAACAGCACATCGGCGATCGCGTTGCCGCTCTCCGACCCCAGGAACCAGGTGGCGAGGATCGCGGGTGCGTCCTTGACCGCGCCATGCAGCGCCAGCGCGCGGCCATGGCGCAGCAGCACGACGACCGGCTTGCCCGTCGCCGCCACCGCCTCGGCCAGCGCCATCTGCGCCGCCGGTACGACGATCTCGGTACGCGATTGCGCCTCGCCCGACATCAACTGCGTCTCACCGATCGCCAGCAATACGACATCGGCGTTGCGCGCGGCGGCGACGGCCGCGTCGATCCCGCCGGCGATGGGGGCCTCGACCTCCGATCCCTTGACGACATCGACCGTCAGCTTGCGGTTGCGAAGACCCTGCGCGATCGACACGTTCAGCGCGGCGTCGGACATGAACGCCCAGGTGCCGACGACATTGTCGCGATCCTCGCCGAACGGACCGATCAGCGCGATGCGGCCCGGATTGGCCTTGAGCGGCAGCAGGTCGCCTTCGTTCTTCAGCAGTACGATCGACCGCGCGCCCGCCTCACGCGACAGCTTCAGCATGGCGGGCGTCGACACCTGTGTCCGCTCGGCCTTCTGGCTGATCGAGCGATAGGGATTGTCGAACAGGCCGATCGCCTCCTTCAGCGACAGGACGCGGCGCACCGCCTCGTCCAGCCGGGCCATCGGCACCTCGCCCTTCTCGACCAGATCGGGCAGCCACAGATTGAACAGATTGGAGGCCATGGCCATGTCCATGCCCGCCAGGAACGCCTTCTTGGCGGCGTCGCGGCCATCAGCGGCATAGCCGTGCGCGATCAGTTCCTCATCGGCGGTATAGTCGCCGACGACCATGCCCTTGAAGCCCCATTCGCCGTGCAGCAGGTCGGTCAGTAGCCATTTGTTGCCTGACGAGGGCACGCCGTCGATGTCGTTGAACGCCGACATGATCGTCGCCACGCCGGCATCGACGCACGCCTTGAACGGCGCGAGGTGCACCTCGTGCAGCGTCTGCGGCGAAATCTCGGTGAAATTGTAATCCATGCCGCCGCTGACCGCGCCATAGGCCGCGAAATGCTTGGCGCAGGCGGCCAGGCTGGTCGGATCGCGCAAGGAACGGCCCTGGAAACCGCGCACCCGCGCGACGGCCAGCCTGGTGCCCAGATAGACATCCTCGCCCGACCCCTCGGCCACGCGGCCCCAGCGCTGGTCGCGCGCCACGTCGACCATCGGCGCGAAGGTCCATTGCATGCCGAGCGCGGTCGTTTCGATCGCCCCCGCCCGCGCGGTGCGCTCGGCCAGATCGGGATCGAAGGCGCAGGCCTCGGCGATGGGCAGCGGATAGGCGGTGCGCAGGCCGTGGATGACGTCGCCCGCGAAGATCAGCGGAATCTTCAGCCGCGTCTCCATCATCGCGTCCTGCGCCGCCTTGGCCCCGGCATAGCCGACGCCGTTGAACAGCATGCCGATCTCGCCCTTGCGGATGCGCGCCAGCTGCGCGGTCGCATCGTTGCGGGCGGGCAGGCCGGGGTTGAACGGCAGGCCGATCGGGCGGATCTGGTCGGAGAAGCAGGACAGCTGGCCGGCCTTTTCCGCCGGGGTCATCTGGCGGATCAGGCTTTCGATACGGTCCGACGCGCCCGACGACTGGGCCAGCGCCCGGCCACCCAGCGACAGGCCGGCGATCGTGGCACCCGCCTTCAGCATCTGGCGGCGATCGAGGGTGGGGGACATGGACGCTCTCCTACAGGCATGGTGATTTTGTCACGCAGCTACCGCCCACCGGTGCGGCGGGCAAGTTTTGCGGGCCGCTCAGCGTTTTGGGGACGTGCACCACAGCCCTTGCGCGATCAGCCGGGGCTGGGGGCAGGGCCCGTCGGGCAGCGGTAACGGGCTGCCCGGCCGCCAGAGATTCAGGCGTCTTAGCGTCTCCGGCATCTCGGAGTCGATGACGGCCAACGGATTGCCGTCGCCATAGCGCGTCGCGCTGCGATAGCGGAGTATGGGGGCATAGCGGCCGTTGCGCCCGATGCGGTTGACGGTGATCCAGAAGGCGAAGGGCGCATCCGTCGTCGGTTCGGCGGAAATGATCGCACCGCGCAAAGCGCCCTGCTCGATGAAGCGCACGTCCTGATTGTTGTTGCGGCTGGTCCGCTTGGCATAGACGGGCACGAAGCGCTGGCCCGCCCGGTCATAGGCCAGTACCATACGCCCGACGATCTGGTCGCCATTGCCGGCATGGAGGCTGGCGACCTGCACCCAGAGCAGCGGTCGGTCGGGAGCGGGGCGGATGACCCTTGCGAACTCCAGATAATGCGCGGTGTCGAACACGCTCTTGCCGCCCCCGGTGACCAGCATGGTGTCGAGTGCGGGGCGGCAGGTCCTGCCCCCGTCACGCGTGATGCAAAGGTGAAGCGCGCCCGGTGCGCGGTTTCCGCCGGGGTCTTCCTCCTCGGGTCCCTGTGTCGTAAAGAGCTGCCAGCCGCGCGGCAGGCCGAAGGGGGCGGAGAGGTCTAGAGGCGGCTGCGGGGTGCCGGGCGGCGCGGCGGCGGCCAGGGACATCATCACCAGGCAAATCCCCATCGCTCGCCGCATGCCCGACCCCTCCTGATCACCCGCTATAGCGCGCCGATGCCGCCCGGTGATGGTGAAAATGGCGTATGATCAAAACGTCATGCGGCCGTCAGAACAGGGTCGTGATCAGGACGCCGCCGATGATGGCGATACCCGACAGGACCTGCCGCAGACCCAGCCGTTCGCGGAACAGCCGGTGCCCCGCCATGGCGGCGATCGGCGCCTCGATGATGCCCAGCGCCCGGACCGGCGCGGCGGGCGACAGCGCCAGCGCGATGAACCATCCGGCGGAGGCGCAGGCGCCGCAAAGCCCCGCCCCCAGCGAGGGTCGCCAGCGACGCGCCACCTCGACCAGCGTCGCCGGATCGCGCCAGGCAAGGATCAGGCTGAGCGCGGCCGTCTGCATCGCCTGCACCACCGCGACGCAGACCAGCGCGGCGAAGACGGGATGCGTGGGATCGAGCGCCAGCGCGGCATGGCGAAAGGCGTTGAGCGAAAAGCCGAAGAACAGCCCCGACGCCAGCCCCATGGCGGCCCCGATCAGCGAGGCGCGGCGCTGCTCGGCGGGCGGCCAGGACAGGGCGACCAGACCAATGGTGGTGACGACGACGCCCATCCAGGCCAGCGCGCTGATCCGGTCGTCATAGATGACCAGGCCCAGAAGCGCCGCGAGCGGCAGCGAACTCTGCTGAAGCGCGGTGCCGACGGCAAAGCCCGACCGGTGCATCGCATCGAGCAGTGCGGCCGTCGCCAGCACCTGCGACGCCGCGCCGACCACCGCCGACAGCCAGAAGGCGCCGCTCCAGTGCAGATCGGCTCCCGGCATGACATGATGGGCGACCGTGACGAACAGAATGGAAAAGGGCAGGCCGAATAGGAAGCGGACCAGCGTCGCGCCCCACGGACCCGAGGACGACATGACCCCGCGCTGCAAGGCGTTACGCCCGACCTGAAAGGTCGCGGCTGCGATCGTGGCGGGAATCCAAAGCGGGTTGGTCATGGGAGGCTCTTAGTGAAGTTTCGGCGCGGGTGAACCGGCTCCGGCCATTTGTCCGGCACGACGGTCATATCGACATTCAGGCGATTGCGCCTTCATTCACCCCTGCAAGGGATCGTTGCGAGATTGGCGTTCCTACTCTCTTCACGCACCACCCCGGCGAAGGCCGGGGTGGTGTAAGGAGTTTTGCAGCGGCCCATGCAGAGAAGGAATGGGATGGATGTCGATTGGCCTGGCCTGTCCCGCGTGCTCCCCGGAACCCCGGCTTTCCGGCTGGCGTTGCCGGGGGATGGTCATATTGGGATGCCTGCTGCTCATCATCCTGCCGCTGATGGGCTTCGTGATCGGCGGCTATCTCGGCGGGGTCGCGATCGGGATATGGGCGGCGCTCGGCGGCCTTGGCCTAGCCGTGCTCGCCTGCGTGATCCCGGTCATGGCCCTGGTAAAGGCCGGGCGTCGCTAGCATCGAACATGTCTGAAACGACAAAGGGCGACCCGTTGCCGGATCGCCCTGTCATACCCTGTCCCCGAATGACCGTAGCCATCCGGGTGGGGCCGCGTCTTAGCGCTTCGAGAACTGGAAGCTGCGACGCGCCTTGGCGCGGCCAT
>SXGS01087624.1_pt1 | contig 11111 bp, 9 predicted proteins | sample 3174681 | NCBI WGS metagenome assembly SXGS01 (sample SAMN11356861, study PRJNA531348) | freshwater metagenome | isolation source: freshwater sample F1-80 | place: China: Fuxian Lake, Yuxi | collected 2017-12-25 | reverse complement strand
CTGATCGCGGCGTCGGAGGATTACGAGGACAGCGCCAACGGGGGTGAGGGCGACGAGGACATCGTGCTGGACATCGAACTGATGGAGCAGCTCATCGAGGTCATCATCGCCAACGGCGGCCAGTCCCCCGAGGACTCCGGCATCGACGAGGATCCCTGGCCCGCCGACTGATACGGAACCACGCTCAAGCCACTTCCATGTTAGGCCACCAGGAAGCCCAAGATGAAAGTGGTTCAAACGTGGTTCCGCATGAGCCCGTCGGCCGATCGCCTCAGGTGCCCAACGACTCGCCTCGCCACCCCGCCTTACCTTCGCCTTCACCTTTCTATCGACGCGCTCGATCCAGTGGCTCGCCGTAGTCGGCTGATCTCTCGCCTTCGCCTCTCCACCGACGCTGAACATGGCCTTGCCGGGAGCGGCCCGATCCGGCGGCCCATCGCCCTTGCTGGGCACGTCGGGATGGTCGCGCGGGTCGCGTCGGGGTCAGCTCGCCGCTGGCCCCGCGTTCGGAGGCGGATCAGCGTTCGATCTCCATGTGCCTGTTGGCAAAGACATCTTCTCGCCGCTGGCCCCGCGTTCGGAGGCGAGCCAGCGATTGATCTCCATGTGCTTGATGATACAGATGATTTTTCTTCAGGATGGTGGAGCGAGGCGCCGCTCGCCGCGGAGGATCAGGGCGCCGAAGATCAGGGCGACGGCGAGGCAGAAGAGCTGGACGAGGCTGAGGGGTCCGAGGTGGACGGAGGGGTCGCCGCGCCACCACTCCAGGGTGAAGCGGATCAGGGCGTAGCCGACGAGGTAGCGCCTGAAGAGGTGTCCGGCGGGCCTGGGGGTGTGCCGGGTGGCGAAGAGGAGCCCGGCGAGCGCGAGGTCGAGGGCGGCCTCGTAGAGCTGGGTGGGGTGTCGGTGGGCGCCGAGCATGAGGACGCCGAGGGGCAGCTCGGTGGGGGTGCCGTAGCAGCAGCCGTTGAAGAAGCAGCCGACGCGGCCGATGGCCTGGCCGATGGGGAGGGCGATGGCGAAGGCGTCTCCGGTGGAGCGGGTGATGCCGACGATCTTCTTGGCGACCTCGACCCCGATGTAGCCGCCGGCGATGCCGCCGACGACGGTCTTGCCGGTGAAGTCGAGGGAGAAGACTCGCGAGAGGGTCTGGGCGAAGTCGACCACGGGCTCGAAGAGGAGCATGCCGAGCTTGGCGCCGACGACGGCGCCGAGCAGCGCGCCGAGCGCGACGGTGCGCTGCCTGGGGTCGCGATCGAAGCCGAGGCGGCGGGCCTCGGCGCGCCGAACGAGGAAGCCGAGCGCGAAGGCCAGCGCGACGAAGAGGGCGTAGGTGGGCAGTTGAAGGCCGCGCCATTGGAGGGTGGGCATCATGGGGGGCTGGCAAGGTTCAGGGGGAGAGCTGTCGGACGAGCACGACGCTTTGGGGGTTGAGGCGGGCGGGGTTGGTCAGCGAGGGGGTCTGGTCGCGGTTCTGGAGGCGCGCGGCGCGGCTGACCTGGGCGGTGACGTGGTTGACGAGCTCGTCGAGGGTGACGTCGGCGTCGGCGTTGGCGTCGGCGCGGCCAGACAGGCCATCGAGCAGGTGGAGGGTGAAGAGGCCGTGAGGGGCGTCGGCGGCGGCGCCGGTGGCCTCCGAGGCGCTGGCGGCGGAGAAGGCGATGAGCGAGCCAGGGGCCTTGACGGCCTTGACGGGGACCAGGGGGCGGGTGCCGGAGGCCAGGACGCTGCGCTCGCCGGCGCCGGAGAAGCACGCGTCGATGAAGGCGAAGGTCTGGGCGTCGGGCAGGGCGCCGAGGCGGGCGTAGAGCTGGCTCAGGGCGTAGCCGCGCGTCTTGAGGAAGGCCGGGTCGGCGTCGTAGGGGACGAGGTAGGCGTCGCCGGTCTCGACGTCGGGGGCGCCGTGTCCGGAGAAGAAGAAGTAGACGGTCGCGCCGGGCTCGCGGACGTTGCGGGGCAGCCACTCTTCGATGGCGCTGGCGACGTCGGCGCGGCCTGCGCGGTCGCCCAGCAGGAGGCGGATGTGCTCGGGCGGGACGCCCAGGGTGACCTCGGCGAAGGCGGCGAAGGCGCGGGCGTCGGCCTCGGCGTGGGTCGCCGCCGGCAGCCCCTCCCGGTAGGACTCCACGCCGACGATCACCGCGAAGGCCCGCCGGCCGTCCGTCCCCGAGCTGGGCGGCTTGAGCGCCTCGCCGCCCGCCGCGCCCGCCGGGCGGGGCGCCGAGGGCCCGGCCTGGGCGTATTGATCGACGTCGACGCCCAGGAGGTCCTGGAGGATCTGATCGGAGAACTGCTCGGGGTTGAGGAAGCCCGAGGTGGCCACGCCGGCCTGGACGACGACGCCGGAGCGCACCTCGATGAGCTGCCAGTCCAGCGCGGCGCCGCTCATGGGGTCCTGGCGAAGCCGCCCGAGCAGCCTCAGATCGGCCTCGGCGGCGGGATCGAGGACGACGAAGCCGAGCTTGTGGCGGACCAGATCGGCCTTGAGCGTGGCGGCGAGGCTGAGGCCGAGCGTCTCGAACATGCTCTCGCTGGAGGGCGGCTTGGGCAGCCCGGCCAGCGCCTGCTTGTCCCCCTCGTCGAGGAGAGCCTGGGCCTGGGCGGCGGCGTGGGCATCGACGAGCCCCTCGTCGATCTCCACCTGGACGAAGATCCGCGAGGCCGGGGGGGTCGACTTCTGCCGAAGCTCGACCCTCGTGTAGCACCCGACCGACAGCCCGAGCGCGAGCAGCGCCACCAGCCCGAGGGGCGCGAAGCGGGGAGTTCTCATGATCGGCACCCTGGCGGGGCGGGGACGGCGGCCCCGCCGATTGAACACCACATTAAAATCACGAACAAGATCAATCACTTGCACACAGGAAGAGAGTCCAGCGCGCGGGCCTGGCCCTGGCGATCGGCGAGGGTGGGCGCGCTGGGGCAGTTGTCGCGGGCGATCAGGCGGAAGCTGTCGCTGGCGGCGCGGGCGCCCGAGGGGATCGACTCTCCCCGGTGCAGGCGCGCGGCGACCTCCTCGGGGACGCGGCAGTAGCCTGACATCGCCTCGAAGCGCCCGAGGCCCTTGGGGCTGGGGGAGGCGATGACGAGGAAGCGCTCCACCTCGCTGCCGGGGGCCGGGATCGCCTCAAAGCCCAGGTCCCCGCCCAGCGCGATCGACTCGCCGGCGCGCACGCGGTCGTCGGGGTGATCCTCATTGGGGAAGAGCAGCAGCGCGCCGCGGTCGCCGTAGAGGTCAAAGACGCGGACGTGGGCCTCGTGCTTGCTGGCGAGCCAGAGCTGGGTGCGCTCGCCGAGGCAGAGGCTGCCGCCGCGCTGGGCCTCCAGGCGCACGGACAGGTCGGGGTCGCTGGGCGGCAGCGCGGCGGCGACGGCGCCGGTCGAGGGGGCGGCGTCGGCGGGGAAGTTCAGGGCGGCGGCGGTGACGATCTCGACGCCGCGCGGGCCTCGGACTCTGGCGCTCCAGATGACCTCGATGACGGCGCGCTGCTGCTCGGCCCGAGGGGCGGCGACGGCGCTGACGACGACGTCGACGCCGGGTGGAAGGTCGCGGCCGTCCCAGGCGCGGGGGATCTCGCGCACGGCGCCGCCGGCCTGGCGCAGGGCGCGCGCCATGCGGCCCTCCAGCCACTCGGCCCGGTCGCCGCCGGCGGCGCCGCTGTCGATGATCTTGTCGATGGCCACCGAGGGGGCCTTTCGACCTTCGAGCAGCTCGGCGGCGGCGCGGCCCAGGCTCTGGTCCAGGCCGTCGAGCGAGGTGCTCTGGCGCCGCCACTCGTCCAGGTCGGCGGCCTCGATGACGACCATGACGCAGGCGTCCCTGGCGCCCTGGCCGGTCTTCCAGGGGCGTATCCGGGCGTCGAGGGCGTCGCAGTTCGAGCCGCCGCCGCAGAGGCGGTCGAGGAGCTTGCGGCGGGCGGCGTCGGTGGCGGCCTGGACCGCGTTGGGGGTCGAGGCGGATTCGAAGGCCGTCTCCTGCTCCCAGCCGGTCGGCGGCACGAGGTTGCCCTGGCAGTCCCACTCCGGGGGGCCGCCCTGGTCGGGGGCCGAGGCGCCCTGGTCCTTGAGGTCGGGCTCGGGATCAGGGGTGTGCGGCGGGGTGGCGCAGGACAGCGCGCCGAGGGCCAGCGCCGTGATCACCAGCGCCACCATCGTCCGCGACGATCGCGTCGGCGGCGCGGGCGACGACGCGCTCGTCAACGCGGCGCCCGTCAACGCGACGCCCGTCAGCGACGCGGGCGTCAGCGACGCGGGCGTCAGCAGCACGGGCGTCAGCAGCACGGGCGTCAGCGACGCGGGCGCCAGCGACGCGGGCGCCAGCGGCGCGGGCGTCAGCGACGCGGGCGGCAGCGCGGGCGCCGTCCTCGCAGGGGCGGGGGCCGTCATTGGAGGGCTCCGAGGGCCTTGTTGATCGCGGCCTCGGTGGCGGCGTCGAGGCGGCCTTCGGCCTTGAGGCTGCTGGAGGTGACCTTGAGGGCCTCGCGGGCGGCCTCTTTCTTGTCGGCCTCGGGGAAGAAGGCCAGCACGCGGGTGGTGAACATGAGGCCCTTGGGGGTCTCGAGCGTCTCGGCGGGGCACCAGCGCTGGTCCTTGACGCGGCTGACGAGGGCCTCGGCGACGGCGGTGATGACCTTCTCGTCCTGGAGGTAGCCCTCGACGGCGGAGGAGTTGGTGATGGAGGCGCTGGTGATGTACTCGCCGAGGAAGCGGACGACCTGGGCGCGGGCGTTGCGCATGGCCAGATCGCGGGCGTCGGCCTCGTTGGTGGCCGGCGAGGAGACGCCGACGAAGAACTTGCCGTCGAGGCTGCTGGGGACGTTGTTGGCCCAGCTGCAGTCGTCGGGGTCGGCCGAGGCGGCCTGCGAGGCGTTGCGGACGCGCTGCTTGCGGAAGGCGAAGTAGACCTCGTCGAAGTTGCTCTGGCGCTTCCAGACGACCTCGTCCTTGAAGTCCACCTCGGCCATCAGGGTGGGGGAGACGCCGTCGGCGTCGAAGTCGCTCTGGGCGCCGACGGCCTGGAAGACGTGGCCGGTGCCGAAGAAGAACTCCCCGATGATGAAGTCGGGGCATTGATCGGGGGCGGCGGCGCAGCACTGGTCGAAGCCGGCCTGATCGGCGATCTCGGCGCGCATCTTCCGGGTCAGGTCGTAGCGCACGCGGACGGTGGAGGTGTCTCCGACGCCCAGGTTTCCGCCGCCGAGGCCCGGTGAGCCGACGGCGAGCCCGAGGTTGGTCGAGGCGTTGTAGTACTCGTCGTAGGTGCCCGAGGCCTTGATCTCCTTGTGGGTGATGAAGGCGCTGCAGCGGGTGGCCATGGCCTCGTTCTCGTCGATCTGGGAGGGGGAGAGCTGGTCGGGCAGGAAGCGGCCGATGTAGGTCGAGGGGTCGTCGTCGAAGGAGGCGCGCAGGAAGATCGACTGGTCGGGCGGCGGGACGGTGATCCCGCGCGAGGGCAGCTTGTCGGGCACCTTCTGGCAGGCGCCCAGGCCGAGCGCGGCGCCCAGCAGCGCGCACGCGGCGGCGGTGGTTGAGCGGGCGAGCCGGGCTCGCCGGGGGGCGCCCGTGGGGGCCTGTCGCGGTGTCGATGTCATGGCTGGTTCCCTGATCGTGGTCTTGAAGCGTATCGGCGGCGATGGGTCATGCTTAGCGGACCTGAACCAGCGATACAAGTCGATCAACGCGGCCTGTTTATTCAAAAATATCGCGCTCAGGGGGTCAGGAGGGCGGCGGGGAGGCCCTGGAGGGTGTCTTCGGACGAGGCGGCGCTCAGGAGCCTCGACGTGGTGCTGTCGAGCCTGTCGCTGAGCGCCTCGCCGAGGTTCTGCAGGAGCTGGATGCCGAGGCGCGGGTCTTTTCGGATGAGGCGCTGGAGGGATTCGAAGTGGACGATGAGGCAGCGGCTGGTGGTCTGGGCCTGGAGGGTGGCGGTCGAGGGCCGCTGGCGCAGGCAGGACATGTCGCCGGCGTGGTGGCCGGCGCCCAGCGTGGTGACGAGGGCGCCCTGTCGGATGACCGACATCGATCCTTCCAGGATGATGATCAGGCTGGTGCAGAGCTCTCCCTCGACGATGGCGTGCTCTCCGGGGTAGAGGATGACCTCGCGGCTGATGTCCAAGACCTGGACCAGGCCGGCCATCGACACCTGGCGCAACAGGGAGACGCGCTGGAGGGTGTCGAACTGGGTCTGGACGCGTGTGCAGTACATCTCCTGATCCAGGGTCAGGCCCTCGTCGGTGGACATGCGCGCCACGACGGTGGTGATGTTGTCCTCGCCGCCGCGCTCCAGGGCGAGGTCGACGAAGCGACGCGGGAGGCTGCGGATGTCGTCCGCGCCGAGGTAGCCGATCATCTCGGCGCCGTCGAGGTAGGTGGTCAGGCCGTCGGAGCAGAGCAGGAAGGTGTCGCCGGGCAGGACGTCGAAGACGAGGGTGTCGACCTGGACCTTCTCGGACTTGCCCAGGGCGCGGGTCAGGACGTGGGCGTAGGGGCTCTTCTGGGCCTGCTCGGGGGTGAAGACGCCGTTGCGGACCAGCTCGGCGGTGAAGGTGTGGTCGTCGCTCAGCTGATGGATCTTGCCGCCGCGGGCCATGTAGATGCGGCTGTCGCCGACGTGGACCATGATCCCCTTGGTGCCGGCCACCAGCAGCAGGGTCAGGGTCGTGCCCATGCCCGCGAAGCCCTGACCGGAGGTGGCCATCTCCCAGATCCTGCGGCAGGCCAACTGGACGGCCTCCTCGACGATCCCGACGGCCTGCTCCAGATCGCCCTCCTGCTCGAAGGTCATCTCAAGGAGGTTGTTCTCGTGCAGCGCGCGCGAGACGATCCGCACCGCGTTGGACGAGGCCACCTCGCCGGCGGCGTGCCCGCCCATCCCGTCGGCGACGATGTAGAGACCCAGCGAGTCGTCGATCAGGAGGCTGTCTTCGTTGTTCGTGCGCTCCTTGCCCACGTCTGAGAGACCAAAACCGTGCGCTCGCATCCGACAGCCCTCCAGCCCTCGGCCCGACCCCTTCAGCCGCGCCACCTCACCTCTTCACCGTTGAGAGCCTGCCCTCAATCAGCGCTCGGCGCAAGCCCGGCGCGACCTGATCCCACAGACGCCAGAGGATTGACGCCGGGCCGCGCTCATCCTTAATGTGTCCCCGGCCTTGAGCGCGCAACGCGCTGGAGGCCCAGGAGCGCGCATGAGCCCGATCAAGACACAGCTGTCGCCGCCCCAGGCCAAGGGGCACACCTCGGTCGCGCGGCTGACGCGCTTCTGGTACGTCGTGGCGCAGTCCGGCGACCTCAAGGCCGGGCAGCACAAGGCCATCGAGCTGCTCGGCGTCCCGCTGGTGATCTTCCGGAGCGGGCGCGGTGAGGTCGGGGCGCTGCTGGACAGGTGCCCGCACCGCAATGTGCCGCTGTCGTGCGGCAAGGTGAAGGGCGAGCACCTCGAGTGCGGCTATCACGGTTGGCGCTTTGACACCGAGGGGCAGTGTCAGGCCGTGCCGGGGCTGGAGCAGGCCGAGCCGAACAAGGGCCGCAAGGCGCCGGGCTTTGCGACGTTGGAGCGCGACGGGCTGATCTGGGTCTGGGGCGAGCCGGACGAGGCGCCGCAGGGCGAGCCCTTCGCGCTGCCGCTGTCCAGCGACGCGCGCTACACGACCGCGATCCGGCGGGTCGAGGCCGACGCCTCGGTCCACGCGACGATCGAGAACGCGCTGGACGTGCCGCACACGGCCTTTCTGCACAAGGGCCTCTTCCGGGGCGCGGGCGAGCCGAACACGATCGACGTGGTGGTGCGGCGCTGGCACGACCGGGTGGAGGCGGAGTACATCGGCGAGCCGCGCCCTGAGGGGGTCGTCGGCAGGTTCCTGTCGCCCAGCGGGGGTCTGGTGACGCACTTTGACCGCTTCTTCCTGCCCTCGGTGGCGCAGGTGGAGTACAGGATCGGGGAGGAGAACCACATCCTGGTCACGTCGCTGTGCACGCCGGTGTCGGACTTCGTCACGCACATGTACGCGGTGATCAGCTTCCGGATGAGGCTGCCCAGCGTGCTGGTCAAGCCGATCCTGGAGCCGCTGGCGCGGTCGATCTTCGCGCAGGACGCGCGCATCCTCAAGCGCCAGACCGAGGTGATCCACCGCTTCGGGGGCGAGCAGTTCGTCTCGACGGATCTGGACGTGCTCGGCTCGCACATCTGGCGGCTGATGACGCAGGCCGAGCGCGGGACGCTGACGCCGACCGAGGATCCGGTGGTCAAGGAGTTCCAGATGCGGGTCTGAGCGCCCGCCTCACGAGGGCTCCCGGCCTCGCCCGGTCAGGGCCGAAGGGTCGGGGGTTGTCAGCGGGTGTCCCAGGGGGGCTCGGCGGGGGGGATGAGCCCGAGGTCGGTCCAGGAGGCGCCTGGGGTCTCGCCGCGGCTGTGGGCGCGGGCGGCCTGATCGGCGCGGCGGATGGGATCGGGGACGCGGAACTCGCCGCCGAGGGCCAGGACGGCGTCGACGGCGTCGAGGAGGCCGACGCGGTGCCCTGGGCTGACGAAGATGGGCTTGACGCCGTCCTGGGGGCAGAGGACGGCGCCGACGGTCTGGCCGTCGACCTCGACGGGGGTCCAGGCGCCGCGCACCAGGGGGGGTTTCTGGGAGAAGCGCACGAGGGTCTCCTTGGCGCAGCCGATCGCGGGGGTGTCCAGGGCCAGCCCCATCCAGCAGGCGACGCCGAAGCGCCTGGGGTGTGCGAGGCCGTGGCCGTCGATGATCAGGACATCGGGGCGCGGAAAGCCTTCGCGGGCGAGGTGCGCGGCGAGGGCGAGCAGGGGGGGGCCTTCGCGGAAGCAGAAGAAGCCTGGGAGGTATGGGAAGGAGGCGGGGGTGACGCCGGCGAAGGTGCCGACGGTGTCGCCGCCGAGGTGGTGGAGGTCGGCGCTGACGTGGGCGTCGTCGCCGACGTACTGGATGTCGAGGGCCAGGACGAGGGCGCCGGGGCGGGGGGTCCAGGCCTGCAAGGGGGGTGTGGGGACGAGGACGAGATCGGCGAGGTGTTGTTGTCGCGCCTCCAGGGCGTCGAGGTCGATGTTCAACAAGGTGGGCCTCATGTGTGGCGCCGCGGGGGCGCCCAACAGGGTATGCACGACGGGGGTGTTGAGAAGGGCTGGCGCTTGATTCCGAGAGGGATCGCGCATAGGTTGTGGCCCGAACTTCATGGGCGCCCAAGAGGGTGAGCGGAGCGGCGGTCGATGGCGATCAAGATCAAGCACAAGGGGCGGAGGCGAGCCAAGGTTCAGGGGACGCCAGCGGTGGCGGCCTCGGAGACGGCGCTGGAGGGCGACGATCTGAGGGTGCTGCAGGAGGCCCAGGCGAGGCTGAACCCGAGGCCGAACGCGGGGAGTTGGAAGAAGATGGCTCGCGGTCTGGCGGTCCAGAAGAACTTCGAGGAGGGCTTCGACGAGCTGATCGAGGAGCACGGGGAGGAGCTGGGCTGGGACTGGGCGACGCTGTGGATCTGCCACACCTTCATCTGCGAGGTGGGCCAGATCGAGGTGGCCGACGAGCTGTACCGGGTGCTCTCGACGCACTTCCCGAGGGATTATCACACGGAGCTCTGCTTCGGGAAGCTGTGCCGGGACTTCAAGGGTGAGTACTTCCAGGCGCGGGACCACATGCGCTTCGCGACGGTTTTGTGGGAGGGCTGCGAGGCCTTCTACCACCTTGGGATCCTGTACGACTTGATGGGGATGCCTGAGTTCGCCTTCGCGATGGAGGAGAGGGCCTTCGAGCTGGCCGACAACCACGGCCAGGTGACCTACAAGCTCAAGGCGCAGCTGTCCTTCAACCAGGCGGTGGCGATGTGGCAGGCCGCGCGGCCTTATGGGGACATCAAGGCGTATTTGCGGCGGGCGCTGGTGGAGTGGCCGGAGTACGACAGGGCCGAGCGCTTCCTGAACAGCCTGCCAGACGACGACGAGGCCGATCCGAGAGGTCGCAGCTCCATGCAGCGGCTCACGGACGACGTGCGCAAGAACATGAACCGGCCCGCCTACCACATCATCGAGCCCGAGATGCTCGGCGACGAGTAGCCTTAGGATCCCCAAGAGCATGAGCGAGAACCAAGCCTCCTTCGTCCTGCCCACGTCCATCGCGGTGCATCGCTACCGGCAGATGCGCGTGGAGTCGATCGTCAACACGCCCTACAAGGTCACGGACGAGAAGTCGCCGGCGGAGTACTGCCTGTCGAGCGACCGGGATCCGGAGCGGACCGTCGGGCTGCTCAACCTGCCCGAGGAGCAGGCCGAGATCGCGCTGGATCTGCTCTCGGATCTGGTCACCGGCGGCAGCCCCGACGAGGTCTACGGCCCGCGCGGGGGCGTGTTGTGCATCCTGATGCCGACGACCTCGCCGGCCATCGACCTGATCTGGCAGAGCATGGAGGCGGGCGTCGAGGGGGCGCCCTCGGTGCAGGCCTTCGTCAACCAGCCCAACGAGCTCTTCGCGGGGCTGAGCCCGGCGCAGGTCTGGGTGGGGGCGGGCAAGCACGAGATGGCGCTGGCCGAGGCGTGGCTGCCGAGCCAGTGGAAGAGGATCGCGGCCAAGGAGTTCCCCTCGCCTGGGGCGGCCAACACGGAGTGGCTCAGCCAGCTCCGGCTCTGGTCGTACAACCCGGCCCAGGGCTACTCGGGCCGGGTGGTGGACATCATCCACCAGGAGCGCAATGAGAACCTGGCCCGCCGCCGCGCGCTGTGCGCGGAGCTGGGCATCTCGACGGTCTTCGTCGCGCCAGACTGAGCCGACAAACGCTTGGAAACATTGAGGGTTGCCAGCCAACAACTGAACATCAGGCTGGCTGTTTTTGCGTGACATTTGACCCGATCAATGGTAGTGTATGGGGGTCGTGGCGTCGCCTCTTCGGACCTTTTGCCAGGGGTCTGAGCGGGGTGGTGGACCATCGGCTTGATGGGGAGAGGAAATGACCGAGCATCTCGATTCGAGGATGGTGAGTGATCTGGGTGTTGACAGCGTCGTCGTCAGCGGGGAGGGCGCCGTGCGCCCGCCTGCGGGGGAGATGGCCTACGACGCCAGCAGCATCGAGGTGCTCGAGGGCCTCGACGCGGTGCGCAAGCGGCCGGGGATGTACAT
>SXGS01773740.1_pt1 | contig 11112 bp, 13 predicted proteins | sample 3174681 | NCBI WGS metagenome assembly SXGS01 (sample SAMN11356861, study PRJNA531348) | freshwater metagenome | isolation source: freshwater sample F1-80 | place: China: Fuxian Lake, Yuxi | collected 2017-12-25 | reverse complement strand
TGGGCGGCGCTGAGATTCTCGGCGAGGTGCTCGAGGCGCTCCTCGGTCTGCTTGAGCGCCGTGCTGTCGGCGCGCACGCTGACCAGGCCGCCGTAGCTGGTGCGGCGCTCCTGCACCATGAACCAGCGCCCGTCCCTGTGGGCGACCACGATGGGTTCGCCGGTCGGGTTGCGGTGCTGCTCGAGGCGCCTGGCCACGAACTCCTCGGAGCCGTGCCGTGTGACGTCGAGATAGGGCAGGTTGCAGCGCAGGATCTCCTCGAAGGTCCGGCCGTGGAGCGGCTCCAGCGCCTTGAAGTGCGGAAACTGCTCGATGAACCGGGCGTTCCACGCCTCGAGCCGGTCCTCGGCGTCGAACAGCGCGAAGCCTTCGCCCGAGCTCTCGATGGCGTCGCGCAGCCGTGCCTCGGCGGTGCCCAGCGCCGCCTCGTGCAGGCGACCGATCCAGTGGGCAAAGAGCAGCACGGCGCCGGCGCAGAGCACCAGCACGGCGGCGAACAGGGCGGCGCCGCGCCGCCATTCGGCAAGCACTTCGTCCCGGCCCAGTCCAACCGCCACGGTCAGCGGCAGATCGACAAGGCGCCGGCAGGCGGCGATGCGCACCAGTGCCCCCGGCTCGGGGGAGGCCGTCTCGTAGACCGCGGAGCGGCGCTCGGCCGTGCAATGGCCGGGCCCGGTGCGCTTGACGCGGCCGACGCCGCCGTCCTGGACGGGGTAATGGGCGAGCTGGATGCCCTGGCTGTTCCACAGCGCCACGGCGCCGGTGGCGCCGATATTGATCGTGCCGAACGAGGCCGCGACCTTGGCGAGATCCATGGTGGCGACGACGATGCCGCCGAATGAGCCGTCGGGCCTGACGAAGGCGCGCGTCAGGTTGAAGCGCCACTCGCCCCTGGCCGTGCGCGCCTCGTAAGGCAGGGAGACGTAGAGACCCATGCCGGGATTGTCCCGGATCTTCTGGAAATATTCGCGGTCGCTGATGTCGAGGCGCGGCGTTCCCGGGATCGTCGTCGCCTCCGTGACGATGCCGCGCGCGTCGATGACGCCGAGTCCCGAAGCGCCCGGCAGGCGCAGGCGGCGGCGGTGCAGCCATTCCGCGTCGGCGAACACCGCCCCCGGCGCGTCGCTGCGCAGATCGCTCTCGACCAGGTTGGCGATCTCGACCAGGGCGTAGTCGATGAGCAGCAGTTTGCCGGCGATATCCTGCTCGAGGATGGCGGCCAGGTTGTGAACGTCGCGCTCCGCCTGCTCGAGAGCCTCGCGATGCCCGTGCCAGAGATTGAAGGAGAACAGCGCCACGAGCAGCGCGATCAGGCCCGCAGCGAAGGCGTAGGCGCCATTGCGCGTCCGCCAGCGGCTCAGATCATGCGTCAGTACGCGGCCCATCTCGTGCGCCTACAACGTCTTGCACCCGCCGCCGGAGTGGCGGCCGGGACTCTCCCGACGCTGCAGACTGCGCGATCGGGATTAAGTTTTGGTGAATGGAATTAACCATTTAGCCCCGGAATACGGGGGGCTGTCGCGCGTTTTCGGAAGGACCGGTGAACCGGTCGCCAACCCCCTGAGGAGACTGCCTGATGAAGATCACCGCCCTGACGCTGGCCCTGGCTCTTGGCCTTGGCCTGACCGCAGCCTACGCCCAGGCGCCCGCCAAGCCGGCGGCGCCTTCCGCCGTGAAAGTCGACTGCAGCAAGGTCGAGAACAAGGGCCACGCCGACTGCAGGGCGCCCGGCCAGGTGAAGAAGTAGGCGACGCCGCCCACACGACGAAAGCCCGGGGCCGGGCCCCGGGCTTTTTCGTCTCCGGAACCGCGAGCGATATGGCGCCGGTGATCCGTCCGCGCGACGGACCCGTATGACGCCTGAATGTCGCGTGCGATTCGCGGGAGCGCGGCATCCATCCTCGCCGTTCCACGCATTCCGCGAGCTTTCGAGTGCGAATGCCCGCGTCGCTGATTCTCCGGTTCCCTCGCGATCTCCCAGGCGATAGCCCCATGCTGCGGCAGGCTGCCTGATGAGCCCGCATGACACGCTGGTCCCGGCGAGCGCCCGGAGGATGCGTCCCCTCGACGTGGCGGTGATCGGCTCTGGCATCGCGGGTCTGGGCGCCGCCTGGCTCCTGTCGAAGCAGTATCGCGTCACGCTCTACGAGAAAGAGCCGCGGCTCGGCGGTCACACCAACACCGTGCGGGTGAATTTCGGCGGGCGCGAGATCGCCGTCGATACGGGGTTCATCGTCTACAACGAGATGAACTACCCGAATCTCGTGCAGCTCTTCGGCCATCTCGGCGTGGTGACGCACGCCACCGACATGTCGTTCTCGGTCAGCCTCGATCGCGGGCGCTTCGAGTATCTCGGCGGCGAATGGTCGGGCCTGCTGGCCCAGCCCTCCAACCTGCTGCGTCCGGCCTATTGGCGGATGCTGACCGATTGCCTGCGTTTCTTCCGCGAGGCGTCGGTGCTGCTGGCCACCCCTGCCGGCGCTGGCGACCCCACGCTCGGCGACTATCTGGAATCCGCGGGTTTTTCGCGCAGCTTCATCGAGGATCATCTGCTGCCCATGGGGGCCGCGATCTGGTCGGTGCCGATGGATCGTATGCGCGATTTTCCGGCGCGCAGCTTCGCGCGCTTCTTCGCCAATCACGGCCTGCTGCAGGCGACACGGCGGCCGCAATGGCGGACGGTGACGGGCGGGGCCGCCGAATACGTGCGCAAGATCGCCGCCGCCCTGCCGGAGGGGATCCGCCTGGCCGCGCCGGTCGTCGCGGTGAAGCCCGATGGGGCGGGCGTCATCGTGCGCGATGCGTGCGGTGGTGCACGACGCTTCGACCGGGTCATCATCGCCGCCCATGCCGACCAGGCGCTTGCCATGCTCGAGACCCCGACGGCGCAGGAACGCCGGGTGCTCGGCGCCATGAGCTATCAGCCCAACCTCGCGGTGCTGCATCGTGACCCGGCCCTGATGCCGCGTCGCCGCCGCGCCTGGGCCAGCTGGAACTACATCGCCGAGCGCGACCCGGCGGCCGGCGGCGCCGAGGGCAAGCGCGACGCCTCGGTCACCTACTGGATGAACCGGCTGCAGAAGCTCAATCCGGCCTGTCCGCTCTTCGTCTCCCTCAACCCGGTGCGGGCGCCGCGCGACGAGCTGACCGTGGCGGCCTTCGAATATCAGCACCCGGCTTTCGATGCCGCGACGCTGGCGGCGCAGGCGGAGCTGGCGTCGATCCAGGGCGTGCACAACATCTGGTTCTGCGGCAGCTGGTGCGGCTACGGGTTCCACGAGGATGCGCTCGCCTCCGGCCTGTCCTGCGCCGAGGCGCTGGGCGTGCGGCGGCCCTGGGCGGCAGGTATCGAAGCGCCGTTGCCAGCGGGACGCGCACGTGGCGTGCCGCTGCTGCGGCCGGTGCTGGCGCCTGGCGCGGGAGACTGAGGACATGCCGCAAAGCTGCCTGTACGAAGGCCAGGTCATGCATTGCCGGTTGCGGCCGGTTCGTCACCGCTTCGTCCATGACGTCTTCTCGCTGCTGCTCGATCTCGATGAACTCGGCGCGCTCGATCGCCGGCTGCTTTTTTTCTCGTACAACCGCTTCAATCTCTTTTCCTTCGCCGACCGGGATCATGGAGCGCGTGACGGTTCGCCGCTGCGGCCCTGGGTCGAGGCCCGCCTCTCGGCTCTCGGCATCGAGCTTGGCGGCGGCCGTATCTTCATCCACTGCCTGCCCCGGCTGCTCGGCTACGTGTTCAATCCCCTCAGCCTCTACTGGTGCTACGACCGCGGCGGCGCCTTGCGCGCCATCGTCTATGAGGTGAAGAACACCTTCGGCGAGCAGCATGCCTACGTGCTGCCGGTGCCTGAGGGGCAGGCCGCCGGCGCGCCGGTGCATCAGCGCGCCAGGAAGGATTTCTACGTCTCGCCCTTCATTGCCATGGAGGCCGAATACCGGTTCAACCTGCGTGCTCCCGAGGAACGGCTGGCGGTCCTCATCCGTGAAACCGATGCCGGAGGCGATCTGCTGCTGGCCGCCCAGACCGGCCGGCGGCGGGCCCTGGCCGACCGGACCCTGATTCGGGCCCTTATTTTTTTTCCCCTCGTGACGCTGAAGGTAATTGGCGCTATTCACTGGCAGGCGCTGAAGCTCTGGTTAAAGGGCGTGCGGCTGCATCGACGGCCGCCGGCACCGCAGGAGGAGGCACGTCGTGACCCAAGACCCGGTTTTTCTCTCGGGCAATGAGATCCCTGCCGATCTCTCCAGCCCCTTGCGTCTGCTTTTCTCGATCCTGCGACGGATCCGCCGCGGCCGTCTGACCGTGGCCCTGGCCGACGGCAGGCGCTTCGTCTTCGCCGGCGGAGAGCCCGGGCCGGCCGCCAGCCTTGTCATTCATCGTGAGCGTTTCGTGCGCCGTGCCCTCGTCGGCGGCAATATCGGTTTCGCCGAAGCCTACATGGACGGCGATTGGGAGACGCCCGATCTCGCGACGCTGCTCGAGCTCATCTGCATCAATGATTCGATCGAGGATGTGCACTACCCGCGCCAGCTGGCGCTGTTCGCCAACCGGCTGTGGCACTGGCTGCGCCCCAATTCACGTGCCGGCTCGAAGCGCAACATCGCGGCGCATTACGACCTGGGCAACGAGTTCTACCGAAGCTGGCTTGATCCGAGCATGACCTATTCCTCGGCCGTGTTCCCCGCCGCCGCCGGCAGCGACACGAGTGACCTGACCGAGGCGCAGCACAACAAGTACCGGCTGATCTGCGAGACGCTGGCGCTTGCCCCCGGCCAGCGCGGGCTCGAAATCGGCTGCGGCTGGGGCGGTTTCGCCACCTTCGCGGCGCGCGAGTACGGCGCCAACGTCACGGCGATCACCGTGTCGAAGGAGCAGCTGGCTTTCGCGCAGGCCCGCATCCAGCGCGAAGGCCTCGCCGAGCAGGTCGAGGCGCGCTTCATCGACTATCGCGATCTCACGGGCACCTTCGACCGCTTCGCCTCGATCGAGATGTTCGAGGCGGTCGGCGAGAAATACTGGCCGGCCTTCTTCGGCAAGGTGCGCGAGAACCTGGCGCCCGGTGGCAGGGCGGCACTGCAGGTCATCACCATCGCCGACACCTGGTTCGAGCGTTACCGCCGCGGCGTCGATTTCATCCAGCGCTATATCTTTCCCGGCGGCATGCTGCCCAGCCCGTCGGTGCTGGAGCGCGAGACACGGCGCGCCGGCCTCATCCTCGAGCGCCAGGAATTCTTCGGCGCACATTACGCGCGCACGCTGGCGCTGTGGAACCAGCGCTTCCAGACGGCCTGGGGCGAGATCGCTCCCCTCGGCTTCGATGCACGCTTCAAGCGGATGTGGGAATTCTACCTGGCCTATTGCGAAGCCGGCTTCCGCGCCAAGACCATCGACGTGGCCCAGGTGGCGCTGGTGAGGCCATAGGCCAAACCGGCCCATAACCCCTCACCCGCTCGCTCTCGCCCGCGACCTCTCCCGCCTTGAGCTGTGTTGCGGGCCTTCAGGGCCCGCGACAGGCGCGAAGAATGACTGGGGGAGAGGTTTAGTCGGGCGCTGTTGAGCAACCCTCTCCCTTCGCGGGAGAGGGTGGCGCGAAGCGCCGGGTAAGGGGGCAATCTCGAATACGGACTTTCTTTCTTGTCTCCACGCGTTCCCTTCCTCGTTCTCATCGCCTACGGCCTGCCGGCATTGCCGGCGGCGGCGTTCGGGCTGCCGCTGCTGCTCTATCTGCCGACCTTCTATGCCGTCGATCTCGGGCTCGGCTTTACCCTGGTCGGCGGGGTGATCCTGGTGGCGCGCCTGCTCGACGTGGTGAGCGATCCGTTCATCGGCTGGGCCAGCGACCGTTTCGGCACGCCCTACGGACGGCGCCGCCCGTGGCTGATCGCCTCCCTGCCGCTGGTGCTGCTGGCCGCCGAGTTCCTCTTCCGGCCGTCCGGCACGGTCGGCGCCGGCAGCTTCCTGTTCTGGGCTTTCGCCGGCTATCTCGGCTGGTCGCTGATGACCATTCCGCACCAGGCCTGGGGAGCCGAGCTGTCCGGCGACTATGCCGAGCGCAACCGCGTCATGGCGGCGCGCGAGATCTTCGGCCTCGTCGGCGTCGTGCTGGCGGCGGCGATCCCCACGCTGCTCGGCCTGCTGGGGGTCGATGATCCGAACCGCAGCGAAGCCGGGGATTCGCTCCACGCCCTGGCCTGGCTGGTGACCATCCTGCTGCCGCTCACCGGCCTGCTGCTGGTGGCGACGGTGCCCGAGCCGGCGCGTGTCGCGGCGACGGCCAGGGCGGGCTGGCGGACGGGCTTGAGCCTGCTGGCCGGCAATGTGCCGTTCCGCCGCCTGCTGACCAGCTACCTGTTCAACGGGGTCGCCAACGGCCTGCCGGCCACGCTGATCGTGCTCTATGTCACCCACGTGCTGCGGCTGGAGGCGTATCTCGGGGTCTTCCTGATGAGCTATTTCGCCGCCGGGATCATCGGCATGCCGCTCTGGCTGAAAATGGCAGGCAGGCACGGCAAGCATCGCACCTGGGCGGTGGCGATGATCTTCACCTGCTTCGCCTTCGCGCTGGTGCCGCTGCTCGGGCCCGGCGATTTCTACGGCTACCTGGCGGTCTGCCTGACCACCGGCCTGGCCTTCGGCGCCGACCTGGCGCTGCCCGCCTCGATGCAGGCCGACGTGGTCGACGTCGACACCGCCTCGGGCGGCGGCCAGCGTACGGGCCTCTATTTCGCCTTGTGGGCGATGGCTACCAAGCTGGCCCTGGCGCTGGCGGTGGGCATCGCCTTTCCGCTCCTCGACCTGCTCGACGTGCAGGTCGACGGCAGCAACCCGGAGGCGACGCGCATCGGGCTCGGCATGCTCTACGCCGCGCTGCCTATAGGCTTCAAGATGGTGGCCGTCATCCTGATGTGGAATTTTCCGCTCGACGAGGCGACCCAGGCCGGCCTGCGCCGGCGTATCGAGCGCTAGACGATATATTGCGCGACGCCGTTGCCGAACGACCAGTTCGCCTTCGTCACCTCGACCCGGTTGATGTAGTTGTCTTCGGCGCTCAGCCCCCGACGATCGCGCAGGCGCTCGGCGATCGTCCTGTAGAGAGATTGCTTGAGCGCGTCGGAGCGCCCTTCGCTCATCGTGATCTGGATGAGGACGATGCCGTCCGTGCGCTGGATGTCGAGATAGGTCGGGTCGTAGACCAGCCCGTCGGCATCGTGCTCGGTGATGATCTGAAACTGGTCGCGGGCCGGGACGTTGATCGTGTCGACCATAGCCTGGTGGACGACGGCGCCGATCTGACGGCCGAACCCGGCGGGACAGCCCTTGCGCAGGGCGATACGAACGAGCGGCATGGGACAGGCCTTTCTTGACAGGTTAGGCCTGATTATCTGATGTATTAAGCCTCAGATAACAAACGATCTTTATTATAATTTCGGTTTATAAAAACTAATCTGTAATCATCTCGCATGGAGACGGCGCCTGGCCAGGCGTAGCAGGGTGCCGAGCAGCGGGACTTTCTCGTAGACCTGCCCGGCCGCATCCCAGTGGTCGATATGCTCGATCACCCTGCCTTCGGCGTCGAACCGCAGCTCGGTCATGCCGTCGATGATCCAGGGGCGCTCGGAAGCGGTGTCGACGGTGTAGCGCCAGAGCAGATAGCCGGCGCGCTCGCTCAGCGCCCGGTCGATGACCTCGAAGCGCGGCGTGCCGAAGCGGAACATGGCGGAAGTGGCGCGGAGCAGGGCATCCACGCCGCGCAAATCGTTGAACGGATCCTTGAAGCGCACCTCGGGCGCCACCAGCCGGCGGAGCCCGTCGAGCGTGTGCGGCGACAGGGTCTCGTAGAAGCGTGCGTAAGCGGCGAGGGCCTGTTCGCTCATGGTCCGGTCTTTCGTTTGATCAGCCAGAAATAGAGCCGGTAGGGCAGGATCTGCGTGAGCTTGAGGATCAGGGCAAAGCGCCGCGGGAAGGTGATCTCGAAGGCCTCGCCGGCGAGGCCGGCGACCAGCCGGTCGATGGCCCGCTCGACCGGGATGAGGAAGGGCATGGGAAAGGGATTGCGCCCGGTGAGCGGTGTTTCCACGAAGCCCGGGTTCACGAGCTGCAGCTTGATGCCGAGTCCGTCGCATTCCGGCTTCAGCGCCTCGCAGAGATTGATCAGCGCCGCCTTGGTGGCGCCATAGCCGGCGGCAGTCGGCAGGCCGCGATAGCCGGCCACCGACGCCACGACGGCAATCTGCCCGCTGCGGCGCGGGCGCATCGCCGCCAGTGCGGCGTCGAGACAATGCACGACGCCCATCAGGTTGACCTCGACCAGGCGCCGCACCGTAGCGGCGCGGAAGTCGCGCGCCGGTGTCGGTTCGTGCGTGCCGGCGTTGAGCACGGCGAGCGCGATCGGGCCATGCGCCGCTTCGATCGCCGGAACCGCCGTGGCGACGGCCCCGGCATCGCTGACGTCGAGCGGCCAGGCCACGATGCGGCCGGGATGGGCGAGAGCCAGCGCGGCGAGCGTCTCGCTGCGCCGGGCCGAGACCACCACGCGCTGTCCCTGCTGCGCCAGCCGCAGGGCCAGCGCACGGCCAATACCCGACGAGGCCCCGGTGATCCACGCCACGCCGACCGGGGGTGGAGACATGTCCATGAGAGCTGCCTGTTTTTTCGCCAGCGGCATCCTTATACGGTCGCGCCGGAACGGTGGATCGAAATTGACGCCCGGAAGGTCGGCCCCTAGTGTTCGACCGCATTGCAGCGAAGGCCGGAGAGTCGGAGATGAGCAGGGCAGGACGTTGGGGCGGGACGGGACTGGCGATGGCCGTGGCGGCGGCGCTGGCGGGCCCGGCGGAGGCGCACACCTTCGGTGTCCTCTCGACCGACTTCGCCTCGGGGCTCGCGCATCCGTTCGGCGGCATCGATCACCTGCTGGCGATGATCGCCGTCGGCCTGTGGGCGACGCAGCTTGCCGAGCGCACCGATCGTGCCTCCGCCCTCTATCTCGTGCCCGCCGCATTCGTCGCCATGATGGCGGCGGGCGGTCTGGCCGCCATGCACAACATCGCCCTGCCTGAAGTCGAGGCCGGCATCCTCGGCTCGATCGTGGTGCTCGGCCTGCTGATCGCCGCGGCGCCGCAGATGCCGGTGATCATCGGCATGCTGGTCGCCGGCGGGTTTGCCCTGTTCCACGGCCACGCCCATGGCAGCGAGGTGCCGGACACCGCGGCGGCGTTGCTCTATGTCGCGGGCTTCGTGCTGGCAACCGGCCTGCTGCACGGCGTCGGCCTGGCGCTCGGCCTGGTGCTGCATGGCGGCCGGGCGAGCCTCGTCCGGCGCGTGGGCGGCGCCGGCATTGCCGCCGCCGGGGTGGCGCTCTATATCCTTGGGTGATGACAACCCGCCGCACCTTCCTGCTGGCGAGCGCCGGCACGGCGCTGCTGGCGCGGTCGGCCGCGGCGCTTACCCTTGAAGAGAACACGGTGCTCGAGGAGCGCTATCTCGCGGCCTGCGAGACACGCAACACGCACGACGAGACGATCCGCGAGATTGTGGCTCAGCTGGAAGGTGAGGGGCCGGTGACGGCGGAGACGCATGCGCTGATCGTCGAGCGGGTCAAGGCGATGAACTGCCCGCTCTGCGGCTGTGCGCTGGGCGCGATCGATCCCTATCCCACGCGCTTCTGAGCGCGTCTTTTCCCACGCGTTTCTGAGCGCCGGCCAAGTTCCGGGGCTTTCAATCACATAGTAATGCGCATATAGTATGCGCATTACTATGTGAGGGAGCCTATGCCCCGCCGCGGTTTCTCCGAAGACGCAACCCGCAAGAAGCCGACCAATGTCTCGATCGACGAGGCGCTGCTGATTGCGGCCAAGTCCCATGGCATCAATCTGTCGCAGACGCTGGAAGAAGCGCTGACCGCGAAGCTGCGCCGCCTGGAACAGGAGAAGTGGCTGGAAGAGAACCGCGAGGCGATCGAGCATTACAATCGGCGCGTCGCGAAACACGGCGTCTTCAGCGATGGCTGGCGGCGTTTCTGATGGCGCAGTTCGACGTCTATCGCAATCCGACGCCCGCCTCGAAGTATGTCCCTTACCTGCTCGACGTTCAAAGCGATCTTCTTGGCGGTATAGATACGCGTGTCGTCGTTCCGTTGTTTCATGCAAAGGCATTCGGCCCCGTTTCGCAGCGGCTGAATCCGACATTCGACATTGAAGGAAACAGTGTTGTGATGTCGACGGCGGAACTAGCCGGCGTCCTGCCCCTGGCGCTTGGCAAAAAAATCGGCTCGTTAGCCGATCGACGCGACGAGATCCGTGACGCGCTTGATTTCGTCTTTCAGGGATTCTAGGCCGGCGTCAACCAGCACCCATCTCCGCGCGCAGCTTCTGGCGCAGCACGTCGATCGGCACGCGCTTGCCTTCCAGACTCACGCACCAGAACGTCCAGCCGTTGCAGGCCGGCGCTCCCTGCACTGCCGCACCCACCTGGTGGATCGAGCCGCGATGGTCGCCGCGCGGGCCCGACGTGGCTAGGGTGCCGTCGGCGCGCACCCGCGCCGTCCACTTGCCGGAAAGATCGCTGAGCACCTCGCCCGCCTGGAGCAGGCCGCGCTCGACGAGGGTGCCGAAGGGGATGCGCGGCTCCTCGCGCTTGGAGGCGGTGACGGTGAGGGCCTCGGCGTCGAGCTGACGGACATCGGCGATGCGCTGGCGCGCGATGGCGGCGTAGTCGGGATCGCGCTCGATGCCGAGGAAGCGGCGGCCCAGCTTCTTGGCCACCGCACCCGTGGTGCCCGAGCCGAAGAAGGGATCGAGGATGGTCTCGCCCGGCCTGGTGCCGGCGAGGATGACGCGGTGGAGCAGCGCCTCGGGCTTCTGGGTCGGGTGGGCCTTGCGGCCGTCGATCTTCAGGCGCTCGGGTCCGCCGCAGACCGGGATCAGCCAGTCCGAGCGCATCTGCAGCTCGTCGTTGAGCGCCTTCATGGCGGCGTAGTTGAAGGTGTACTTGCTCTCTTCGCCGCGCGGTTTCGGCGGGGCGATCTGCGCCGCGGCCAGTCTGCATCTCGCGGCCTCGGCTGCCAATTTCGAGAGCTACGAGTGCATGCTCTACACCAGCCCGCTGCG
>SXGS01367245.1_pt1 | contig 11113 bp, 5 predicted proteins | sample 3174681 | NCBI WGS metagenome assembly SXGS01 (sample SAMN11356861, study PRJNA531348) | freshwater metagenome | isolation source: freshwater sample F1-80 | place: China: Fuxian Lake, Yuxi | collected 2017-12-25 | reverse complement strand
GGTGGAATTGCGCGTCGCCGGGGAGTGGTTCCGCCGGTTGCCGCATTTGACCCGCGTGCAAGAGCAGTTACTGCGTCTGTTGGGGGTGCCGAAGCCGCCCTGGTAGGTCCCTCCCAGTCCTCGCGAACCAGGGTCCCACACACACATCGACCTCCCGAACCGCGAAATACCGGCGGGGGGGCCGCCCGCTAATCCGGATTATGCACGAAGGGTCTGATCCGGTACGACCGACTACGCAGCGGTGACGGAGGACGCTGTGGCGGCATTTGTCGGGAGGGCGCGGAGCGCGTCGTGCCGCAGGAGGTCGTCGAAGAAGGTGGTGAGCTGCCCCGCGATCGTGGGGGACGAGAAGCGGACACCTACTTCGATGTTTCGGTGTTGGGCCGCCTCGGTGAAGTTGGCGGAGGAGATGAAGATGCCCCGGCCGCCCACGCCCACGACCGGGGCATGAAGGCCGGCCGGATGGGTGTTACTACCCCGCTCCCATCCGAGTCAATCCGCAAAGGCGAATGAGGCGATGAGCTGCACCCTGACCCATCTGCCGGAGGCTGCGATCAGGGTTTCCGGTTCGGGTCGTAAGTGGGCTTCACGGTGCCGTGTTCGCGCGCGGCGGCGAAGAGCGTCGGGTAGAACTGCACGAAGGTGTTGTCCACCGCCCCGTTGTTCCGGTGGCACCCGTAGCAGGACGCGGTGCGCGGGAAGGGACGGGCGCGGTCCACGAGGCCGCCCTCTTTGTCGAAGCTGAAGTACCCCCAGCCGTCCTCCGGGAACCGGCGGGTGTCCTTCACCGCCGCCTCGACCGCGGCCACGTCGCCCTGGGTCCGCCCGCCGTTGTTGATGGAAACTTTCTCCTCGGACCGGCGGATCTCCAGGATCAGCATCGTCTTCTCCGGCCAGACGCCCGAGCGGAGGAACTCCCGGTACGCCGTGCGGGTGACGAAGACGTTGTCGAACATCGGGGACCGTCCGGGCGATGGCTGCCCCGGCCCGTAGGTCATCCCCAGGCCGCTCGTGACGTACACCCACTCGCGGTAGTCCTTGGGGAACAGGAGCTCCCCGCTGCGCGAGAAACGCGGCGCCCGGTCGTCCCTGGCTCCTGCCGGAACCAGACCGCAACACAGCGCGGCGCCCAGGGCCACGGCCGCCGCCCACACCCGGCCGGCTCCCCTCCCGGTCTGATTTCCGCGCATTGCCTTCCCTTTCATCGCTGCCGGAGTTTTCTACGGCGGTGATTCGCTGTGCCCTCACCGATTCTCCTCCCCACCCGGCGCGGAAGGCGATCTCCGTGCGCACTTCTCTGCTCCCGCCGTGCAATGGCAGGAATGGATGCGCGGGCGGCGCGGCGAAGTTATGGCTATGGCAAGACGGTGGATCGAGACAGGTTGGGGCAGCAGGGTGCGCCCGCTGCCCATGCTGGGGGCGCTCGGGGCGGCGCTGGTGGGCGGCGTGGCGCTCGCGGGGGGCGGTGCGGCCACGCCGGCGCTCGGCGTCGTGGGCGCAGAATACACGCGTGAGGTGCGGCCCCTCATGCGGCAATACTGCCTGGGCTGTCACTCGACGGCCCGCCGCGCCGGCGAGCTGGACCTGCAGCGCTTCGTGGGCCTCCGCGAAGTCCGGCGCGAGCCGCCGGTCTGGAGCCATGTGGCCGAGATGCTGGAGAATGGGGAGATGCCCCCGAAGGGCGCGCCCCAACCGGGCGCCCGGCAGCGCGCCGCTCTCATCGGCTGGGTCCGCCGCTTCCTGCGGGCGGAAGCGCTGGCGAATGCCGGCGACCCCGGGCCGGTGGTGCTCCGCCGCCTGAACAATGCCCAGTACACCTACACCATCCGCGACCTGACGGGGCTTGAGCTGGACCCGGCCCGCGAGTTTCCGACCGACAGCGCCGCCGGCGAGGGGTTCACCAACACCGGCGCGTCGCTCGTCATGTCTCCGGCGCTCCTGACGAAGTACTTCGATGCCGGCAAAGAGATTGCGCAGCACGTCGAACTGCTTCCCGACGGCTTCCGCTTCTCGCCCGACACCACCCGCAGCGACTGGACGAACCGGGCGCTGGAGCGCATCCGGGCGCTCTACGCGCGCTATGCCGATGCGGGGGGCGCCTCCACCGTCAACCTCCAGGGGATCGTCTTCAACACGAACGACGGGGGCCGGCTTCCGATCGAACGCTACCTGACCGCGCTCCTGGCCGAACGGGACGCGCTGCGCCGTGGCGCCCGGACGCCGGCGGAGGTGGCCCGCCCGCGCGGCCTCAGCGGGAAGTACCTGGGACTGCTGCATGCAGCGCTGGAGGGCCGGGAACCCTCCCTGCTGCTGGACCCGCTCCGGGCGCGCTGGCGCATGGCGACCCCGGCCGACGTGCCCGCTCTCACCGCGCAGATCGCGGGCTGGCAGAAGGTGCTCTGGCGTCTCACTACGGTGGGCCACATCGGGCGCGCCGGTGGCCCGACTGCCTGGCAGGAGCCGGTGGTGCCGCTGACCACCCGGCGGGAAGTGCGGCTCAAGCTGCCGCCGGGCGCGGGGCGGCCGGTCAGCTTCACACTCCTGGTGCGCGATGCGGGAGACGGCGGCGCCGGCGACACGGTCGTGTGGCAGCAGCCGCGCCTGGTCTATCCGGGACGGCCGGAGCTTCCCCTCCGGGACCTCCGCGAGTTCGCCGGCGAACTCTCCGCACGCCGCGAGCGCTTCTTCGCCTCTACCGAGAAAGCGCTGGAAGCGGTGGACGAAGCGAGCCGGGCGGCCGGGGTACTCGACGCCGGCGCTCTGGCGCAGCGCCATGGCCTGAGCGCCGACGCGCTGGCCGCCTGGATGGACTATCTGGGAGTAGGTGGCGCTCCGGCGGCGGGGCTGGCGCATTTCGGAACCCGGCAGACCGCGGTCTCCAACTATGCCTTCATCAATGGGTGGGGCTCCCCGCAGTTGCCGAGCCTCGTCACCAATTCTTCGAACCAGTCCGTGCGCATCCCCGGCGTGGTGAAGCCGCACGGGGTCTGCGTACATCCAGCGCCGACCCTCGCCGCCTGTGTCGGGTGGCAGAGCCCGATCCGGGGCAGCGTGCGCCTGAAAGGCCGGGTGACGCACGCCCATCCCGAGTGCGGAAACGGCGTCACCTGGGCGCTGGAGGTGCGCCGGGGCTCCGTCCGCCAGCGCCTCGGCGCCGACACCGCCCAGGGAAACTCGGCCGCCACGTTTGAGACGGCGCGCGGGATCCCGGTCCAGCCGGGCGACCTCGTCTCGCTGGTGATCGGCCCGCGTGACGGCAACCACTCGTGCGATCTGACGGACCTCGAGCTGAGCGTGATCGCCGCCGAGGACGGGCGGGAGTGGAGCCTGACCCGGGATGTGGCCGACGACGTGCTGGCAGGCAATCCGCACGCGGACCGGTTCGGCAACCCGGCGGTCTGGCACTTCTACTCCGAACCCGTGGCCGGGGGCGGCTCCGGTCCGACGCTGCCCGCCAACTCCCTGCTGGCCCGCTGGCTGGCGACGGATTCGGAGGCCGCCCGGAAGCCGCTGGCCGCGGCGGTGCACCGCCTCCTGATCTCCGGCCCGGCCCCCGATCTGGACGCCGCCCATCCCGATCGCGTGCTCCACCGGCAGCTCACTTCCCTGGCCGGGCCGCTCTTCGCCCGCGTCTGGCGCGAACTCGCGGCGCGCCCGCGCGGGATGCCGGCGGCAGGTCGCGCCGCGGCGCCGGAGGTCGGGCTCGATCCGGCGCTGTTCGGCACGCGTCCGAACCACCCGGCGACCGATCCGACCAGCCTCGTCGTGCGCGCCCCCTCCACACTCGAAGTGCGCATTCCCGCCGAACTGGCGGAGGGCGCGGAGTTCGTCACGACGGCGGCCCCGCACCCGGAGGCGGCGGCGGCGGGGAGCGTCCAGGTCCAGGCGCCGGCGGGAGTCCCCCCGCACCCGGAGACGGCCGGCCTGCTCCCGGGAGAGCCGGTACTGGTCGGCGAAAACGGAGCCGCACGCCGGCGGTTCGAGGAGGCATTCGCGGCGTTCCGGGCGCTGTTCCCCGCCGTGCTCGCCTACACGCGGATCGTGCCCGTGGACGAGGTGGTGACGCTCACGCTGTTCCACCGCGAGGACGAGGCCCTGCGACGCCTCATGCTCTCCGACACCGAGGCGCGGGAACTGGACCGGCTCTGGGCCGAACTGCGCTGGGTCAGCCAGGGGCCGCTGCGTCTGGTGAATGCGTACGAGCAGATCACCGAGTTCGCCACGCAGGACCGGCCGGATCTGGTGGTGGCGTTCCGGCCGCTCCGGAAACCGATCCAGGACGGGGCGGCCGCGTTTGAGCGGGAGTTGGTGGTCGCGGAGCCGCGCCAGTTGGAGCGCCTGCTGGAGTTTGCCGGCCGTGCGTACCGCCGGCCGCTGTCGGCGGCCGAGACGAGCGGCGTGCGCGGAATCTACCGGCGGCTCCGCACCGAGGGCCTGAGCCACGAAGAGGCGTTCCGGCTCACGCTGGCCCGCGTGCTGGTGTCGCCCTCCTTTCTCTATCGTCTCGAAGCGGCGCCGGCCGGGCCGGCCCCCGCACCCGTTTCCGCCTGGGAACTGGCCGGGCGCCTCAGCTACTTCCTCTGGTCGTCCACGCCGGACGACCAGCTCCGGGCGGAGGCAGCCGCGGGCCGGCTCCACCGGCCGGAGGGGGTGCGCGCCCAGGTGCGCCGGATGCTGGCCGATCCCAGGATGCGGCGCCTTGCCGCCGAGTTTGCCTGCCAGTGGCTGCAGATCTACGACTTCGACACCCTGGACGAGAAGAGCGAAAGGCACTTTCCCGAGTTTGTCGCACTGCGCGGCGACATGTATGAGGAAGCGATCCGCTTCTGCACCGAGCTGTTCCAGAAGGATGGCTCCCTGCTGCGCCTCTTCGACGCGGACTACACCTTCGTGAACGAGCGTCTGGCCCGGTTCTACGGCATCCCCGGCGTGACGGGTGACGCCTGGCGACGCGTCACCGGCATGCGGGCCCGCGGACGGGGCGGCATCCTGGGGCTCTCGGCCACCCTCGCGAAACAGTCCGGCGCCTCCCGCACCAGCCCCATCCTCCGCGGCAACTGGGTGAGTGAAGTGCTGCTGGGCGAAAAACTGCCGAAGCCGCCGAAGGACGTGCCGCGCCTGCCGGAAGAGGAAACGGCGACCGAGGGCCTCACGGTCCGGCAGCTCGTGGCGCGGCACACGCGCGATCCGAAGTGTGCCGGGTGCCATCAGAAGATTGACCCGTTCGGCTTCGCGCTCGAAGGCTTCGACGCCATCGGCCGCCGCCGTACCGCCGATCTCGCCAACCGCCCGATCGACACGGCCACCCGCACACCCGACGGGCAGAGCATCGCCGGGCTGAGTGGTCTCCGTGACTACCTGCTCCGGAACCGCCGCGCGACCATCCTCCGGCAGTTCTGCCGAAAGCTGCTGGGCTATGCCCTGGGCCGCGCCGTCCAGCTTTCGGACGAACCGTTGTTGACCGAAATGGAACAGGAGCTGGCGAAGAAGGACTATCGGTTCTCCGTCGCGGTACAATCCATTGTGAACAGCCGCCAGTTCCGGCAGATCCGCGCTCCCCAATCCGGGAGGTAGAGTGCCATTGATGTCGTCCAAAGTATCGCAGGTCCTCCGGTCCCAGTTGACGGAACTCGAACCAGGGGCACGGCTTGATGCGATTGTCATCTACCGGTCCGAGGAACCCAAATCCGATCTGACCGAGAACGTCAGATCGGATTCAGAAGCGCGGCGGCAATGGGTTGCCGGCCGCAGTCAGAGTATCCGCGCAGTGACGGAAACCAGTGCCCCAATACGGCGACGCCCCATGTTGCGGGCGTCGCTGCCCTGCTCCGAGCGGCAAAGCCGCTGGCGTCCGCTCGCGAGGTGATGCAGGCGCTGCGGGATACCGCGCAGCACCCGCGTGGCACGAGAAGACGACCGGACAACCGGTGGGGATGGGGCGCCGTAAGCCCTGCAGACGCCCTGAAGGCTCTCTAGAGAGGACGCTCCGATGCCCGTGCCGCACACAGAAACTGCCGTCTCCAAGATTGGCGGACAGTTTCCGGACCGGATTCAGGCCGGGGGTGACGGGTGTATATTTCGAGCAGTTGTGGTGCTCAACGTCCCGGCCACGCCGCCGCGTACCCAGCGCATCACCCCATACCAACGGGCCGAACGGGTGCGAGAGGTAACGGCGCGCGCGGCAGAACTGTTGCCCGATGTGGACGCGCTATTGCAACAGCACCAGGGCCGGCGGCTCTCGGCGACGCCCGATCTGTTCGGCGCAGTGGTGGTGGAAACCACCGGCGCCGGGATTCGAGCGTTGGCCGCATCGGACGCCGTGCGTGCTATCATGGAGGATCAGCCGGTGAGGCTCGTCTCTTCCTGAAGCGGTCGGGCCACTCCTCTGCACAATCCGGGCGCGGCAGTCCGGGCCACTGCGGTAGATCGGACCACCTTACCATGCGAACCCATCATTTCTCCCGTCGAGCGCTCCTTCGTGGAGCGGGTGTGACCGTTGCGCTCCCCTGGCTGGAGTCCCTTCCCGTCTGGGGGGATGAGGCGCGGCCCGCGCAGGCAGGAAGCCGGGCCCCCGTCCGGCTCGCCGTGCTTTTCTCGGGGAACGGGTTCCACAGCCGGGAATGGTGGGCCCGCGGCGAGGGCAAGCAGATGCAGTTGGGCCAGGTGCTGGCGCCGCTGCACGACTTCCGCGAGAAGCTGCTCTTCATCCGCGGCCTCTACAACGAAGAGGCGTTGAAGGGGAATATCCACAGCTCGCAGACCGGCAATCTGCTGTCCGGAGCGCCGCTCGCCTCCGGCGGCGAGATTCGCTCCGGCACCAGCCTGGATCAGGTGGTGGCGCAGCAGTACGGCCGCTCCACCCGGGTGCCGAGTCTGGTCCTGGGCTGCGAGCGATCGAACCCGAGTGTGCATAAGAACTACTCGATGCTCTACAGTTCGCACATCTCCTGGAGTTCCCCCACGACCCCCACCCCCCTGGAGCTGTATCCGGCGCTGGCGTTCGACCGCCTGTTTAAAGAAGGTGTCCAGCGCGGGGATGCGAGCGTGCTCGACGTCGTGCTCGCGGACGCACAGAGCTTCCGCGGCAAGATCAGCGCGGCGGACCGCCTCAAACTGGATGAGTACCTCACCTCGGTCCGCGAAGTCGAGCAGCGGATCGAGCAGGCAGGCAAACGGGGAGAATTGCAGGGGTGGCGGCCTACACTCGACAAGCCGAATGTCCCGCGCCCGTCCGACGGCATCCCGCAGAACATCGCCGACCATATGCGGCTGATGTGCGACATCCTCGTCCTCGCCTTCCAGACGGACACCACGCGGGTCTGCACCCTCAAACTGAACAACGACCACAGCGCCCTCCGCTTCCCCCATCTCAGCGTGGACTACATGATCCACCACCTGCTCTCCCATTCGGACACGGCCGATTGGCTGAAGGTGAACCAGTTCTTCGTGGAACAGCTCGCCTACATCGCGCGACGCCTGGACGCGATCCAGGAAGGAGAGCGCACCGCCCTCGACAATTCGATGCTGCTCTACTGCTCCAGCATGCTCACCGGCAGCCACGACGCCACCAACCTGCCCGTGGTCCTGGTGGGCGGGGCGGGCGGACAGCTCCGGGGAGGACGGGTCCTCGACTACCTGGGCAAGCCGAACCGCAAAATGTGCAGCCTCTACCTCTCTATGCTGGATCGGTGCGACATCCGCCTCAAGCAGTTCGGCGACTCGACGGAGCGGCTCGCAGAGGTGTAGCCGGGGCGCGCTCTCACTCACAAGGACAGCGATGGGACTTTACGACGACGACAACAATGCGATCACCGCCGGGGACGTCCTGGACGTGATCTACTGGCAGACGAAGTTCGCCCACCTGAAGCTGGAGGCGGCCCTCCAGAGCCGCCAGCCGGAACACGCGGTGGGCTCCCTGCTGCCCGATGTGATCAACGGAGCGACCGACGTCCTGCAGACCTATCCGAACCACGCCGAGGTGCAGGGGTGGAAGGCGCGCGCCGAACAGATTCGGACGAAGATCAATCCGAACGCCGCCCCCGCCGCCTTCCGCGGTGATTTCGACCACTGGAAGGACTATTCCTACGAGGCGGGCTGGCGCTCGTACCACGTGGCCCGCATGGCCGCGGAGGCGCAGGACTGGAACGTAGCCCTCCAGCACGCCCGTGAAGTCCTGACCCAGTTCGGGCGGTCGCTGGATCGGATGGCGCACTGGCCCGCACCGGTGCAGGAGTTCATCCGCACGGCCCGCGAGGAAGCCGACGCGATCCGGCAGCAGGCGGAAGGTAGGCGGTAGACGGTCGGCGCGTCCCTCCGTCCGCCCCCCGGGAGGTTATCGGGCATATCCCGCGCTGCCTGCGCTGGGCGGACGAGCGGCCCCCTGTGAGCTGTGTGAGCGGCACGCGTGAGCGCCCATGCAGGGTTGAGCTGCCTCCGAATTCAGAGGCGACGGCTCCGGCCGGTAGGGGCCGGGCCAGCGGCCGACGGCAGCCGCCGCCCATTGAGGTTGCTCACTCGCGGCGGGACGGGCCGTCCGCCGCAAATGCCCCCAACAACCCCAGATCGCACGGCCCCCCTGCGCGGCTCGCCGGAGCATCTCCTGATCGCACACCTCGCCGCTACGATCTCGGCGGGCCCCAAATCGAGCGCCCCACCCCGCGCGTCTCGCTGGAGCAGCTATGGGTCGAGCGCCTCCCTTGCGATCTCGCCGGTCCCAGGCGCCAGCCTCGTCCACCGTGACGACTTCCGCGTCCTCCCCGGCATTGCGCCACCGTCAGAACCTCCGGTTCGCGTGCCCCACTTTGTGAGTCTCGCCGCAGGACCCGGCGGATCGAGCGCCACCTCGCGAGTCTCGCCGGAGTCCGATGTGCCGGCTTCGTCCCCCTTGCGGGTTCGTACGCCCTGGACGGGGGCGACCCAGGGACGGCGGCGCGGCAGCGCTGCCGGTACGCGTGTGTCTGGTTCCGTGACGAGACCAGTTACAGATTCCGCGACAGATACGTCCCATAGAGGCCGCAGCGCAGGCGCCAGTCGCGCTCGGAGCTGCCCGCCAGCAGACCGCCGCTGCGCAGGCGGTAGAAGGTGGCGGCGCTGCCGGGTCCCTGGCCGTTCAGGAGGCCCCGCACCACTTCGAGCGTCTCCGGCTCGGAGGAGATCGTCACGAGCAGGCGGCGGAGGTGGTCGCCGAAGACACCGTCGTCCTGATCGGCGGAGGCGGCGAGCGTAGTCAGGCTCAGCCGCTGTTCCACCATACGATCCAGCGCCCGGCGGCAGAGGTAGGGCTGTCCCCCGGTAAGGGAGTGGAACTGGTCCACCTCGGCCGTACTGCGCAGCGGCGAGCCATAGCGCCGGTTCAGTTCGGCGATCTCGTCCGGGGTGAAGTCCTCCAGGGTGAGGCGAGTGCCCACGTTGAACGGCGACTGGTTCACATCGGTGATGAATAGGTGCGCCTCGGTGGCGTAGGCGATCGCGAGCGTGAGCCGGGACCACGGTCCGTCCGGCTCGTAGGCGCGGTCGTTGTGCCAGGAGCGGAAGAGCGCGAAGACATCGGTGCCGAAGGGACAGGTGAACAGGCGGTCCACCTCGTCAAGGGCCCAGACATGCGCGGCCTCCGTCTTTCCCAGCACCTGCCGGCGCAGGAACCGCTCAAAGTTGTGCGCCCCACCCCGGCGGGCGTTCCAGGAGTCGGCCGGATCGTCTTCCAGGTTGAGCTGATCCGCCAGCATCGTGGCCAGCGCCAGGAAGAAGGCGTCCGGCTCTCGGAGTTCCGCTGTGGTCAACTTCTGGAAGTCCGTGCGCACGCAGCGCGCCCCCGTCTCCCGCGCCTGCTGCAGCCCCCGGGTCAGGAGCGAGGTCTTGCCCATCTGCCGGGCGCCTTTGACCAGCACGATGCTGTCCCGGCGGGAGAGTGCGGCCAGGAACTCCCCATCCGTGGGGCGCACCACATAGAAGTGGGAGTCGAGCGGCACCGCCCCGCCCACCGGCTCCAGCTTCGGAGGGGCGGCGACGGGACCTTCCAGTGCCCGCAGCAGTTCGGAGACGAGTGTTGCGTCGTCGTCCGTCCCCTGCCAGCGGACGTACTGGAGCCGCCCCACCATGTGCGCCAGCGGATCGGGGAGTGCCCCCTCATACTTCACCCGCACCGGCAGAATGCGCGGCAGGCCGCCGCGACTCTCCTGCGTGTCGTGCGCCGTGCGGATCTCCGCCTCCACCATTTCGCTCCAGATGGACTCGGCGGAGAGGAGCGGGATCACGGCGTAGGCTTCCTGCACCTGGTGCTCCAGTTCCCGCGCCCAGTCCACCCCGGTGGCGAGATGCCGATCCACGAAGACCTTGTAGCCGGCGGCCGCCAGTTCCCGCTGCAACAGCGTCAGCAGATGGGCCGAGTCCGGGGCATGCCGCTTATAGAGCAGGGCCACCGTGCCGGGCCGGACCGGCGCAGTCGGGACCGCCAGGGGCGCCCCGCTCCCCGTCCCCGCGCCCGCGGGAACTCCCCCTGCCCCGGGCCCGCCCTCCGCGGAGAGTGGCCACCCGACGCCCCTCCCCGGAGGAGCGGCCGGCGGCGTAGCGGCGCCCGGGTCGGCCCCCAGGCGGGAAGGCCGCACCGGGTTCCCCGCCTGCTCCAGGTACAGGTTGTAGAGCCGGACCCGCTCCCCATGCTTGACGGTGCATTCCCCCAGGTCCTGCAGCCCCGCCCGCCACGCCCCAAACCCCTGCAGCGCCTCCGCCACCACCCCCGAAACCAGGATGTGCCCGGCGTCCCCACAGTCCATGACCCGCTGCGCCCGGTTGATCCCATCCCCGGTCACATTCTCTCGCCCGGTCACATCGCGGACCCGGGTCACCGGCCCACTGTGGATCCCGATCCGGAGCGGCAGGTCCGGACGCTCCCGCAGCGCCCGGACGATCTCCACCGCGCACTCCACCGGCGCCAACGGGTAACGAAAGAACACCAGCGCCACGCCATCGCCCGTAGAAAGGGTAAGCAACTCCCCGGCCGCCTCCGCCCGCCGAAACTCCGGGGTAGCGCGCACGACCTCACTCAGCGCCCCCACCTCCGCCGGTAGCTGCGAATACTCCACCAGATCCAGAAAGAGTACATGCCCTGTTTCCG
>SXGS01102288.1_pt1 | contig 11113 bp, 2 predicted proteins | sample 3174681 | NCBI WGS metagenome assembly SXGS01 (sample SAMN11356861, study PRJNA531348) | freshwater metagenome | isolation source: freshwater sample F1-80 | place: China: Fuxian Lake, Yuxi | collected 2017-12-25 | reverse complement strand
GATTTCCGCTGTTTTGACTCGGAGGGCTGACGCCCTGCCGCTCGCCGAGCCTCTCGTGACACCCCGCGCGAGAGACCGGAACGATGACTGCCGAATCTTCGGAGAAATCTGCGAATCAAAGCGTGCTGCGTTTGGAAATGTCAGCCTTGGAAAGGCTGACCGACAAAGAATCACGCCCGGTCCGCGTGATGAGCCTGTCAGTGATTCCTCACGGATCACTCGCAAAGGGGCGAGGGTCGCCCAACACCAATTGCGATGAACCTGAATTTCTTTGAGGAGCAGGAGCTCTCTGACTTGATTGTCTCTCCTGCGCTGGATGAGATGTCGCGTCCTGACGATTCCCCGACTTGGGAGGTCTGCGCGGTGTGTGTCGGATATGAAGGTCGTCCGGCCGGTTCGTGGATCTCGAAAGGGACCGAAGAGCTCGCCGTCTCGATTGTCATCCGTCGTTCCCACTTCAAACACAGAAAACGTCGACCCGCTGGCGTCGGAGAGAGGGCCGGGGCGGGCCGATAACCCGAAGCTTGCGCTCATTCCGAACCAACGGATTGATCGGCACATCCTTTGCCAATTTCCCCGACGATCCCAAATAGGGATTGCAACTCATTTTTCAAGACCTCGCGAAATTCGCGGTTTTCCGTCTGAACCTGGCGCTCGCGCGCAAATCGTCGGGTTCGGATCGTGTCACTGCGCGTCCGTGGGGGGACACCGATCCGAGCCAATTGTCAGAAGCGTGCGGTTGCTTTCAGTGAACGGAGCGTGACCGCACAACGATTTCCGGAGGCGAATATCGGTCTCAAAAAATTGCATGTTACGAAGCGTTCAGCTCCGCGCGTGAAAACTGGTAGGCCGAGCGTGGAAGCATTCAGGATCTCAACCGTGAGGCGAGCATGGCGGCCGCCATCGAGTGGGTACTGGAAGCCCAAGATCGAAAAATCCAAGTCATCCAAAGCGTCAACGAGAGCAAGCGCTTCACCGACCAGGTAACCCGAAGCGTCAGTTTTGAAGTTGCGCATTTGTTGAATTTGAGTCTGCTCCCCACCGACCTCGTGTCGGTGGAAGCCGTGATTGACCGCTAGAACAACCAGGTCCGAGTGATTTGGCCCCCGCCGAGCTTGTCTCATTGGTATCTACACATTTTTGCGAACCCCATGAAAAACGTGTCCGCCTTACCTCTGCGCTCTTCGCTTCTCTGCGGTAAAAAGGAAGTTTCCGACACTTTTGCCGCAGAGAAGCGAAGAGCGCAGAGATGGTGAAATTGCCGACGATTTCGAGTTGTGTAGATACCACCGACACGAGGTCGGTGGGGACGAGTGACAAAAACGATGAGGTCGTGTGCTGTTCGCACATCAAATGTGCAACTTCAAAGAGCGTCCGCGATGGCAAGCGCTTCACCTGACTCGGAACGCACCGAGTCCTGGAGCGTCCGCCCTCGATGACGCTTCGGGTGAGTGTCGTACCCCCAATTCCCAATAGGAGTTTTCATCATGAAATTGTTCCATTGGCTGAAGTCATTGACTCGTCGTGGTCGTCGCTCGCGATTGGGACCGATGGCCAGGCAACAACGGATGCAGTCCGTGTGGAGACGGCTGGGGATCACGTCCGCGAACGTCAGCCCGGCCATCGAGGCGCTGGAAGACCGCTCGTTGTTGTCATTTACCGCGACGCTATCGACGAACGCCGTCACGTTTAACGGCGATGCTACCGGGGATACGTTGACGTTCGATGTCGATGTTTCCGGCAACTTGCGGCACAACCAAGTGGGTGGCGGATTCAATAGCAACATCGACTTGGATACCACGACCGGTGGAGATCAGCCCCGGCTGGCGTCGACCGTGACGTCATTGACTGTAAATGCTGAGGGCGGTGCCGACACGATCACATTGGATGCCGCTCTCACCGGGTTGACGGGTGATGTCACGATCAACGGCGGCACGGGGGATGACACGGTCAATCTCAACGCGGACATCACGTTCGCGTCGAACAAAAATCTGAATGTCGATTTGCAGAACGACGACATGACGATGCCCGGCACTGACGTCATCAACGTCGGTACGGGTGCGAACCTGATCCTCTCCGGCTCGGGAGCCGCGACTCTGACCGCCAGCAAAAACATTGCGTTGGCGAGTGGGTCGAGCGTCGTCACCGTGGATGGCAATTTGGAAGTGAAAGCCAACCAACAAGTCAGCATGCCAACGACCGGCAACTTCGTCGGCGTCAATGTCAACAACGGACTCATTCAGGCCACCGGAACCGGAACCCTGACTGTCCAGGGCAAAGGGGGCAATGACGGAAGCGGCAGTCAGTACGGTGTGCTAGTGCAAGCGGGCGGGGACATCATCGGCGGCATGAGCGCTCTGTTGTCGGTACTGGGGATCGGCGGCGCGAGTAATGGAAACGGCAACTCTGGTCTGTTTGTCACCGGCGCGGGTTCGACGATCGGGTCGGGCGGGAGCAACGTCTCGGTGTCTGGAACCGGCGGCGGTGCAACCACCAGCGCCTCCAACTTTGGCATTCGTGTGGCGGGTGGCGGTCAGATCACCGCGGGGAGCAGCGGCACCGTCAGCGTCGTAGGCGTGGGTGGCAGTTCAACCGGGATGTCGAACCACGGCGTCTCGATCTCTGACTCGAATTCGAAAATCACGTCGAGCGGGAATCACGTGAGTGTGACGGGCACCGAAGGGGGAGGTACCAGCACGTTAGCGATCGATCTCGCCAGCAGCGGCGAGATCACGACGGCGACCAGTGGCGGCAACGTCACGCTGATCGGGAACAGTATGGCGATTGCTACCACCGCGACGATCAGCACCCAAGCGGCTGGCAGTGTCACTCTGCGGCAACGCAGCAATACTGTCGCGATCAACTTGGGATCGGCGACCGATCCCGGCGGCGGCCCACTCAGCCTGACCGACGACGAACTCGACCGCGTCACCGCCGGGACGGTGCAGATCGGCGACAGCAACAGCGGCACGATCACGGTCAGCGCGGCGATCACGCACCCGAACAGTCTGTCGCTCACAACCGGCGCGGGGATCACGGTGAATCAGGCCATCACGATGGCGGTGGATAAGAACCTGACTGCGACCTCGACCAGCACCTCAGCAGGCATCAGTCTGGCGACGACCGACTCGGACATCGTCACCACCGGCACCGGGACCGTGTCGCTCACCGCCACACGCGAAATCAGCTTGGCCAGCGGTTCGAGCGTCACCACGGTCAACGGCGGGATTACGCTGAGCGCGAACGCGACCGGAACGGCGGTGGGGAACTTCGCCGGACTGTCCGCAGCCGGCGCCACGATCCAGACGACCGGGACGGGCAATATCTCGCTGGTGGGCCAGGGGGGGGGGATGACGTGGCAACCGGAAACCACCGCGGCGTGAATCTATCCGGGGGCACGTCGGTGAGTTCCACCGCATCGGGCGCGAGTGCGGGGACGATCACGATCACCGGCACGGGCGGGACTGGCTCAAGTAACAACTACGGCGTTAACCTCACCGGGACAACGACCGACGTGACGAGTGTGGCCGGCGCGATCTCAATCACCGGCACCGGCGGCATTGGATCGAGTAACAACAACTGGGGCGTCTCACTGCTAGACATCGAGACGGTTTCGTCGACCGGGACCGGCGCATCGGCGGCGACGATCACGATCGCGGGCACGGGCGGGGCGGGCACACATTCCAACGTCGGCGTTTTACTCTTTGGGACAACGACCGACGTGACGAGCGTGGACGGCGCGATCTCGATCACCGGCACCGGCGGCAATGGATCGGACTACGGCAACCACGGCGTCGAACTGCAAAACATCGAGACGGTTTCGTCGACCGGGACCGGCGCATCGGCGGCGACGATCACGATCGCGGGCACGGGCGGGACGGGCATGAATATTGCCTTTGGCGTTTTACTCTTCGGGGCAACGACCGACGTGACGAGCGTAGACGGCGCGATCTCGATCACCGGCACCGGCGGATCGGCCGACTTCAACTACGGCGTCCATTTGCGAACCGATGCCGTGGTGCAGGTGACGACAGGACTGCTGACGGTGACCGGCACCGCCAACACGGGCAACTCGTTCGGCGTCCTGTTGTCGGACTCAGATGGCGGACAGTTCAAGTCGGTGGGATCGGGCGGCATCGTCGTCACGGCCAACGGCAACGGCACAGCGGACGACTTCGTCGCGGGGGCCGACAGCATCCTCGGCGGCCCAACGGCCGCTGGCGCGATCACGATCAATGCCGACTCGATCGCCTTCAGCGGCACGTTGAGCGTGCAGTCGAGCGGCGCGCTGACGATCCAACCGCGCACGGCCAGCACGACCATCGGTCTTGGCGGCGGCAGCGGCACGCTGGATCTGGACGATACCGAACTGGGATTCCTGACCAACGGTTTCAGCTCAATCACGATCGGCCATTCGACGAGTGGCACCGGGGCGGTCGATGTGGACAGCTCGACGCTCACCGATCCGCTGACGATCGTCGGCGGGTCCATCGCCGTGACGGAACTGAATGCCGGATCGAACGCAGTCACGCTGACGGCCCGCACGGGCGCGATCACCGATGGCGGCGATGTCGGCACGGACGTCACCGGTGGTGTGGTGACGCTCAACGCCGGAGGAGCCATTGGAGCGTCTGGCGATCAAATCTCACTCGCGGCCACAACGCTCGTCACGAACTCGACGTTGAACAGCTCCAACGGCAATCAATTCGTGAACGAAACCGACAGCGTCAGCATCGGGGCCAACGACCTCAATGCCGGCAGCGGCGCGATCACGCTCAACGGCGGCACGTTCCTGACGACCGCGACCGGCTCGATTCTCAGCCCCGTGACCGTGGCCAGCGGAGCGACACTCGGCGGTACCGGCACCACCGGCACGATCACGACCGAGAGCGGCGGTAACGTCGCGCCGGGCAATAGCCCCGGCATTCTCAACAGCGGCAATGTGACGTTGGTCAGCGGCTCCAATTTCAACGTCGAAATCGACGGCACGGCCGGCGCCGGAGCGGTCGGCGGACATGACCAGCTCAACGTGACGGGCACCGTCAATCTGGGCGGAGCGAACTTGGTCATCACACTGGGCTACACGCCGGTCAACGGCAACTCGTTCGTGATCGTCAACAACAACGACACCGACCCCGTAATGGGAACGCTCAAGGTCGGCGGCAACACGATCGCTGACGGCGGCACGTTCACGGTCAGCGGCACGACCTTCGTCATCGACTACACGTCCGGATCGGACAGCAACGATGTGACGCTGACCGTGCAAAACAGCGCGCTCGCCGCCACCATCGTCGGTAATGATCTGGTCATCGAAGACGTGGATGGCACTGGCAAGAATAACGTGCTGTCGGTCAGCCGCAGCGGAGGCAACATCGTCATCACCGATGCCAACGAACAATTCTCGACGGCCATTACCGGAGCGGTCCTCTCCAACGGCAACAAGACGTTCACCATTTCGGCAACCGATCTGACAACCGCGATGGGCGGCAGCGGCAAGATCATCGTCAAAGGCCAGGGAGGCAGCGATAGCTTGAGTGTCGATGTCTCGACGGACCTGGGCTTCGATGTCGATTTCCTAGGCGGATCAGGCACGAGCGATTCGTTGACACTGGCGGCCGACACCGTGACCAGCGTGACGCACGCTTTCACGAACGCGAATGACGGCTCGGTCACCATCGTCGATGGCGGCTCGCGCGTCATCACCTACACCGGCCTGGAACCGATCACCGACAACCTGAGCGCGACCAACCGCGTCTTCACGTTCAACGGCGGGGCCGAAACGATCACGCTGATCGACGCCACCGGCGCGAACATGACGATCGACTCCGACCTCAGCGAGTCTGTGACGTTCGCCAATCCGAGCGGCTCGCTGACGATCAACGCCGGCACAGGGAATGACACCGTGACGATCACGTCGGTCGATGCGGACGGGCCTTTCAACGTCGATCTGACCATCAACGGCGATGCGGACAGCGACATGGTCAATCTCAACGGCGACATCACGTTTGCGAGTGGCGAGAGCCTGATCGTCAACGCCGAGTCGGTGACCACGGCCGCAAGTGCCGACTTCACCACCTCCGGCGCGGGCGTGATCACGCTCACGGCGGATGACGTGGCGATCAACGCGATGAGCACGCTGGTTTCGGCCAGCATCGTGACCATCCAGCCACAAACGACCAATCGAACGATCGACCTGGGCACGAACACGGCTGGTTCGCTCAGCCTGACGGATGGCGAGTTGGACCGCATCACAGCCGGGACGCTGCGGGTCGGATCATCGTCGGCCGGCGCGATCAGCATCAGCGCGGTCGTGGGGCCGGGAGCGGTGACCGGGGCGTTGAGCCTTTTGACCGGGAGCACGGTCAGCCAGTCCGGAAGCGGAGCCGTCAGTCATCCCCGTTTGGCGGTGACGGCGGGAGGCGCGGTGACGCTGTCCACTAACGCCAACGTGGTCGATTTTCTGTCGGTCGATACCAGCACGGGCAACATCAACTTCTTGGAAACGAGTGGGCTAACCGTCACGACGCTGGACGGCGTGTCGGGCATCGACACGGACAACGGCACGGTCACGCTGTTGCTGCAAGGCGGGAACTTTTCGCTCTCGACCAACATTGACGCCACGACCGGTGTCTCCATCACGTTGCAAGGGGACGACGCGATTCTCTCGACCAGTGGCGGCACTGACATCGAGTCAACAAGCGGCAGCATCACGCTGATCGCGGACGAAATGACTCTGTCCGGCACCGTGACGGGGACCGGCCAGACCGTCACGCTGCGGCCGAATGAATCCGGCGAACTGATCAACCTGGGAACCAACAGCGTCACGGCAGACACGTTGGAATTGACCGACGCGGAACTCGACTTAGTCACCGCGAGCCGGATCATCGTCGGCAATTCAAACGCCGGAGCGGTGACGTTCAGCGCGGCAATCTCGATGGCCAACTCGAACGAGCTGGAGGTCAACAGCGGCAGCACGATCAACGACACCGGCAGCGCGACGGTCTTCACCAACACGAGTCTCGCGCTGAACGCGGCCAGCGGCGTCGGCACGAGCAGCACGCTGAACGTCGCGGTGTCGAACTTGGAAGCGGCGGGCGGAACGGGGGGAGTGAATGTCACGAACAGCGGCAACCTCACGATCGGCGGAGCCAGCAGTTCGCTGACGGGCCTGTCGGCCACCAACGCGGCCATCAGCGTCACCGCCGCCAGCGACATCACCGTGACCGAAGCGATCTCCAGTGGCGGGGGCAGCGTGAGTCTGACAGCCACCAGTGGAGTCACGCTGTCTGGCGTGAATGGCGACGTGACGACCGGCGGCGGTTCCTTCACGGTCAATTCCGATAGTGACACCAATGGTTCGGGCAGCTTCACATCGGACGATGCGGGGAGTGCGGTCTCGGCCTCCGGCGGAGCCATTTCCATCACCGCCGCAGATGTCGCTCTGACGGGAACACTGGCTGGGACATCGACCTTGTCGCTCATTCCGTCCGTGGTCAGCAGCACGATCGGGATCGGCGGCGGCGCGGGCACATTCAACTTGGATGATACGGATCTGACCAAGCTCACCGACGGCTTCAGTTCCATCACAGTTGGCAATACGGTGAGCGGCACGGGGGCCGTGGATGTTGGCAGTTCCACATTCACTGATCCGGTGACGATTGCCGGTGGTTCGGTCACGGTCAACGGGGCCTTAAACGTGGGAGGCAATATCACCCTGAAAGCGGTGAATAATACCGGTACCCTCACCAATGAAGTGACCATTGTTGCGAGCGTGACCAAGACAGCCAGCGGCACGTCGACGATTCGGATCGACGCGGGCGACAACATTGTGCATTCCGGCGGCACGATCTCGGGCAGTGCGGGAAACGTCATCATTGTCTTCAACGCTGACACCGAAATGGACTCCTCGGGAGGAATTACGCAGACAAGTGGCCATGTCGCGGGCAACCAATTGTCCCTGAGCGCCTATGGCGACGTCGTGTTCACGAATGCCACCAACAATGTCGACAGTCTTGCCGCCACCGTGGTGAACGGCAGCCTGGACTTCCAGTGCACGAATGCGGGACTTGGCATCGGCACGGTGTCTGGTGTGATTGGCATCACCACAAATAACAAACCGATTATCGTGACCGAGGCAGGATTGAGCGCGGCGATCACAGTCGGCCAGCCGATCAGCAGCGGCGGCGGCAACATCACTCTGTCATCCGGCAACGGGGTGACGCTCAGCGGCACCTCGGGCGATGTCACCACCGGCGGCGGTTCCTTCACGGTCAACGCCGATAGCAACACGAACGGCTCGGGCAGCTTCACATCGGACAATGCGGGGAGTGCGGTCTCGGCCTCCGGCGGAGCCATTTCTATCACGGCAGCGGATGTCGCTCTGACGGGAACACTCGCCGGCACATCCACACTGACGCTCATCCCATCGGTGGCTAGCAGCACGATCGGCATCGGCGGCGGCACGGGGACGTTCAACGTGGATGACACGGACCTGACGAAGCTGACCGACGGCTTCAGCACGATCACAATCGGCAACGCCTCGGCAGGGACCGGCGCGGTTGATGTGGATAGCTCGACGTTCACCGATCCGCTGACGATCGTCGGTGGGTCCATCGCCGTCACCGAACTGAATACTGGTTCCAATGCCGTCACGTTGACGGCCCGATCCACGAACATCACCGACGGGGGTGACGTCGGCGCTGATGTGACCGCCAGTTCGCTGACCCTTTCGGCATCCACCGGGATCGGTTCGGGCAACGCGCTCGAAACGATTGTCTCCACGGTGAGCTTCACGAACACGACCAATGGCGTGGAGTTGACGAATACATTGGCGAGTGGATTCACGGCGAGCGGCACGAACGCGGGGACGGGGACGGTCAGCCTCACGGAAACGTCGGGCAACCTGACGGTCGGTGCGGCGGACATCGTCACGAACAGCGGCGCGGTGAACCTGACGGCATCGGGAACGAACAAGAGCGTCAACTCGGCGTCCGGGTCCAACGTGGTGACGAATAACTCGGGAGCCGGCGCGGCGGTGACCTGGGCGGCGGACAATATCGACTTGGGTGGTAACATCACGGCCGGGACCGGAGTGGTGACGCTCAAAGAAAGCACCACGGGCACGACCATCGACCTTGGTTCGACCGGCGGCCCGACGAACGGGACGTTGGAACTGTCCGACGCGGAACTCGACCGCGTCACGGCCGGGACGCTGCGGGTCGGATCGTCGTCGGCCGGCGCGATCAGCATCAGCGCGGTCGTGGGACCGGGATCGGTGACCGGGGCGTTGAGCCTTTTGACCGGGAGCACGGTCAGCCAGTCCGGGAGCGGGGCCGTCAGTCATGACCGTTTGGCGGTGACGGCGGCAGGCGCGGTAACGCTGTCCGCCAACGCCAACGTGGTCGATTTTCTGTCGGTCGATACCAGCACGGGCAACGTCAACTTCTTGGAAACGAGTGGGCTGACCGTCACGACGCTGGACGGCGTGACGGGCATCGACACGGACAACGGCTCGGTCACGCTGTTGCTGCAGGCTGGGAACTTCTCGCTCTCGAACACCATCGACGCCACGACCGGCATCGCCATCACGTTGCAAGGGGACGACGCGATTCTCTCAACCAGTGGCGGCATCGAGTCCACGAGCGGTGGCATCACGCTGATCGCGGACGAAATGACTTTATCCGGCACCGTGACGGGGACCGGCCAGACCGTCACGCTGCGGCCGAATGAATCCGGTGAACTGATCAACCTGGGAACCAACAGCGTCACGGCGGACACGTTGGAATTGACCGACGCGGAACTCGACTTAGTCACCGCCGGGACACTCTCGATCGGCAACAGCAGCAGCGGCACGATTACCGTCAGCGCAGCCATCACTCGCGCGGCGAACACGAACATCAACCTCACGACCGCGAGCGGCAACAACATCGCGTTCGGCACGTTTTCGCTGAACGCGGGGAGCGGCGGCGATGTGTCGCTGACCACCAGCGGCAGCGGAGCCATCACCACCGGCAATAACACCGACACCGATCTGACCGCCGACGATGTGACTTTGAACGCCGGCTCTAATGGCATCGGTTCGACCTCGAACTTCCTGCGTCTTGCGGCCACAACCGTCACGGCAACCACCAGCGACAACGGCACCATCAACCTCGCCGAGTCCGGCAGTGTGACCATCACCTCCAGCGGTCTGAATTCCGGGACCGGCACGGTGACTCTGGGCGGCGGGACGTTCCAGCTCGGAGGTGCAGCGTCTCTGGGAACGACGACCAGCACGACGGTCGTCAACAGCGGCGCCGCCCTGGACCTGAATGGTCAAACGGTCGGAGCCGAACCGATCACGCTCAACGGCACCGGCGTCAGTTCCGGCGGAGCGTTGCTCAACTCCAGCGGCACGGCGGCCAGCCTGTCCGGCAATCTCACGCTGGCCAGCGCCAGCAGCATCGGCGGCAGCGGCAATGCCACCTACAGCGGCACGGTCAACGGCGGCTTCGGCCTGACGCTCGTCGGAGCCGGAACCAAGAAGTTCAGCGGCGTGATCGGCTCGACTCCGCTGACCAGCATCACGCAGAACGACGGCACCGGCGCGGTGCAATTCGACGAGAACGTCACCGTCGGCAGCGGCGGAGCCACGTTCAACGCCAACGTCACGCTCTCCGGCCTGACCTTCACCTCCGGCGGAGCAGTCGCGTTCGGCAACGCAGCGGCCGACACGCTGACCATCAGCACCGCAGCGACAACCATCACCACAACCAGCGGCAGCATCACGCTGACCTCGACCACCACCAGCAGCCAAAACGTCAACCTCAACTCGGCCGATGACGTCAATCTGAATGGAACCGTGAACGTAACCGGCAACACGTCCGTCCTGGCGACCGGCGGCATCGACGTGAACGCGAAACTGACCGGCTCCGGCACGATCCTGTTGGACGCCGGCGATGAGATCACCGTGGACGCGGCGATTGATCCGACCACGGTCACTCTCGAAGCCGACGACGACATCACGCTCAGCGCGTCGGTGACGGCCACAACTTTGGTCACAATCTCCGCCGGACAGGACAGCAGCGGTTCAATGAACGGTGCAGGGCTGGTGACGGCACCAACAATCGACTTG
>SXGS01368608.1_pt1 | contig 11115 bp, 13 predicted proteins | sample 3174681 | NCBI WGS metagenome assembly SXGS01 (sample SAMN11356861, study PRJNA531348) | freshwater metagenome | isolation source: freshwater sample F1-80 | place: China: Fuxian Lake, Yuxi | collected 2017-12-25 | reverse complement strand
GTATGTGGACGTTCCTTTCTTTTACCAGGAGGCGTTGATTGAAAAATTTTTATTTTAATGTTTTTTGCTTCAGCCTCTATTGAATTGTCTATTACTTCCGCAATTGCAGCCTCTGGAGTGAAATCGTTATTTCTCATTGATTGATAACCTTTACCTCCAAAAGCTGGAATTTTTTCAGTACTCAATTAACACAGATCCTATAAAGTAATTATAAAAACACTATGATATTTCCCATGTTACGATTTTCATATTTTCACTCCAATATCTTTTAAAACAAACAAAATTCTATTGTAACATGCCTGAATTACCTGATCGAAATCAAATCAAAAAAGGTATGAAAACTTTAGTTGAATTAAAACAAGATCAAGGAACAGGCAAACTTACAGAAGGAATCGTAAAAGAATTTCTAACTTCTAGTAATTCTCATCCTTACGGAATTTTAGTAGAACTAGAAAGTGGTCAAATAGGACGAGTAAAGAAACTAGTAGACTCTACACCAAATTTTATATCAACTAAATCGCACAACTTTGAAGATCTAGACAAAAAAGAAATTCCTAAAGGAGAAGACAAGTTCAACGAGTTTAAGGAATTTTATCAATATGATGATGGCATAGATAGCATACCTGATTCTATTCCTCCAGATAAAAAATCAAAAATAATTGAAGAGAAAAAACAATTTGTCAGAGAAAGATTTGCAACCGCAGTATGTTCATTTGGGAATGATCCTGTTGGGGGATTTGTATATCTTGGAATAAGATCCGATGGAACAATTGTGGGGCTAGATAAAGACAAGAGAATAGGAAATTTTTCAGACTATGATGATTATTTTGCAAATCACATTCGTGATACATTGGAGATTTTTCTAAATGATAAAGTGTTCATTATTAGTAATTTACAAATAAAATTTACAAAAAGAAATGACAAAACCATATGCATACTGCAAATCTTACCTGCAATAGAACCATTGTTTTTGCACAATGGCAAAGGAAAAGAATTCTATGTAAGAGGTCCAACACCAAGGGCCGAACATCTAGAAGGAAAAGATATGTTTGCATATATCAAAAATAGATTTCCTAATTATCACTAAATTGTGTTTTTGAATTTGAGATTCATGAAAATTTACACTTCCTTTTTAAGAATGTCTAGTATCAAAATACTATGACTTCTGTTACGTTCTATGGAGGAGTAAATGAAGTAGGTGGAAACAAAATTCTACTTCAAGACAAAGACACCAAAGTATTCCTAGATTTTGGTATGGGTTTTACAAGTTATGGAAAATATTTTGAAGATTATCTCAAACCACGTGCATCAAATGGAATTATGGATTATATCTCAATGGGTCTAATTCCAGATATTCCTGGAATATACCGAGATGACCTGATGTTCAAGGCTGGCAGAGAAATCAAAGAACCTGAGGTTGATGCAGTACTAGTATCACATGCACATGCAGACCATGTAAATTACATTTCATTTTTGCACAAAGACATTCCATTATTCATGGGCCATACTACTCATAACATGCTCAAAGCAATACAAGAGCGCTCCAGTGATACGATTGATAATCAAATTCTAGAGTTTAAGATGGCAAATGGCTCTAGAGGAGATCCTAAACTACAAAGAAAAATTAACACATTTCATTCGGGTGCAAAATTCAAAGTTGGTTCACTAGAAGTAGAATCAATTCACGTGGACCATTCTATCCCAGGTGCATACGGTTTTATCATTTACACTAGTTCTGGTCCTGTCGTATACACTGGAGATTTACGAAGACATGGAACAAAACCAGAAATGACTGAAGAGTTTATCCAAAAAGCAAAAGATGCAAAACCTATTGCACTTTTAGCGGAAGGAACAAGAATAGCAGATAAACCAACTGAGGAAAATGAGCAGATGGTCTATGATACTGCAGATAATCTAATAAAAAATACCAATGACAATTTGATCTTTGCTGAATTTAATTTCAAGGATGTTGACAGGGTCAGAACATTTTACAATATTGCAAAGAAAAATAATCGAAAACTAGTAGTCAAGATTAGAGATTGTTATTTTCTAAAATACATGTCTCAGGATAATGCACTAAACATTCCAAACTGGGATGATGAAAATATTATAGTCTACAAGGCAAAATACAGAACTGGTTCATATTCTGATTCTGATTATACTGGAGAAGATAGAGTTTATGCAACTGCACCAAATGCAATGACGGCAGATCAAATTGCTCAAAATCCTAGAAAATACTTGTGTGCTTTGGGATTTTTTTCATTTAATGCATTAATTGACATGAAGCCAAAATCAGGCACAGTTTACATTCATTCAGCATCAGAGCCATACAACGAAGAGCAGGTTATCTCTCAAAAACGAGTCAATAACTGGATAGAAAAGTTTGAGATGCAAAAACACCAGATTCACTGTTCAGGTCATGCCAAAGGAACTGATTTGCTTGAAATAGTAAAAGAGATTGATGCTAAAATGCTATTTCCAATTCATACAGAGCATCCAACTGAGTATGTGAGAGTGACAAATAAGATGACTATAGTGGAGTCTGGAAAAAAATATGATCTTTGATAAAATTTTTGGTAAAACCAAAATTGTGTTTAAAGTGAATGGTAAACCCCCACAGAAATCTGAATGGGGAGGAAAGGATGCACCTTTAATTATAGAATTAAGAAAAGCAGCATTAAAAGCTCGAACAAAAAGAGGACTATGTAAATGTATTGTAACTCCTGTTAAACTGAAACTAGACGTTTATGCTCCAAATATCGATGATAGGGACTATAAACAAACTGGAGATGACGATGAAAAAAGATACATCGGAGACTTAGATAGTCTGATTGCAGGTGTCTGTGATTATCTTTCTCGTGCACCAGAAAATCCTGGAAAAAATAAATTTGTACCGAATCCATTGTTTGATAATGAAACTGAAATTGATCCAATAATTCCATTGATAATAAAAGATGATTCTCAAATCAAAACCATTAGTGCTAAAAAAATAATTTCTAAAAAAACATATTATGTTGTAGAGGTTGAATTAATTTCATAAAATTCATAATGACTGAGAATTGTCCGTTTTGCTCAAATACTGATAAAATTCAACTCTCTAATGATTTCGCAATATCTATTTTTGATAAATATCCTGTTACCAAACATCATAGTCTAATTATTCCAAAGCGTCATGTGACTTCTTTTTTTAATCTAGATGAAAAAGAACAACTAGATTGTATCACTCTGACAAATCAAGTTAAATCACAATTATGTGATATGGATGAAACCATAACTGGATTCAATTTGGGAATTAATGATGGAACTGATGCAGGACAAACTATTTCTCATTGCCATATTCATTTGATTCCACGCAGAAAAAATGATGTAACTGAACCTCAAGGTGGAGTTAGAAATATCATTCCTGGTAAAGGAAAATACTAAAACTAACAACTGACTGTTTCATACATGGAAGAGATTAGTCATGGATTTTGTGAAAATATAGTAAAGCAATATGACAAAAATAAACTAGCTAGACCCTCAACTCCATCCATAATTTCAGAGAAAACTGCACTGTACCCAAGTCACGTAAGCTTGACCCTATCCGAGCTGGTTGAAAAGAAATTGGTTGTCTGTCTTACTCCGAAACTGAGAAAGGGTAGATTGTATGAATTGACCAAAGATGGTCACAGTGTTTTGAAGAATTTAAAATAATTCAAACTATGAGAATAAAATTTGAACTCACACTTCATTTCTGAAAGCAGTTTTGAAATTGCCGCACAACTTTATGATGTATATGAATTCCAGGAAGGAGAAACTTTGAAGATAAAATCTGGAAAGAATGGTTTTGAATTTTCTGTAGATGTTTAGCCTTTTTTAGAATTAAAACAATGTTGTAATATTTGAATTTCATCAAAACAACTTTAAACTATGATTTTATTACAATGATATGTCTGAAGATATTAAAATCCGTAAAGGTGATTGGTTAACACTAATTCAAACAACTTTGTATTTTATTGATGCTCAAAAATACCATGTCAGTGCTGCTGAAACAAAACATGTTCTTGATACAAATCCAAATGGTTTTTTTGATTTTATAAGAGAAAAAACTGGCGAACCTAATTGGCCTGGTAGCTTTTCAAAAGAAAAAGAAACTGCAATGGCAAAAGCGATGTCTGATGCTGATCGTTTTGGTGAGGCTATTCATAAAATGGGTTTGGAAAATGGTCTAACTCCAGTTATTGGATGTGCTGCATATTATCTTTATTTTGGAAATGATTAATACATTGATTTTATGTCTAAAACATACTTTTCTTATTCTTTAAATTTGAAAAACTTCACTTCATCTTTTTTAGATATGTGTTCTTTAACATTTTCAAATAACATACATTCACATTCATAACAACCTCCACAATCTGGGCGAGAGTGTAATTTTCTTTGGTGGGAACAACTACAGTATGCATTACATTCGGGTTTAACCATTAAATGAGAACATTTTGGGCAACTAACTTCCCATGAATATTTACTGACATTCCAGAAATTATTACATTTTAGACATTTTAAGCTGAACTTGTCTAGAACCAATTCCACTTTACTCCTTTGTTTACTAACCAAGCATGTTGACACCTTTCACACTTTACAGTTCTGTTCATTATGCGCAATGCCATTCTACTCCTTTATTCACTAGCCATGCAACATAAGCATAGATGCAAGCATGTAATGCATCATCTGGTTGTTCATTGTCATGAAAATATCTTGTATAATCTTGTCCGCTTCGCAGTGAGATTGTTTCAGATTCTATGCAAGTAAATTGATCTATTATCCATTCAATTCTTTGCATACTTTTTGCAGGAATCAAAATCTTTGGAATTGTAAAATCTTCTTTGATGTATGGTCTTTTAATCAAATCAATAATCGTATCAATAACAAAAGTTCTATCAATAGTATAACAATTATCTGAAATTAATTTAGAGTCATTAAGAGGATTAGCTGGTCTGGTCATGTAGGAGCACTTTATTGCTTTATCAGAATATTTTTCCTCAATCTTTTGAACCTGATATGGACCACCGCCTGCATCCATTACAACTTGATCTACATCATAGTCTTCAATTAATCGTGATATCATCTGAACTTGTTTTTCTATTGATGTCTCTTCAATTTTTGAAGTATACAGTACTTTGAATATTGGAGTTTTATTATCAAGGCACTGCCAAATCCATGGAACTGTAAATGCTTTTTCTCCACCACCCCAATCAACACCCATGAACACTTCTCCCTTGGACTTGTCAACTTGATTGCCTGGAATCAGACTGGAATTCCTATCAAATAATGCACAAATATCTGATTCTAGAATTGGTTTTTTGGTACCTTTATGCCATCCTCCCATGACCTCAGTTTCAAATCTACGTTTAGTCATTTTTGAGCGCTTTTTTTCTATATCTTCAGGCGTAATCCAGGGAACAATTGTTTGAGGTAGATGATATGAATGAATTGAATTTTCAGGTCTTTTTGGAATCCATGATTTTGAATTTGCATCCCAACTAGATTGATTTCCAGTCTGCCAAAGTTTGTGCCAATCACTTCCTTCCTCAGATCCTGTACCAATTCCAATCATGTAACCAAAATCTGAATGTGATAATGCTTCTTGTAACACATCAATCTCTTTGACATCAACTGATTGCATCTCATCAACTATTGTGAAATCAGCAGGAACTGATCTTGCCTGGTCAAACTCACCCCACGCAGAATGCATGTAAAGAACAGAACCATTTGCAAATGGCTGAGTGGTAGAACTGTGTTTGTTTAGTGGTATGATGCTTTGTAATATCTTACTTGAACCAATTGCCCAATCCTTTAGTCTGAGTTTGGAAAATTTGGATGTGTGAGAATCCCTATCAGAAAGATACAGTCCAACAGTTCCAGGATTATTTGCTAAATTGTATAGTAACCAGTTTAATGCAAATTCTGTAATCTCTGTCTGTCTTCCCTTTACAATGTAGATTTCCTTTGCATTATCACGATAAATTGACCAAAGATAATCTCTATTCTCAAATGAGAATGGTTTTCCTTTTAATGTTCTTACTTCTTGTGTCCATTCAACAGGATCTACAGATAAATTTTGATCAATGATTTTAGGAATGGAATCACTATAAATAGAAAAAAGATTTGCTGCATTTTTACGAAACATCTTCTCTCTCCTTTATCTTTTCAAATAAAGCCGAAACAATAGGATTCGAATCATAAAGTCCCTCCATAATCTTGATGTTGTTTGGAATTAACTCGAGTGCTTTCAGCTCCTCTTTGCTTCCTTTCTTTTCTTTAGAAATTTCCCATAGTCTGTTGTTGACAGATTTGATCGTATCTATTGCTTCTATGTGTGATGTAGCATATTCCCGGTATGCGATAAAATCTAGTCTGTCTTGTGTTGATTCTCTGATATGTCGTTTTATTCTCCTAAGTTTAGATTCACTCATTTTGAATCCCTTGGATTCTAAGAATTGAAGTGATTCATAGGTGGTAAGACGCCTAATTATAGAATCTTGAACTGCATTTAGAATGTCAGTTCCTTTTCCCCAGCCCTTACTTGGCATGATTTTCATCTCCAATCAAATGTTGTGAGTAAATTAAACGCAAAACGATCATTTCGTCTCCATATCAGATGTATTTCTACCATGATTACCGCCCTGACCAATTGGAAAATCAGGCGGAGATTTGGCCAAATATGGTAAGGATAGTGCAGTTTGAACTAGTTTGTCTCTATCAGTATCACTACCAATCGTGTCATTGATTTGTTCCTGAATAGCATCTGGTAAGGATGATAGAGGTGGTAAGGGTTGAGAGTCATCATAATGTGCAATAGTGTTTTTGATTTTTGTGATGTAGATAACTTGCCTGTTTCTAGGATGCCGTCCGTCTCTTTTAGTATGTGGTGCAATATCAATCTCCAATCCAATTGTTCTGAAATTTTGTTTTAATCTGGTAATGTGTTCTTTGATTTTATTAGGGGCTTTTGGAAAATTTACATGTCTTGAATTGATATCTATACATTCTAACTCCGCACGAGTTTTGACTGCATTATAGAATTCTTGAACAGTTTCTTCATAATGATCTATATTTTTTAGTATATCTTCAACTATTGAAATAATTGGATAGGATTCATTGGTGTCAAGTGAATGTAGTTTTATTTTATCTTTGTAATAATTACAAAATGATAATGGTTCATAACCCAACATTTGTGAAATGCATTCGCCCCATACTGTAAAATCTGCCATTCTAGGTGGTGATTTGATTTCTGTTTTTACAGAATCATAAATTTTCATTGCATCTGATAATGTTTGGAATATTTGACCAAGTACTAATGGGAGTAGAACATAAAATTTTTTGTTAAATTCTTCTTCAGTAATTCTTTCGTCTTCTGAAATTTTTTCTGTAACATAGATAATTGTTCTATCGACAAGATCAGGGAACTCTAAATTAGGAGAAATACCGTTTAGAATAATTTTTCGTTTGTAATCATAAATGATTTCATCAGAATCAGTATACAATTTACGTTTTGCGTTACCATCGCCAGTTACAGCTTTACATAAAATATCCGATTTTGTTTGGTCAATTTTTGAAACATTATCAAAACAAATACAATACCGATTATGAAATGATAAAATTATATTTTCAGTATTTCCAGATAATGAAATGGTTTGTGCACCTGATGGATCAACAATTTGTTTGACTGATTTTGATATTGTTGATTTTATGCTACCATGTTCACCTATGATTAACATTATTGGTATGGGAAAGCCTTCCAAAAACATCGATATGAGGTGAATCTTGAAGATTTGCCTTGTTCCCAAAGGAATTCTAAGAAGTCTCATCAAGTCATCAAGTGAGTTTTTTCCATCAAAAATAGGCATAAATTGCTGTTTTTGGCTTTGTGTTCTAGAAAATACAGGTGTAGAAAGGTCTAGAGGGACTACCTTAACGAAATCCCTTGTTATCTTTACTGCTTTCCAATCTGGAGTTGTAAGGTCATAGTATATTGCATCATCTACCATTGAAATTCTATTATATACTGTTTCTCTAGGTGCACCACCATGCATTGCTTTTGCCTTGATCAAAAGTAATGCACTTGCATACGCGTCTTCAGAGTGGTTGTTTCCAGTTTGAGAATAATATGAATAACGAAATAAGGATTTTGCCTTTGTACTGGAGAGATCAAGTGTTTCCATATGGCCATTATTTTCAATTAATGCAAAAACTTGACTAGAATCACTTTCTAAAACAATACATTTTTTTATTTTTGTTTTTGCAAATTGATAGATTTTTTCTGATGTATTTTCCTCTTTTTCAGTTAGATCTTTAATACTTTTTTTTGGTTTTTCCAATAATTCATGTCTGAGATATCTACAATGTGCTAATTTATCATTAGAAACATCTTCTTCACATGTATCGCAGAATAAAATTTCAGGATTCATTTTGTTCACGCCATTTTTCTAATTTGTCAATTTTTGTGAGAATTTTTGAATTTAGATTCTTTAAACCAACTATGTCCTCAATCATAATTTGTATTTTTTGTTCCAGTGTTTTTTGTGATTTTAATTTAGTACACACATGTGCTATCGTAAGATTTGAGTCATCAAATGGTTTGAATCGTCCATTGATTTGAGACCAAAATATATTTTGAGGGCAAAATTTACAAATAGACATTTACAATTTCTCCTTTTTTATAATACCTCGTGACCAAAAATCTAGTCGCACACATATTTCGCATACAAAATATTTAGTTCCAGTAACATACGAGATTAGGAAATTAGGGTGATGCTTGCAGCAATTTAAAATTCTGTTAGGCATTGTTATTCCCTCCTAAGACATCAAAGAGAATTTTTTCTACAAATGCAGTTCTTGAAACAAGTGCCCTTTTTTCATCTAGATGTTTTAATAATTTTTTATCTAGTGAGAGAGTTACTGGTTTTTTACTCATTAATATGATAAATGTGAAAGTTATTAAACAATAATTTCCATGAAATTACATGGAGAAAAAATATCTTAGGCGTGAAAATGGAAGCAGAAAAGGAATTCTAACTTTACAAAACAGAAAACATCTAAAATCAAACAAAACAACTCAAAAGAATCTAAAAAGAATTCAAGGTGAACTAAAAGAAAGATTACAAGCCTTATCTGAAGATCTAGAAATTATTTCAAATGCAGAAAATCTTGAAACATGGAGAAATTTAGAATTTAATCTATTTCAGAATTTAAAAAACAGTATTTCAGATATTGCATTTTCATTTAAACCTATATATCAATATGCAGTAAAGAGATACAAAAAAAATATCAATAAAAGAAAATTATTTGTTTATTGGGTTGATATTTTAGATAAATCTCCTATTAGAGAAGAAAAAATATTTGAACCCTCATTTGCGCTAAGAAAATTAAAATCAAGAATTACAAAAACAGACTATGAAATTTTAACTCTCTCTGTAAAAAATAACTTAATTCCATTTTACAAAGAAAAAGCAAAACCTGTAGAAGCATTTGAAAGTGCTTTTCAAAATAAAAGAAAATTTGATGACTTACAATCAATGGCACATTATATGGAAAAACCAATTGTAAAATTCAAACCAGATATTGCTAAACAAAAAAAAGAATTTGAAGTGCTTTGGAAATTTTTGAATAAAAATTGGGATAGAATGGATAAAAAAATTGCAAAATATGGAATTACCACTAGAAGAGTAGACATATTTGATAAAACCAAATATTTTGATTCAGATTTTATTTAACATTATTTTGTTTTATCTCTTCTAATTGTTTTATCAAATTTTCTATTGCTTGCCATTGACGATTTACCTCATCTTGTAAGTTTTGTTTTTCTTCACTTTCCTTTTCAAGTTCTGCCTTCTCTTTTTCTAGATTTCTGATTGTTATTTTCTGTCTTTGTGAATCAGAGATGGTTAGTTGAGAAATACCTTTAACAAATTCTTCAAAACATTGTTGTCTTGTAGGTGCCAGATAAACTCCATCTAATCCATTTTTGTGACCTAATATCTTCTCTGCAATGTTACTATTGACTTCTGATTCTAGTTTCAGAATGGTGTTTGTTCTCTTTCTAAAGCCATGATTCATTTGAACATCATATCTTCTTCCTTTCTTTCTTCGTTTTAATTCAGGTACATCGTTAATGATTCTGTAAATAATAGAAGTAACATTAGTGTCAGATAATTGCCTAGATCTCAAATTTTGTTTTATCTCATCTTTAAGAAATATTGGGGTATCTGTGGTAAATACTTCATTTTTTCTTTTACGTTCATCAAAATACCTATCTAGATAATCTGTTGCTTCAGGGGTTAGAAAAGACCAATAGGAATCTCCCCCTTGAACATCATCTTGTTTATCTCTTAGATCCTTTTCTTCAACTGTCTCCTCCTCATCTGCATAAAGTAAAACTGCATAACAACCATGTCCATTCCATTCCATCATGGTCAGGTGTTTCATTAGTAATGGATGGTCGTGTACCCCCACTCTGCCACCTGTTGAGGCTTGAAAATGAATTACCGCCTTGTTTCTCAAATCTCTTGTATTTTCAAGCATTAGTTTAATCTGCTCTGTTGTCCATGCTTTGTAGCCTGAACGCTTTACTGATTTAGGAAATAATGCCTCAATTGGTTTCCATTTGATGTCGTTTTCACGATAATTGGAATTAAGCAACCATCTGATTCCTCTAAACATCTTGGGAACAGTATTGGCCGATAGATCATCCTTATTGACACGCTTTAACAAATTTCTAGTATAATTAACTATAATTGCCTGTAATTCATCTGTTGGACAATCAATTAACTCATTATCACTTTTTATGGGTGAAAAACGATAGAATAATCCTAGCCTGAAATCATACTCTTTTTTTGTTGCATTAGATAGATTTGATTCTTGAATAGTAATTTTGTCAGTTTGTTTGGACACTAGTCAAATCCAAACATTTATGGCTTAAAATACTTCGGTAAACAGTAATTGGTTTGCACGCCAACAACCCAGAAAGAACCCTTGAAAGATGGTTCTTTCTGGAATTTTTGTGAGGTTCAAACATATGTTTGATATTTTATTTTTTGGGCTTTTCCCTCATTTGTTTTTGTACACTATGGAAATTGG
>SXGS01440536.1_pt1 | contig 11117 bp, 10 predicted proteins | sample 3174681 | NCBI WGS metagenome assembly SXGS01 (sample SAMN11356861, study PRJNA531348) | freshwater metagenome | isolation source: freshwater sample F1-80 | place: China: Fuxian Lake, Yuxi | collected 2017-12-25 | reverse complement strand
ACGGCACGAAATTCTGCCAGCAAAGCGGTCGCCTTGCGGTCGCCATTGTTCTCCATATAGTTCGTGAACCCAGAAAGGTCAACGAAAATAAAAGTCCTAGGAAATCTCATACGAATTCTCAGTCTACGGCCGTCAGTACTAGCGTTTGCTTGTGGCTAGTCGCTTTAAATATTCCCGTTGGGATGGAACACAACGCGGTTTTGAGTTTGATGCACAAAGCATTGTTGACGAAATGACTGACGACCTGTTGTACCACGGTGATGTCAACGCCGCACTGCGTCGGTTGATGCAAGAAGGAATGCGAAGCGAGCGGGGTGAGCAATTAATGGGACTTCGCGAAATGATGCAACGCTTGCGTGAGCGGCGCGAAGAGATCAAAGATCGTGGTGATCTAGGTGGCGTTTATAGCGAAATTGCCGCAGAACTCGACGATCTCGTGGATGAAGAACGGCACGCGATCGCCGATGCACTCATGGCGGCGGAAAAATCAGGCGATCAACGACGCGCTGAAGTCGCCAAAGAGTCGGCGCAAGAGCGTAATTTTCGTCTTGATATGTTGCCGAGTGACCTAGCAGGCAAAATCAACGAACTTGAACACTACGACTTTCAATCGTCTGAATCAAAGCAGCGATTCGAAGCGCTACTCGAAAAACTTCGCCAGCAAATAATGCAACAAATGCTCGACCAGATGTCTGGTGCGGTTGAGCAAATGACTCCTCAAGACATGCAACGAATGAAAGACATGATGGCGGCGCTGAACGAGATGCTTGAATCTCGAGAACGCGGCGAAGAACCAAAATTTGAACAGTTCATGCAGAACTTCGGAGATTTTTTCCCAGAGAATCCTCAGACATTCGATGAATTGCTTGAAATTATGGCGCAACGGATGGCGAATGCCCAAGCGATGTTGAATTCAATGACACCCGAGCAACGCGATCAGATGCGTCAACTCAGCGAAAAATTGTTAGAAGACATGGACTTGCGATGGCAAATGGATCAACTTTCACAAAAACTACAGGGAATGTTTCCGCAAAAAGGCTGGGGTCAATCGCATGAATTCACCGGCGATGAGCCGATGGGTTTTGGTCAGGCGATGCAGTCAATGCAAGAACTGGGCGATTTGGATCAACTAGACAATCTTTTGCGCAACGCGTCTTCACCATCAGCCTTGGCTGAAGCCGACTTGGACCGTGTTCGTGAACTGTTGGGCGAAGATGCCGCAAAGTCGCTCGAGCAAATGACTCAATTGACGAAGAAATTAAAGGACTCTGGGCTGATTGATCAGATAGAAGGCAAGCTTGAACTCACACCCAGTGGATTGCGGAAAATAGGTTCGAACGCTTTGCGCGATGTGTTCGGATCCTTGGAAAAAGATCGACTTGGGCAACATCAAGTAGAGCGTTTGGGTGTCGGACATGAGCGAACTTACGATACAAAACCCTATGAATATGGTGACCCATTTCAATTAGACCTGCAACGCACGCTACGAAATGCGCTGCAGCGACAAGGTTCGACACTTCCACTCAAATTATCGGCTGATGATTTTGAAATTGAACAGACAGAACATCTAACTAGATCATCAACAGTCCTGATGCTAGATCTTTCGTTGTCGATGCCGATGCGTGACTACTTTTTACCGGCGAAGAAGGTTGCGATGGCATTGCATTCTTTGATGAGCACACAATTTCCGCGTGATTATCTCGGAATCGTCGGCTTCAGCGAGGTGGCGCGCGAACTCACCCCACGGCAATTGCCCGAGGTTTCTTGGGACTTTGTTTATGGCACCAACATGCAGCACGGGTTTATGTTGGCTCGTAAAATGTTGTCGCGTCAGAGTGGCACCAAGCAAATAATTATGATCACCGACGGCGAACCGACGGCCCATATTTCGCGGTCGGGGGATGTCTTTTTCAACTATCCACCCGTTCGTGAAACGGTTGAAGCAACCTTGAGCGAAGTCATGCGGGCTACCCGCGAAGGCATACGGATCAACACTTTCATGCTTGATGCATCCCGTGCGCTACAGGCATTTATCGAGCAACTTACAGCAATTAACCATGGTCGCGCGTTCTTCACCAGTCCAGAAAATCTTGGCGAATATTTGCTTGTTGATTTCATCGAACACAAGCGACAGCTTTCTCGGCGTCGGAGTTCTCGTCGCGCCAGCTAAGAAGTGTTTGCATTTTCAAGTGTTTGGGGCTAAATTACATACTTGTAGTTACAAGGTGATAGTACGACTCTTCGTCGTAGTTGGACCTGAAGCGTTTTAATTTAGGGGACAAATTGGATTTTAGAGCTAACAGTTCATCGAGTGGCGACCATGCTTGGCAAGACGAAGCAAACTGTTTAGGTGTTGATCCAGATCTGTTCTTCCCGGAGCGCGGTGCATCAACTCGCGAAGCCAAAGAAGTTTGTCGTGGATGCGTTGTCAAAGATGATTGTCTTGAATATGCCCTTGAGAATGGCGAGAAATTCGGTATTTGGGGTGGTCTCTCCGAGCGTGAGCGTCGTCGTCTGCGTCGCCAACGTGCGCAAGGCACTCGCAACATCGCCAGCGCTTAAACGCCAGTAACTATTCGCAACATCGACATCGGGTACACGCAGTGATACTGCTCACTCAAAGTGTTGCATCGCGCGGTTGCGCGCAGCCAGGCACCACTCGATCGTCTTTTCTTTGCTCAAATCAAGTTCGGACCATCGTGATTTTGTAATTTGAGTTAACACTCGCGCAGGTACGAGACCGACTAACTCGGCACGAGCAATTTCTGCAAACTTAGCGATTTCGTCAAAAACATATTCAGGTCCGACAACATCTGGGGCAATCAGGTTCATACTCACCTGAATCTCATCACCGAGTTTTAGTCCCAAAGTTCTAACTTCGCGGCTTCGCAATTCGCGGGCTATTCGGCGACCTACTTCGAGGGTTGAATTTTTTAGCCAGACGTTGTAGGCGACGAGAATTTGTCTTGCTCCCACACAAATTGCACCAGCCGTGGGGTGAGGTCTGTTTGGTCCAAAATCTGGCGATAAGTCAACGAATGCTCGCTTTCGAATCTCGGGCAGGTCGCGCTCGGGGCCATAGATAAAACAGGGAATATTCAGTTCGCATGCCGCAAATTCGGCAAACTCGTTTCGCGCTTTGATCGCTTCTTCAAACGTCGAATTTTCGAGTGGCACGAAGGGTACGACATCAATGATGCCGATTCTTGGATGAACGCCAACGTGCTTGGACAAGTCAAATTGTTTGGCGCAAAGTTCAGCAAGTTGGTGGGGGGTTTTGGAGCCAACGATTGTGAACACGCTGCGATGGTGGTGATAATCACTATGAATATCTAGAACGTCATGGCCGATTTCACCACGAATTGTGGCAATCGCCTCTAGCCGACGACCCTCACTGATGTTTATAACGCATTCAAGCATCTGTAATTCTTAGCGCACTTTTAGCGGGTGATGCTAGAGTTGTCGTATGTTCAATGGCCCTGAAATCTGGATCATCATCTTGCTTGTTGTAGTGCTTTTCGGTGGATCACGTCTTCCAAAAATTGCTCGCAATCTTGGCAAAGCCCAAAGCGAACTTAAAAAAGGTCTCGCTGAAGGAATCGCCGAGTCGAAAAAAGATGAAACTCCAAAAACTGACAGTAAATAATTCGCTCATTCAATAGCGACGATTTTAACTTTCGTCCCGAGCACATCGCCAAGAAGTCCTCTTCGTTCGTTTGCCGCGTAGAGATTAAGTTCTAAATCAAATTTTTGTGTTGCCTTGACAAAAATCAGCAGTTGTTCATCTTCTGATCTGGTTGAAACTTTTTTTACCCGTCCGTCTTGAGTTCGGTCAAGCCCAATCGCGATTCGCAGCAAACCAGCAAGTGAGCGCACGATGTGCTGATCGGTTTCAGAAAGTTGAGCAAACTCGGGATGTGAATCTTTTGGCACGCTCTTTCGGTGGTAGCGAGCAATTTGTGCGATCAATTCAATTTCACGATCTGTGAGTCCGACGAGTTCTGAGTTGCGAATTACATAATACGAGTGCAGATGATGTTTTGAATGTGATACCACTACGCCGACATTTGCCAGAAGTGCCGCTGCTTCGAGATATCTTCGGCATGACTCATCAAGGTCTAATTTCTTTTGAAGATTTTCAAAAAGTGATATAGCGATTTTTGCAACATTTCTGCCATGAGCTGGTTGATCATCACAACGGTCTGCCAACTGCCGCACGCTCGTAAGTGCCGGGTCAATGCCATCTGGACGATCGAGCAGGTCTTGTCGCTGCAGAGTGTCAAAGAGCACGCCTTCGCGTAATGCATAGTCTGAATATGTAAAGTTCGGTACGCCAAAAGACAATGCGACGCCCTCCAGAATTATCGCCCCAGCCAAAATGATGTCAGCACGAGAAGACTCAAGGCCAAAAACTTTTTCTCGTTGCTTTACGGTTGGTTGATCAGCCAGTAATTCAACAACTTTGCTGACATCTTTGGCCACGAATTCATAGCGGTTGAAAGTTTTTGGCTCTGGTTGCTTATTAAGTTTGGCGATAAGTTTGGCGATTGCTTCAATCGTGCCAGAAGAGCCAACTGCCATCTCGAAGCCAAGTTGAAAAACCTGTGGCTCAATGGTCGACAGCATCGAACGCACGAATTTACGACAACTTCCGACTGCACTCGGGTGCAGAACTTCCGTTGCGAAAAATCGGTCTGTTAAGCGAACCGCACCCAGTTTGAAACTTCGCGATAGCAAAATTTTTTCTCCGACAGCCACAACAATTTCGGTCGAGCCACCGCCGATATCGCACAGCATCATTTGTTGGTCGCCGAGAGCAATTGCGTGCCTTACGCCCAGATGAATCAATCGAGCCTCTTCGATTCCTGAAACAATCTCGACTTCTACATCCGCTTCTTTGCGTGCACGCTTGATAAATTCGTTTCGATTTTGAGCTTCTCGCACGGCACTAGTTGCAACCGCACGTAAATTTGCATTATGCACATTAGCGATTGCTCGCATGCGGGTCAGCGTCGCAATACCCCGATCCATGGCATCTTGCTCAAGAATTTTCATATCCCCAGAACCATGGCCCAGGCGAACGACTTCTTTTTCGCTGGTGATTACCTCGAAACCAGTTTCAACGGGTTTGGCGACAACCAAATGAAAACTATTTGTGCCGACATCAAGAGCAGCAAATGTTCCCTCTGATTTAGACCACACTGTAGGTCATCTTAGAATGAGATCGTTTGACGGTAGGATTTTAAGCCGAATCGAGGCGCGAAATGACAAACTTTTCAGAACCAACAACTCTTAATGAGCCGCCGCGCGGCCATGCTCGAATTGTCTACTTGGGCTCAGTCTCACCTCATTGGGAGGTTTACGGCGATTATGGAGACCAGAACCTACTTGAAGATTTTCGAGCGCGAGTTCTTGCCAGATTGATTCTTTTGCCACGAAACGATCCTCAATTCCGTCGAAATCAAGAGCGAGTGAGCAAGGATGCCGAGCGGGAGCGAATCAGTATCGAGTGGGAGTTGGGCTATCCAGTTTCTTCAGAGGCAACTTCGACGTCAACGGTTAATGTCGCCCCTGATGCGGCCGTGACGCCAAGCGAATAGTTGCATCCCGAAATTTGCGGACAAACAGAAAAGATCAGTCTTTAGTTGCGACAACTCAATATGTCGCTGAAATGAAATCAAAGTGACATCTTGGCGAAATCGAATATCAGCGGTTTATCGATCTGCCCAAGATTTATACGATGGAAGTATTGAGCACAAGAATATAAAACGATTCATAAACCGCGAATTAAGTTGGCTTGATTTCAACGACCGAGTTCTCGCGCTTGCCTGCGACGAAAATATTCCGTTGTTGGAGCGGTGTAGATTTGTCGCAATTTGCTCGTCAAATCTTGATGAGTTTTACCAAATTCGCGTTGCCGCATTAAAAGATCAAGTTGCCGGAGACGTGTCGACTAAAACCCCCGACGGGCGCTCGCCACTCGAACAACTCAGAGAGATTGCTTCGCGCACCAAGATATTTATTCAGCGACAAGAAGACATATGGACAAAAAAATTGTTGCCTGAACTTGAACTATTCGGTGTTCGAGTGCAGAGTTGGTCGCAACTTTCTGCCGACGAAAAAATCGAGCTTTCTAAAGATTTTGATCAGCGAATTTTTCCGGTCCTGACTCCGTTGGCAGTTGATCCTGCTCACCCTTTTCCGTATATCTCGAATCTCGCATTGAATCTGGCCGTCGTTGCCAGTGATCCTAATTCAGGCGAGAAAAGATTCGCACGTCTGAAGATTCCTAAAAACATAAGTCGGTTCATGCGCGTCGGTAAGTCACACAACTTTGTGTTGCTCGAAGAATTGGTGGCAGCAAATCTCGGTCGATTGTTCCAGGGTATGACGATCGAGCAATGCTTTGTATTTCGTGTTTCACGCAATGCAGATCTTTCCCTTGATGACGAAGATGCTGAAGATCTTCTTGCTGCAGTCGAAGTTGAGTTGCGTCGTCGTAGGTTTGGTCGTGCCGTGCGACTTGAACTTCCACATGGCACTGACCAGTCGGTTATTGACTTGATGTGTGAAGAACTCGAACTCGACCCTGACGACGTGACTTATCATCGCAGCATTATTGAGATGAGTTGTCTCTCGCAGTTGGCTTCACTCGACATTTCAAGTTTGCGGTTTCAGCCATGGCCACCGCTGACCGCCGGGCGCCTGGCAGCCGCCGAATTTAATGGGCAAAGTATTTTCCAAGTGATTCGTGAGCGGCAACTCCTCGTTCATCATCCACACGAATCTTTTGCATCCTCTGTGGAGACATTCGTCGAGCAAGCCTCAAATGATCCAAAGGTGCACTCGATCAAAATGACTTTGTACCGTACGTCTGGTGACTCACTAATTGCCAAACACTTGGTTCGTGCTGCCGAGTCGGGAAAGCAAGTCGCTGTGGTTCTTGAATTAAAGGCACGCTTTGACGAAGCCAGAAATATTGCCTGGGCTAAAGAACTTGAGTATGCGGGAGTGCACGTTACTTATGGAATCGTCGGCCTAAAGACTCACTCGAAATGTATTTTGGTTGTTCGAGAAGATAGCGACCAGATGCGCAGATATGTACATATTGGTACTGGAAACTACAACTCAACAACGGCGCGAATGTACGAAGACATCGGATTTTTTACTTGTGAAGATGCAATCGGCGCGGATGCAACGGAGCTATTCAACTATCTAACTGGTTATGCCCGTGAGCCGGACTATCAGCAACTGTTTGTTGCGCCCCACCAATTGCGACCCAAACTTTTGGACCTAATCAAACGTGAAGCAAGTTTTAAGGACGACGGTCGGATCACGATGAAGGTGAATTCTATTTCTGATCCTGCAATTATCGAGGCGTTATATGAGGCGAGCAACGAAGGTACAAAAATTGATTTGATCGTTCGTGGAATCTGTTGTCTGCGTGCAGGCGTGCCAGGAATGTCGGAGAACATCAAGGTTCGATCAATCCTCGGTCGCTATCTTGAGCATTCTCGGATATATCGGTTTGCTCACGGTTATGACGATGCATCGCCACTGCACCTGATTGGGTCGGCCGATTTGATGGGGCGCAACTTGGACGGTCGAGTCGAAGTGCTTGTGCCACTGACCCACACAAAGCATCGGGCATGGCTGGATAAAGTGCTTGGGTTTTTATTGGCGGATGAAGTCGCTCATTTTGTGCTTGGAAGCGACGATAAATGGACCAAAGCTTTAGGTCATGGGCAAACAGGCGATGCACAACAGAGTTTGCACGAGTGGGTGGTTGCAACCCAACTGCGTTGAACCAGCATTCTGTTAACTTTCTTGTCACTTGCCAGACGACTGTAGTTAACTAAACAAGCACTACCGTTGTTCTTGAGATTTGGGTTTTGTTAGAGAGTGCTCAAGTGAAAGGAATCTCCAAATGGATGAAATCCGTAAAAATTTCCATAATGATCTTGATTCGGTGAGATCCGAGGTAATTCGACTTGGTGCGTCATTGACTGAGGCGATTCCACGGGCCACCGCGATTCTGCTGAGTGGTGATCTTGAGGGTGCTGATTATTTAGTGCAAGCAGATGACGAATTTGACTCTCGATCTGCAGAACTCGAAGCTCTGTGTTTTGAAATCTTGGCACTTCAGGCACCAGTTGCCGCCGATCTCCGACAAATTATTGCAATTATCAAAATCGCCGGAGAACTTGAGCGATCAGCAGATCTTGTCGTAAATATTTGTAAAGCAGCAAGACGTATTTATGGTCACGGTATTGATCCAATGTTGCGCGGTGTGATTTCCAAGATGAGTGAACAGGCCCAGAAACTTTTTGAATCAACAATGGAAGCGTTTGAAGAAAACGATGCTGCCAAAGCTGCAGCAATCGATGATATGGACTCTTACTTAGATAGTTTGCATCGCCAGTTCATTCAACAAATTTTCGAATCACATTCGCACTCAAAAATTGATCTACAAGTTGCCGTGCAGTTGGCCGTTGTCGCTCGCTTTTATGAACGAATTGGTGATCATGCGGTCAATGTAAGCGAGCGAACACGATTTATCGTGACTGGTTGGGTTCGTGAACGAGATGGCATTAATCGGTATAAAGCCCGTGTCGGAGACCAAACTGGAGAAGTTGAGATTAAAACTGAGCGTAATTAGCTTGAACTAATAAATTATGGGCATTGTTTTCTTCCTAGCAGGCGCGGTTTTCGCGGCATTGATCGCTTTTCTGATTTCAAAACGGTCAACCAAAGAAATTCAATTGGCGATCAATCGAACGGCCTCGACAAAACAATCTGAAGCTCCAGACTCACTTGCGCAATTAATGGAAGTTCTCGACTTGTTTGAAATTGGTGTGAATGTTCTTGACAGAAAGTCAGATCAAAAACTCAGAAACAATGCCGCAGCTTCGATGACGGGTATCAGATATGTAGATATTTTGATTGACCAAGCAGTTGATGAAATGATCTCTCAGGTTGAGCAGACCGGTTCAGGCGATCGGATCCTTGAAGCCGTTGCAGGGACAACTCGATTTCTTCAGATTCGGGGATATAAGTTGAACAACGAACGAGTTATCGTGACCGTTGAAAACATCACCGCGAAGTCGCGAATCGAGACCGTGCAGACTGACTTTGTCGCTAATTTGAGTCACGAGTTGAAAACACCCATTGGCGCCGTCGCCGCCTTGGCGGATTCTCTGAGCGGTGAAACTGAAACGGAAGTCGTTTGGCGACTTGCAGAAAGAATTGTCTCCGAGTCGCATCGCATGGCACGCATAGTTGATGACCTGCTTGATTTGTCGCGCATTGAATTTAGCGGGACAGAGGATTGGACTGAAGTTGATCTTGCCCTGATTCTGGTTGAAGTTGTAAGCACCAACCAGCATGCAGCCAAGCGACAAGGTCTTGGGCTGTCATTATCGGGAGCCGCTAAATTAGAGGTACTTGGCGACAGATCACAATTAGTTTCTTCTATGTCGAACCTTGTTGACAACGCGATCAAATATAGCGAGCCTGGCGGAGTGGTTTCTATCCAAAGTTCGATCGTCGGCCAAGAGGTTGTTGTGGCGATAACAGATCATGGAATCGGTATAGCGAAACAACATCAAGATCGAATTTTCGAACGCTTCTATCGGGTTGATAAAGCTAGAAGTCGGGCTACAGGAGGAACCGGCTTGGGTCTATCAATTGTTCGCCACATCGTGTCAGAACACGGCGGCACTATTGAAGTTGTCTCCGAAGAAGGAATTGGTTCAACTTTTACAGTTCGACTCCCATATTTGGTGCGAGAACCAACAGATATTTCAAGCACCACCACTGGAGTTTTATTATGACGATCACCAATTCGCAACCCACAATATTGGTTGTAGATGATGAAGAATCATTTATTGAAGCACTTAAAGTCGGTTTGAAGCGTGAGGGGTTTCGAGTTGAAGTTGCCCGTGACGGCGCCGAAGCTCTCGCCATATTTGATTCAGTGCGTCCAGATGCTGTTTTGCTTGATGTGATGTTGCCGAAAATTTCTGGTACGGATGTTTGTCGTGAAATTCGAAAGAAGAGTACGGTGCCGATCATTATGGTTTCGGCCAAAGGTGCCGAAATTGACACTGTTGTTGGTCTTGAAGTCGGAGCTGATGATTATATTGTCAAGCCGTACCGGCTGCGTGAACTCGTCGCACGATTGCGGGCCGCGCTGCGTCGCGGTGTTCTCTCGAGCGCGCCAGATGCAAGTTGGGGTATCGGAACAGTCTCGATAGGCGGAGTCTCTATTGATCCAGAACAGCATGTCGTGACGATTCGCGGAGATGTCACAAAATTACCGCTAAAAGAATTTGAATTGCTTTATATTTTGATGTCTAACGCTGGTCGTGTATTGACCCGAGAGACATTGATTGATCGAGTTTGGGGAAATGACTACTTCGGTGACACCAAAACTTTGGATGTGCATGTCAAGCGGTTGCGGGCGAAAATTGAAAAAGAGCCTTCAGATCCACAACTCGTCGTGACCATCCGCGGACTTGGCTATAAATACGAGAAAATAGTCGCATAGCGATTTCAAGTTCAGGGCTTACCCCAGCATCACCATTAAGACGACTCGGCCGAGTGCATGCTCTTACCGCATGTGGTGAAGCAGCATTTGCAATCGCGCTCGCTGACTCGCTCTTTCTATCTATCAGTCCCGATGCCGCGCGCAGCAAAGTTTTGCTGTTTTTGGCGGTCAGCCTCGCACCGTTTGCAGTGATCGCCCCATTTATTGGGCCGGTGATCGACCGTGTTCCAGGGGGGAGGCGGATCACCGTGTTGATCGTCAATATTTTGCGGTGTATCACCGTTGTTTTGATGATTCAGCGAATCAATTCTGTCGCCCTGTTTCCACTTGCGTTTATCTCGCTTGTACTTTCGCGGACATACGCTGTCAGTAAAACCGCATTAGTTCCAACACTGGTTGGAAGTGATCAAGAGTTAGTAGCCGCAAACGGAAGCTTGGGTTTGCTCGCCGGTCTGATTGGGTTCGCCGCCGCGGTGCCGGCAGGATTGCTACAACTAGTTGACTCGCGTTTGACGCTCTCAATGTCAGCGTTGATGTTTGGTCTGGCGGGACTGGTTTCACTTCAGTT
>SXGS01489664.1_pt1 | contig 11121 bp, 7 predicted proteins | sample 3174681 | NCBI WGS metagenome assembly SXGS01 (sample SAMN11356861, study PRJNA531348) | freshwater metagenome | isolation source: freshwater sample F1-80 | place: China: Fuxian Lake, Yuxi | collected 2017-12-25 | reverse complement strand
GGGAGTCGCACCCGGACTTCGTGTGGTGGCCCGTCGGAGAGCCTTACGGCAAGGTCGCCGACGGCCTCATCACCTACGCGAACGTCAAGAAGCTGAACGAGCTCGCGAAGGAGTGACCCGGCGCCCGCGAGGGCGGACCCAAAAATGACGAACGGCGTGGCACATGACCACGCCGTTCGCGCTTTGTGGCGCGCAGCCCGAGCCCATTTGGAGCCCGAGCCCATTTCGAACCAAGCGCACGCCTGCTGTCCGGCGAAACGCCTAAAAAAGCGTCACTTGCCGCCGCAGAACGTGTTGATTTCGCCCGTGAGCTTGGACGCGTTGGCGCCGGCCTTCGAGAGGTCCTTCGTGACGGAGGTGAGCTTCGCCAGGTCTTGCGATTTCGCCGCCGTGGCGGTGTCGCGCATCGCCTTCGCAGTGTCGGTCAAGAGCTGCTTGTAGTCGTCGCGGAACTTGGAGAGCTCCGGGAGCGAGACCTCCGCCGCGCCGACGGCACTGGCCGCAGCGTCGATGTCGGTGGCGGCCTTGTCAAGCGCCGCCGGATCGGCGCCGCCGCCGAACTTGATCTTGGCCTGCGCGTCGTTGATGACCTTGATGAGCGCGTTGCATTCACCCACCTTGCTGTCGCAGCCGGTGCCGAAGGTGAGGAAGGCGACGGCCACGAGGCCGGTGATGGTGATGGTTCGCATAGTTCAGAAGCCTCCAGAGCGGCCGGGAGTGAGCCACCGTACCTGCACGCGGTCAACGGGGAAATCGCCGTCGCCGCGCGGCGCGAGGTCACTCAGGCTTGGACACGGGATCGGCGCGCGGAGGGCGCGAGGCACCAGGCGCGGTGGATGCGGCGCTCACTCCGGATCGGGCACGGGATCGGTGCCGACCTTGGTGCCGGGCGTCGCGATCCACTGCCAGTTGTCGATGAGCGTCGTCGAGTCGAGCAGGCCGTCGCCCGAGTCGTAGGTGCCCCAGCGGATGCTGATCTCCGAGCCGGGCTCGACCGGGGCCTGGGTCGCGAGCCAGCTCGTCGCGCCGTGATCCGAGAACGCGAGCTCCGCGCCGAAACCCGTGCCGAGGAGCTCGCTCGTGCCGAGCGCGCACGGGAAGTTCTTGCCGCCGGCGATGCACGGCGGGCCGCTCGGGCAGCCGCAGACCTCGACGAGCGCGTTGTTCACGCTGACCGGGTTGCCGATCTTGTCGAACGAGATGTTGCCGTCCGTCTGCCCCATCGGGATCGGCCACAGGATGGCGACGAAGAAATCGTTGAACATGCTGCACACATAGTTCGGCCACTCGAACGAGTAGAAGTCGAAGTCGAACTTCAACCCGTGCGCGTTCGACGGGACTCGGATTTTCAGCTCGACCGCTGCGCCGTCGCGCGCCTGCCCGGTGACGGAGACTCCGCAGCTCGGCGACTCTTTCGGGAAGCCCATGGGGTGGTTCATGGTGAAGCCCTTGCTGAAGCCGTTCACCGACTGATAGCCCGGATCCGAGGGCTGACGCGCGGTGCCGCTCGACAGCCCGAGCATGCGCGCGCCGCGCTGCACCTTCACGTTCGGACCGAAGGCGGAGAGCATGCCGTGGCCGAGCGGATAGTTCGCGCTCGGCGGCGGCAACGAGCCGTCGACCGAGACCCAGTTGGCGACGATGACGCCCCAGTCCTTCGGGCCCGTCGAGACCTTGCAGAGATCGACGGCGCGCGCGGCATCCATCGGATCGTTGCTGTCGAGCGCGAGCATCGCGTCGCACGTCGCCGGCTCTTCGTCGACGGTGCCGTCGCAGTTCTCGTCGACCGGCACGCCGCCGCCGCCGCCGCCCGCGCCGTCGCCGCCGACGACCTCGACCGCGTTCGGATTGACGTTCGCGTCGCAGTCGTTGCAGTCGCCGGTGTTCGCCGTGAAGCCGTCTTTGTCCGAGTCGTCGTCCGGGCCGGAGGCGCCCACGGTTCCCGATCCCGTCGAGCCGCCCGAGCCCGCGAGGTTGAAGCCGCCCTCGCCGGTCGTCGCCGGTCCGGCCCCGCCCGCTGTCGTCGTCGTCGCGCTGCTCGTGCCGCCGGCGCTGGTCGTGTCGTCGACGCCGCCGAAGGTGCTGCGGCGCGAGGCCTCGCAGGCGCCCGCCGTCGTCAGCGTCGCGAAGCCGATGAAGAGAAAGAGTCGCGGACGCACGCGCATGTTGGCCTCTCGGGGCTAAGTGAACGACGGGCAAGAGCGCGGCTCGCAAGGGAGCGAAGCGCGGCCCCCATCATACGCCGCAAGTTCCCCGCGCTCTAGCGCGCCGTGAGTCGGCGCGTACTCGGCGCGTTCGTGCCGGCTTTCATGAGCGACGCCGCGCCGCAGCGAGCACCATCGCGGCCACGGCGATCGCTGCGTGCGCGAGGCCCCGCGACTGCGCGCCCGCAGGCGGCGCGTGCGCTGCGACGGTGCAGCTGCCCTCGACCACGATCGGGTCGCGCGCATCGTCGCCGCCGCCGCCCGAGGTCGCGTCCTCGGCACCGGCACCGCTCGTCACGGCTCCCGCGCCACCCACGCCGACGCTCGCGCTCGCGTCCCCGCCACCGGCCCCGGCGCTGGTGCTGACGCTGGCGCTGCTCGTCGGGGGTGCGACGTCGCACTCGCTGCTGCAGCTCTGCGCGAGGCATGCAGTGACCGCCTGCGTCGCCGCATCGTCCGCGCACTCGCCCGGCGGAAAGGCCGACGAGAGGCACTTGCCGCAGAGCGCGCTCTCGCTGCAGGCCTTGGCCTCGGCGCAGCAGCTGGCCTCGAGGCAAGTCTGGCAGCCGGCCTTCTTCGACGTGAGCCCGCACGCCGGCGGATTGCACACCGGCGCGTCGCCGCACTCGGCCACGCAAGCCGTGTCGCATACGCACGCGTAGATGAGGTTGTACTTGTCTGCGCCCGCGGGGTTTCCGGCAGCGCACGCGGTGACGCACGCGTTCGTCGAGCAGCCCACGATGCAGTCGTAGTAGGCCGAGCAGCCGGCGTCGTCGAAGCACGCCGTGACAGCGTTGACGCATTTCCCCGACCCCGCGTGCGCTTCGGTGCACTCGTCGCACGTCTCCTTGCCGTAGGGCGTGCCGTCGATGAACGGCTTGACGAACGAGTCGAGGACGGCGGACGCGCGCACGCTCAGGCCTTGGGTCGTGCAGTTGTTCGACACGCCGGAGTGCACGCCGGCGACGTACTCCGTGCCGCCGCTGACAAAGACTGCGGGGCCTCCGCTGTCGCCGAAGCACATTCCGCCCGTCTTTTGATCGAAGTAGAGGCGCAGCAGGCTGGTCGTGGAGGCGGGGAGCGCCTTGTGGTGGCGCAGGCTCGTGTCGCCGCCGTTCTGCACGTCCTGAATTTTTCCGAACCCAACGAGATCGAGGGAGCTGCCTTTCTTCAGGGCGTCGAGGTTCTGCGGCAAGACGGGCAGGACCGGCGTCTGTGCGGTCGCGCCCGAGAATTTGAGCATCGCGAAATCGTAGAGCGTCGCGCCCGGGTAGCCGGGGTGCGCCGTGCTCGCCGTGACGGTGTAGGTGACGGCGGGGTTGTTGTGATCGTTGCCTTGGTAGAGCTTGCCGAGGCTTGGCCCGAGGCAGTGCCCGGCGGTCAGCGCGTAGCCGGTGCTGCCGCTGACCGCGACGATGGTCGCGCTGCACTTTCCGTTTGCGTGGATGTACGCGACGACGGCTTGGTGCGTCGTGTCGGGCGTGCCGTTGACGATCGCCGCGCTCTCGGCGCCGACGTGCTCTTCCTCGGGGGGCGCGTCGTACGTGCAGGCGGCGAACACCGAGGTCGCGACGACGGCGAGCGCCACATTGCGAAGCGAATAGGCGGGCCCAGCGTGACTCATGGCGGCGATGCTACCCGCTTCCTTCGCGCAATGTCGCTGGCGAAACGTGGTTCTGCTCGCGACGCGACCCCGATAGGATGCGCGTGCCTCATGAAGAATTCTTGGCTCAGCCTGCTTCCGATCTTCGCCATCGCCGCGTGTCCCGCGACGTCGAGCGAACGCTTGTGCGATCCGGGCACGGAGATTTTCTGCAAGTGCCGCGGGACGGACGCTCCCGGCGTCAAGGTGTGCAGCGACGACGGCGAGAGCTTCGGCGCTTGCATCGAGCCGTTCGTCGGGGAGTGCCTCGAGGTCGAGGAGACAAGCTCGTCGAGCGAGGGGCTCGGAGGCGGTGACGCCGCGGGGGCGGGCGGCTTCGGCGGCAGCGCCGCGGGCGAGTGCGCGCACGATCTCTGCGAGGTCGGCGAGGCGCTTACGGTCGGCTGTCATTCGTGCGTGGACGCGCTCTGCCAGAACGGCGAGGACCCATTCTGCTGCGATCTCGTGCAAGGCGCGAGCGGCGCCTGGGACGAGACGTGCGTCGCCGAGGCCGTCGAGAAGTGCGGCCTGTCGTGCGGCGGGCAGGGCGGCGCCGGCGGCGCGCCGACGTCCGGGAGCGCAGCGTCATCGAGCGCGATGTCGTCGAGTAGCGCGATGTCGTCGAGCTCCTCGAGCACGACCGCGAGCAGCTCGTCCGGCGGCGGCATGTGCCCCACGCTCAGCCCGGGCGGCCTCGTCATCAGCGAGATCATGAACAACCCCGCGGCGGCAGCAGACACGGCGGGCGAGTGGTTCGAGCTCTACAATCCGGGGCCCGGCTGCGTCGAGCTGATGGGCCTGACGATCGCGAGCAAATCCGACACGCCGCACACCATCGGAAAGAGCGTCGTCGTCGAGGCGGGTGGCTTTGCGGTGCTCGGGCGCAGCGCCGACTTGGCGACGAACGGCAAGGTGCCGGTCGACTACGCGTACGGGTCCGGCATCAATCTCGGCAACGACGCGGACGACCTCGCGATCACCTCCATGGGCGCGGTCATCGACATGACCGCGTGGGATGGGGTCGGGCTGGATCCCAACGGCAAGAGCCGCTCGCTCGATCCGAAGTTTCTCTCCGCGGCGCAGAACGACGACGATGCGCACTACTGCGTCGCCACCTCGACGATCGCGATGAGCACCGATCTCGGAACGCCGGGCGCCAAGAACGATCCTTGCCCGTAGCGAGCGGCGGCACGAGAAGGAAACGTTGGCGAATCGTGACGGCGTGCGAGAGCGCCGTGCGCTAGGGTTTTCGTGCGTGGCCGCTCATACCGTCGTCGTCTCCGATATGCATTTGTCCGAGGCCCAACCGCTCGATCGGCGTCGGCCACTCTGGATGGCGTACAAGCGGAGGGAGTTCTTCATCGACGAGGACTTCGCGAGCTTTCTCGGCTGGCTCGCCGACCACCTCGAGGGTGAGGTCGAGCTCGTCTTGAACGGCGACATCTTCGACTTCGACAACGTGCTGCAGCTGCCCGAAGAGCCGGCAGGGCACGTCGACTGGCTCGCGCGACTGCGCGGACTCGGCAGCCAGGAGTGGATGTCTCGCTTCAAGATCGAGCGCATCATTGGTGACCACCCGGTGTGGTTTCGCGCGCTCGGCGACTTCTTGGCTCGCGGGCACCGCGCCGTCTTCGTGATTGGCAATCACGATCTCGAGCTGAACTGGCCTTCGGTGCAAGAGGCCGTCATGAGCGCGCTCGGCGTGAGCCGCACGGCAGACGAGGGCGAGGCGCCGGCGCGCGTGTCATTCGCGTCGTGGTTCTACGTGAGCGGCGGCGACACCTTCGTCAGCCACGGCCACCAGTTCGACGCGAACTGCGCCGTGCCCGATCCGGTGGACCCGCTCATCCTCGTGCGCGGCAAGCCCGAGGTGCGCATTCCGTTCGGCGATCTCGCGGGGCGCTACATGCTGAACGGCATGGGCTACTTCAACCCCCACGCGTCCGACAATTACATCATGTCCGCGCGGGAGTACCTGCGGTTCTTCTTCCGCTACATGGTGCGGACGCAGCCGTTTCTCGTCTGGACCTGGTTCTGGAGCGCCGTGACGACGCTGCTGCTCGCGTTCGCCGACCACGTGCGTCCCGCGATGCGCGACCCGCTCCGCGTCGAGGAGAAAGTGCGCGACGTGGCGCACCAAGCCAACTCCACGCCCGCCGCCGTGCGCCAGCTCGCGGCGCTCAGCGTCGCGCCGGCCTGCAGCCACCCCATCGCCATTTTGCGCGAGCTCTGGCTCGACCGCGGCCTCCTGTTCATCGCGCTCGTGTTCGGCGCTTGGCAGATCGTGCTGCACATCAACATCGCGGCGCCGATAAGCCCCCTCTGGTCGTTCGTGCCGCTCGCGCTGGCGCTCCCGCCCTACGTCTTTTACGCGCGCAGCGTGAAGCCGACGGTGTTCAAGGAGCCGCTGCTCGACGAACAGCGCGCCTCGCTCATCGCCAAGATCACCGGGGTTTCGCGCGCGGTGTTCGGGCACTCGCACCAGCCCGAGGTTAAGACGGTGGGGCCGCTGACCTATTTCAACGGGGGCTTCTGGTCGCCGGCGTTCGCGGAGCCCGAGTGCAAGACGCGCATCGGAACGCAGTCGTACGTGTGGATTCGGCCGCGCGGCGATGCCGGGCGCGTGGCGGCGCTCTGGGAGTGGCCGCCCGGGGCGCGCGAGCCACGTCCCTTCGGCGGCACTGACTCGCGTCAGGAGCCGGGCGCGGCGGGCGCGGTCGTCGCGGCGGATGTGTTGCCGAGTCGAGGCGCCGGTGCTGCGGCGGCCGCGTCCTCCGTGCCGTCGCGCGGGCAGGCCGCGTAGCTTCGGGGCCGGAGTTGTTCGGCTGCGGCGAAGGTCCGATTCACCCGCTGAGCGGGCTGCGACGTTGCGCTCGTTCGTCAGTCGGCTGCGACGTCGCGTTCGCTCGTCAGTCGGCTGCGACGCCGAGGTCGTCCTCGGGATCGAGCTCGACGACGATGCGCATGCGACCGTCGACGGCGGCGCTCTCGCTGATCGTCACCGCGCTCCCGGCCTTGGTGGACAGGGCTTCGAGACGTCCGGTCGCATCGGCGTCGTCCAGCGAGCTGGCCGCGGCGTGTGGCGCGTCGGACTTCGCGGGAGGCGCGACGGGCGGAGCCGACCGACGCGGCGCGATGGCTTCGACCGACGGCGAGATGGGCGTGGCCTCGAGCGGAGCGGATGCGAGGCCAGTCGCCGCACCTTCCGGTTCGCTCGCTGGTGCCGCTGCGACGGCGTGGCTCGCTTCATTCTCCGCATCGACGAGGCTTGCCACGGCAGCTTGCGCCGCGGGCTCATCGGGGCCCTGCGGCTGGCTCTGCGGCTGGCTCTGCGGCTGGCCCTGCGGCTGGCCCTGCGGCTGGCTCTGCGGCTGGCTCTGCGGCGGCAGCGCCTCACCGTCGGCGTCGTTGAGCGCGTCGAGCTCAGCGACCTCGTCATCCGTGAGCTCCTCGATCACCGCATCGGCGGCGAAGGCCGCGACATCGGGGGCGCTCTCGCGATCACGAGCGACGTCGCCGCGCTCGTCGCGCTTCACGGTAGCGCTCGGCGCGTTCGCCGCACCTCGGTCGCTGGCGGCGGCGCTCGTTCCCTCGGCTTGACTCGCGGCACGCTCGGGCGGTGCTGACGGCGGTGACGGCAGGCTCTCGGGTGGGGGCGCGCTCCTCGGCGGCGGTGACGGCAGGCTCGCTGGTGGGGGCGCGCTCCTCGGCAACGGCGGCGGCACGCTGGCAACCCGCCGTGGCGCTGGCGCGGGAGTGAGTGGCTGGGCGAGCGCTTGATGGCGCAGCAACGCTTGCCGCAAGGCCGCGCCGTCGACGCTCGGTGCTGGCGTCGCGACGGCGGTGAGCGAGGCGCCACGCTCGGTCTGCGGCCCCTCGACGCGCGCGGTGCTCTCGGGCTTCGGCGGGCGCATCGGAGTCGGTCGCGTGTAGAGCGTGTGCTGCGGCTGTGTCCCGGGTTTGCGCACGCTACGCGGGCCGACGCCACCGTCGATCTCGGGGAGGCTCGTCAGGTCGAGCGGCTTCAGCTTGGCGCGGACGCTCGTCTTCTTCGCCTGGACGCGCCTGGCGTCCTCACCGAGCTCATTCAGCATTCGCTGGACGGAGGAGGGCAGGCCGAGCCCGGAAGCGATCACCTGCAGGCGCGGCTTCTCGCTGCCGCCGCGGTAGATGCCGACGTCGTGCGTGATGCCGCCAGTCACGAGGTGCGTCTCGGCGTGATAGAGGTCGAAGACCGAGATCGGCGTCTGCTCGAGCACCTCTTCGGAGGCGATGACGACCGAGCCCAAGGCCACGATGTCTTCGAGCTCGTGCTCCGATGCGAGCACGGGGTTGTTGTTGAGGATCTCGAAGCACGCGTGCAGCAGCGCCTCGTGCGTGAGCGGCAGGTCGATCTCCATCTCGCCGAACACCGCGACGCCGCCGCCGGAGAGTGCGCTCTGCATGGCGCGCTGCTCGAAGCTGCGGAGCGCCACGAGCCCCGGCGTGTCGCCTGCGCTCTCGAGTCGCGCGATCGCGTCGAACACCGCTCCGTTGCAGGCCGGGAGGTATCGGTCGACGCCGAGCCCCGAGTGAAGCGCGTGCAGCTTCTGGTTGTCGACGAGCACCAGCGACTCGAACGGTCCCTCGAGCAAATCGTTGATCGCCGCGAGGGCCGTGCGCTTCGCGCCGAAGCTGTCGGACTTTGCCGGCAGCACGCCGACGGCCACGACGCTGGTCCCGACGCCGTCGAGCTTGCGCACGAGCTCGCCGAGCGAGCCACCGACGCTGCCGCCGAGCCCGCCGACCGCGAGCACGAGATCGACCTGCCCGAGGGAGCGCGCCGCCTCGGCGATGGGGCCGCCCCAGCTGCTGACGTCCTCGCCCAGGATAAACTTCGCGTCGCCCGACATGGCGTGGGTCGCGAGATCGGTGAACGACACGTTGAGCGCGGCGGCCGGGTAGCCGTGCGCTGCAAAGATCGTCGCCAGGTTGCCCCCGCACTGCCCGAGGCCGACGACGCCAACCCGCTTGGGCTTGGCGGCTGCTCTTTTCCCATCGCTTGACACGGGCCCGGAACGTATCGCGAAGGGATCTGCGTTCCTATGGAAAATTCACGCATCGCCGCGCTCCTGCGCGCGTGTGTGAATGCATGATCGCGGGGTCGCACCGGACCGCTCATGCAACCTCGGTCCACCCGCACGGCTCGCGTGATGCGAGCCGTCATCGCCGCTACCGCGCTCGCCGTCGTCTCCGCGTGCACAGCTCCGACTCGACCGGCGCAGCTGCCGCCGCCCGTCGCGACGAGCGCGCTCTCGCCCGGCGACGTGTTTGCGGCGCAAATCGTCGGCGAGCCCGACCTCCCGACCGAGTTCACCGTCGCGCCCGATGGCACCGCCGATATCCCCTACATTGGTCGCATTCACGTCGAGGGGCTCGAGCCGCAAGAGGTGACGCGCGTCATCGCGGCGCGCCTCGTCGCCGAGCAGATCCACTTCGCGCCGAGCGTCACGGTCCGCGTGCTCGACTACAAGTCGAAGCGCGTCACCGTGGGCGGCGAAGTGAAGACCTCGGGTGCTTTCCCGTTCGAGCCCGGCATGACGCTGCAGAGCGCCATCGCTCGTGCGGGCGGCGTGACCTCCCTCGCGCGCGGCAGCGACGTCGTCGTGATCCGCCGCGGGGCTCGCGGCTCGACGAGCGCGGTCGTGAACCTCGACGCCATCGCGATGAACGGCGATCCGGACGTCGCGCTCGCCCCCGGCGACACCATCACCGTTCCGCGCAGGGTGTTCTAAGCGCGCGCGTTGGCAGGCGCCTCGGCTCGCGGGCGACTCAGCTCCCAATGGGGGATGGGACCGGTCGAGCGAAAAAAAACGGCGGGTCTGTGTAGACCCGCCGTCGGCTTCCTCACCGAGAGGACGTCACCTCGGTTGCGAGGCCTACGTGTCTATGACTCATGGTGCTGTCCCTCCTCCGGTATACCGGCGCCCCGAGCGCGCGAAGCGAGCGTGTGAGCGGTCGCGACCCGGGTGACTCGAGCCAGCAGGCGCTCGTCCCGGGGCCGCGTGTCCGCCCGACGCGCGTGGCGCTTCGAGCCTCTTGCGGGCGTTTCTTGGTTGAGTGAGCGTCGCTGCAATAGCGCAGCGGGCTCGTTGTCGAGGCGACGCGACACCCATCGCGACCCCGGCGATTGCCGGGCTGCGCGAACAAGGGTGGTTCGGACCGTTCCGGGGCGAGTGCCCATCTGTCGCCGCTCCTGCCCCCATTAATAGCGTCTCGTTACCGCCGATGCACACAAACCCGGCAACACTGCCCACGGCCGCGCTCAGCGCAGGTCGCGGCAGCAGCGGAACCCGACCTCGTAGCCGGCGTAGTGTTCATTGTGCGCCGTCACCGTGGGGCGGCATCGGCTGCGCGAAGGCCCCCACCATCCGCCCTTGAGCCCGCTGCGCCACAGGGACTGCTTGCCGGGCAAGAACACCCACTCGTTCACGTTGCCGTTGAGATCGAGCGCGCCGAACGGCGAGGTGCATTGCGGATGCGCCCCCGACGGCGCGCGTTTGTCGAGCTCGCGCAGCTGCTCGCGGCACGAAGGCAGCTTCTCGCACTCGTCATGAGGAAGCATCGCGCGCCGCGGCGTGACGTACGGCCGGTCGATGTTGCAGCGCTCGGCGTCGCGCACGAACCCGTACGAATACGGCCACAGCGACTCCCCCTCGCACGCGAAGTTGAACTCGCTCTCGGTGCACAGCCGCTTGCCCGCGCCGCTGCAGTGCCGCTCCGCTTCGGTGTACGTCACCACGAACGCTGGCTTCTCGCCGGCGCGGTTCGGCCACTCGAGCTTGTCGAGGCAGAATCGCATCGGCGTGCGCCCTGGCGCGAGGCACTTGCCCGGCTCTTCGTAGCGCAAACAGCGCTCGCTCACGCGGCTCTCTCGGAGCGGGAGGTTCTTCGCCTTGGCGCGCTCGCGTCGTTCCTGCTCCTCTTCGTACTCCTTCGAGTGCTGCAAGCACCGATGCTCGACCTCGGGGCAATAGTTGCCGGCCACGAGCACCATGTCGGTCCCGCATGCGCTCGCGCGAGCCAAGGGCGCGCTCGTCGACGCGGATGCGGCGGCACCGCTCGCGGGCGGTGGCGGGGCCGGCAGAAGGGCGGGCGGCGACAGGGCGGGAGGGGAGGCGGAGCTCGACGCCTCGGTGCTCTTCGCGACACGGTCGCCGTCGCCGCCGCCGCCACCGCTGTCGCACGCGCCCGCGCCGACGAGGACCGTCGCCAACATCGCGACGCGCGACAGCG